>JACCDX011146775.1_pt1 | contig 12855 bp, 11 predicted proteins | sample 7449681 | NCBI WGS metagenome assembly JACCDX01 (sample SAMN15323450, study PRJNA562643) | freshwater metagenome | isolation source: river surface water | place: USA:Blue River Watershed | collected 2017-08-18
ATAAAATTAAAACACGGTCATTTAAGTTAGGGCAACTTAAGTATTCAAGACTGATTTCAAAACTGCCATCTGGATGGTGTTTTCTGTAAGCAGAAATGAAGGCATTATCAGCTTTATCAAAATAATTCAACATGCCTTGGTGTAATGGCAGGCCAGCTCTTAGGATGGTTGCCAATACAGGTTGCTCAGTTAAGCATTGAGTTGGAGCAATGCCCAACGGAGTTGTGACTTCAACAGATTTAAATTGCAAGGTCTTGCTTAATTCATAAGCAGCGACTTCTCCAATACGTTCTATATTTCTTCTAAAACGCATTCTGTCATTTTGCACGTTTACATCTCTTAATTCTGCCACCCAATGATTTAGTAAACTATTGTTTTTGCTTAAGTCAATGACCATATACTTTTTTATTTCGTTTTTGCTAAAATACCAATACTATAAAATTAATATAATTTAAATTGGTCTCCATCAAAAAGCCCAAGATCACTCATTTTTATGTGCGGAATCACTAATAATGCCATAAAACTAAGGGTCATAAAGGGCGATCCAAGTGGTGTACCTAATGATTTTGCCATTTTATCAATTTCAATATAGTCATTCGCAACCTTGTAAGGATCCTCAGTACTCATTAATCCAGCAACTGGTAGACCAATGACTTTTGATAGTTCATGTTGCACGCAACTGATACCACCTTTTTCTTGCACGACTAAGTTGATTGCTTTTAAGATACTTTCGTCGTCTACACCAACAGCAATGATATTATGACTATCATGCGCCACAGTAGAAGCAATAGCACCTGATTTAAATCCAAACGATTGAATGAGTCCAACTTTTGGTGTTGCTGCATGATATCGATTGTACACCACTACTTTTAATATATCTTTTTCGATATCAGCTACAATCTTGTTGTCTATGATACTTGGTTTAGTCCAAACCAAATTGGTAATCAATTGTCCGTCAATAGCATGTATCACAGGCACCAAGCCATCTTTGGTTGGATATGCTGTAACAGGCAATTGAATGTCTGATAATGTGATTGGATGTGCATTGAATTGATTGATGTTTGTTGCTTGAACAGGTTCGATCAATGAATGGCCATCCTTTGCTACCAATTGCCCATCAATATAAGTTTCAAGGACTTTAAAATGTATAAGGTCTTCAACCAATATCAAGTTTGCCGGATCATGCACCCTTGCGAATCCTGTTGGTAATTGATAATGTAATACTGGATTAATACATGCTGTTCTTAATACATTGAATACATTGATTCCTTTAGCAACTGCTCTTGCGCATAATTGATTGATATGGCCTTCCAATAAACTGTCAGGATGTTTATCGTCGCTACACAACATAATTTTTTTAGGGTGATCATCGATCAACTCATACAATGCTTCAAAATTTTTAGCGGCACTTCCTTCACGAATTAAAATATGCATCCCAAAACTTAGTTTATCCACCGCTTCTTCCATTGTGAAACATTCGTGGTCGGTGCTAATACCTGCCTCAATATATTGTTTTGCTTGTTCACCCATCAATCCTGGTGCATGCCCATCAACTGGTTTACCAATGGCATGCGCAGCTTTTATTTTTTGCATGACTTCTGTATCCTGATGCAATACGCCAGGAAAGTTCATCATTTCACTTAAATAATAAATGTCCGGAGAGGCTAATAGTTTTGCGGTATCGACAGTATCAATGACTGCGCCTGCTGTTTCAAATGCAGTTGCAGGCACACAACTTGGTGCACCAAAGAAAAAATGAAATGGTACTTTTTTTCCATTGTCAATCATATATTGCACACCCTCTAATCCGCACACATTCGCAATCTCATGCGGGTCGCTAATTGTACCAATAGTGCCATGTACCACGGCCAATCTTGCAAATGAACTAGGCACTAACATGCTACTTTCAATATGCACATGGCTGTCTATAAATCCTGGTAAAATAAATTGGTTCGGGGCTGTTGTACATTCAGTGATGGATACAATCATGCCTTCTTGAATCAAAACAGTTGCAGGGTAAATACGTTTATTTAAAATGTCAACGTACTGACCTTGTAGGGTGGTTGTTTGCATATAGTTGCTTAGATAAATGACTTAAAACCAATAACTAAGCTTAAAGATAAGCGCTCTATTCTTATTTTTAAATAAAGGATCTGTAAAATAATTATCTGTATACACTAAAAAGAAGTCGCTCATTGGTTTGTAACGGTATTGCAATCTACTATTGATATTAAAGTTGTTACTCTGTGTATTGTATTGAATAAATGTGGTCCAAAACAACTTGGTATTAAAGTTATATTCAATTCTAGGAGCCACTAAAAATAATTTTGTACTTCCATAAACGCCAGGCAATTGAATATGATTGAACTGAGCGTTTAAGCGAAGGTTAAGATGAGGTTGGCTTCTCCAGTTGATTCCGGCTCTAACACCCTGAACAGTTCCATTGTAAAATTGACCAAATGAAAATTCAGATGACCATCCAAATAATTTTCTTGCGTCAGAATTATATCCAATTCCAAATTGTGCATATTGGTATTGTGCCGCTGGGAGTGGTTCGCCATCTGTAAATCTGGTAGCAAAAAGTAAATTTGTTACGTTATTACTTAGACGTAGTCTAATATTAGAAGCATTTTTAAAATCAGCTTTAACTTCAACGCCAGATTCCAACTCGTTAAAACTATTATCCGGATTAAATATAACAGCATTCTGTACAGAGGTTTCAAGCCTGCCAAGCTTACCTTTTGAAGGTAAAATATTATAAGAGATCTCTGAAAAAAAATGCTTGAATCCAACTCTAATAACTGTATCTCGATTGGCATCATAATTTTCGATTCTTTGAACGAATCCCATGTCGGTATAATAGTTCTTGTCTACATTGGCCAAGTCAATGACAAGTCCGAATTTTCGAGTATTATAACTTGCACCAACTTCATAGTAGTTATTGAGGTCTTTGATAGTTGGCTTGATGGCTATATTATAATTCGCCCAATATCCAATTGTACCTTCTGCATTGGAATAGTCAAAGCTCACACCCGCGTTCCTACCATATTTGCTTAATGGATTTAATTTTTCTTCTTCAACCGAAATAAAATTTTCTCTATTCAAAAAATAGCCTTTAACCATGGATCTTTTTAAAACTCTTTTTTGCAATGTAAATGCCGAAAAATTTTCAGGCGCATAATCGCCTTGTCTGCCTGTTTGCATATTCATTGCACCTATTCTTACATCAGGCGATAAATTACCAGAAAGTCTTGCGCCAAATAGAATAGGAATTTTATTTCCATTTCTGTCTAATCCAATGGTTCTAGAATAAAATGGTCTAATAGGAGGAATACCAAATCCAGCAAATAAATCTGAGTTTTCTAAAAAGAAAGCCCTTCTTTCTGGTAAGAAAATATTATACCTGGTTAGGTTGGTCACTTGGTTGTCTACTTCTACTTGTGAGAAGTCGGGATTCACTGTTAAGTCAAGGTTCAAAGAAGAATTCAAAGCAATTTTTGCATCAAAACCTGCATTGCCAGTGGTGGATGATTGGCCTGATTGTTTATCATCAGAAGCACCCCCAGTTAGATAAGGCAAGAGGATAACATTGTTTGAGCTAACAGGCGGTTTTTCCTCCCACTGCATTAATCCTGTTAACCCAAGATCATAGGATTTAAAATTAGTGGCAACTTTAGTCCAAGTACTGTATTCAAAATTTTTCGCATCTATGCGTACAAAATTGATTCCCCAATTTTTATTTTCAGCATCATAACGAATAGTCTTAAATGGAATAGCGATTTCTGCAATCCAGTAATTACCATATTCTTTGGTCATTGAAAACCATTTGCCATCCCAGCTATAATTAATCCCGTCTCTACTCGATCCAGATAATTGATCTTCTGATTGCACATTTAATGTACTCAATACAAAATAAAAGCCATTGGTTTGTTGATTGGTAGGATCCAAAATAATGCCTACACCATCCATGCCGTCATGTCCTACATCCCTTTTTAAACTCCTCGTAATTGCTGTACCACTATCGTACACTTTGAAACCAAAGTATAAATACTTGTCGTCATATAAAAATTTGACTTCTGTTTGTTTTTTGGCATCGCCTATATCAGTTGGAAATTTCTTTTTAAAATTAGTCACAGCAGTAACCGTATTCCAAGCAGCTTCGTCCATGACGCCATCTAATTTGATGGGAATTTTAGTTGGCTTAATCGTTAATTTGAAATCTTTTTGATTAGGAGCACTTTTTTGAGCGTAACCATGCTGATAAAACAATATTATAAATAGGAAGCCAACAAATTTTATCAATAATTTCATTAGGTTTTATTAGCAGGTCAAATAGCCCTTAGTTAAACGATTTTAGGCTTAATTGTTACAAAAAGACAATTTTATATTCAAATACTACACAAAAAAGATGAAAATATTATGAGCGGTCTAGTATATCAGGACGTCTTTGCTTGGTTCTAATCATCGCCTGTTCTGTCCTCCATTGATCTACCTTTTTTGGATCACCTTGTAATAATACCTCGGGAACCTTTAATCCACGGAAATCTGAAGGCCTGGAAAACACAGGAGGTGCTAATAAATTGTCTTGAAAAGAATCGGTCAAAGCAGAGGTTTCGTCATTTAATACCCCTGGAATCAATCTACCCACTGCATCTACAATCACTGCAGCAGCCAATTCTCCTCCGCTCAATACATAGTCTCCAATTGAAATTTCTTGTGTCACATAGAGGTCTCTAATTCTTTGATCAATGCCTTTATAGTGACCGCAAATAATAAGCATTCTATTTTTTAAGGATAAAGTGTTGGCGTCTTTTTGATCGAATCTTTTGCCATCGGGTGTGACGAAAATGATTTCATCAAATGCGCCACCTTCTTTTTGTAAATCATCAATGGCATTGGCCAAGGGCTCACACATAATCACCATCCCTGCACCACCACCATATTGGTAGTCATCTACCTGCCCATGTTTGTTAATGGCCCAGTTTCTTAATTGATGTAATTTGATATCAAGGTGCCCGCGCTCTTGTGCACGCTTCATGATACTGTGTGCAAAAGGACTTTCAAGAAGTTCCGGAAGGACTGTTAGAATTTCAATGGTCATGCTACAAAGATAATTGAGATTAGTCCAAAAAATCGCCTAAATCTCGACGGTTCTTTTTGGTAGGGCGCCCAATCTTACTTAAGCGCTTTCCAGTTTGAAATGTAGCAGCAACTTGCCTCACGCGCTCTAATTCTTCTACGGGTGTTAGGTCTTCATAATACTTGATCGCTTCTGCATAGGCCACTCGGCCGTCTAATAATTGAGTCACTTTCAACACCCAGTTCTTATGTTCTGTTCTTGCCTCATAGATATCGCCAACAACTACATTGCGAGCAGCTTTTACATTTTCTCCATTTAGCTTAACACGCCCTTTATCAATGGCTTCTGTAGCCATACTTCTTGACTTGAATACACGGATGGACCACAAGTATTTATCGAGTCTTAATTTTTCTTTCTTTAGTTCTGGCGCAGACATGTATCCTTATTTTTTTTCGGCAAAATATTGGTGGAAATAAGGGATGGTTTCAATGCCTTTATAAAAATTAACGATATCGTATTTTTCATTCGGACTATGTAAATTATCGCTATCTAAACCAAATCCCATGAATACAATTTTCAAGCCAAGCGCTTGTTCAAATAAAGAACAAATTGGGATACTACCACCGCCCCTTACAGGAATAGGCTCTTTGCCAAATGTAGTTGCAATTGCTTTTGCAGCACTTTGGTATTCGTGTGAGTCAATCGGCGTGATATAAGGTTCGCCACCATGATGCTCAAATGCATTAACAGTTACGTTATCTGGTGCGATGGATTTAAAATAATTCAATACTTTTTCTGTAATGATTTTTGAAGATTGATTTGGCACCAATCTGCATGAAATTTTAGCAAATGCTTTGGAAGGCAAAACAGTTTTTGCACCTTCGCCTGTGTAGCCGCCCCAAATACCATTCACTTCTAGTGTTGGTCTAATGCCTGTTCTTTCATTGGTGCTATAGCCTTTTTCGCCCCAGACATTCGCAATACCTAAGTCTTGCTTAAACTCATTTAAATCAAATGGTGCTTCAGCCATTTTTTCTCGCTCAGCATCTGTTGACTCAATCACATCATCATAAAATCCAGGGATGGTGATGTGGTTATTTTCATCATGACAAGCAGCAATCATTTTTGATAAGATTGTAATTGGATTCGCCACAGCACCACCATACACGCCACTATGCAAATCTCTGTTTGGTCCAGTCACTTCTATTTCGATATAACTCAATCCTCTAACACCAATATCGATAGAAGGATTGTCCATGCTAATCATGGCGGTATCACTAATTAAGATCACATCTGCTTTTAATAAAGCCTTGTTTGCTTTTACGAAAGTGGCCAAATTTGGACTTCCTATTTCTTCCTCACCTTCAATTACGAATTTAATATTGGTGTACATGCTATTGGTCTTAGTCATGATTTCCAATGCTTTGACATGCATGTAAAATTGTCCTTTGTCATCACAAGCACCTCTTGCAAAAATCTTTCCATCAATAATGGTTGGTTCAAATGGACCACTATGCCAAAGTTCCAATGGATCAGCAGGTTGCACATCGTAATGTCCATATACTAAAACTGTTGGAAAACTTGGGTCTACAATGATTTCTCCATAAACAATAGGGTGCCCTTCTGTTTCATAAATTGTTGCAATTTGCGCACCTGCATCTGTCAATGATTTTGCCACTGCTTTAGCACATGCTTGCATGTCATCATTGTGTTCTGATTTTGCACTCACACTTGGTATGCGTAATAAGTCCAACAATTCTTGTAAAAAACGATCCTTATTTGCTTCTTGAAATTCCTTCCATGCGTTCATAACCTAATTTTTATAGTTGATGTTTTAAATCTGATAATACATTTTCAATGGTCCAATTTAATTTTTGTTCAAATGGTGCTTTTCTTTGTGCACAATTTTCTGCCAAACAAATGGGGCAACTATAGGACATGCATCCATCTGTGTGGACAAAAAATTCAATGCTTGCGCCAAACTTGTCCTTGATTAAATTCGTAAATTCTTCTACTACTTGATGTGCTTCGTTCACATTTAAAAACCAAGGCACAGTTAGATGGCAGTCAATATGCATTAAGCTACCGTATTTAATCACTCTTAAATTATGTAAATCTACCCACTGCACATTTCTATTTTTATTCAGTTCGCTCACCACTGCTTCTAATAATGCAAGATCTGCTTCGTCCATAATACCAGCCAGGGAGGCTCTTATGATTTTATAGCCATTGTAAATAATCCAGAAGCTCATTAAAATGGCAAGTACCGCATCTATTCCGGTGATATTCGTCAGGAGTACAATGCCAATGCCAATGGATACAGCAAAAGTGGTAAAGCTATCTAAAATTAAATGTTGTCCACTGGATACTAAAGCGAGTGATTTGTTTTTAGTACCCATTTTTTTTGCAATCAATCCTGCAAATAAATTCAAAAAAGCAGTTACAAGTAAAACCCATAAGCCATTGTCAAGACTATGCAATGCTGAAGGTTTAAAAAAGGCGTTGATAGATTCATAAAAAATAATTAACCCGGCAGCAATGATTAAACTCCCTTCAAATGCTGCAGAAATAAATTCTGCCTTCCCATGACCATAAGGATGTTCCTTGTCTTTAGGCTTGGACGCCACATATAAACTGTATAATCCAATGGCACCAGCCAACACATTCACAATACTCTCTAATGCATCGGATAATACAGATAGGGAATGTGTCATGAAATAAGCCACAAACTTCAATACAAATAGAATGACACTTAAAGAAGTGACATAGAACTGTATTTTTAAATTCTGTTTAGCTGCTTGCAATGGGGATCAATTAAAAATGAATTAGAATTTAAAAGCGTTGAATCTTTCTTCTACAAATTTCCAGTTGACAAGATTCCACCAATTGCTGATATAGTCTGCTCTTTTATTCTGGTATTTTAAATAGTAAGCATGCTCCCAAACGTCTAATCCTAATAATGGATATCCTTTAACCTCGACAATATCCATCAATGGGTTATCTTGGTTTGGGGTAGTACATATTGCAAGTCCACCTTTATCGTTCAAAATCAACCAAGCCCATCCACTTCCGAATCTATTTTTTGCAGCTTCAGTAAAAGCTTTTTGAAAATCAGCAAAACTGCCAAATGATTTTTCAATCGCTTTTGCTAAGCTTCCTGTTGGCAGGGAAGCTGGTGCAGGTTGCATGGATTGCCAAAATAATTCATGGTTATAATGACCACCAGCATTGTTGCGCATCTTAGTTGAATACTTTGAAATGGATGCTAATAAGTCTGTGATGGATGTTGTTTTTATATCTACCTTTTCTGCGACACAAGCATCATTTAAATTCTTAGTATATCCAGCTGCATGCTTTGTATAATGAATCTCCATCGTCATCGCATCAATGAATGGTTCTAAAGCGTTGTAAGCGTATGGTAAGGGCTGTTGTATATAATTTGGCTCCTCAAACAATTGCAATCCACCGAAACTGTGGATGATTGGCATACTCGCCATGGCAATGCCCGCTTTGCCAGTTTGCTTGATGAACTGACGTCTACTATTAGATGAACTTGACATAGGATTATTTTTTAAAGTACTTCTGTAAAGTTACTTTAATTGGCTGTAAAAAACGGTAGTAAAATTCTTGGTTAAACAACTGTGAATCACGCATTGCCTTATAGGTTAAGAACAGGCCAATAGGGATTAAAAACAAACTAGATAACCACATGCCAGCATACACGGACCATTGCTCAGACTTGGCTAGTTTTTCACCAAAATTATTGAGTAAGAAAAAGACGACAAAAAATGCAATAGCCGAAACCATTGGAGCGCCCAAGCCACCTTTCCTAATAATGGCACCCAATGGAGCACCAATTAAAAACAAGACAATACATGCAAAGGAGAGTGTGAATTTACGATGCCATTCTATCGCGTGCAGCGTTTCGGCATGTTGCTGTTCTTTGTAAATTGTGACTAAACTGGCTAAGTTATTTTGAAGTGACTGAAATTGGTATCCCGCAGATTCTACTACCGACATCTTTTCTTCGGCTGGTAGTAAATCTTTAAAACTTTTTTGATCAGTCAGTTTGACTTGTTTATAAAGTTGAGTACTATCCTTCAACAACATAAATTTCAAATAGGGATAGATTTCGATTTTTGATTTCTTTATAAAAAAACTGTCCATCGACTGAATCGAATCAATCGCTTTGTCTAATTGTCTTACGCTTAACATTTTCGGATCATAAATCACATCCGATAATTTATTCATCTGAAAAGTCTTCAGGTCAAACACTTTTTTATATTCTTTAAAATTAAGTCTAGTAAATTCTGTGTTGGTAGTGGCTCGATATCCTTTTTCTTGATAGCGCCATCCGTTGTATAAGACAAATTCTAAATACTTTTTATCTGGTGTAACCCTCATCACACCTGACTTTGCCATAATCATATTGTCTTGCAAACCAAATCGCTTCTCAAAAATAACAATATCCTTTATCACACTATCATTCGTCTCCTTCTTACCTAATTTGATCACATAACCATCTATCTTATCATAAAAAACACCTTCCTTTAAATCAATCGCTGGCTTGGATACAATGATTTCATATTTCAAATTGGTGAGCCGCATTTGAGATACTGGAATAATATTATTCGCCAATAAAAAAGCAATACCTGCTAGGCCAATCGCAAAAATAAAAAGTGGACGCATGAAACGTACCAATGGAATGCCAGCAGACTTAATGGCGATGAGTTCAAAACTTTCACCCAGATTCCCAAATGTCATAATAGAGGAGAATAACAATGCCAAAGGAATGGCAGTTGTTAACATGCTAATAGAGACGAGTCCAACTAATTTTAAAATTATAAAGGTATCCAATCCCTTTCCAACTAAGTCATCTATGTAAAGCCAAAAAAATTGCATGGTCAGCACGAATATAGAAATAGTCAATGCTGCCAAAAAGGGTCCAATAAAAGCCCTGAGAATTAGTATGTCTAATTTTTTGAACAAAATTGTAGTACTAGCTACCTATTCTATGAAATAGCTCTTTGATTTGATAACCCCAAAGTTGACTTTGGTCTTTGATTTCATTTTTCTCGGCAAAATCTTTAATGATCAATACCGTTTGGTTTGAAATCTCTGTTTTTTCAATACAAAATTCAAAATATTCATTCTTTTCGCTGTGTAACCATCTAAAACGAATGAATTTATTTTCTTCTTGATCTAAAATCTCTGCCTTATCTGGTGTACCGCCGTTCCATGAAAAACTGAATACATTTTCCCATTCATCCACCTTGTCAGCGAACCATTCTTGTAAACCAGATGCGGTGGAGAGGAATTCGAATAAGATTGCTGGAGAACATCTAACCGGAAACTCAAGTGTAAATAGTAATTTTTTACTCATAATATCAAACTGCCCTATTTAGGGTTCATTTGATGCAATAATATTAAATAAAAGCTTGCTTCCAAGTATTTTAATCACTTAATTCGTTAACAAACTGTAAAGACTTCAACTATGAGCCTATTTTCTAATCTATTTATATTGATTATCAATATTTTATCTCAAGTTATAAATTTGTCACATGAGTGTATTTTGAAAAAAAATTGAACCTAAAATGACCTGATTTTCAGTGCCTTCGATGACTTATCTTTGCAAACTATAAAGACAGACCTATGTTCAATGCACTTAGTGAAAAATTAGAATCAGCGTTTAAACATCTAAAAGGCCAATCCCGCATCAATGAATTGAATGTGGCCAACACCCTTAAAGATATCAGAAAAGCATTGTTGGATGCCGATGTCAATTTTAAGATAGCCAAAGAATTTACAGATAGTATTAAAGAAAAAGCGGTTGGTGAAAAAGTAATCAATGCCATTAGTCCTGGTCAATTGATGGTTAAAATAGTGCAGGATGAATTGACCGCATTAATGGGTTCAGAAGCTAGTTTATTAGACACTTCAAAAAGTCCAACCATCATTTTAGTAGCAGGTTTGCAGGGTAGTGGTAAAACTACTTTTTCTGGAAAATTAGCCACTTATCTTAAAGCACAAAAAAAGTCACCACTTTTGGTTGCGGCTGATATTTATCGTCCAGCAGCCATGGATCAGTTAACTGTTTTAGCAGAACAAATTGGCGTAGATATTTTTGTTGAAAGAGAAAATAAAGATGCAGTTTCGATTGCGCAAAATGCAATTGCTTACGCAAAACAAAATAATAAAAATGTCATTATCATAGATACTGCAGGTCGTCTTGCTGTAGACGAAATGATGATGAATGAAGTGGCAAATATTAAAGCTGCCATTCAGCCACAAGAAATTTTATTTGTGGTAGATTCAATGACAGGACAGGATGCAGTCAATACAGCAAAGACTTTCAACGACCGATTAGACTTTACTGGAGTGGTATTAACAAAGTTAGATGGCGATACTAGAGGTGGTGCTGCTTTATCGATTAAGTACACCGTGAATAAGCCAATCAAGTTCATGAGTAGTGGAGAGAAGATGGATACTTTAGATATTTTTTATCCAGAGAGGATGGCCCAAAGAATTTTAGGAATGGGTGATATTACTTCTTTAGTTGAAAAAGCACAAGCTCAATTTGATGAAGCTGAAGCAAAAAAATTAGAGAAAAAAATTCGAAAAAATCAATTTGATTTTGAGGATTTTTTAACCCAGATTCAGCAGATCAAGAAAATGGGCAACCTGAAAGATTTGATGGGGATGATACCAGGTGTTGGAAAAAGCATCAAGGATATCGATATCAAAGAAGATGCCTTCAAAGGTGTTGAAGCCATCATTCAATCTATGACTTTAATTGAACGAAGAAACCCAGATACACTAACGCCAAGTAGAAAAGCAAGAATCGCAAAAGGTGCTGGAAAAGACCTGGCAGAAATCAATGCCTTTATAAAGCAGTTTGACCAAATGAAACAAATGATGAAGTTAATGAGTGGTCCTGCTGGTGCTGCGATGGCTAGCAAAATGCCTGGAATGCGAAGGTAAAATGCACCTATTAAGTTATAAGTAGTTGATTTTCAGTATTTATTTAATCATTTTACCTAACTTTTTTCATTTAATTGGGTGAATTCGTGCGTTTCATTTATCTTTGCACCCTTAACCCTATTTGTTAACGCCTATAAATTTCTATTTAAAATGGCAGTAAAAATGAGACTACAGCGTCATGGTAGTAAAAAAAGGCCTTTCTACTTTATAGTAGTGGCTGACGGACGCGCACCAAGAGATGGTAAATTCATCGAGAAAATTGGTACTTACAATCCTTTAACAGTTCCAGCGACAATCAATTTAGATCGTCAAAAGTCTTTAGAGTGGTTAAACAAAGGAGCTCAACCTACAGACACCGTTCGTAGAATCTTGTCTTTCAAAGGAGTACTTTATTTAAAACACTTATTACGTGGTGTTAAATTAGGTCTATTTGATGATGCAACTGCAATGACTAAGTTTGAAGCTTGGTATGCTCAGCATGAAACATCAATTGCTTCTAAGAATGATGCACACAAAAAAGCGCAAGCTGATAAAAAAGTGTATGTACCAGTAGTTAAGAAAGTAGCTGAACCAGTTGCTGAAGCACCTGCAGAAGTTGTTGCTGAAGAAGCACCAGCTGCAGAAGTTGAAGCACCAGCTGCAGAAGCGGCTGCTGAAGAAACACCAGCTGCAGAATAACCTAAAGAAATCTAAAATTTATTTAAGATTCAATAGTATTTAACCTCCCGAAATTCGGGAGGTTTTTTTTATCGTCCAATCATTTACTAAATTCGTGTATGAGTGAATATATCCAC
>JACCDX011628056.1_pt1 | contig 12855 bp, 14 predicted proteins | sample 7449681 | NCBI WGS metagenome assembly JACCDX01 (sample SAMN15323450, study PRJNA562643) | freshwater metagenome | isolation source: river surface water | place: USA:Blue River Watershed | collected 2017-08-18
CAACATCTTAGACGCGCTGGAACTCACTAAAGACAACGGCCAAAAGGTGGTGTTGGAAGTGCAGCAGGACCTAGGTGAAGACCGAGTAAGAACCATCGCAATGGATTCTTCAGAAGGCATGGTTCGCGGCATGGAAGTGCGAGATTTGGGCCAGCCCATCTCTGTTCCTACCGGCGAAGGCATCAAAGGCCGTCTTTTCAATGTAGTAGGTGAGGCGATCGACGGTCTCCCACAAGTACCTGCTGGAAAGAGACTTCCTATTCACCGCTCCGCTCCTAAATTTGAGGACCTTTCTACTTCTACCGAAGTATTATTCACCGGTATTAAGGTAATCGACTTGATCGAACCTTATGCTAAAGGGGGTAAAATTGGTCTCTTTGGAGGTGCAGGGGTAGGCAAGACGGTATTGATCCAGGAATTGATCAACAACATTGCGAAAGCCTATTCTGGTTTGTCCGTATTTGCAGGTGTAGGAGAAAGAACCCGTGAGGGAAATGACCTTTTGAGAGAAATGATTGAGTCAGGCATCGTAACCTACGGTGATGACTTCATCCATAGCTTGGAAACTGAAGGCGGATGGGATCTATCTAAAGTAGATCTGAAGAAGTTGGAAGACTCCAAAGCAACCTTCGTGTTTGGTCAGATGAACGAGCCTCCTGGAGCACGTGCTCGCGTGGCCCTTACTGGTCTTACCCTTGCGGAATACTACCGTGATGGGGATGGATCAGGTCAAGGAAAAGACATCTTGTTCTTCATCGACAACATTTTCCGATTCACCCAGGCAGGTTCCGAAGTGTCCGCACTTCTTGGACGTATGCCTTCTGCAGTTGGTTACCAGCCAACTTTGGCCACAGAAATGGGTGCCATGCAGGAACGAATCACCTCTACTAAAAATGGTTCGATCACTTCCGTACAGGCCGTTTACGTACCTGCGGATGACTTGACTGACCCGGCTCCAGCGACCACATTCGCTCACTTGGATGCTACCACGGTATTGTCTCGTAAGATTGCAGAATTGGGTATCTACCCTGCTGTGGATCCACTCGATTCTACTTCTCGTATCCTTTCTCCAGATATCCTGGGAGACGATCACTACAACTGTGCGCAGCGCGTGAAAGAAACGCTTCAGCGTTACAAGGAACTTCAGGACATCATTGCCATCTTGGGTATGGAAGAACTTTCTGAAGAAGATAAGCAAATCGTACACCGCGCACGTCGTGTACAACGTTTCTTATCTCAGCCTTTCCACGTAGCCGAGCAGTTTACCGGCCTTAAAGGAGTATTGGTAGACATCAAGGACACCATCAAAGGGTTCAACATGATTATGGACGGTGAACTTGACCACCTTCCAGAAGCAGCCTTCAACTTGGTAGGAAGCATCGAAGATGCCATCGCTAAGGGTGAGAAGTTGCTCGCAGAAGTAAGCTAAATTTACCCTACTCAAATCCTAGATGAGCTTCTTGCAAGTCTAGAAAGATGAGAAGACCAATTACAGAAGACCGAATACGCTATGCACTTAGAGATCGTTACGCCAGACAAAAAAGTTTTTCAGGGAGAAGTGAGTGAAGCTACCTTTCCTGGAGCTTTGGGCGCGTTTCAAGTCCTGACCAATCACGCACCGATTGTTTCTGCCTTGGCTAAAGGCCCTGTTTCCTTCACCACAACTGAAGGCAAACAGTCTTTCCAAGTAGAAGGTGGCGTGGTGGAAGTAAAGCAAAATACCATCGTAGTCTTGGCTGAAAAAGTCGTAGACTAAGTTTTATCACCCCCCCCCATTTAGATGAAAGCCCAGCAGTTCTGTTGGGCTTTTTTCTTTTGCAAGCCTCCGGATTCTTACCCATCCCCAAAGAAAACAAGGCCGAAGTCCAATTCAGTAGGCAGTGGACCCTGGTCTGTGACAATTTATTCTTCCATTTTTAGTGAAAGGGTTGGAATTAAAAAGATAACCTGTACATTTGCAATCCGAAAGGAGGTGTACAGCTATGATCATAATCAACATTAAAGAAAACGAATCTATCGATAAGGCGCTTAAGCGTTTTAAGAAGAAGTTTGACAAAACCGGTGCGGTTCGTGAATTGAGAGCCCGTCAGGCATTTACTAAGCCTTCTGTAAAGAGAAGAGATCAAGTAATTAAGGCTGCGTATAAGCAAAAGCTTCAGAATGAATTCATGAAGTAAGCGAAATCCGCCTACCCATATCGAGCACCAACTTTCAGTTGGTGCTTTTTTTATGTCTTTGCCATTCGCTTGGGAAAGGATTGATTTTTACGAACTGACTTTTAGCTGAAAAGGAATCCATTTAATTTCTTATCTTAAGTAGCAAATTGGTCCCATGATTGATTCTTTTATCAACTACCTCGAATACGAAAAACGGAGCAGCCCACATACGGTGCTCGCCTACCGCAAGGATTTGGAGCAAGCACAGGAGTTTGTCCAGCTTTCCTTTTCCATCGAGGACCTCTCCCAATGTACTCATCCCGACCTACGGGCTTGGATCATCGACCTCGTGGAGCAAGGCATGAGCCAAACTACTGTCAATCGCAAGTTGGCAACCCTGCGCTCCTATTACAAGTTTTTGATGCGCTCCAAAATCATTCTCAAGGATCCCACCTACAAGCTAAAGTCGCTGAAAACCCCAAAAAAGCTTCCAGAGTTTTTGCAGGAAACCACCATCGAATCCGTTCTGGAAGAAGAGGTTTACGCACCCACCTTTGAAGGGCAACGGGACCGGATGGTACTGGAGTTTCTTTACCTCACTGGGGTACGTCTCTCTGAGCTTACCGCCTTGAAATGGAAAGATATTCAGCTCTTTGACGAGCAGGTCAAGGTGCTCGGAAAAAGACAAAAGGAACGAATCATCCCGCTCACCAAATCCTTGATTAGCCACATTGCGGATTACAAAAAGGTAGTGGAAGCACATGTCACCCCCTTAGACGGAGAAGATTACTTTATTCGAAGCAATAAAGGAGAAAAGGCCTATTCCATGCTGATCTACCGCATCGTAAAGCAGTACCTCGATCTTTTTGCACAAAATTCGAAACGCAGCCCCCACTTGTTACGTCATACCTTTGCAACGCACCTATTGAATAAAGGGGCAGACTTGAATGCGGTCAAGGATTTACTCGGCCATGCCAACCTCGCCGCTACCCAAGTGTATACCCATAACTCTATGGAAAAACTCAAGGCTGTGTTTGAACAAGCACACCCGAAAGCATAAGTCTTCACATGTTTAACCCTTAACTCCTCAAACGATGAAACTACAGATGCATTCCATTCACTTCGACGCTGATCAGAAATTGATTGATTTCATTCAGAAAAAGGCAGACAAGCTGGACACCTTTTACGATAGCATTTTGGATGGGGAAGTGTTTTTGAGGCTAGATAAAAACGAGAAAAATCAAAACAAGCTCGTGGAAATCAAATTGAATGTCCCTGGGAAACAGTTTTTCGCCAAACACCAAGACGACTCCTTTGAAGCGGCTGCAGACGAGGCCGTGGAAGGACTGCGAAGTCAGCTCAAAAAGCATAAGGAGAAAATTGTGCTGCCCAACCACTAATTCCCCCTTTAAATAAAACAGCCGTCTTCCTATGGAAGGCGGCTGTTTTACATTCATGCTGTTGTTAAAAGGTTAATTTTTTGCAAGGCAATACTCCTCGCTTAGTTGAAAAGCAGCGTATTCAAATACCTTCCTTTGGCCAAAATAGCAAATCCTCCGGCAAGGAGTATGCCCCCAACATAAAGGAGAATCATGGCCCTCTTGTGAGTTTTTACATTACCTCTTTTGATGGCAAACCAAGCCCTTGGCACGGCCCATAAAGTCAGCAAACTGAGTAGGTGAAGAAGTCCAAAGTGATTTAGTACCCGCACGCCCACCTCTGCTGGGATATACAAGGTTAGCCCTCCGGTAAAAAACATTAAAACCATATAGACCTTTCCCCCAAGCAAATGAAACGTGCTGCCTTTTTTGGCGAATAGTAAATAGGTGCCTAATAAAAAACAGGGCAGCACTACCAATAAATGAAGGAAGACAATAGGAGAAGGAGTATGCATATCCATTAAATTACCATAAAAAAATTTATCGCTACTTCCGCTGTTTAAATTTTCAAAAACGGAGGTAGAATTATTTTTTTTGAAGGAAATAATACCTTTTTCCCTGCTCTTCCCGAAGTTTATCCCGCTCGACTGAACTGCTTGCTCGTAAAAAGACTGGAATGGCTTTGGAGTCCAAGTGGGCACTTGCCACATGCACTTCATAGCCTAGGGTATCCCACTCGGAAAGGAGACGGTCCTCCAGGATCAAGTACCTGAAACCTTTGGCTTCTTCCTTCCATCCGTCCCGTGAGAGGTCTACTAGATCGTAGGCAGGACCCAGGCTCATTCGAATTTTACTCCCCTCATGTAGGCCTCCCGCAAAGCCAATAGGGGCATCCACCCCCAGCTGCTCCACTGCTTCTTTTGCCTGTATCCCTTGATGCGGCAAGGAAATCAAACGGGTAATGCCGCTAAGTTGGAAAAACAAAAACAGGATGGAAAGCGCAAGCAGTTTTGGAGGCAGGACGGCAGACCGAAGAAAGGCCCATACCCCATACCCTAAAAATAAAACCCCTAAAGCAAGATAAACGAAGGACCAACTATCCCCTGAACCAGTTCCAAGCAGCCAGGCATTCACTCCGACTACAAGCCCCACCAAAGAAAGGAGGAAGACTGCGGCCACCTTCAGCGCTTTTGCTCGATCCAAGCCACCTCCACGAACCAGAATCCAAGCAAGCCATAGCGCCAACACTGGCGCGACGGGCAACAGGTAGCGCTCGTAAAATTTGCTCGTAAGCGCACCCATCCCTACAATTGCTAGTCCCCAGAGCAGCGCAAAAGTAAAAAATTGCGGGTTCTCCTTCCAGGTAGTCGCCAAAGTGCTTTTCAGTTTTGGGATCGCCAAGGCTACCCAGGAGAGAAACATCCCCACTAGGAGTAGCGATGCCACCGTTCCATTTTGAAGTACGAGTAAAACGCGAGAAGTCACACGCGTACCCACCTGATCTTCCAAGAAACTGGCAAGAAAGACAGGGCCATGGAGCTGCCACATGGCGACAAACCAGAACAATGCAATACCTAATGCCAAAAGAAGGGCGGGGAGGTACAGCAATTTTTTCCAAGAAATCCGCTGCCAGGGATTGAATCGTAAATACAAGATGCCAATCCCTCCAAGAGCCACGGCTGGAAGCCCCTTCACTTCAAAGGCCAAGGCCAAGCCCAGGTACAGCAGCCATAGAAACTTGCTCTTTGCTTGCTCGCCATCACGGAGAAGCCCTGCAAAGCCAAGCGCACTGCCTGTAAGGGTCAGCACCAAGAGCACATCGGGTATGGAGCGCGTAGCAGCAAAAATAAGGATGGGATTTGAGGCAGAGATCAAGGCTGCCGTTCCTGCAATCCTCCGATCCCCAAATACCACTTTCCCAAGGAGGTAGGTAAGGCCAACGGTGGCTGCTCCCGCCAGCAAAAAAAAGAAGCGTGAACCGAAGGCATGCACTCCAAAGAGTTTAAATCCTGCAAGCACTGCCCAATAGGTCAAGATGGGTTTTTTGAAACGCAACTCCCCAGATCCCAAGTAGGTGGTCAGGTAATCCCCGGTTTGCATCATTTTTACTGCAGCATCTCGGTAGTAGATTTCATCGGGGTAATGCAGGTGAAAATCCAACGCAAATGGTCCCACCAGGCCACAAAAAAGGAGTAGTAGCACCCAGGGATTGGAGATTACGGCAGAAGTTGGAGCAGCGCGCATGCCCAAAGATACAGCAGGTAGCTGGGATTTTTGGAGGGTTTTGATGCAAAAACAAGAAGCATTTTGACCAAATGGCTTTTAAAAGGTACTTTTGAGGATTCCTTTGCTCCTATGAACCAGCCACTTTTATCCGTAGTCATCACCGTCTTCAACGAAGAGGATAATATCCAGCCCCTCCTTAAAGCGACCTATGCCGCACTCTCGGGAATGGACTACGAAGTAATCCTAGTAGAGGATGGAAGCACCGATCGTACGGTAGCTGAAGTAAAAAAATACGCGAATACCCGGACCAAGCTGGTGATTTTTAACCGCAATTACGGTCAAACCACCGCCTTGGCAGCAGGAATAGACCAGGCCACCGGCCAATACATTGCAACCATGGATGGGGATTTGCAAAATGATCCAACCGACATCCCCGGAATGCTCCAAAAAGCAATCGACGAGGAATGGGATGTAGTAGCAGGTCGTAGGGCCAATCGAAAAGATGGTTTCGTACTTCGAAAAATCCCTTCCAAAATCGCCAACTGGATCATTCGAAATTCGACAAACGTACACCTCAAGGACTATGGCTGTACGCTTCGGGTGTACAAGGCCGACATCGCCCAAAACATGGGACTTTATGGGGAGCTCCACCGATTTATCCCTGTGCTGGCCAAGCAACAGGGTGCTAAAATGACGAAGGTGGATGTCAAGCACCATCCACGAATTCACGGTACCTCCAAATACGGACTCAGTCGCACCTTCAAGGTAATGGCCGACTTGATCCTGATGCTGTTTTTTCAAAAATACTTTCAGCGCCCCATCCACCTCTTTGGTGGGCTTGGACTACTTGCCTTCCTCCTAGGGGGGATGATCAATGTGTACCTTTTGGTGCTCAAAATCATGGGCGAAGATATCTGGGGCCGTCCTATCCTCATTCTTGGATTCATGCTAATTCTCGGAGGCATTCAACTGATCACCACTGGCATTATCTCGGAGATCATCGTACGGACCTATTTTGAATCACAGGACAAAAAAACTTACCGAATCAAATCCTTGTACACCGGAGAACAGGAAGTTTCCAAATTTAGTTAACCGAACTTCGCCCCTTCCACTACACATCCTCTCGTGAGCCAACTCAAAAACCAGTTGAAAACAGCGCTAAAAATTCTCCTGACCGGAGCAGCCCTGTACCTGGTATTTCAAAAAATCGATACGGCTCAACTTTTTGAACTTTCCAAAAATTTATCCTGGCCCTGGCTGCTTCCAGCCATCGCCCTATTTGTGGGGAGCAAGGTGGCTACGGCCATTCGGCTCAACCATTATTTTGGGAACATTCACATCTCCCTTAGCTTCTGGGAAAATTGGCGGCTTTACCTCATCGGCATGTTCTACAACTTATTCCTCCCAGGGGGAATCGGTGGAGATGGATACAAAGTATATCTTCTAAATAAAGAGTTTAAAACGCCCGTCAAAGAACTGCTGAAAGCCAGCCTGCTGGATCGATTGGGGGGACTGATTGCCATTCTTGCGTTGCTTTTTGGTATTCTTCTCCTGATTGAAATCCCGCTACCCCTTGGCGAGCCTTGGGCAATCAAAGCGCTGCTACTTGCCGGATTGTTAGGCGTTGTCCCTGGATTTTGGCTACTTCAAAAATGGTTTTTTTTCAATTTTCTCCCCTCCTTTTGGCAGGGAATCTTCTGGTCCCTGGTGGGTCAACTTGCACAAATGGCCGCGGTGGTCTGCTTGCTACTGGCCCTTGGGGTGCAGGATAAAATGCTGGCCTACCAAGGGGTATTTCTACTTTCCTCCCTCGTGGCAGTGTTGCCCTTAACCATTGGAGGAGTAGGAGCTCGGGAACTCGTAATGGTCTACGCTCATGGCTATGCAGGGATTGAAGAAAGCGTGGCGGTGGCCTTTAGCCTACTCTTTTTCTTAATTACTGCGGGCACTTCTTTGGTAGGAGCCTTTGTAAAACGAACTCCTGTAACCAAAGCCTAGGCAGGCCATTCGAATCGAGCACTTTGGATGGCAGGAAATGCGCTCCTTTAAAAAGGAATATTTTCTACCTTTGTAGCGATCAAACCGCCCATGACTAGAGCCGAACTTTTTGCCCAAATCCAACAAAAATCTTCCTTTCTCTGTGTAGGATTGGATCCAGACTTGGAAAAACTCCCCGCCCACCTACACGGTGAGCCTGATCCGATTTTCTCCTTCTGTCAGCAGCTCATTGAAGAAACGGCAGACTTTGCGGTAGCCTACAAACCCAACACGGCTTTTTTTGAAGCCCAGGGGGCAAAAGGCTGGGAAACACTCGCCAAGGTAGAGGCATTGATTCCAAAGCACATCTTTTCGATTGCAGATGCCAAGCGAGGCGACATTGGCAATACCGCCACACGCTACGCCGAAGCATTTTTTACCCACATGAACTTCGATTCCATTACCGTTGCTCCCTACATGGGCAAGGACTCCGTGACTCCCTTTCTGGAGTTTGAAGGGAAGTGGGCCATTCTTCTTGCGCTAACTTCCAACCCAGGATCATTGGATTTCCAGCTCCTTCAAGACGCTTCAGGCAAAGCGCTTTACCAGACCGTACTTGAAAAAAGTCAGGAATGGGGAAGCCCTGAAAACCTCATGTATGTGGTCGGTGCCACCCGAGGCGAACTGATTGGGGAAGTGCGCAAGCAGGCGCCCGAGCATTTCTTCTTGGTGCCTGGTGTAGGTGCCCAAGGTGGCAGCTTGGCCGATGTGGCTCGATTTGGGATGAACTCCAATTGCGGTCTACTGGTCAACTCCAGCCGAGGAATCATCTATGCTTCTAAGGAAAAGGATTTTGCGAAAGTAGCGCGTAAAGAAGCTCAAAAACTTCAGGAAGAAATGCGCGAACTCCTCGATCGCTATTTGAAGTAAGCCACTCCCAGTTTCAGATTTCAATTTTTTATAGTAGCTACTAACCCCTTGCATGCTAGCGAGTTGTTGGCTATATTCCAATTGCTTTTTAACCTTATTTTTTATGGACTTTAAAGAAGACTTTTTACAGTTGGTATGGAAATACCAGTACTTTGACCGCAAAAATCTAACGACCACCGATGGACAAGCCCTTGAAATTCTTCAAGCCGGCCACTCCAATGCGCTAGAAGGCCCTGATTTTCGAAATGCATCGGTAGTCATTGGAGGTATCACCTTTCATGGCCATGTGGAAGTGCATCGGCAGGCTTCCGAATGGAAGCAGCATGCTCACGATGCCGATCCGGCTTACAATCCCGTCGTCCTGCACTTAGTTTGGGAAAATGACCGGCAAGTGTACCGGCAGGACGGTACCCCCATGCCTACGGTGGAGTTGAAAGGAAAAATCTACCTGGACATTTGGCGCAACTACCAGCAGCTGCTCGATTTTCAGATTGACCTCCCCTGCGCCCATGCACTCGCCAACGTTCCAGAAATTCTACGATTTTCCGCTTCCGAAAAGGCCTTGGTCGAACGTCTCCACGAAAAATCCCAAGGGGTACTTGCCGTCCTAAATGCCACGCATGGGAACTGGGAAGAGACGGCCTACCGCTGGCTATTTCGCTGCTTTGGCTATCATACCAATCGCCTGCCCATGGAAGAATTGGGCCAGTTGCTTCCCTACACCCTTCTCAAAAGACATCGAGAGCAGCTGCAGCACCTAGAGGCCATGCTATTGGGGCAGGCAGGCTTGCTGCCTGAGGATACGGAGGATTCCTATGTGCAGCAACTCAAAAAAGATCATGATTTTTATCAGAAAAAATACGGGTGGTCTACGCGGCTTTCACGGCAGCACTGGACTTTTCTGGGTGCTCGGCCGGCCAACTTTCCTACCCTAAGGCTGGCGCAACTCGCAACCGTCTTGGCACAAGCCCCGCATTTGCTCTCCACAATTTTGGATGAATCTGGCGACTTGAGTACGTTCCGGAAAATCTTCCAAAGCGCACCCTCCTCTTATTGGCGTCAGCACTATACCTTTGGAAAGCCAAGTAGCAAGACCACTTCAAATGGGCTCTCTGAGCAAAGTGTTCAACTTTTACTGATCAATTTTGTGCTCCCCATCTGGTTTGCCTATGGGGAATTCCACGAGCAGGAGGAGTGGAAGGAGCGTTGCTTTTCCCTACTTCAAAGCCTCCCTGCCGAGCAAAATTACATCCTCCGAAAGTTTGTGCACCATGCCTGGAGTCCGAGTACGGCCTTTGATTCCCAAGGCATGCTCGAATTGTACCGGAGGTATTGCAGTACCCAAAAATGCTTGTCCTGCAAAATCGGCCAAAGCCTGCTTCGGAACCCTTCCAAATGAACCGTTGGACAAACCCCACAATTCCTGTATTTTTGCATCGATTACTTCAAAATACCCATGGACAAACCTGTCATCATCCTCGGCGCCAAAGGCATCGCCCATCCTGCGCTAGAAATTTTCAACAGCAATCAAGTGATTGTCTATGGATTGCTAGATGAGGACAGCAGCCTTCATGGCACCGAAATCAATAACGTCCCTGTGCTCGGCGGCACCGAAGACGAGGGATTCTTAAAGTTGATCGGTAAAAAAACGGAGGCATTTGTCGCTGTAGACGATACCAAATACCGCAAATTTCTGGTGGAGCTGCTTCTTGAAGACCGGAAGATGCAACCCATCAATGCCATCCATGAGCGCGCCTACATTTCCACAGATGCGGCACTAGGACATGGCAACTTTATCAATGCACAGGTCACAGTAGGAGCGGGAGCGAAAGTTGGAAGTCACTGCATCTTCCATACGGGAGCGATCATTGACCACAAAGTGACTGTTGAAGACTACGTTCAAGTAGGTGCAGGGTCGATAATCAATGCCGATGTGGTCCTGGAAGAAGGGGCTTTTATCGGTTCGGGCGTGACCATCGTCTCTGGCGTACGTATCGGCAAAGGTGCCCGCGTGGGTGCTGGATCTGTGGTGATCTCCTCGGTAGGAAAAAACGAAACCGTATTCGGTAATCCAGCGGGGAAAGTGAAATAGAAATACGAAGTACGAAATATGAAGTACGGCATTTTTACTAATGTCGAATGTTGAACGCGGAGTGCAGAATGTTGAAGTGGGGAATCATTTAATTGAACTACTAACCTTGTCTGCAAAGGTCTTACTTGATACTAACTACTTGATACTACCTTAGTCTAATCTCTTGGCTCTTGTATCTTGCTTCTCGAAGCGTCTTGATACTTGATACCAGCGACTTGATACTCAAAAAACACCCTGCCGAAACAGGGCATTAGTTATGGAAAACACAAACAACAAACCCTACAGCATCCTGCTGTACTACTGCTACGCAGACATCTGCAATCCTGAAGAATACCGGGAGCAGCACCACCTCTTCTGTGTGGAAAACAACATCCGAGGCCGGATCATCATATCCGACGAAGGGCTGAACGGAACCGTATCTGGATTGGCTGCCGATTGCGAAAAGTACATGGCCTACATTCAAGCCGATCCCCGCTTTGCGAAGACAGAGTTCAAAATCGATACCCACGAAACGCATGCTTTCGCCAAAATTCACGTGCGCTACAAGCCTGAAATCGTGCATTCCTCCCTGCGACACCTCAACCCCAACGTGAAAACAGGCAAGCACCTGGAACCGGAAGAATTCAAGCAGTTGAAAGACCAAGAGGATGTAGTTATCCTGGACGTTCGCTCCAACTACGAGCACGAACTCGGTCGATTCAAAAATGCGATTACCTTAGACATCGACAACTTCCGAGATTTTCCCGAAAAGGTGAAGGAACTCGAACACCTTAAAAATAAAAAGGTACTCACCTACTGCACCGGAGGCATCAAGTGCGAAAAAGCCTCAGCCTTCCTTTTGGAACAAGGATTTGAAGACGTGTATCAACTACACGGCGGCATCATCAAGTACGGCATGGAAGCTGGAGGCGAAGACTTTGAAGGCAAATGCTACGTCTTTGACAACCGCATCGCTGTGGAAGTAAATACAGTCAATCCGAGCATAGTCTCATCCTGTCATGTTTGCGGAACCGCTTCGGACCGCATGGTCAACTGTGCCAATCCAACTTGCAACGAGCACCTCGCCATCTGTGAATCCTGTGGATGGGAACTGGAAGGGGCTTGTTCCACTACCTGCAAGGAAAATCCAGATAAACGCCCTTACGACGGCACAGGATACTACCAAAAACACTCCAACGGCTACAATCCCTACAAAGGCATTTACCGCAGCCCCTCCAAACAGACTACATCGCATGGAGAGCCGGCAAATTCCTGAGACGGAACTGATTCTTAATCCCGATGGGAGTGTATACCACCTGCGCTTGCGACCCGAGCACCTGGGAACTACAATTTTTACCGTAGGGGATCCTGACCGCGTAGCCACCGTATCGAAGCATTTGGATCAGATAGACTTCTAACTTCAGAACCGAGAGTTTATCACGCATACAGGTTGGAAAAATGGGAATCGAGTATCTGTCATCAGTAGCGGTATGGGTACGGATAATATTGAAATTTTGATGACTGAACTGGATGCCCTTGTCAATGTGGACCTTCAGAAACGACAAGTCAAATCCCAAAAAACCAGTTTACACATCATTCGCATCGGTACTTCTGGCAGCTTACAAGCCGACATACCAACAGGCACCTTGCTGGCCTCAGAGATCGCTATCGGGATGGACGCCTTGATGGCGTATTACCCAGATCTGTCAGGTCCGCAGGACTTTGGGCAGGCCATTCAAACGGAACTTGGACTTCCCTTCAGACCTTACCAGGCCGCTGCTTCCTCCAAGTTATTGGGAATGCTAGACGCCTCCACCCCACGAGGGATTACGCTTACCTGCCCCGGATTTTATGCCCCGCAGGGAAGAGAGGTACGACTAAAGCCCCGCTTTGATCAGCTCATTGAGCGCCTTGCAGCCCTTCAAATCAAAGGCCGTTCCTTGACCAACTTTGAGATGGAGACGGCCGGTTACTATGCACTCGGCGAACTCCTCGGTCACCAGGTTCTCAGCCTCAATGCCATCCTGGCCAACCGCCCGTTGAAAAAATTCGATTCAGCAGGTGAAGAAACCGTTGCCAAAGCCATTCAACTTGCTTTAGCCACATTTTGTCCATG
>JACCDX011691946.1_pt1 | contig 12854 bp, 8 predicted proteins | sample 7449681 | NCBI WGS metagenome assembly JACCDX01 (sample SAMN15323450, study PRJNA562643) | freshwater metagenome | isolation source: river surface water | place: USA:Blue River Watershed | collected 2017-08-18
AGCAGGATGAATTTAGATTCATTTTTGGATTTATATTCAGGTGTGGGTGTTTTCTCATCTGTGATTGCAAGAGCTTTTCCTCAGGCACGAGGATATGCACTGGAAAGTAGTAAAGATGCGGCGGAACATGCAAAAAATAATTTACATAGTTTTAAACATGTTAAAACTTTAAAGCAAAAAGTTGAAGATTGGATATTTAAAAACAGAGAAAAATTTGACTTGATCGTTTTGGATCCTCCAAGATCTGGTGCTGGAGTGAAAGTAATGCAAAGTATTTGTAAAAAAGCAGTGGAAAAAATTATTTATATTGCTTGTGATCCAGCGTCTTTAGCCAGAGATACTGCTGTGGCAAAAGATAATGGTTGGATTCTTGAAAAAGTTGAAGTTTTTGACTTCTTTCCAATGACTCATCATTTTGAAAGTGTGGCAGTGTTTACACGAGGCTAAAAGCATAAACTTGCCCACTGATAGTCTTGAAGTAATAAATAAATGTGAGGATTGATGAGCCTTAACTCTTTTGACGCCAAAGTTAACCTTGAATTTAATTCAAGATCATGTCAAATGTTTGATATAACTAAAGTTTCAGGGTCCAAGTCTCTACCATTTAGCTTAAAAATTCTTCTTGAAAATTTATTAAGAACTGAAGATGGAATAAATGTCACTAAAGAGCACATAAATGCGATTGCTAATTGGGATGAAAATGCGGAACCAAGTATTGAAATTCCATACACTCCAGCACGAGTTATTATGCAAGATTTCACAGGTGTTCCAGCAATTGTTGATTTAGCTACTATGCGTGAAGCAATGATTGAACTTGGTGGAAATCCTGAAAAGGTTAATCCTTTGGCTCCTGCTGAATTAGTAATTGATCACTCTGTAATTGCTGATTCATTTGGTTCCAACATGTCTTTTCAAATAAATGTTGATTTGGAATATGAAAGAAATGAAGAACGTTATCAATTTTTAAGATGGGGACAAGGCGCATTCTCAGAATTTAAAGTTGTCCCACCAGGAACAGGCATTGTTCATCAAGTAAATATAGAAAACTTAGCCAGAGTCGTTTTTGAAAAAGATTCTGTTGTTTATCCAGACACTGTTGTTGGAACAGATTCACACACCACCATGGTTAATGGTTTAGGAGTTTTAGGTTGGGGAGTGGGTGGAATTGAAGCAGAAGCTGCAATGCTTGGTCAACCTGTAAGCATGCTTATTCCAAAAGTTGTTGGTTTTAAATTAACTGGCTCATTAAAAGAAGGAGTAACTGCAACTGATTTAGTTCTAACAATTACAGAAATCTTAAGAAAACATGGAGTTGTTGGAAAGTTTGTGGAGTTTTATGGAGCGGGTTGTTCTGCGGTTCCATTGGCAAACAGAGCGACTATTGGAAACATGAGTCCTGAGTATGGCTCAACTGTTGCAATATTTCCTATAGATGAACAAACAATCGAATATTTAAAATTTACTGGCAGAAGTACAGATCAACTTGCATTGGTAGAAAATTATGCAAAGAAGCAAGGTTTGTGGCTTGATCCAAATCATGAACCAAGATTTAGTGAACACTTGCAACTTGATCTATCAACGATTGAGCCAAGTATCGCAGGTCCAAAAAGACCACAAGATCGAGTCAGTTTAAAGAATGCCAAAGATAATTTCAACAAAGTTCTTCCTAATTACACAAATGATTTAACTAAAAAAATTGAAGTTGATTTGGATGGAGAAAAATTTAATTTAACCCATGGAGCTGTGGTAATTGCAGCTATTACTTCTTGTACAAACACTTCTAATCCAGAAGTAATGATTGGTGCTGGTCTTGTTGCTAAAAAGGCAGTCGAATTAGGTTTGGCAAGATCTTCTTGGGTTAAAACAACCCTTGCCCCAGGCTCTCAAGTAGTGACCGATTATTTGAATAAATCTGGATTAACACCATATTTGAATAAATTAGGTTTTGATTTAGTGGGATATGGCTGTACCACTTGTATTGGAAATAGTGGACCTTTACCTGAAGTAATTAGTGCTGCAATTAATAAAGCAGATTTGGCCGCCGTTTCAGTATTAAGTGGAAATAGAAACTTTGAAGGTCGAATAAATCCTGATGTGAAAATGAATTATTTAGCATCACCTCCACTAGTAGTGGCATATGCAATTGCAGGAACTATGAATATTGATTTGAATAATGACCCTATTGGAAGAAACCAAGAGGGTAAAGAAATCTATTTGAAAGATATTTGGCCAAGTTCAAAAGAGATTCAAGATTACATAAATCAAGCAATAGATAGCGAAATGTTTATTAAGAGATATGCAGATGTATTTAAAGGTGATGAGCGTTGGCAAAAACTTCCAACACCGACAGGTAAAACATTCACTTGGTCAAGTGCAAGTACATATGTAAGAAAACCACCATATTTTGAAAACATGCCAAAATCTCCACAAAAAGTAACCGATATTTCAAATGCCAGGGTTCTTGCTTGGTTAGGAGATTCTGTTACAACTGATCACATTTCACCAGCTGGAAGCATCAAGATTGATTCACCAGCTGGAAAATATCTAATTGAACATGGCATAGATAAAAAAGATTTCAACTCATATGGATCAAGACGTGGAAATCATGAAGTAATGATTCGTGGAACTTTTGCAAATATTAGGTTGAAAAATAAATTACTCAAAGACGTTGAAGGTGGATTCACTTTTAATTTCTTAAAAGATAAACAAGACACAATTTATGATGCAAGTGATGATTATTTAAATTCTAAAATTCCTTTAATAATACTTGCAGGAAAAGAATATGGTTCCGGTTCATCTAGAGATTGGGCCGCAAAGGGAACAGCGTTACTTGGAGTCAAAGCAGTAATTGCAGAATCTTACGAAAGAATTCATCGAAGTAATTTAGTAGGAATGGGAGTATTACCACTTCAATTTAATGATGGTGAAAATGTTGAATCTTTGGGACTTGATGGTTCTGAATCATTTAGTATTACTGGTATTGAAAAATTAAATGAAAATTCAATTCCCCAATTACTTAAAGTTATTGCCACTGGTAAAAATGGTGAAAAAACTTTTCAAGTAAAATTAAGAATAGATACTCCCGGTGAAGCAGATTATTACAGAAATGGTGGAATATTACCTTTCGTATTAAGACAATTGGCTAAATAAGATGTCAAGAAATTTAGTTGCAGGGGTTGACTCGTCAACACAATCAGTAAAAATTGTAATAAGGGATTCAAAAACAGGAGAGTTAGTTAGAGAAGCAAGGGGAACTCATCCTGATGCTACCGAAGTCGATCCTTTAATTTGGTGGAATGAATTTGAAAGTAAATCAAAAGATTTATTTGAAGATGTAAAAGCAATTTCAATTGGTGCGCAACAACATGGAATGGTTGTTGTAGATGAAAATAAAAATGTTGTTCGCGATGCTCTTTTATGGAACGATACTCGTTCTGCTCAAGATGCAAATGATTTAATAACTGAATTTGGTGGAGCACAAAATTGGGCTGATGCAATTGGATCAATGCCAGTGGCATCTTTCACTGTGACTAAACTTCGATGGCTTGCAAAAAATGAACCAGACTATGCAAAAAAAGTATCTGGAGTTATGTTGCCTCATGACTATTTGAGCTGGAATTTGATGAACAAACCAGATGAATTTGTTACAGATAGAGGAGATGCATCTGGAACAGGTTATTGGTCTCCACACACAAATGAATATAGAAAAGATTTATTGAAACTTGCATTTGGAAGAGAAATACAAGTACCAAGAGTTGCTAAGCCAAATGAAGTTATTGGAGAAACAAAATCTGGAATAAAAATTGGTCCTGGTTCTGGTGACAATATGGCTGCAGCTTTAGGTCTAGGCGCACAACCTGGAGATATTGTCATTTCTTTAGGAACATCAGGAACTGCCTATACAGTTTCATCTCATCCCACTAATGATGCTTCTGGAATTATTGCTGGATTTGCAGATGCAACTGGAAATTACTTACCACTTGCCTGCACACTCAATGCAGCAAGAGTTATCAATTCTGGTGCTTCAACTTTAAATGTTTCATTAGATGATTTTGCAAAACTTGCTCTTACTGCAAAACCAGGATCCCAAGGTCTTGTGTTATTACCGTTTTTAGATGGGGAAAGAACTCCAAATCTTCCAAATTCAAAAGGTTCTTTACATGGATTAACTAGAAATAATTTAACACCTGAAAATTTTGCAAGAGCATGTATTGAAGGAATGCTTTGTTCTTTGGCTGAAGCTAGTGATTACATCACAAACTTTGGGCAAAAAACTAAACCAAATCGAGTTGTTTTAATTGGAGGGGCCGCAGTTTCAAAAGCTGTTCAAGAAATTGCTGCAACGTTGTTTGAAGTGCCGGTTCATATTCCGCCAATGTCTGAATATGTTGCAGATGGAGCAGCCAGGCAAGCTGCTTGGGTTTTATCTGGTGAAACTAAACCCCCGGTCTGGGAGGAAAAAGGAAGTATTGAAATCAAGCCAGATTACAAAGACTTCGTCCGAAACGCTTATCGCCAAGCATTTGATTCTCTATATAAATAATCGTTAATTATTGGTACGAAAAGTTACCGAAAAGTAATATTTCTGATGCTCAATTGTGACTACCTTTCCTGGACCTCGTAAACGGACTCAGGGTAAGTTATCTCTTATCGCAAATATTTTGCAATAAAAATCCTTTTGAAATGAGGTTGTGAATGTCTGGCGCTTTGACTCCAAAAAGAGAAGACAAATTTGCATTTGGATTATGGACAATCGGTCACTCGGGTAGAGATCCATTTGGTGAGGCGACAAGACCGCCAATTTATCCAGCTGATTTTGTAAGAAAACTTGGTGAATTAAATGTTTGGGGAGTTTCATTTCATGACGATGATTTACTTCCGTACGGTTCAACACTTGCTGAACAAGACAAAATTAAAAAAGATTTTCGTAAAGCTCTAGATGATTCAGGTGTTGTTGTTTCAATGGCAACAACAAATTTATTTACACATCCTGTTTTTAAAGATGGAGCATTTACTTCAAATGATCCACAAATTAGAAAATATGCAATTCAAAAAGTATTGAAAGCACTTGATGTCGGAGCAGAATTTGGTGCACCAACTGCAGTTTTTTGGGGTGGACGTGAAGGTGTTGAAGCAGCAGGTTCGAAGTATCCACTTGATGCTTTAGAAAGATATAGAGAAGCTTTGAATTTCTTTATTGGTTACATAAAAGATAATGGTTACAAAATGCGCATGGCATTAGAACCAAAACCAAATGAACCAAGAGGAGACACATTTTTACCAACGATTGGTCATGCAATGGCATTCATTGAAACTTTGGATGATCCAAGCATGGTTGGAATAAATCCTGAAGTTGCACATGAAACTATGGCAGGACTTTCTTTCTATCAAGGAGTTGCTCAAGCTGTTTGGCAAAAGAAGTTGTTCCATATTGATTTGAATGATCAAAAAATAGGTAGATACGATCAAGATCTTCGTTTTGGTTCAGAAGGAATTAAAGATAACTTCTTCTTAGTCAGATTATTAGAAAAAACTGGCTACTCAGGTCCAAAACATTTTGATTCTCGACCATACAGAAATGAACATGGTGATGGTATTTGGGAATTCGCCAAAAATTCAATGAGAAATTATTTAGCACTTGCAGAAAAAGCACGCGCATACGATGCTGATCCAGAAGTAAAAGAAGCTCATAAAGTTTCTGGACATGATTCATTAGCGCAACCAACTGTCGGAGGTTATTCCTCAGATTCAGCTAACAAGTTGAAACAGGAGGTGTTTGACGCCGACAAGCTAGCAGAACGTGGATTCTTTAACGAGAGACTCGATCAGTTAGCTATTGATCACATTCTTGGTTTGAAAAAATAAAATCAAAAGTTTTATTTAAATCAAAACAAGATTAAAAACAAACAAAAGGAGAACTGAGTGTTAAAACGCTCTTTCGGAGTAGTAGCAGTTACCGCTGCAGCAGCTCTTTTATTAGCAGCATGCTCAAGCGGTTCAAGTGATTCCGCAGCAACTGAAGACACAGCAGCAGCAGCTGCAAGTGGTTTAGCTTGCGTAATCTTGCCAGACTCTGCATCTTCCCCACGTTGGGAAAATGGAGATCGTCCAGCATTGAAGGAAGCTCTTGAATCAGCCGGTTTCACAACCGATATTCAAAATGCTGAAGGCGACACTGCAAAGATGTTGACCATTGGTGACCAAATGCTTGCTTCTGGTTGCAACGTAATGCTAATCACCGATTATCAAGGTGCAGGTGCACAAGTTGCTGCAAAAGCAAAAGCACAAGGCGTACCAACAATCGCTTATGACCGTCCAATTGAAGGTGTTGACTACTACGTTTCATTCGACAACGTAACAGTTGGAACTCTTCAAGGTGAAGGAATCTTGAAGTGCTTAGCAGATGCAGGTAAAGATCCAAAGACCGCTGAATTGATCTTCCTAGATGGAGACCCAACAGACGGAAACGCAGCAATGTTTGCTGAAGGATATGACACTGCTCTTAAAGCAGCAGGTGTAGAAGTTGACAAAGCAGCACTTGGCGCAAAACGTCCAGATGGTACATGGGATGGCGCAAAAGCTGGAACAAACTTCGAACAAGCTCTTACTGCAAATGGTGGAAAAGTTGACGCAGTTGTGTCAGCAAACGACACCAACGCAGCAGCAGCAATTGCAATCCTTGACAAGAACAACTTGAAAGTTCCAGTATCTGGACAAGATGCTTCTGTTGAAGGTTTGACAAACGTATTGTCAGGCAAGCAATGTATGACAGTCTTCAAAGATTACTTAGTTGAAGCTTCAACAGCTGCTGAATTGGCAATCGCAATCTTGAAGGGTGAAACCCCAACAACCAATAAACAATTGGCTGATGGAACACCATTCCAAGCAGCAGATCCACAAGCGTTGTATGCAGATGCAGCATCACTTGACGGATTCAAAGCAGCACTTGACCGCATTGGCAAAACCGCAGCAGATGTTTGCGTCGGCGATGCAGCAGCCAAGTGTACAGAAATCGGTCTTTCCTAAGATCTGATTTAAAGCACGTATATATGGTCTTGGCACCTTAAAAGGTGTCAAGACCATATATTTAAATAAAGCAATAACTTGGTCGAAGGAGAAATTACTTGTCTAGTCAACCTCCAGTAATCGAATTAAAAGACGTTAAAAAAAGTTTTGGTCCTGTTGAAGTTTTAAAAGGTGTTAATTTTTCTATTCGTGCAGGTGAAGTAACTGCATTAGTTGGCGATAACGGTGCAGGTAAATCAACTTTGATCAAAGGTTTAGCTGGGATTCAGCCTTATGATTCAGGAACTATTTTATTTGAAGGACAAGAAGTAGAACTTACAAGTCCAAGACAATCTTCAGAACTTGGCATAGATGTGGTTTATCAAGATTTAGCACTTTGCGACAACTTAGACATAGTGCACAACATGTTTTTAGGCAGAGAACAAGCAAATAAAGGTGTACTTGATGAAGGTCATATGGAATCAAAGGCAGCAAGCACTTTGACTTCATTATCTGTAAGAACCGTTAAGTCAGTTAGACAAAAAGTTGCAAGACTTTCTGGTGGACAAAGACAAACTGTTGCAATTGCTAGAGCTGTGTTATGGAATAACAAAGTAGTTATTTTAGATGAACCAACTGCAGCACTTGGTGTAGCTCAAACTGAACAGGTATTGCAATTAGTTAGAAGACTTGCAGATGCAGGAAAAGCAGTAATTATTATTTCTCACAACCTACAAGATGTATTTACTGTGGCAGATAGAATTTATGTTCTTTATTTAGGAAAAATGACTGCAGCGGTTAAGAAATCTGAAACGTCTCAATCAGATGTTGTTGCATATATAACTGGTACAAAAACTCAAGAAAATGTAGAGGCCTAACATGTCAAACCAAAATACAGTTCAGACAGGAAATGAAGGATCTATTCTTGATGCTTTCAAAGATTACGTTGTAAGAGTAAGAGGTGGAGAAACAGGATCACTTCCTGCACTTCTTGGCTTAGTAATTTTGGCAACTATATTTGCACTTGCAAATCCAATATTTTTAAAACCAATCAACTTTGCAAATCTACTTACCCAAACTGCAACAGTAACAACTCTTGCAATGGGTTTAACTTTTGTTTTACTACTTGGCGAAATTGATTTATCAGCAGGTGTTACTGCAGGTTTATCTGCTGGTTTCTTGGCCGTTTCAATGTTTAATTATGGAGTTTCTTGGCCAATTGCAGTTATTATCGCAATTCTTTTTGGCATGTTTGTTGGTTTATTAATTGGTTTGCTAGTTGCAAAAGTTGGGATACCCTCGTTCGTGGTTACTCTTGCAGCATTTCTTGCATTTCAAGGACTACAACTAGTAGTCATTGGGCGCGGTGGATTAATTGGAATTGATGCTCCACCAATTCTTGCGATCATGAATAGACCTATGCCGTTATTGTTTGGCTGGATCTTGTTGATTATTGTTTTTATTTTATATGTTTTAACATCTTTGATTTCTAGAAGACAAAGAAGTGCATCAGGTCAAGCAAGTAAACCGATAAGCATCTTGATTGCAAAATCTTTAACTTTGTTAATTGTCGGAGCAGGAGTTGTAACTTTCCTTAATCAAGAACGTGGTGCAAATCCAGCTGTTACATCATTAAAAGGTGTGCCATGGGTTGTGCCTATTGTTTTAATTCTACTTGCTGTCGGAACTTTTGTTTTAAATAGAACTAAATTTGGTAGACATGTTTATGCAGTAGGTGGAAACGCTGAAGCTGCAAGACGTGCAGGTATTCGAGTTGATCGAGTCAGAATTACAGTGTTTATGATTTCTTCAACTTTTGCAGGAATTGCTGGAATTTTGTTGGCCTCAAGACAAGCATCAGTTGATGCCGCTGCTGGTAGGTCAATTGTGTTAAGTGCAATTGCTGCAGCAGTTGTGGGTGGAGTGAGTTTGTTTGGTGGCCGAGGCAGATTAAGTGATGCAGTAATTGGGGGATTTGTTATCGCCATTATTGATAACGGTCTTGGTCTTATTGGTCTTGCTTCAGTATTGAACTTGGCAGTAACAGGTGCTGTTTTGTTACTTGCAGCAACTGCTGATGCAATTTCTAGAAGAAAATCTAGAGCTGGAAGTTAAAAAGTTTTAATTAAGACTTTTTAATGACCATTTCTATTGCTCAAGGTGAAAATAAATTAATTATTGACCCATCGCTTGGTGGCCAAGTTTTAGAATGTCACATCGGAAAATATCAAATAATTGCGCCTAAAACCGATAACCCTTTAGTTGGGGGATGGTATTTAATGGCACCATGGGCAGGAAGACTAGAAAATAACGAAATTATTTATCAAGGTAAAAATTATCCGCAAGATATTAATTTCCAAAAATGGGCAATACATGGAACTGTTGCGTTTGAAGAAGGGAAAGTTTTAAATCAACAAGACGATTCAGTTGAAATAATTCACGAATCAAATAAAAATTGGCCAGTGAAAGCAAAAATAAAACAAAAATGGTTTGTAGCAAATAAATTTATACGTTGTAGTGCTTCAATTGAAGTAGATAAAGAATTTCCAGTTCAAGTTGGTTGGCATCCTTGGTTTAAACGAGACATTGGTAAAGGCAGAAATGCCAAATATGGCATAGAAGCAGTTTCTCAATACATAAGAACTAAAGATTTTGTGACTTTGAATCAAACTCAAGAAATTGAAACACCACCTTTTGATGATGCTTTTAATGTTCCAAGCGGTAAAGGGTTTATTGAATGGCCTAATGCTTTAAGACTAGATTTCAAATTTGATCATCAAACTTTTGTTATTTATGACGAACCTGAAGATAGTTTTTGTATTGAACCTCAAACAGGACCACCAAATTCCATTAATCATGCTCTTTTTGTAGCAACGCCAGAAAAACCTCTTGTTGCTTCAGTTAAGTGGGATATAACCCAATTTCGTGAGGAGAAATAAACGAAATAGGACAAAGCTAGGGACTGAATTAGAATTATAGAAGGGCTTAAAACCTATAGTGTTTCAGAATAAAGGAGGGATTTTTAATGGGTCTATTAAATTCAATTAATTCACCTCAAGATTTAAAGAAACTTTCTTCCGCCCAAATACCTATCCTTGCCAGGGAAATAAGAGAATTTTTAATATCTAAAGTTTCAAAAACTGGCGGCCATCTAGGTCCAAATCTTGGAGTTGTTGAATTGACAATTGCTTTGCATAGAGTTTTTGATTCACCTAAAGATGCCATTATTTGGGACACAGGGCATCAATCTTATGTTCATAAAATGTTTACCGGCAGATTAGATAAATTTGGTGATTTGAGAAAGAAAGATGGAATTTCTGGTTACCCATCTAGATCTGAATCAGAACATGATTTTGTAGAAAATTCACACGCATCAACTGCATTGTCTTGGGCAGATGGTTTAGCAAGAGCATTTGAGCAAACTGGTGAATTAAAAAATAGACACGTTGTGGCCGTAGTAGGAGATGGATCTCTTACCGGAGGTATGAGTTGGGAAGCTTTGAATAATATTGCGTCACAAAAACATAGACCATTAGTAATTGTGGTGAATGATAATGGCAGATCTTATTCACCAACTATTGGTGGATTATCTGAACATTTAGCAGCTTTGAGAACAAATGAAACATATGAAAAAGTTTTGGATTGGGGTAAAGAAACATTACTTCGTTCACCAATTGGAAGACCAGTTTTTGAAGCATTACATGGAATGAAAAAAGGGATAAAAGATGTTTTTGCTCCTCAAGGTTTATTTGAGGATTTAGGTTTGAAATATATTGGACCAGTTAATGGTCACGATGAAGATTTAATTGAAAATGCATTGCAATATGCGAAAAGATTTCATGGTCCAGTTATGGTGCACGTAATTACCGAAAAAGGAAAAGGCTATGCCCCTGCTTTAGAAGATGAAGCAGAAAAATTCCATGCCACTGGCGTGATTGATCCTGCTACAGGAAAACCAGTAAGTGCAAGTGTTACAACTTGGACAAGTGTTTTTAGTGACGAATTAGTTGCAATAGGAAAAGAAAGAAAAGACATTGTTGCAATCACGGCTGCAATGCTTGGGCCCACTGGTTTAGATAAATTTGCAAAGGAATTTCCGGATCGAATTTATGATGTTGGAATCGCAGAGCAACATGCCACAACTTCAGCCGCGGGAATGGCACTTGGGGGCTTACATCCTGTTGTAGCAATTTATGCCACATTTTTGAATCGAGCTTTTGATCAATTACTTCTAGATGTGGCATTACACAAAGCAGGAGTTACTTTTGTATTAGATAGAGCAGGTATTACAGGAGATGACGGAGCAAGTCATAACGGAATGTGGGATTTATCAATCTTGCAAGTAGTGCCAAATTTGATGTTGGCAGCACCAAGAGATGCCCAAACATTAAGAGAACTATTAAGAGAATCAGTAATAGTTAAAGATAGACCAACGGTAATTAGATTTCCTAAAGGTGCAATTGTTTCTCCAGTAAATGTTGAAGAAAGAATTGAAGGAATAGACATCTTGAACAAAAATGGTGATGAAGATGTTCTTGTCGTATCTATTGGGGCAATGGCACATTTAGCCAACGATGTTGCGCAAAGATTAATTGATCAAGGTTTAGGGGTTACGGTAGTTGATCCAAGATGGATCAAACCATTGCCAAATTATCTCGTCAATTTAGCAGCTAGACATCGCTTAATAGCTGTCATTGAAGATAATTCAAGATCAGGTGGAACAGCAGCTAGTGTTTCACAATTTCTAAGAGATAGAAATATTTATACTCCACAAAGAGATTTTGGTATTCCTGAAAAATTCTTAGATCATGCAACTAGGGCACAAGTTTTAAATGAAATAGGTTTAACTGCTCAAGATATTTCTAGAGACATAATTGAAGCTATGGCAAGACTTGATAACGCAATTTCAGAAAAAATAAAAAAGTATTAATCTCTATTTTCGTAAAATCGAATTGGTCCAACTTGCTCAGCAGCAACTTCATCACCAATTTTTAATAATACTGGAGCACTTACTCTAGAAGAGACTTTTATTGAATTATTTAAAACTAGATGTATAAGTGCATCGTGTCCAAAATACTCAATATCTAAAATCTTGGCGTTTGGATTATCGGACTTTGAAATAATGATTTCTTCCGGCCTAATTATTAAATTACCATTATTTCTAGCATCAATATTTTTACTGGAAAAAATGCTTTCAATTTCACCATTTTTATTTTTTAAAGCAGGCACAATTAAAGCATCACCTGTACTAAATGCCATCTCTAGTCCAATTGGATTGTTATAGACATCTTGAGGAGAACCTAATTGAACTATTTGACCATTTCTCATCAAAGCAACTAAGTCAGACATAACTAAAGCTTCTTCTCGATCATGAGTAACTAAAACAGTTGTAGTTTTAGTCTCAGTAAGAATTTTTTTGATTTCTTGTCTTAATTCTTCACGTAATTGGGCATCAATTGAAGAAAAAGGTTCATCTAAAAGCATGACATTTGGTGCAGGAGCAAGTGCTCGTGCAATAGCAACTCTAAATTGTTGCCCACCACTTAATTGATGGGGAAACCTTTTCTCTAAATTTGTTAAATTCATTAATTCCATTAATTCTTTAACTCTTTTCATGGATTGCTTACTTTTTGTCAATCCAAAACCTATATTCTTTTCGACATTGAGATGTGGAAATAATGCACCTTCTTGCGGAACATAACCCACATTCCTTCTTTCTGGTGGAACTTGAACACTAGAAACACTCATCAAGGTAGAACCAAATCTGATAGTTCCAGATTTAGGTGCAACAAATCCTGCAATTGATCTAAGTAACGTAGATTTCCCACATCCTGAAGGACCAAGAACTG
>JACCDX011251460.1_pt1 | contig 12853 bp, 12 predicted proteins | sample 7449681 | NCBI WGS metagenome assembly JACCDX01 (sample SAMN15323450, study PRJNA562643) | freshwater metagenome | isolation source: river surface water | place: USA:Blue River Watershed | collected 2017-08-18
CCGCAGGTGCGGCAATGGTGTGCTCCATTTTCATCGCTTCCATGACCGCCAGCGGCTGACCGGCCTTGACTTTGTCACCTGCGGCAACCGCAAACGACACCACCTTACCTGGCATGGGGGCTGTCAAGCGGCCACCGGCCTCTTGCGTTTCGCCCGCGTGGGCCAAGGCATCGACCACGGTGATGCGTGTGGCGCCTTGTGGCGCAAACACATGGGCCACATCTTCGTGGCCTTGCGTTTCATGGAACACCTGCACGCGGGCTGTGTGACCAGCGAAGCTGATGTGCAAGGCATCGCCGTCTTCGCGGTAGGCCAAGGTGCCCGAGACATCACCATCGGCGTCCGCCACAGAAAGCAGCAAACTGCCGTCGTGGGCATAGGTCAACACAGCACCGTAAGACGCGCCATGAAACTCAAAGCCAAAGTTGCGCGTGGCCACGCCATACGCGCGCCAACCGTCGCGGCTGCTGAAAGGGTCATTGCCTTTCAATGCTTCTTCACGGTGCAGCCTGTTGGCCACCACCGATGCGGCGGTGAGCGCGAGGCCCAAAGGCTCTTGCGCAAACAAGGCTTTTTCTTCGCGTTGAATCAAGGCCGTGTCGAGCTTGGCCGTGGCGAATGAATCGGTGCGGATCATGTGGCGCAAGAACTGCACATTGGTGGTCAAGCCGACGATGCGGGTTTGCGACAGCGCTTCGTCCAAACGCGCCAGCGCTTGCTCACGCGTGTCGCCATGCACGATGAGCTTGGCCACCATCGAGTCGTAAAACGGGCTGATGCTGTCGCCTTCGCGCACACCGTCGTCGATGCGAATCGAGCCGGCTGCGCTGCTCACGTTCGCCAACTCAAAGCTGCTGCACTTAGGCTTGCGGTACACCGCCAACGTACCCGTGGCGGGCAAGAAATTGTTGTCGGGATTTTCGGCGCAAATGCGCGCTTCAATGGCATGGCCGTGAATGCGCAAATCGCTTTGCTGCAAAGGCAGCGGCTCGCCGCTGGCCACGCGCAGTTGCCACTCCACCAAATCCAGCCCAGTGATGGCTTCGGTCACGGGGTGCTCCACCTGCAAGCGCGTGTTCATCTCCATGAAATAAAACTTCATGCTCTCGGGCTTGTCATACACCGTTTGCTCGACGATGAACTCCACCGTGCCTGCACCCACATAGTTCACCGCTTTGGCGGCGGCCACAGCGGCTTCTCCCATCTGTTGGCGCAGAGCTTCGGTCATGCCAGGCGCGGGCGCTTCTTCCAACACTTTTTGGTGGCGGCGTTGCACCGAGCAATCGCGCTCGAACAAATACACGCAGTTGCCGTGCGTGTCGCCAAACACTTGAATTTCAATGTGGCGTGGGCGCTGCACGTATTTCTCAATCAACACCGCGTCGTCGCCAAAGCTGTTGATGGCTTCGCGTTTGCAGCTGGCCAGTGCATCGGCAAACTCGGCGCTGCTGTTGACCACGCGCATGCCTTTGCCGCCGCCACCCGCGCTGGCTTTGATGAGCACGGGGTAGCCAATGCGGTCGGCTTCGCGTTGCAGCAAGGCCGGGTCTTGGTCTGCCGCGTGGTAGCCGGGCACCAAGGGCACACCAGCTTTTTCCATGAGTTGTTTGGATTCGGCTTTCAAGCCCATTGCCAAAATAGCCGAAGCGGGAGGGCCAATGAACACCAGGCCTGCCGCGGCACACGCTTTGGCAAAGTCTTCGTTCTCGCTCAAAAAGCCATAGCCCGGGTGCACCGCTTGCGCACCGGTGTCTTTGGCGGCTTGCAAAATGCGCTCCCAACGCAAGTAGCTGTCTTTGGGCGCACTGCCGCCAATGTGAACCGCTTCGTCGCACACCTGCACGTGCTTGGCTTGTGCGTCAGCGTCCGAATACACGGCCACGGTTTTGATACCCATGCGCTTCGCTGTTGCAGCGACACGGCAGGCGATTTCGCCACGGTTGGCAATCAAAATTTTCTTAAACATCTTTGAATCCTTTTTCCGAGAAGCTCACAGCAACCACGAAGGCTTGCGCTTTTGCAAGAAGGACTGCACGCCCTCTTTGCCTTCAGCGCTTGAACGAATGTCGGCAATGCCTGCCACGGTGTGCGCCACCAAGGCGTCGTCAATGTCGCGCTCGGCCACGTCTTGCACCAAGCGTTTGCAAGCGCGCACGGCGTTGGGGCTGGCACTGACCAAGGCGCTGGTGAGTTCGGCCACTTTGGCATCTAACGCATCAGCGGCCACCACCTCGTGAATGAGGCCCACACGATGTGCCTCGGCCGCACTGAAACGCTCTGCCGTTAAAAAGTAACGGTGCGAAGCACGTGCACCTATGGCGCGAATGACGTAGGGGCTGATGGTGGCGGGAATGAGACCTAGCTTCACCTCGCTCAAGCAATAGGTGGCGGTGTCCACGCTCACGGCCATGTCGCACGCAGCGACCAAACCCACGCCACCGGCAAACACATCGCCTTGCACGCGGGCGATGGTTGGCTTGGGGCATTCGTAAATCGCATGCAACATGGCGGCGAGCTGGCCTGCATCGGCGAGGTTTTCGTCGCGCGTGTAGTCGGCCATGCGGCGCATCCAGTTCAGGTCGGCACCTGCGCAAAATGCGGGGCCTTCTGCGGCCAGCACCACGCAGCGCACATCAGCAGCTTGGCCCGCTTCCGCGAATGCAGCTTTCAGCTCGGCAATCACTTCGTCGTTGAAGGCATTGCGCACATCGGGGCGGCTGAGGGTGATGGTGCGAATGGCACCTTGGTTGGTGATGGTGAGAGCGCTCATGTCAATCACCCATCACATGCGGAACAAACCAAACTTGGTGTCAGGAATCGGCGCATTCAAGGAAGCGCTCAATCCCAAAGCCAAGACACGGCGGGTGTCAGCGGGATCAATCACGCCGTCGTCCCATAAACGCGCGGTGGCGAAATAGGGGTGGCCTTGGTGTTCGTACTGTTGGCGAATCGGGTCTTTGAAGGCTTGCTCTTCTTCGGCGCTCCATTGACCGCCTTTGCCTTCAATGCCATCGCGCTTGACCGTGGCCAACACGCTGGCCGCTTGCTCTCCGCCCATGACGGAGATGCGCGCGTTTGGCCACATCCACAAAAAGCGTGGGCTGAAAGCGCGGCCACACATACCGTAGTTGCCTGCGCCAAAACTACCGCCAATGATGACGGTGAACTTGGGTACAGCAGCGGTAGCCACAGCCGTGACCATCTTGGCACCGTTGCGTGCAATGCCTTCGTTTTCGTACTTGCGGCCCACCATGAAGCCTGTGATGTTTTGCAAAAACACCAGCGGGATTTTGCGTTGGCAGCACAGCTCGATGAAGTGCGTGCCTTTCAAAGCGGACTCGCTGAACAAGATGCCGTTGTTGGCAATGATGCCCACGGGCATGCCTTCGATGCGTGCAAAGCCGCACACCAGCGTGGTGCCAAAGCGAGCTTTGAATTCATCGAACTCGCTGCCATCGACGATGCGCGCGATGATTTCACGCACATCAAAGGGTTTGCGTGTGTCGGTGGGAATGACGCCATACAACTCTTGTGCGTCGTACTTCGGCGGCACAGGTGCGTGCGTGGCGATGTTGGGCGGCTTTTGTGCGTTGAGACTTTTCACACATTGACGGGCCAGCGCCAGCGCGTGCACATCGTTTTGCGCGAGGTGGTCGGCCACGCCCGAGAGGCGTGTGTGCACATCGCCACCGCCCAGGTCTTCTGCCGTCACCACTTCGCCAGTGGCGGCCTTCACCAAAGGCGGGCCGCCCAAGAAGATGGTGCCTTGGTTTTTCACGATGATGGTCTCATCACTCATGGCTGGCACATATGCACCACCTGCCGTGCAGCTGCCCATGACCACCGCAATTTGTGCGAGGCCTTGCGCGCTCATGTTGGCTTGGTTGAAGAAGATGCGACCAAAGTGGTCACGGTCTGGGAACACCTCGTCTTGGTTAGGCAAGTTGGCACCGCCCGAGTCCACCAAGTAAATGCAAGGCAAGTTGTTTTGCTGCGCGATTTCTTGCGCACGCAAATGCTTCTTCACCGTCATGGGGTAATACGTGCCGCCCTTCACGGTGGCGTCGTTGCACACCACCATGCAGTCCACGCCACTCACACGGCCAATGCCCGCAATCAAACCTGCGCACGGCGCATCGTTGTTGTACATATTGAGCGCGGCGAGTGGGGCCACTTCTAAAAACGGCGTGCCGGGGTCGAGCAACATTTGTACGCGGTCACGGGGCAGCAGCTTGCCGCGGGCGGTGTGTTTGGCGCGGGCCGCTTCGCCACCACCGGCGGCGATTTTTTCGAGGTGGGCTTTGAGATCTTCCACCACCGTGCGCATGGCAGCGGCATTGGCCGCGAAATCGGCAGAGCGTGGGTTGAGTTGGGAGTGCAAAACAGTCATCGTGTTTTTCCTTGAACGGCGTTGTGGCCAAGCTTAGGCCGTTTGTCTTCACACCATGCGTCAGATGGGTTGCAAATCCTGCCACAATGATGCTTCCTATGGTGAGTCCCAACCCTGCCCCCGAACAAACGCCTGCGTTAGGTCGTGCTGAGACGCCTATTGCATTTATTCAAGCGATTGCCGCTGCTTATGCACAACGCAATCTGCCCGTGGACAATGCCCTAAAGAAGGCACAAATCGAGCCAAAACTTCTCAAGAAAAACAAAGCCCGCGTGACCGCCATGCAAATGGAGTTGATGTCGGGCATCGCCATGCAAGAGTTGGATGACGAAGGCTTGGGCTGGTTCAGCCGCCGCTTGCCTTGGGGCAGCTATGGCATGTTGGTGCGCGCGTCACTCACCTCACCCACACTGGGTTTGGCTCTGAGTCGCTGGTGCAGGCACCACGGCTTGTTGACCGATGACATTCGGCTGAGCTTGACCGAGCGCCACGGCGTGGCCACCTTGCAGCTGGACGAGGCGCACAACCTTGGTGTGGTCCGTGAATTTTGCGTGGTGTCGGTGCTGCGCAATGCGCTGGGGGTGGCGTGCTGGCTGACCGATTCACGCATCCCGCTCACTTCCACGCACCTGCGCTTTGCACCGCCCGCACACGCCGACAGCTACCGCGTGTTGTTTGATGGCCCCACACACTTCCATGCGACGGCCAACTGTTTGCAATTTGATGCGGGCTACTTGACCCTGCCCGTGCGCCGCGACGAAGCCGCTCTGCAACAGATGCTGGAACGCGCCCTGCTGCTGACCGTGCGCCCCTATCGACGTGACCGTTTGTTGGTGGAGAAAGTCCGCCAAGCTTTGGCCCAACACCCCGAGCACAGCCGCAATGCGGATGACTTGGCGGCATGGCTGAACATGTCAGCCCGCACCCTGCATCGCCAACTGCAAGAAGAAGGTGCGAGCTTGCAGCAACTCAAAGACAGTGTGCGTGAACAACGCGCACGCACACTACTGTTGCGCACCCGCAAGCCGCTCAAGCAAATTGCCAACGACGTGGGGTTTTCGAATGAAAAGAGCTTCATTCGCGCCTTCAAAACCTGGACGGGCCAAGCACCCGAGACCTTCCGGCAAAACGCGTAAGCCCGACGCCTAGCGTTGCGCTTTAGATGCGTAAGTCGTTCATGTGCGCAAACACATGCTTGGCGCCCGCCTGCAGCAACACATCCGTGGGCGCAAGCGGCGGCGCATACGCCCACACCGTCGCGCCTGCAGCCACACCCGCGGTGATGCCCACGGGCGTGTCTTCCACCACCAAGCAGCGCGCAGGGTCGACTTGCACATGCGCAGCAGCGGCCAAGTACACATCAGGGTGTGGTTTGCTGCGTGGCATTTCATGGCCGCTGAAAATGCGGCCTTCAAAAAACTGTGCCAAGCCCACACGCTGGAGCATCATTTCGACTTTGTAACGGTCTGCGCCGGAGGCCACCGCAATGCGACCTTCGCAGCGTTCATGCAGATGACGCACGGCATCGTGAATGCCGTCGATGGCCGTGATGTCGCTTTCGAGGCGGATGTTGCGGCGGCGATAGAACTCATCCATGAAGGCGTCGGTCAGTGGCTGGCCTGTGTGACGTTCAATCAGGTCGGCGCGGCTGCGCACAGTGTGACCTACAAAATGCGTCATGCATTCGGCCAAGCTCAAACGCCAACCGTTTTCATCCAGCATGTCACGCAGCGCACCGCAGGTGATGGCTTCGCTGTCGACCAGCACGCCATCGCAATCAAACAAAACAGCTTCAAATATCATGCGGGAATTATCCGCGCGGGTCACCATCGACATAAAACCAGCGGCCGTCTTCGCGCACAAAGCGGCTGCGTTCGTGCAAACGCACAGCAGCACCAGTCACACGGTAACGCGCGACAAACTCTACCTCGGCCGTGTCAGCCCCTGTGACTTTGTGATCGCGCACCTCAAGCCCTAACCACTTGGCACCTGCATCGAAGTCGAGCGATGCAGGGCGTGTGCTGCGATGCCAAGTGGCGAGCAGATAGTCGGCTTGCTCATGCACAAACGCGCTGTAGCGCGAGCGCATGAGGTGCTCGGCGTCAGGTGCAGGTACGGCGTCGAAGTGGTCGACGAAACGGCCGCAGCAATCGGCGTATGTCACCGGACGTTTCTTAGTGTCGATGCGCCCACACGAGCAGGTAGCGCTGGCACGCATACCAGCCTCAAGGCAAAACAGAAATCGTGCCGCGCATACCGGCTTCGTAATGACCGGGCTCAAAGCATGCAATGTGCAACACACCCGCATCAGAAAAAGTCCAGCGCAGCTCGCCCGATTCGCCAGCACCCAAGCTGAGTGCGTTATCCGCAGGGTGGTGATGGGCGCTTGGATTTTTCATCTCCTGCGCATGGGCTTTCAACTCGGCATCCGTGCCAATGATGAACTCATGACGCACCTTGCCCGTGTTCACCACGCGAATTCTCACTGTTTCACCTGATGTGGCTTGCCAACTAGCAGGCGTGAAACGCATGGCGTCATCCATGGTGATGGTGACAGTTCGCGTGGATGCATCACTAGCAGCCGCGTCATGTGAATGGGCATCGTGGTTGTGCTCGTGCGCAGCACTCGCTTCGCCATGCGAATGGCTGTGCTCAGAAGCGGGCGCACCTTGCAAAACAGACCATGCAGCCGCAGAGCCTGCCATCACAAGCGCAAACGAAATCAAGCCGTAACTGACCAGCGCACGCGCGCGCAGTTGACCCCGCCAATCCATGAAGTACATGGCTAGCAAACTCAACATAAAACCGAGTGGCACAACCCACAGACTGCGGTCCGGTGAATCGGGAAAGTGTTGCAACCCGCCGGTGAAAAAACCCAAGCCAATGGATGACAACAAACCAAAGCCCAGCACATCCCCCCAGCGCACATGGCGTGCTTGGTCGTTACGAATGTCTAGCCATGAGCCCAACAAATAAAACAGCACGCCAAAGCCGGCGGTCCAGATCGAGCGCGACTCGCTGAAAAAGCCATGATTCACCGCTCCTGCAATGAAGCTGATGCCTCCGTATTTAAACAAGGTAGCGATATGGGTTTGGGCAAAACTCATGGCAAATTCCTATTCACTGAAGAGCAGAAAAGCAATCCTACACAGGCCATGTGAACGGCAAGTTAAGACAGATCAAGCCAAGGCGCGTTGGATGATGATTTTTTGCACGTCGCTGGTGCCTTCGTAAATTTGGCACACACGCACATCACGGTAGATGCGTTCGACGGGAAAATCATTCACCACGCCATAGCCGCCCAAGGTTTGAATGGCGACGCTGCATACCTTCTCGGCCGTTTCACTGGCAAAAAGCTTGGCCATGGCGGCTTCTTTTAAACAAGGTAAGCCAGCATCACGCAAAGTAGCCGCGTGATACATCAACTGACGTGCGGCTTCGAGCTGCGTGGCGCAGTCGGCCAAACGAAAACCTACAGCTTGGTGGTTGAAGATGGCGGTGCCAAAGCTGACACGTTCTTTGCTGTACTGCACGGCTGATTCAAACGCGCTGCGCGCCATGCCAATGCTTTGTGCAGCAATGCCGATGCGACCGCCTTCTAAAGCAGACAAGGCAATTTTGTAGCCCTCGCCCTCTGCGCCAATCAGGTTTTCAGCGGGGATGCGGCAGTTGTCAAAGTTGATTTGCGCGGTGTCGCTGCTGTGTTGGCCGAGCTTGTCTTCGAGGCGTGCCACTTGGTAGCCAGGTGCGCTGGTGGGCACAATGAACGCGCTCATGCCTTTTTTGCCTGCGCCTTTGTCGGTCACGGCGATGACGATGGCCACATGGCCGTTTTTACCGCTGGTGATGAATTGCTTCACACCGTTGATGACGTACGCATCGCCTTCTTTGGTGGCCGTGGTGCGCAGTGCAGAGGCGTCAGAACCCACATGTGGCTCAGTCAAACAAAATGCGCCGAGCATGTGGCCTTGCGCCAATTCGGTGAGCCATTTCTTTTTCTGCGCGTCGTTGCCGTAGCGCATGAGGATGGCGTTCACTGGACAGTTGGTCACGCTGATCGCCGTGCTGGTGCCACCATCGCCCGCGGCGATTTCTTCTAAAACAATCGCGAGCGTGGTGTAGTCCAAGCCTGCGCCACCCAAGTCTTCGGGCACACAAATGCCATACGCACCGAGCGCGGCAAGGCCCTTATGTACCTCGTGCGGGAAGGTGTGTTCTTTGTCCCACTTGGCAGCGTTAGGCCAGAGCTCTTGTTGGGCAAAGTCGCGCACCGCGTCGCGAATCATGGTTTGGTCTGGAGTGAGCAACATGGCGGGTCCTTAAACGAGTTCCAGCGCGACCGCTGTGCCTTCACCGCCGCCGATGCACAGCGTGGCCAAACCTTTTTTCAGGCCGCGCGCTTTGAGTGCGTGGATGAGCGTGACCATGATGCGCGCGCCCGATGCGCCGATGGGGTGACCCAAAGCACATGCGCCGCCGTTGACGTTGACTTTGTCATGCGGCACGTTGAGCTCTTTCATCAAGGCCATGGGCACCACGGCGAAGGCTTCGTTGACTTCCCAGAGGTCCACGTCTTCCACTTTCCAGCCGGCTTTGGCCAAGGCTTTTTGGGTGGCGCCCACAGGCGCAGTGGCAAACCATTCGGGCTCTTGCGCGTGGGTGGCGTGGCTGACAATGCGGGCCAAGGGCTTGCAACCCAACTTCTTGGCGGTGCTCTCGCGCATCAACACCATGGCTGCGCCACCGTCGTTGATGGACGAGCTAGAAGCGGCAGTGATGGTGCCGTCTTTTTTGAACGCGGGCTTGAGCGCGGTGATTTTGTCGAGCTTGATTTTTCCTGGGCCTTCGTCGATAGACACCACAGTTTCGCCCGCACGCGTCTTGACGACAACGGGTGTGATTTCAGTGGCGAATGCGCCGCAGGCTGTCGCGGCTTGGGCGCGTTGCACGCTGGCGGTGGCAAACGCGTCTTGCTCGGCGCGTGTGAAGTTGTACTTCGCCGCGCAATCTTCACCAAAGGTGCCCATGCTGCGACCGGGTTCGTAAGCGTCTTCCAAACCGTCGAGCATCATGTGGTCAAAGATGCGGTCGTGGCCAATGCGGTAGCCTCCACGACCTTTGAGCATGAGGTAGGGCGCATTGGTCATGCTCTCCATGCCACCAGCCACCAACACGTCGTGCGTGCCTGCGATCAACATGTCGTGCGCGAACATCGCAGCGCGCATGCCTGAGCCGCACATCTTGGACAAGGTCACTGCACCAGCAGACTTAGGCAACCCGCCTTTGAACGCAGCTTGTCGTGCAGGGGCTTGGCCTTGACCTGCCATCAAGCAGTTGCCAAATAACACTTCGGTCACCAACTCTGGGTTGATGCCAGCACGCTCAACGGCGGCCTTGATGGCTGCGCCGCCGAGGTCGTGTGCGGCAAGGCTTGAGAAGTCGCCTTGGAAGCTGCCCATGGGCGTGCGTGCAGCGCTGACGATGACGATAGGGTCGGACATGAATTTCTCCAAATGACAAAAAGAAAAATGCCGCGCCGACCCACAGGGTCACGCGACGGGAAGCATGCCACCACGGGGGTAGCGTTTGAAAGCGTTGCGGAATACATCGACCACTTCACCGGCGTGGCTCATGGTCACACCGAGGTCTTTGACCAAACCGTTGTCGAGGCCGTAAATCCAGCCATGCACGGTCACCTTTTGACCGCGCCCCCAAGCGTCTTGCATGACGTTGGATAAGGCAACGTTGCCGACTTGCTCAATGACGTTCATCTCACACATGACCGATTCCAGCTCGGCTTGCGGCAAATGGTTGAGGCGTTGGCGATGACGCAGGCGCACGTCTTGCACATGGCGCAACCAGTTGTCTGCCAAGCCCACGCGTGTGCCACGCGTGGCTGCCAACACGCCACCGCAACCGTAGTGCCCCACCACCATGATGTGCTCCACCTTGAGCGCGTCCACCGCGTATTGGATGACGGACAACGCGTTCAAATCGGAATGCACCACCACGTTGGCCACGTTGCGGTGCACAAACACCTCACCTGGATCCAAGCCCGTGATTTGGTTGGCGGGCACGCGGCTGTCGGAACAGCCAATCCACAAATACTTGGGGTTTTGCTGATTGGCTAGGCGTGAGAAGTACGCAGGATTCTCTTGAATCATGCGATCGGCCCAAGCCCGGTTGTTATCGAAGAGGTGTTGTAGTGATGTGCTCATGCGTCAATTGTCGCAGTGCAGCCAATTCCTTAACAAGTTTCGGCGAATAGCTCGCGGCCAATCAGCATGCGGCGAATTTCGCTGGTGCCCGCACCAATTTCGTACAGCTTGGCATCGCGCCACAAACGACCCAATGGGTATTCGTTGATGTAGCCGTTGCCACCAAAAATCTGTACGCCTTCGCCCGCCATCCACGTGGCTTTTTCGGCAGTCCACAAAATGACGGAGGCGCAGTCTTTACGCACTTGGCGCACGTGGTCGGTACCGAGCAAGTCGAGGTTTTTGGCCACGGTGTAGGCAAAACTGCGTGCCGCTTGCAGCACGGTGTACATGTCGGCCACTTTGCCTTGAATGAGTTGGAACTCGCCAATGCTTTGACCAAACTGCTTGCGGTCGTGGATGTAGGGGATGACGTTGTCCATCACCGATTGCATGATGCCCAGAGGGCCACCGGTGAGCACCGCACGTTCGTAGTCCAAGCCACTCATCAGCACCTTCGCCCCCATGTTGAGTCCGCCCAAGATGTTGGCTTCAGGCACTTCGACGTTTTGGAACACCAGCTCGCCGGTGTGGCTACCGCGCATGCCCAGCTTGTCGAGCTTTTGCGCAATGCTGAAACCCTTCATGCCCTTCTCAATCAAGAACGCGGTCACGCCGCGTGCGCCCAACTCGGGTTCGGTTTTGGCGTAGACCACAAGCGTGTCGGCATCAGGACCGTTGGTGATCCACATCTTGCTGCCGTTGAGCACGTAGTAGCCGCCTTTGTCTTCGGCCTTCAACTTCATGCTGATGACGTCAGAACCCGCACCAGGTTCAGACATGGCCAAAGCACCCACGTGCTCGCCGCTGATGAGTTTGGGCAAATATTTTTGGCGTTGCGCTTCGGTGCCGTTGCGGTTGATTTGGTTCACACACAAGTTGCTGTGTGCGCCATAGCTCAGGCCCACGCTGGCAGAGGCGCGGGAGATTTCTTCCATCGCCACCATGTGGGCGAGGTAGCCCATGTTGGCGCCGCCGTACGCTTCGCCCACGGTGATGCCGAGCACACCAAGGTCGCCCATCTTGCGCCACAGGTCCATGGGAAATTGGTCGTCGTGGTCAATCTGTGCAGCGCGGGGGGCGATTTCGGCTTGCGCGAAGTCGCGCACGGCATCACGCAGGGCGTCGATGTCTTCACCGAGTTGGAAGTTCAGGCCGGGTAAGTTGTTCATGGTGGTCTCCGTTGGGATGAATTGGGTTTAGTAGGTTTTGTTAACGGTGGCGAGGGTTTGCTGCATCAAAGCGCAGGGCGATTCGCCGCCGTTGTCGTCGAGGTGCACCACTTCAGCCGTGGTGATGATGAGGCGCTTGCCTGCACGCACCACATGGCCGCGCGCCCGCAATTCGCCGCCTTGGAAAGCGGCAAGGAAGTTGATCTTGTATTCCACCGTGGTCACCTCTTGGCCCTCTGCAGCACAAGTGAGACCAGCGTAGCCCGCGGCAATGTCGGCCAAAGCGCCCATGGCACCGCCGTGGTAGCCCCCTTGTTGTTGGGTGACGCGCTCGGAATACGGCAACGCAATTTCCACCTCGCCAGGGGCCACAGAGACGATGCGCGCGCCGAGGTGCTGCATCATGCCTTGGCGCACAAAGCTGGCTTCGATGCGGGCGTGAAGTTCGGGATGTGTCATGCTTTGCTCGCTTTCACAGTCTTGCTTGTCTTGGCTGGTTTTTCACCTTGCTTGGCGAGTAAGGTGCGTGCTTCTTTTTCATGCGCCTTGACCTCATCGAGGTTGGCCAAGATTTCTGCCATTTGGGCCTCGAGCTCACGCTTGTGCGCATCGAGCACCATCAAGAACTTTTGCAACTGTGGGCCGGTGTCGCGCGGGCTGTCGTACATGTCAATCAGGTCCTTGGCCTCGGTCAACGACAGCCCCAAACGTTTGGCACGCAAGGTGAGCTTGAGGCGCGTGCGGTCGCGGTGGCTGTAGACACGGTTACGCCCACCAGGGCCAGAGCGTTCGGGCTGTAACAGGCCCATGTCTTCGTAAAAACGGATGGCTCGCGTGGTGAGGTCAAACTCACGCGCTAAGTCGCTGATCGAATAGGTGGTCGCCATGATTTCCTTGTTTACGTTTACGTAAACGTCAATTATGACGGGAAATCTCCAAAAACCAAGTCAAGACCACGGAGGTAAGGGTTCATCCTTAAGAATTCGCCTGCGCTGGGCATAGTCGGGCATGACGCTTTGCACGGTTTCCCAAAA
>JACCDX011537911.1_pt1 | contig 12853 bp, 14 predicted proteins | sample 7449681 | NCBI WGS metagenome assembly JACCDX01 (sample SAMN15323450, study PRJNA562643) | freshwater metagenome | isolation source: river surface water | place: USA:Blue River Watershed | collected 2017-08-18
CACAGAAGATATTATCAAAGATAATTTTAAAAAAGAAATTACGAAGCCAACGCAAGAAAAATTTATAAAACCAACACAAAAAAAGTTTGCAAAGCCAATTTCAAAAGGTTTTAAAAAGGTTTTTAAAATCTAAAAAATTTTACCTACGTATATAAAAAATATATTTATGGCTTACTAAATGGATTTGTTGTAAATCCAAGAAGTTGGCACTCAGGTTCTGGCCAAAGATTATATTTTTCATACACCATCTGTTGCATGGTTTGTGCAAGCTTAATGATGTCAGAGCTTGTTCCTTGCTGATGATTTACAATCATGTTTGCGTGTTGATGTGAAACGATTGCTCCACCAACAGATAAAGATCCTTTAATGCCGATTTGGTCAAGATAATATGCTATAAAAATGAGTTTTTTTTCTGTATGAGCAACTTCTTGCGGGTGAAAGTTTCTAAAAAAGCTTCCGCACGTGTTTTGATACGGATATCGTTTTCGACGGTGTCGAATAATTTCAACAGATCTTCCTTGTGCGTATGCAATAGTTAGATCGTCAACATAGGTTACTTGAAATGTCGCATCGACAAGAAAATATTCATGATTTTGTAATTTTGACTGGTCATACCCAAATTCAAACCATGCGGTGTCGACGCTAATGATTTCGCCAGTTTTTTTATGAATCAAGGTAGCTTTGATTAAAAAATGTTCAAGTAAAAATTCATAGTAATGAAGATTAATAAAAACAGCTCCGCCGATATTGCCAGGAATGCCGCTAAATTCTTCTAAGCCGATAAGATTATGTTCAAAACATGCTGTAATCAGATCATCGATCGATACACCAGCACCAGCAGTGACGGTCGTTTTTTCTTGGTAGTTTATGCAAGGCCCATATGAAATATTGGTAAGCATTGGTTTAATAACAAGCCCAGAAAATCCATCATCGTGAACTAAGATATTTGCTCCGCCTCCAAGTACAAAGATTTCCAAATTTTCTTGCTCTGCAAACTTTAAAACTTGTTGAAATTCAAGTGCTGATTTAGGTTCTGCATACAATCGAGCTTTGCCGCCAGTTCTAAAGGTATTTTTGTCTGCAAGAGGTACGTATTCTTCAATAAGATTTGTTCGCATGCCTGTGATGTTGGTATGATTTTCGTATTGCAACATGATAACGTACTCCTTGCCTACCTAAAAATTATCGACGATGAATTGCTTTACGTTCAACCGTTTGTTTATTATTAATTAACAATAAACAGCTTTGGCTGCAGGTGCTATTTGATGTTTCTTTGCACGGAGCACACGCAGTAAAATGTTTGTTACAAAAAGCGTTAATGCAGTTGGTGTAATCGTCTGCTGGAGTATTGCAAAGTAAGCATTGTGATAATACGTCTTGGTTTGCTCGAACTGTAATTCGTTGGTCAAAAACATAGTTTTTACCACGAAAATGTCCATTTGGGTATTTTTCTATGTAACGGTGAATGCCACCTTCGATTTGGTAGACTTTTTGTGCAATATTTTTTTGTACAAGGTATGCTGTTGCTCGTTCACAACGAACACCACCAGTGCAATACATTAAGACTTCTTTGTCTTTGTAGCGCTCTAAATTTTGGTCAACATATTCTGGAAATTCACGAAATGTTTTAATGTTAGGAAGTTCTGCGTCTGCAAATCGACCGACTTCCCATTCGTAATTGTTTCGAGTATCAAGAACAATTAAATTTTCATGGCGATTGTTTAAAAGTTCATGTACCTGGTCTGGTGTTAAATGGATACCAGTATCTTTTACAGTAACTGTTTCAGGGCTAACACCAAGGCGAACAATTTCGTTTTTGATGCTAATTTTTAATTTTGGAAATGATTCACTTCCACCAAGTGCAGTTTTAAAATCGATATTTTGAAAAAGTTCATGATTATTCATTGCTTCAATGTATGCTGCACAGGCTTCATCAGTTCCACCAACTGTACCATTAATTCCTTCGTGAGCAAGGATAATTCTACCCGTCAGATGCAAGCTTTCACAAAGCGATCGTTGCCATTTTGCGATTACTTCTGGTTGTGCTATGTTGACGTATTTATAATAAAGTAAAATTGTTCCCATGGAAAAATCCTTTGCCTGAAAGGTTAAAGCTACATTGTAAAGTTTAAGTATACCATCTTGTAAGGACTTTTCAATTGAACCAAGATAAAACTTAGAGTATACTCTGCATGAGCATTCAAAGCGTTAAATTCTTAAAAAAAGGATATTCGTGGAACACACTATAGATGGATTGTCATTAATTAAAAAATTGTATAAATCTTCGGATTGGAATTTTGAGTATGATGTGACAACAGTTCGTGCTATTTTTGAAAATTTACCAGAAGAATTAAAAATAATGTATGCAGGAGCTTTTATCGTTATCGCTGGATTGTATGAAAGTTCAGAATTGCTTACAGCTTTAAATTTGTCGATTAATAGCGCTAACACAACGAGCGATAAATCGACTGCGCTTATTATTTGTGCTGGTAATAATAATGTGAAAGTTGCTCAATTTTTACTTGAACAAGGTGCGGATTGTAATTTTCAAAATGAACAAGGTGATATTGCTTTACACATCGCATGTTTTTATGGCCATCTTGATTTTGTTAATTTTTTACTTGCAGCTGGAGCAAATCCAAGTCTTCGTGATCATAAATCTTTTTCTCCGTTAGATTGTGCTTTGACAGGATTTTTTTCTGCAGTCAAAGTCAGTTCGTTTAAAATGAGAAATTTGGTCTATAAAGATATCATTGCATCATTAATTGCTGCAGGAGCAGACATAAAAGATGTTGATTCTCATGGAAGAACCGTGATTGATGAAGTTGTTTTGTCACAAGCTCAAATTGTTGATCTTTTGGAAGGAACGAATCTTTCGATGCTTGCACGACATCAAAAAGATGTTTTATGTAACGATATGAAAGAAACGATTAAAATTATTGAACAATTAAAGTGCATGCTCGATCCACATTTTATGTCTACTCACGAGTAAAATAAGTTTTTTTTAGGATAATGGCCCCAGATGTAACTGGGGTTTTTTGTATTTTTTCTCGCACAACATTGCTATTTGAAATATTTTTTATGTAAAATAATGTACATAAGGAATGTTTTAAGATAGGAATCACGTTATGAAAAAATTGTATTTAAAATTATGGAGTATGATCTTTTTATGTTTACATGGTTTTTTGCAAGGACATGAACAATCTGGAGCTTTGAAATCATATGCTCAAAAATCTTCAGCTATGACACCATATGCTCCCAGTGGACAGTTAATTAGAAATTTACAAACGGGATATGCACAACCAGGATCTTACCAATTTGCATCACAAAGTCATGTGACAATACCGACAAGTGTTACAGGAAAGCTGCTTTCTCCTTCACAACTATTATTACAAAAGCCAGTTGTTCAGCAGCCATTAAAGACTAGCTCTTCTGGATCTTCATTGCCAGTGGTAACATCATATGAATTATTGTTTGGAAAAAAAAAGCCTGAAGTTTTTGAAAAAACACCTCAAAGTTCTGCAAAAGATCTTAATTATGATGAACCACAAGTTCGTTCTAATAATACCTTAGGACATACAACAAATTCAAAATCTTTACCATCACAATCAAAAACTTCTTTACTTGTTGCAGAAAAATATGAGTTTCCATTTGCTGATTATGATATCGATCTACCTGTAGCATCAGTGAGCAAAAAGCCTGCACAGCCATTACATCAAAAGCAATTGCATGCAGCAACGGTTCAATTAGAAAAACATATGGACAATTCTTTGTTAGATGGTGGTGATTTAGAGTATGATGATCTATCAGATGATCGTATGTCTTTATCACGACCGACAAGTGAGAAGTCGACTCCTGTTGATATATCTGTGGTAGGTAATGTAGGTGATGATTTAGGTGATGTACTTAGTGATTTGGATGCGTTACAAGATGTGCTTGATGGTAAAAAACAAGCTCCGGAAATTTCTGGTCGAGTAAAAAAAGATCCTCGTTCACCTGAGCCGGTAGCAGAAGATATAGAGAGTAATTGGACTGGTTATGATCCTTCGCATCATATTACTCAAAAACAAGCTTTGCATCAAGAACTCATAAAAAGATTTGAAAATCCAGGAAAAAAACCGTCAGATAAGATTAATTCTGTCGATGGTGGTGTAAGTATGCCTTTGCAAGGTTCTGTTGATAAGGTATCACATGAAACTCTTTCAGATTCAATTCAGGTCAAAGAAAATCGACCTGTTGGTGGTAGAGGATGGCAAGCAGCACGGGCAGCAATGAAGGATGGCCGACTTAAAAACGTAACTAAAGAAGAAGTCATCGTGCCTTTAGAAGAAATAAATGTTATGACCGATGGATTAAATAGTTCAGCAAACACGACGGATAAAACCTTTATTGCAAAAATGAAACATTTGTTTAATAAATATGCAAATCAGTGGCGAGTTGCACGAGGAAGACCAACAGTATCTCGTCCCGAATTAGACCCGTTAGCTGATGTTGGAATGACTGAAATTTTACAATTAAAAGGAAAAGCAACTGCGCAAAGTATTCAAAGTGTCTTTAATAAACTTTATCAATCTTTTGATAGATCTCCTGATGGAAGTGGTGATTTTAATGATTATGAAGAAATTGTTTTTCAAACCCCATCATCAAAATTAGATTCAGACATGGCAAAGCTTTTCAAATTTTTAAACGAATCGGGATCTGAAGACCATCCATTATCGAAAGATCCTTGGAGTTCAGCGGATTTTGGTGATGAAGGTAATTGGTTATAAATTGGTAACTTTTTGTAAGAACTTTTTAAATAAAGAAATTTTTTGAGGAATAAAGATTTTTTCAGTTATAAAAAGAGTCTGTGTTTGATTGCACCATGCAATATGAATGACAGGTTCTTTTTTTTCATAAAGTTTTGACCAAGATTTCATTGCTGATATAAAACTATCAAGATAGATGCTTATGATTGGTTTGCAAGGAAGGCATAAACTTTCTTGTTCAACCAGCTGGTAAACATAAAATAAGCCTATAGTTCTGCTTGTGATCTGAATAAATAATTCGTTGGTTATGAGCTGACTTTGGTGTAAGATTGTACCTTTTTGCCACAAATTGGGGTTTGCAAGTTCTGGTGTGCATAGCAAGCTGAGTATATAAAGCTGCAAAGAAAGTTCATCTTGTGATGGTAGGTAGATGCCTAAAAGAGTATGGTAATGTAAAGTTGTGTACGTTATAGACGTGTTCATACAGACTCGTATGGTGTAAATATTGGAAAAGCGTCAACAATCTGGTTGTTTTCGTCTAGGTAGATGGTTATTAGTTGCTTGTTGTTACTTTTTCCAACTATTTTTTTAAAAACATAAGAATTGTCAGGGATGATTGTTTTAACCGTATGAATAGGTTGATGCAATGCTTGTAAAATAATTGTTCGTACATATTCAGGTGTCCATGTTGGATTAAATAGTGTTGTTAGATAAGGTGTGTAGTCTGGGTCTTTCATTGTAAGTAAACATTGCACTGAACCAAAGTAATCAACATTTTTATTCAGCAATAGAATTGTTTCATTATGTTCATAGCTGTTTTGATAATCGTGGTGAAATCGTGGTATCCATAATGCTTTAATCTTTGACCAATCGTGTTCAGGAACAACTTGAACATGTGGAGTTGCCAGTGCTGATAAAAAAGCATCAGAAAAGTTTTTATCGTAATCAAAGTGATGATGAGATGATGTTGAAGAATCTATTTTCAAGATTATGCCTAAGTATGAATATTTATATACTAGATAAAAAATGGTGTTAATCGATCGAAATTGTACCAAAAATAGATAAAATATCTAGCAATTTTATAAGACAAAAAGAAGGCCCCTAGATTATCCAGGGGCCTTCTTTTTTATGCTTGTTCTTGATTGTGCAATCGACGTTCAAGTTCTTGTTGAAATTTATGAGCTCGTATGCTTGGTTGTGGATGATTTTTATCGGCTAATGTGTCAAAGAGCCATCGCCATGTTGGATGTTGTTTAAAGAATACAGCAGTTTCATAGTCAGGATGTTCAGGATTTTTTGAAATCGTTTCGATAACATCAATAAGTTCAAAAAATTGTAAAGCACCTTGTAGTACGTTGATGTCACCATGTTCTAATGCAAAATCATCAGCTTGTTGCTCTTGTCTGCGAATGTATGGAACATTACACAAGTGAACAAAGCTGTTGTTTGTAATGTTTGCTATATGCGATAGATAAAGTCCTATAGCAACAATAGAAGCTGTTGGATTGATTGAGCTTAATAAATTTTTACTATCGATATATTCTTGTATCCACTTGATATTGTCGGCATGAAAAGATGAAGTTAGCCAATATTGAGCACAAGTTTCTGTAATCATGTACATGAAAATTGGGCTGACTGTGCGTTTTGCAAGATCGTTATGTTCAATGTGTGCAGCTTCGTGAAGCAGTAAAAATTCTAATCGGTATAAAAATAGAGTTTCAAATTCTTCTAATGTATCGCCGTTATTCTGTTTTTTATAAATTTCATTAAGATCTTGTATTGCTTTGATTGGAAATAAAATATCAGTGATGGACGATTCAAAGCTGTGGTGTGCAGGAGCAATTTTAAATATTTTTTCGTCTAAATGTGCTTGTGGATATTTTGCATGTATAGCGTTGTACCAATCTTGAGCGTGTGGATAAAGTTCATCAACACGAAAACTATTTTCGTATGGACTTATGCTTGGATCGGTAAATATGGTGTACGTTAACAGGGCAGAAAATGATAGTGATTGTAACGTATATAAAATTCGTAGTGTTGCTAAATTGGTAGGGTTGGTGAGTGAAATCGTATCTATTTTTTGCAAGACATTTGTTTGTGATGATTGATCTGATGCAATACATTGAGAGTGTATTGCAATACTTAATATCCATATGGCGATGAGCTTTTTAGCGTGAAAAATCATAGATTCTTTCGTAAAGTTATTTTGTATTGGTAATTTGTAATTGTTTTCTTCGGTCTAATTCTGTATGAATTGTCGTTATTCTATCTGTGTTGGAAGGGTGAGTATTAAGTATGGAATGAGCTCCTTTGGTTTGACTAATAAGATCTCTAAAATAATATTGAGCTTGCAAAAGTTGAGCCTCAGTTCCATGTGTATTTGCAAAATTATCAGCTCGTTGTTCAATGTAACGCCCATACGCTAAGCTTGCTGTTGTAGTTATAGTTGCCATCGCACCGTATATTGCAGCAGTTTTTGCAGATCGCAAGGGTAAGTTTTTCCATGTTTTTACGATAGGATTTTTTCGTCTGTACCATTGATGGGCGCATTCGAGAGCTGTTATAGTTGCTAATTCGATACGATTATTATGGATACTATCACGCTCTCTGATGTGAGTTGATTCGTGTAGTAATATCCATGAATAAAGATTAAGCGCATTGACTTCTTGTTGAGTCAGTTTTTGATTGCGTGCTTTTTTTTGATATGCTCCATGAATTGTGTTGATTGTAGGAAAATTTAATATAATTTCTGAGTTTTGGTTTGCTGCAAAAGCTTTTGGATCTAAAGCAACTTTTGGTATGTAACGAGAGGCTTGAACAAGTTTTATATTTTCAAAGTGAGCATCAGAAAATTGTTGAGCTAAATCTTGTTGAAATTGATCCATAGATTGTTTTTGTTCAATATCAATGTCGTTTGTGTAAGAAATTTGAGCTAACAAGAGATATTTTAGAGAGTGCTTAATGTAATAAAGATTTGTACAAAAACTAATTGGAGTGAATTTTTTTAAAAGTCCTAGCGCAATACACGATTGACCAATTAATCTCATTTGTATGATTTCATCTGATTTTTTATCTTTTTTAGTTGATTGTATAGATTGAAATTGTTTGTTTGTTATTGTGTGTTGAACACCATCAATGCTGTATGTACAATGAATGTCGTATGTACCAATTTGTTGATTGTCTTGTCCGTATGTAAAATTTTTAAAAAACAAGTACAAGGCAAGAAAATAGACTTTTTTATTCATAATTTTTGTTTTTTAAAATGGTGAAAAAATTAATTTTCAATTTGTTTTCTACCTTGTAATTCTTTTTCGATAGCATTTTTTCTATCGAAAGGAGAAGGATGCAATGCAAATGTATTGTCTTGGTGTACAATTGGAAGATCGCTCAATTTATTCATAAATTGAGCTGCTTGTTCTAGTTGGTCTGTTGTTCCATGTGTGTTGGCAAAATCGTCAGCTCGTGTTTCAAAATAACGGCTGTAAGCTGAGCTTATCGCTTTTGTTGTAGCTCCCATTCCCACATATAGTAGAGCAGTTTTTGCGGTGCGTACTGGTAAGTTATCACAGGGTTGTTTCGTTTGCGCCACTGATGTAAGCATTCTAAGGATGTCATCGTTGCTAATTCAAGCCCAAGTTTATGGTGAATGTCTTGATTTGTAATATGAGCTGATTCGTGAAGTAATACCCATGAATAAAGATTGAGCGAATCTATTTCTTCTTGGGTTAATGGTAAATTGAGTTCTTTTTTTCGATAAACTGTATCAATTGTATTGATTGCATCAAAATTAAGTATTATTTTTGAATTTGAAAGTGCCGCGAAAGCATCGCGGTTAAGAGCCATTCCTATTAATTCGTAATATGGTTGAACAAATTCTTTGGTCTTAAAATGAGCGCTAGGAAATTGCTCTGTAAGGTCCTTGTGAAAACGAGTAATTGAATTTTGTTGTTCAGCATCGATTGGTTGGTAGAGATGGGATTCAGAGTTTTTATCTAAAAGGTAATACCGATAAAAATTACCATAGTATAAGCTTGTGTATAAACTTATAGGGGTAAATTTTTTTAAAAATCCTGAGAGTACAAGACTTTGTGCTACTATTTTTAACATGGCAACGTCATGGTTTTCTTTTTTTTCTCTGTTAAAAATAAAATCACGTTGTTGTTCTGTTAAAGAAGAAATAAGTTCTTCCATTTCTTTTTGATGGTTATCTTGGGCATGTATCAAACTTGATAAACTTAAGCACAACATAAATATGTAAAATTTTTTATTCATAAAAATTATCCCTTTATAAGTATTCTAATTGATAATACAAGCCTAAAAACAATTACTTATATTATCAAAAGGTAAGGGATATTTTGAAAAATATGGTAGAGAAAGAATGGTTTACCATGTATAAAATGTAAATATTGTAAAAAATTGTAGATGATAACAAGTAAAAAGGGGTATTGCATACCCCTTTTTTATTATTTTTCTTCTTTGTACATAACGTGACGACGTACAACAGGATCGTATTTTTTTAGTTCGATTCGTTCTGTTGTGTTTGCTTTGTTTTTGTATGTCCAGTATCTGTGAGGACTTTCAGAACTTTTTAGTTTGATAATCTGGCGATTACCTTTTTTTGCCATGGGAATATTCCTTATTAAGTCGACTTTTTTTAGATTTTAAAATCAAGTTTATATTGTTAATATACTAAGCTTTCTTTTTTTTGTCTATCATGTTTGTCTACTTTTTTTTTGATTTTGTAACCTAATTTGTAGCTTGTAAAGTTTTTTCGTATACTTATGAATATAGTCTGTATAAAAATTATAATTATGCAATTTGTTTAAAAAAGGCTCTGTATGAAAATATCAGTCAATTGGATGCTTGACCATATTCTGACTCCGATTACAACTCTTGATATTGGTTTTATTGTCGCAAAATTTAATACCAGAGTCGCTGAAATTGAGCAATATGAAAAAATTCATCTCGATCTTGAAAATTTGTTCATTGGGCAAGTTATTTCGATTGATCCTTCTGGGTGTGTTGTTCGGTGTGATGAGCTTGGTAGTTTGCAAGAACTACCTTTTCGTAACGATATTGTTGTTGGGCAATATGTACTGATTCGACGTATTGATAATTTGATATCGTGGGAAAAGCTTAGCTTTTATGCAAGCAGCAAAGAAGGCCTTTTTCCTGCAGTTTATTGTCAGAAAGAGTTGCTTGCAGGTGCGTGGAAAAAAACATGTCAAGAGCAAGATTTTATTTTAGACGTTGATAATAAATCGATTAATCATCGGCCAGATTTGTGGGGACATCGTGGAATTGCTCAAGAAATAGCAGCGTTTATGGGGTGGAAATTAAAGCCCTTAGATGAAATGCTTGCTCATGTCAGGACGGTAGAATTTGAGTCTTCATGTCAAGCTCAAAAAGATTTTGTTATTGATGTAAAGTTGCAAGATCCTCAAGCTTGTTCTCGTTTAGCAGCTTTGTATTTTGATAGAATCGATTCGCGGGCATCTCAAATTTGGATGGCGATTCGACTTGCTTGTGTTGATAGCAAACCAATTAATTCTGCTGTTGATATTACCAATTACGTTATGTTTGATATTAGTCAGCCAATGCACGTTTTTGATGCAGACCATTTTTTAGGAAAACAACTTACGGTGCGTAAAGCAGCTGCTTTAGAAAAGCTTGCTTTGCTTGATGGGCAAAGTATTGCTCTTGCTGTCGATGATATTGTTATTACCGATGGAAAAGATCCAGTTAGTCTTGCAGGGGTTATGGGTGGTAAATTTGCAAGTTTTGGACAAAAAACAGAAAAAATTATTCTTGAGTCAGGTTCCTTTGTAGCATCTATGGTTCGAAATAGTGCTCAACGTTGCAAGGTTATTACAGAAGCATCTCATCGATTTGCAAAGCAGATTGATCCAATGCAAAATGTTGATGCTTTACGTCGATTTGTATTTTTAGCAGTTGATGCGGGAATTATTACATTAACGGATCAGCATATTGTTTCTTTAGGTCAAGTTATTCATCCTATTGAAATTCCGGTAATGCATTCATTTATAGAAAAACGTTTAGGAATTCAGATAGCTTTTCAAAAAGTTATATCTTTGTTAGAGTCGATACATTTTGTGGTTAAGCATGAACAGCAGCAGCATGATATTCGATATCTTGTAACAGTTCCTACGCAAAGAATTACGAAAGATATTACGATTCCAGAAGATATTGTCGAAGAAATTGCTCGTTTGTACGGTTTTGAAAATATTGGGTATCAAAGTCCAACTCGAAAAATGAACTCATTTGATCTTAGTCAATTAGGAAAATTACGTACCATAAAGGATTATTGTGCTTTTAGTTTACAGATGAATGAAGTTAAAGATTATCCATTTTACGATGAATCTTTTGTTAAGCGTCTTGGATGGTATCCTGCAAATCCAGTATCTATTAAAAATCCAGTTTCTGAAAATTGGAAAGTTTTAGTAACCTCTTTAGTGCCTCATTTAATTAAAAATATTGAATTAAATAGTCACGAGCAGGACATTATCAATTTGTTTGAACACAATAGTGTTTGGAAATTTCAGGACGATACACACAAAGAAATTATTGAATACAAAGCGTTAGCAGGAATATTTTTTGGTGATAAACAACTTGATTTTTACGATTATAAAAATAAAATTTCAGGATTGTTTGTTCCTTTAAAAATGCCGGTACAGTGGGTTAAGGCTCAAGGAGTTTTGCAGCCATGGTATAATCCACTACAGGTTGCAGATTTAATGGTTAATGGGATAAGAATTGGTAGAGCTGGAATGTTAGCGCAGCCATTTATTCGTTCTGTTATCAAAGGTTCTGGTTTTGTTTTTGAATTACAAGCAGATTTATTGGTATCCTTTCAGCCTCAACCTTCAAAATTTACTCCATGGTCAAAATATCAAGCAGTTACCCTTGATTTAAGTTTGTTAGTTGATGTCACAACAACTGCAGCTGATATTAAAAAATCCTTGTATGAGGTTGATACTAAAATAACTGATGTTGTTCTTGTTGATTTTTTTGAAAAAGAAGCATGGGCTGGCAAGCGGTCATTAACATTTCGATACACGATTTCAGATTTTGATGCAAACATAACAAAAGAAACGATTGATGCAATTGCATCGCAGGTAGTACAAGCTATGCAATCGCAAGGAGCTGAGATTCGGTAATGAAATATACATGGAGTCGATTGCATTTAGAAGTTGGAATAAGTTTTTTTTGTATAGATCGTATTATAAAGTATATGATAGTTCATTATGTACCTTCATATACGATAACTAGTTTTCTATCGATCGATTTAACATTTAATCGTGGAATTTCTTTTGGATTATTTGACTCTGAAAATTATTATACTCATTTTGCTTTAATTGGATTAATTTCTCTGGTGTTAGGATGGCTTGTTGTTCATACGTTTCAACGTTTTTTACAGCAAAAAACTATAATCGGGGAAGTTTTTATCTTTGCAGGAGCTTTATCAAATTTATTAGACAGATTTGTGTATGTCGGAGTTGTTGATTTTATTATGTTTTCATACGGTCATTGGTATTTTCCCATTTTTAATGGAGCAGATATCTTAATATTTTTAGGGGTTATTGGAATGTTAGGGTTAGAGTATTATGAAAAATGGTATGATATTTGTAAAAAATAGCGTTACGTTTGGCCCGATTGGCTATTTTTATGCACCAGGAACATGGGGTTCGTTGTGTGCTTTACCTTTCGTATATTTTATATCGAATTTTTCTTTTTTATATCAACTTGTAGCACTCTTTTTTGTATGCTTAATTTCTTATTATTTGATAAGAAAATCGTTACCTTTTTTTGTAGAAAAAGATCCATCATCAATTATCATCGATGAATTTGTTGGCTGCTGTATTACTTTTTTTTATATACCATATTCAGCAACAACTTTAGGAATTGGTTTTTTGCTATTTCGTTTTTTTGATATTATAAAACCTCTTGGAATTAGGTATTGTGAGGAATTGCCAGGAGCTTTTGGAATTTTACTTGATGATTGTTATGCTGGGTTGCTAGCACATATTATTCTTTGGTATTGTGTTGTATGATTCATAAAATTTTATCGTCGTTGCTATGGTGCG
>JACCDX010557472.1_pt1 | contig 12848 bp, 14 predicted proteins | sample 7449681 | NCBI WGS metagenome assembly JACCDX01 (sample SAMN15323450, study PRJNA562643) | freshwater metagenome | isolation source: river surface water | place: USA:Blue River Watershed | collected 2017-08-18
AGACCTTTAGGGGTGCTGATTTTCTCTATACATTAAAGCTATCATCAGGCATTCATGTATATGCACTAGTTCCGAGCCATCACAACCACGCGATTAATGAAAAGATTGGTATACGCCTGGCAGCAGATCACGTTATTACATTTAAGCGCTATTAAATAGCTCCAAACAATTTGGCTCTGGCATTAATAACTTTTTAAAGAGAGCGAATATTAAATCGGCAGTGGCGAAATAAAAAACCCGAAGATGGTTTTGGTAACACTTTTGGCAACAAGGGTATTACATCTCTACAAACCCTTGTAATACCTATTGAACTGGCTAAAACAGTGGCGACTTAACTTCGGCGAGTAAGTTTATGGCCAAAAGCCCAGCCATGTTTGTCGGTTAGCCCGACAATCCAAGCGTCACTTGTCGGGACACTTGAATTAATGCTGTCGAAACCACCTCGCTCCAAACTCAACCATCCAATCCCACAAGACCATCTGTCTAAGTCACACCACTTTTCCCATAGGTTTAAACCAATGTTTTAGCTACTGTTCGAGCACAATTCCAAGTCTTTTAATCCGTTGGTCGCGAGTTCGAATCTCGCCCGACCCACCAGTTATACAAAGGGATCACAGTTATGTGATCCCTTTTCATTTGCAACTATCGATACCCATACAAAAAACCATCCGAAGATGGTTTTTATTGGCTAATTGAGCAAATCTTTTGCTAATTAGTACTGTGCCTTACAAACATCACGGCTTGCTGAGTTCTTTTTCCACTCTTTAAAGCAAGCACTATTTTGATCAAGCGTTAATGGAAGGGCAAGATCCCAACGACGTTCATGAATCTTATCTTGCTGATTCGTCCAAAGATCAAGGTTTCCATTTGTACCAAAATTCATTACAAATGCACCCTCTTGATCGCGCGGCGCAATCTTAGGTGGATAGTACCCCTCTTCAGGAACCAGTGAGTACAAAGCACTTTGACCAACATCTCCATGCTCGCCTTTAATGTAATTAGCTACCAAGGTATAAGCTTGGGAGTACTTAGCCATGCTGTACCAAATGTACATACCCTTATTAGCTTCTTCGGGCACTAAACCCTTAGGAATATTCACATCGCCACCATATTCCTTCTGGTTGTACGCAGTAGGAACTACCAACATATTCGCACGGTTAAGCATATGGATGTTTGTCAGATCTGGAATGCGCACTTCATCATTCAGGATGATGGAAACACTTCCAATATCGAGAATAAATGCTGGTAATTCGTTACCCGCTGTTGCCCAAGTAGCCTCAACATCATTGAGATGGGACTTTCTATAAATGCCAACCTGTTTACCTTGAGGATCAAACAGTACTGCTGTTTCGTAAAACTTACCATTTGAAGATTCGGGCATGCTGAAGACAAGGTTTGCGGCAAATTTCTTAGCCAGATTAGAGGCCAAGTTGTAGCTCTTGCCGTTTAAGGGCTCAGCATATTTTGCAACGTTTTCTTTCGTGATGGTGCCATTACCAATGAAAGAGTTAAACGGCAGCACAACCAAGTTAGCGGACTGATTTTGTGCTGACATCAATCTATCAACAGCTTTGTAGTTGTGATCCACGTCACCCATTTTTGGCTCATACTGGACAACCATTGCTGCTATCTGCATAGGCTTCAGACGTGCGTTGTGATCATGTGTAAGGCGAGCCGTGTTGTAGTTCGAATATAGCTCAGGACGGCGATGCTTTAACCAATATTCGCGCTGAGGGTTTGGTTTATTGAGATCAATCGTGGAATAAATGATTTGAGGCGCCTTACGATCAGCCCATGACGTTACTGCAGCAGCAGCTTTCATTTTTCCATCCACGTCATATATTGCTGAGCCACCTGGAGCAATGAAGTCGGTATTGCGATCCAAGGCAACTGCATCCGTGCTATCAGATGAAATCACATTCAACCCTAACCATCCAGGAACTGTTGCAATAGCAGAAATCGTTGAATGGTTTAGCTGGCTTCCTGGATTGGTTTTTAGAAGATGTGCAGAGGTAACCGAATGGGTCAGGATATCTGCTCCTCTTAATGCAGGTAGTAGAAGTGACTGCAACTGTGAATCGTCATAACAAATGATCGGCGAAATTTTTCCAATAGGTGTATCAAAAACTGGTGTTCCCAGATTACCTGGAGTAACTTCATACGGATCTCCAGAATTTGCTAATTGATTTTTACGATAGTTACCCTTATAGCCATTTGGACCCACAATCGCCGCAGAGTTATATAGAACATTGGTATCACGATCTATTTCATAGTATCCATAGACGATATAAACCTTGTATTGCTCAGCAATCTTTCCAAATTTAGTTGAAACATCACCAGGAAACGTTTCCGCAATCTTCAAACCCATTTGACGATTAAATGCGAGGTAATCGATAGTTTCCTCAGGCATCACAATTAACTTTGCGCCATTCTTTGCGGCCTCAATAGCCATCTCTGATAGCTTGGCAATATTTTCAGCCTTACCTCTTGAGGTAAATTGAATAGCAGCAACCTTCAGTTCGGCTGCGTGTACTTGAGAAAAAAGCACTCCCAAGATTAGGGCGGCAAATAATTTTTTGAGAGAAATTTTTTTCATAAGTTGATAGCGAAACCTATTTTATGGTTTTAATAAAATTAAAACAAAATACTACTTAAGCCTATTGATAAAAATAATGCTAATTAGTATAAATTAGTCAGCGGTATACAACCCCTTCAAATTCAGCAACTGATAATCTACTCGTTCCTTCAACATGCCATGGATTATCTCGGCGTTTGGAGAGTAGACCCTCATCACATCTTCCTTGAGGCTGTAGATTGGCCAATTAGCCTGCCCTTCTACATTGGGATTACCAGTCTTCGCAAACTGCACCCAGCTTGCAGACATCTTTTCAGATATGGAGATATCTTGCGGATCATTTTTATCGGTGATGGGATACATATATCCCGGCCAAATACCACCTTTTCTATTTTCTGCAATGGCATTCTCAATTCGAGCACAGCGGTTTGCTGATGACTCAGGCGCTTTAGGTGCTTGATTAGTGAATGCATTACTTCCAAATACAAAACTAATCTCAAACGCGTGAGGAACGCCAGGATATGCCGGGCGAATGTTTTTGGTTAGGTAATCAAAATAATAAGCGTACCCAGGTGCTACGCCATTCATACTATCTGCCAGGAATTTAGTGCTCGCACGAAACAGCATGTCGCCCATGAGATCGGCTGATACTGTGCACTTGTCTGGAATATTGCTATACAGCTGGTTAACCACTTTTGGGTCTTCCTTGAATGCTTTTGCAAGAGCATCCAAAGGGGGTTGATTAAAAGTAAAGAGGCTAGCATCCCAAGAGTTGGTGCCAATCATAAAAGGCACCTTAGCTTGTTGGCCTGATGCAAACAGAGGAACAGGGTCGCCCTTGAGAATCTGGCCATCAATCATGGACCCACCAAACTCCCCTGCTTTTTGTTCGGCTGCGGTGAGTACCAACTTTTGAGTAGGCAAACTTCGGAGCTCTTTTAAAGACTTCACCCCAAGAGTTGCCATATATTTACTCGCAATTTCAGTTGCAGGAGCTAGCCCTAGACGCTTCTCTGTTAAGCCTCGGATAGGACTTTGCTGCGCACTCTCTGCAATTGCCCTATGAAACAATCCTCTGGCTGCATCCGACACCATTAACCAAGTGACGCTTCTCGCACCAGCAGATTCACCAAAGATAGTCACGTTGTTTGGGTTGCCTCCAAAAGCTGCAATATTGCGCTTGACCCACTTGAGGACTGCAATTTGATCCATGGTGCCGTAGTTACCCACTGGCTCACCCTTAGATTTGGCCTCTGCCACCAACTCCTGGCTCGCAAAAAATCCTAGAGAGCCCAAACGGTAATCAAAGGTCACCACGATGACGCCATTCTTCACTAAGTTAATTGGCGTATAGAGTGGGTCTCGAGCACCATCTAGTTGCAACGCACCACCATGAATCCACACCATGACCGGTAAATCTTTACCAGGATTCTGGGGTGTGAACACGTTGAGAGTGAGACAATCCTCATTACCTGGCAATCCAAGACCTTTATTTTCATTTTTCAGGTTTGGCTGCGGACAAGAATTACCGAATTTAGAAGCATCACGAGCACCACTCCATGAAGCCGCTGGCTGTGGTGGACGCCAACGCAAGTCACCCACTGGTGGTGCCGCGTAAGGAATGCCTTTGTAGACATTCATGTTGTATTCAGTGGCACCCTGGAGAGAGCCCGTTTCTACCTTGACTTCTGGTTTGCCTGCGCTAGCAAAACAGGCCACAGGAACTATGTACAGTAAAAACAGAATGACTTTTTTCATTTTCATTGAGGTGCAAATTAAAAGACTATTAATACTAAGAACTATATCCGATCCCAATAACCCATTTCACCAAATCATCCGGCACATCCAGGAATGCAAAAGCCACCCGAAGGTGGCTTTATTCAATCTAGATCGCAGAGGATTTACTTGATTAAATCCAAGAACTGAACGTTGTTATTAATATTGCCAAATGAGGCAGCATCATAAGTGTAGTTTCCGTTGGTGGTAAACAAGAACATGTATGTCTTCATGGCACTATCACCACCAGACCGTTCCTTAGCCTTGATATCGCAAACCACCATCCAACCAAATTTTGGGGCCTCAAAAGCTAACGCTCTTGCCCAAGCTTTACGTGCAGGCGCGCATTCTTTTGTTGGCATATCTGGAGTGTTCAGAGCGGACTTCAGATAAGTATTTACTTCCTTATCAATATCAGCCTGCTTTGGAGCTGGCGGGAATTTAGCCTGCTGAATCTCCATTTGCGTTACAGGGGCTGCGCAAGCTACTAATGTGAGTGCTGCAAAAATGCTTAATAGTTTAGTTTTCATATGTTTTCTCGTTTAAGGAATTTCCTCAAGTTTAAACACTTATAGGCCGGATAGCCCTATTTCTGAATATTATTGCTGCCGCACAGGTCCGGACTTATTGACAACCCCGGCAGATGGATCGGGGGTTAGATTGCTGCACTCAAGGTTCCTTTCCTTTAAATACTGCTGTGACAGCTTAACGCGATTATCGATGCCAGGATGAGTGAATAGATAAGTAAGTGCACTAGAAACGGCAGAATTCTTTTCCATTACATACTGAATTTTGAGATACCCACATGGTGAGTAAGAGGCGTCTAGAAGCATTTTCATACCCAATGGATTTACTTGATCCTCAATCTGATTATCCTGAACCCGTTTTGCCTCATCAATAGCGGCACCTGCACCATAGCCTCCAGCAGCAGTTGCAACAAGAGATACTCCAGTACTGACAATTTCCTTGGTAACGAAATACTTTACTTCCCTACTGTCTTGAACATCTGCATTATCCCCGGCTGCTATATGGGCATATTGATGACTCATTGCAGCAGCCAAAGTCTCCTCATCGGTCCCAAAGATATTCAGAAAATCAAAACTCATAGCCACATAACTTTTACCATCATGCGATAGCAACAACAGGGTATGAAAATCTGAATCAACAAGGGCAATTTGCATGTATTGACCCTGGGCAGGAACAATCCGCTTTCTTACTGCAAGTAAATTCTGGAAATGCTGTTGAGTAATGACATACGGGCGACCACTCGCCCCATTGACGCGCACATCCCCAGATCCATCAGTAAACTGATCAAATTGAGAGTCCGACAAATAGACAACATCGTGAATTTGCGTCTTATAGAGATGTGAACATCCAGAAAGAGCTATTACAACAATAAATAGCCCTAAAAATACAGGCCTCATTAGATGCCCATCTCCTTGAAGACCTCTTTTGCCACGCGGAAGCTATCAATAGCTGCAGGGACACCGCAGTAAATAGCTACCTGCATAAATACTTCCCGAATTTCATCTTTGGTGATGCCATTGTTAATGGCGCCGCGCACATGCAATTTCAATTCATGTGGACGATTTAAAGCAGCAATCATTGCTAGATTTAGAAAGCTACGGGTTTTTCTCTCTAAGCCAGGGCGATTCCAGATTTCATTCCAACAATACTCTGTGACCAACTCTTGCATTGGCATATTGAAGTCATCTGCATTTTTTAATGAAGTCTCTACATATTCAGCGCCTAAAACTTCTTTACGTGTTTTTAAGCCTTTTTCGAATTGTTCGCGGTTCATGTGTTCTCCTATTTTTTTATTAATGAATCAAAAAATACTATACCTCAGTCAAGGCATGGCCCTTCCTTGTCGCACAAGCCATAAAACCCCCTAAACTTTCATCTAGAGGGTTTTAGAGGGGGGGTTGAGCAACTTGTGCAAACTCTCAGAGTTCGCACAATAGGCTCAGACTTTTAATGCTGGTGGCTTTGCTTTCCCATGGGCATGGCAGAAGATGGCGCACCTCCATTCATCATTTTTTGATGATCACCCATCATCTGCTGGTGCATTGCAGGGTCACAATGCTCATAGTCATTTGACCCACCCATTTGATGGGGGCCAGTAGCCTTATACCCAAGAATGCCAGGGTCAGCCATACCGGCAATCATGGCGATGTGTCCAAATACTAAGAACAAAGCCACGCATATCGCATGTATCTTGAGCTTACCCATTTGATCAAGCGCTTTATTAACCAGCCCCAACTCTTGTAAGGCAATCCAAATCAATGGTAAGCCAGCAATGACATAAGTGAATACCGCAATGACATCAATGATAGTTCGCCACTCTCCCGCTTTAGTAATCGGGATGATGGCATTAGTCACTATGTAATAAATGATGCCAATAAAGTAGATGCCTACTGCAATCCCAGCAAATCGATTGAGGTAATAAACAGCCCCATCAAACTTACCAGTGAACAGCAAGTACAACTCCGTAATTGCTAAAGTCTCAGCCAAAATCACTGGGATAGCCATAAAGATAATTAAATTCCAAGGCTGGTTAACAGCCAATAACTCCATGTAATGAGTCATGTTCATTGTATTTCTCCAAAATAAGTCCGTGATTTGAAATCACAATTCAAGCTAATGTGTACTACAAAAAGAGCTTAAGACTTTGGAGGCTTATAGATGTAGTTGATCATCGGCTGAAGCGCCAATGAAGAATAATTTGGAGCTGGATTTACATTCAAATCCACAGAAACCAGTACAGCCAAGGGTGAAATGAATGCCAACCCTAAGCAACATTGATAACTATCGCCGTGACAAGGCTGCTTGTTATTACTATCGGATGTATTGTTAGCCGCTTCATCACAATGGTGCGCTGAGTTATCAACTACAGCAAGCTGATGATGATCCTGGCTAACTGATGATAGAGGAACGGGTTGCTCAATAGGCATCACTGCAGCATGAATCAAGCTGGCAAAGAGGCTTAGGCAAAGAGCGATACAAATCTTTCTCATTTTTTCATTCTATGCCCATTTAGTAGTTTTGTCGCTCGAGGTGACATCACAATATCTATTACTGACTCACTGAGTCAAACCAGGAACCGCTCCAGTGAGAATCATGTAAAAACAATAGCTTGAGCCTAGGATGAGTAAAAGCCCGATTAAATACTGTGGAAACCGTATGGCTTGTTCAGGTAAACCGCGCTTTTTACCTGTCACCATTGCTTTAACGAGATTCTCTTTTTGAATCACACTCATGATGATTGCAGCAGCAATGTGAATAACCGCCACTGCGAGAGCTAGGCTGGCGATTGCTTCATGCGCTTCGCCCATCAAGTCGCCTAAAAATTCCTTCACACTAAAGTAGCCTGTTAGCCCAATCAACAAGATCAATAGCATGAGGCCAACCATCACGATGCCGCCTACTGGGTTATGCCCAACAGTGCTATGTGCATGACTACTTAATAAGCCCTTTGCGTGCTTCATCATTTCCGCTGGGCCCTTAAGAAATTGGGTAAAGCGTGCGTATCTTGTGCCCACAAGCCCCCAAATCAATCTAAAGAGTACCAATACACAAGCTGAATAGCCAAATGCATAGTGAATCATCTGCAGGCGCTCACTCTCAGAAGTAAGCCATGCTCCAGCAAAACAAATCACTAATAGCCAATGGAAAACACGTGTAGGAACATCCCACACCAGAATGGATTGTTTATCGCTCATTTAGCAGGTATTGAAATACTTTTTTCACTAAAGATGCCTTCGGCTGCAGTGGTGTGGCAGGCTCCGCAGTTAGCAGGGCTTTTAACGCCAGCTCTTTTCCAGACATCCGCCTTAATCTCATCATGCTCGCGAATAAACCAAGCTGTTTTGGTAATGCGATTATCTGGGGCTACTACGTTATATTTTTGTTTGGTAGCAGCATTCTTTTGTAGCCAGGCCAAAATTTCTTTTTGGTCTTTTGCATCAAGACTGGCATCGGTGCCAAAGTGCTTATTTAGCCCGTTCATCACATTTTGCCAACTCTTCTCACCGAGCAATCCTGGTGGGTAAGCCATATGACAACTTGCGCATTCAGATTCATATGATTTGGGCGCATCTGCTGGCATAGGCATCTTCGCAGCAAAGGCTGGAGCAACTACCAAGGTAGCCAACATCAATGTAAAGAAGTTTTTCATGAATGCCTCACTTGATCGTTATTAGCCAGGCAAGAACATCTGCCTTTTCTTGAGCGGTACAGTCACGCCCCAGAACGTCATTGCAGTTCCGCTTAAACCATTTATCTGCTTTCGCTTCGTCAGTAAAGCGTGCTGGATTGGCATTAGGTGACAAAGGCTTAATCACCTTGCCGGTAACAATATGCTTAGTGTCGTGATTGGGTGGGTTTTCGTGGCAAGAAGCGCAACTCCACTCTTTGCCGTGCTTGGCATTGAAAAATTGCTCACCTCTAGCTGGGGATGCTTTGCCAGACTGCGCTTCATAGGTCTTTAAAAGATCCTGGGGAGTGGCTGCGTGCGCCAAACCACCTAAACCCAAAGATAAAGCCACCGCTAATACTTTAAATGCTCTAAATACTCGTAATTCTTTATTCATTCCGTAAGTATGCGCTCTTGAGATGACCACCTGAAATACATAACAAAATTACTCAGGTTTATTGGACCCAATAAAAAAAGCCACCCGAAGGTGGCCTTTTCTAGCAACAAGGAATCTGCCGCTAAATCTGACTTACTTGATATAGCGTGTATAGATCACTTGCGTTCCATCACGTGAGCAACCTTTGGCAACTAGCTCATCGTAGAGCTTTTTCGCTAAGGCTAGTGCTGGTAACTCAAGCTTCACTTTATCCGCTTCTTCTAGTGCAATGCCCAAATCTTTTAAGAAGTGCTCTACATAGAAACCTGGGGCATAGTCCCCAATAATCATCTTCGCGCCTAAGTTGATTAACTGAAAGCCAGATGCAGCGCCGCCGCCAATAGACTCCATGACCGTTGCTGGATCAAGGCCCACTGATTTAGCGTAACCCAAGCCCTCAGCTACGCCCATGATGGTTCCCGCGATCACAATCTGATTACACATCTTGGTGTGCTGGCCTGCCCCAGGGCCGCCTTGCAATACAACATTAGCACCCATGATTTTCAGAATCGGGAGTACTGCATCAAAGTCAGCTTGCTTACCACCCACCATTATGGAGAGTTTGGCATTACGTGCGCCAATATCACCGCCAGACACTGGCGCATCCAAACTATGGCAACCACGCTTTTCTGCTTCATCGGAGATCTTCTTAGCCAAAGAAGGGCTAGAAGTTGTCATATCGATCAGGTAGGCATTCTTGGCGCGATCCAAAATATTGCCAGCACCGAAATAAACCTGTTCAACATCAGATGGGTAACCAACCATCGTGATAATGACATCGGACTCGGCCGCAAGATCGCCAATCGTGTCAAACCACTTAGCGCCTTTAGCAACTAAATCATCGGTCTTAGCTTTTGAACGATTAAAGACATTTAAGGGATGGCCGGCAGCCAATATATGCCCTGCCATGCTTTGACCCATGATGCCAAGGCCAATAAAGCCCACTCTTAACTTATTACTCATTGATGTCATCCCTTTTGTAGTATTTTTTAGCTCATTGCTATAGGGACTAATTATATTGTTCTACCGGGAATTCGTGTTTATTCGTCCCAAGGGAAGCGAGCGCGGGATAACTCTTCCATGATTTCGCGCTTACTGAGATTCTTCTTTCTGGAGTCGTAAGAGCTCACTGGAGTCTCATGCTCTTTTGTCTCATTCTCTTTTTTGAGGGGTTCCGGCACAGAGTTCTCCTTTTGGAGACCCTCCCCATCTTTAGAATCTATTTCAGAATGATTAGCCATGACTCAGTATGCAATATCGATTTATAGGCAATTAGATTAACTCAGAAATTTCAATCAGGTTTTGATCCGGGTCTCGTACATATACCGAGTTAATCTTTTGTGTTGCGCCAGTACGAATCACCGGGCCCTCAATAATAGGCCACGCCTCAGCTTTGAGCTTTTCAATCACCTGCTCAAGCGGGCGATCAGCAATAAAACAAAGATCGAGCGCTCCAGGCGTTGGAATATCCGCCTTGGGTTCAAACTCTTTGCCCTTGATGTGTAAGTTGATTTTTTGGTTACCGAACTTAAATGCCTTACGCTCTACTGGCGGCGTGCCGCCAATAAAAGATTCCAGTTTCATGCCCATTACGCGGGTATAAAAATCTACGCACTCCGTTTCCTTGGCGGTAGTGAGCACTAAGTGATCTAAATGGTCAATCATGTTCTATCCCCTATTTATTGAGCGCGTCGTAATTCATCAACATAGCTTGGCTCTGGATGCAATGTATAAGTACTCCCCGCTTTTGCTACCTGACCTGGAACTTCATGCCCTACGATCTGAGGCAACTCTTTTGCCAACTGCAACAGCTTAGGAATGTTCATGCCCGTGTCGTAGCCCATCGCATCGAGCATATGAATAGCGTCCTCACTTGAGATGTTGCCACTGGCTCCTGGCGCGTATGGACAGCCACCTAAGCCACCCAAGGAACCGTCAAAGCGAACAATCCCAGATTGCACTGCAGCCAGAACGTTAGCCAAGCCCATGCCTCTCGTGTTATGAAAGTGCAAAGTCAATTGCAAGTTAGGGAAGCGTTTTTGCAATGCCTCACTCATCTTTTTCACTTGATCGGGGTTTGCCATACCAGTTGTATCGCAAATCGTGAGACCTCTCACACCCAAATCGGCAAAGCGCTGTGCAAATTGCTCAACCACTGCTTGAGGAACTTCACCCTCCATAGGGCAACCAAAGCAGGTTGAGAGTGAGACATTGATTGGTGTTCTGCCATTAACGAACTTGATAACCTCCGCTAATCCAGCAAAACTCTTTTCTCGTCCCATTCTGAGATTAGCTAAGTTATGGGTCTCTGAAGTCGACATCACCAGATTAAATTCATCTGCCTTGGATTCAAAGGCGCGCTCAGCACCCCTTAAATTCGGGACTAGAACGGTGTATTCCACCCCCGGCACCCGCTTAATACGACCCATTACCTCTTCGGCATCGCGCAACATGGGAATTGCTTTGGGCGAAGTAAATGAAGTCACTTCAATTTTGGCAAAACCACAATCACTGAGCTCATCCACCAACCTTACCTTGTCGTCTGTTGGAATAAAGTTAGGCTCAATCTGAAAGCCATCTCTGGATACAACGTCATTGAAATAAATTCTGGTCATCTTTTTCTCTTTATTTATCTTTTCTTGCTTGTTTCTTTTAATTTTCTCTTTATATTCATTACTTCGTAAATGCAATACCGCGCTCTTTTAAAGAAGCCACTTGATCATCAGTTAAGCCGATGCTTTTTAATATCTCATCAGTGTTCTGCCCGATATCTGGAGCAAGCGTTTTAATAGAACCCGGTGTACGAGAGAGTTTTGGTATCACGCCAGGCACGTCTACTTTGCTGCCGTCATTCATTTGAATAGTCTGAATATTTCCCCTAGCCTTGTAGTGAGGGTCATTAGCGATATCAGCAACGGTATAGATACGCCCTGCTGGCACAGCCACTGAATCGAGCACTTCTAATGCTTTAGTTGTGCTGAGCGTTTTTGCCCACTTACCAATTGCTTGATCCAACTCCGCCACTCGCTTTACGCGTCCGTCATTATTTTCTAGCTGCGGATCATTGCCTAAATCATCTCGGCCGATCACAGTCATCAGGCGTTTGAAAATACTGTCGCCATTTCCAGCTACTAATACGTAGCCACCATCAGCGCATTGATAGGCGTTGGTTGGCGCTATTCCCGGTAGAGCACTCCCTGCTGCCTGACGTACTTCACCAAATGCACTGTACTCAGGAAGTAAACTTTCCATGCAATTGAATACCGCTTCATACAAAGCAATATCAATAATTTGGCCTTTGCCACTGTTGTATCGTTCTTGTAGTGCCAACAAAATACCAATCACGCCATGTAAAGAGGCTAAGGTATCGCCAATGCTGATACCCACACGAACAGGCACTCTTCCAGGCTCAGCCGTGAGGTGACGTAAGCCACCCATAGCTTCTGCAACAACACCAAATCCAGGTTTATCTCTGTATGGACCAGTCTGACCATATCCACTAATCCGCAGAACAATCAGTTTAGGATTGAGCTCAAGTAATTTTTCAGGATCAAGACCCCAACCCTCTAATGTTCCTGGACGAAAGTTTTCAATTAATACGTCCGCTTCTTTAAGCAGGGTTCTGACAATGTCTTGAGCCTCTGCCTCTTTTAAATCCAAAGAGAGTGAACGCTTATTGCGCGATTGCACTTGCCACCAAATCGATGTGCCATCTTTCAATAGTCGCCATTTACGCAATGCATCGCCAACTTTGGGTGGCTCGATCTTAATAACATCAGCACCAAAATCCGCCAATGTTTTTGCTGCAAATGGCCCAGCGATAAGCTGCCCCATCTCGACGACCTTTAAGTTTGCTAATGGCTCCA
>JACCDX010695255.1_pt1 | contig 12848 bp, 9 predicted proteins | sample 7449681 | NCBI WGS metagenome assembly JACCDX01 (sample SAMN15323450, study PRJNA562643) | freshwater metagenome | isolation source: river surface water | place: USA:Blue River Watershed | collected 2017-08-18
CATCGCCGCCAACGCCAAGGCCGCCGAGGAGTTTCGCGCCGGCAAGGAGAGCGCGATCAACGGCCTCAAGGGCCCGGTGATGAAGGCCGCCAAGGGCAAGGTGAACCCCAAGCTCGTCGACGAGACGCTGCGCCGCGTCCTCGCGGCGACGTAAAACTCAAGCCTCGGCGATGTAGGCACTTGCGATTGCCTGGCGGTAATCGCAAGCGTGTGGCCGATGAAAGACGACCCGCGCAAGCGCCGCGTCGACAGGCGCTTCCTGTCCTCCCAGCCCCACGAAATCGACTACGTCGTCCGCAAGCTGGCGCGTGCCCACCCGCATCGTTCGCCGGACGATGTTCGGCGCATCGTCCACGCCGTGCGCGCGCTTGTCTCTCCCTCCGAGAGCCGCGCCTATTTCATGCTCGTTTGCGAGTTCGCGCTGCGCCCGGTTCGGTGAGGCGCCGGGTTCCGCCATCTCCCGGCGGTAACCCTTTTACATTTCGGGGCGTCTCGGAGGGCATGCACTCGCTTCGTGCTTTTCGCCCGCGGATGACCGCGCTCTTGGCGGCCGGTTTTTGCGCCTGGCTTGTTTCTCCCCCTTCTTTCGCCGCGACCGCGCCGAGCGCCGAGGAAAAAGCGGCCCACGTGCTCAACCGCCTCGGCTATGGGCCGCGTCCGGGCGAGGTCGCCCGCGTCGCCGAGCTCGGTCCGGAAAACTGGATACGTCTTCAGCTCGCGCCGGAAAAGATCGCCGATCCCGCGATCGATGCCGCGCTCGCCGGCCTGCCCAAACTCAAGCTGCCGCGCGCCGAGCTCGTCGAGGCCTACCAGACCGAGATACGCGAACGGAACCAGTTGCAGCGCGCGCAGGCGGCCAAGGATTTCGAGAAGGCCGGCGAAATCCGCGTGCAGATGCAGGACCGCGAGCAGGCGGTGGTCGCGCAGGCGCTGGGCGAGTTGCAGCACGCGAAGCTCGCCCGCGCGGTGCTATCGGAGCGACAGCTCGAGGAGGTGCTGGTCGATTTTTGGTTCAACCATTTCAACGTCGATGCGCGCAAGCAGCAGGTGCGTGCCACGGTGGTGAGCTACGAGCAGGACGTGATCCGTCCGCATGTCTTCGGTCATTTCCGCGACCTGCTCGGCGCCACCGCGCACAGCGCGGCGATGCTGGTGTATCTGGACAACTTTCGCAGTTCGCGGGAGATGACGCTCGGTCCGCGCGAGCAGGCCGCGGCGGAGCGGCTGCGCCGCGAGGTCATGGGCGAGGAGGCGATGAAACCCGAGGCGGACGCGATGACCCCCGCGACGCCGGCCCCGCCCGCGGCCCCGGCCAAGCGCGGACTCAACGAAAACTACGGTCGCGAACTGCTCGAGCTGCACACCCTCGGCGTGGATGGCGGCTACACGCAGGGCGACGTGCAGGAGGTGGCGCGGGCCTTCACCGGTTGGACGCTCAATCCGCGCAACGGCGATTTCGTCTTCCGCCGGACCTGGCACGACGACGGACCGAAGAAAATCCTCGGCGTCGAATTCGCCTCGGGCGGGGGCGTGAAGGACGGGGAAAGGGCGTTGGATATGCTCGCCTCCCACCCGGCGACGGCGCGGCGGATCGCGACCAAGCTCTGCCAGCGTTTCGTCGCGGACGAACCCCCGGCCGCCCTCGTCGACCGGGTGGCGAAGGTGTTTCTCGAATCGAAAGGCGATCTGCGCGCGACCTACGCGGCGATCTTCTTCGCGCCCGAGTTTTTTGCCGCCGAAACCATGCGGACCAAGACGAAGTCGCCCTTCGAGTTCGCGGCCTCGTCGTTGCGCGCCTCGGGCGCGGCCTTCGTCGACGGGGAGGGCGTCGTTCGCGCGCGGCTGCCTCTTCGCGCGGTCGAGGCGGGCGCCTCGCTCGGACGCGGCGGGGACCGGCTGGATCGCATGCCGCGCAAGACCGCGATGCTTCACCTCGTGGAGCTCGGGCAGCCGCCCTACGTGTGGGGGCCGCCGACGGGATTTCCCGAGGATTCGACCCACTGGGTGAGCGCGGGGGCGCTGGTCTCGCGGTTGAATTTCGCGCTCGCCCTGACCTCGGGCCAGGTGGCCGACCTGAGGGTCGACGCGCGCAAGCTGCTGGGGGGCGCGAACCCCGACCGGCCGGACGAGGTCGTCTCGGCGTTGGCCGCCAACGTGCTCGGCCGGCAGCCTGGCGAAGGCACCCGGCGCGTTCTGCTCGAGCAGGCGGCTCCGGCGGGCGAGGGGGCCACGGCGGTGCCCGACGTTCCCAAGCTGCTCGCGCTCATGCTCGGTTCGCCGGAGTTCCAGCGTCGTTGAGCCGGCCGTCGCGCAAAGGCGGTCGTCGAGTTAAACCGTAGTCGAAAAAGGAATACCCCATGAACACCCCGCACGTTTCCCGTCGTTTCTTCGTCAAGCGAGGCGCCCTGGCGTTCGCCGCCATCGGCGCGGGCGCGCTCTTCGGCCCCGATTTCCTCCGTTCCTCGGTGCTGGCGGCCGAGACGCGCAAGTCGGACGGGGGCCGGCGCGTGCTCGTGTGTCTTTTCCAGCGCGGCGCGGCGGACGGTCTTTCGATGGTCGTGCCCTACGGGGACAAGGACTATTACAAGCTGCGCAGCGACATCGCCCTGGCCGCCCCGTCCAAGAAGGCGGGCGAGGCGGGCGTGCTGGATCTCGACGGGCGCTTCGGCCTCCATCCCGCGCTCGCACCGCTGCACGCGCTCTACGGGGCGGGGGAGCTGGCGGTGTTGCACGCCTGCGGAAATCCCCAGGCGACGCGTTCGCATTTCGATGCGCAGGACCTGATGGAGTCCGGCGCGGGCTCGGACAAGAATCTCGCGACGGGCTGGCTCAATCGCATGATCGGTTGCTGCCCGGAGGACGCCGCGCAGCACTCCGCCCTGCGCGCCGTGGCGATGACCGGTCAGATGCCGCGCAGCCTGCAAGGGCGCGAGGAGGCGCTGGCGATCGCGGATCTCGAGCGCTTTGGCGTCGGCATGGGCGCCGGCGGCGCGTCGGGGCGTCGCGAGGCCGGCGCCGACGCGATGATGGGCGGCAAGTCCGCGGGCGGGGCGGCGAAAGGCTTCGAGGAGATCTACGAGACCGCGGTGGGCGACGCGTTGCATGGCGCGGGCCGCGAGGGCTTCGCCGCGATGGATCTCCTCAAGAAGGTCGACCCGAAGCGCTATGCGCCGGCGAACGGCGCGGTTTATCCCAACGGCGGCTTTGGAAAATCGCTCCGGCAGGTGGCGCAGTTGATCAAGGCGGACGTCGGACTGGAGATCGCGTTCGTCGAGATCGGCGGCTGGGACACGCACGCCAACCAGGGCTCCGCGAACGGCGCGCTGGCGAACCGGCTCACCGAACTGGCGAACGGCCTGGGCGCGCTGCACAAGGATCTCGGCTCGAAGATGTCCGAGGTGCTGGTGCTGACGATGAGCGAGTTCGGCCGCACGGCCCGGCAAAACGGAAACCGCGGCACGGACCACGGACATGGCACGGCTTTTTTCGCGCTGGGCGGCGGCGTGCGCGGCGGACGCGTGCTGGGCGACTGGCCCGGGCTCGCGACGGACAAACTCTTCGAGGGGCGCGATCTCGCGATCACGACCGACTATCGCGACTTTTTCGCCGAGGCCTGCGTGCGCCACATGGGGGTGGCGGAATCGGACCTGGCCAAGGTGTTTCCCGGCCACGCCGCGTCGGCGAAGAAGTTCCGCGGCTACCTCGGCTGATCGCGAAAGTCGCGCGGTCCGCCGGTCTCGCTCAAGGCGAGGGCGGCCGGACGATGGCGTGGACGTGTTCGAGAAGGTCCGAAAGGACGAAGGGCTTGGCGAGGAAACCGACGCGGCCCAGGCCCGGCAGGAGATCCGGATCGAGCGCGCGGCTGTAGCCGGAGAGGAGGATGACCGGGGTCTGGATGGATGCGGCGCGCAGGGCCTGGACGAGTTCGAGCCCGGTCATGAGCGGCATCGTCTGGTCGGTGACGACGAGCGCGAAGGCGTCGGGCTTGGCGCGCAGCTGGGCGAGGCAGGTGGGAGCGTCGGGCATGATCTCCGCGCTGTAGCCGTAGCGTTCGAGCGCCTGCTGGGTGAGGAGCGCGACGCTTTCCTCGTCGTCGATCACGGCGACGCGTTCGCCGTTGCCGCAGGGGAAGGCGGACGGGGCGTCCGGCAGATGGACGGGAACGTTTTCCTCGAGCGCGGGCGAGAGCGCGGGCAGGTAGATGCGGAAACTCGTGCCGACGCCCGGCTGCGACTCGATCCGGATACCTCCGCCGTGCGCGGCGACGATGCTGTGGACGATGGACAGGCCCAGGCCGGTGCCTTCGCCGATCGGCTTGGTGGTGAAGAAGGGCTCGAAGACGCGCTCGAGGATGTCGCCCGGGATGCCGGCCCCGTTGTCGCTCACGGAGAGGAGCAGGGCGAGGCCGGCCGGGATGTTGCCGACGTGCAGGAGCGGCGGGGTGTCGATTTGCAGCGGCTCGAGGGTGATCTCGAGGCGGCCTCCGGTGCGGTCGCCGACGGCGTGCGCCGAGTTGGTGCAGAGATTGAGGAGGACCTGTTGGAGCTGCGTGTGGTCGCCGAGCACGGTGTGGTCGGCGTCGGGGGCGACGCGCGAGCGGATCTGGATGGTCGAGGGCAGGCTGGCGCGGAGGAGCGGGAGCGTTTCCTCGACGACCTGGGCCACGCGGACCGGGCGGCGGGGCTGCTCGCCGGCGCGGGAGAAGGCGAGGATGCGGCGGACGAGCTCGGCGGCGCGCTGTCCGGCGCTGCGGACGTTGGCGAGTTTGGCGAGGGCGGGGTGGTTTTCCGGCAGCAGGCCGGTGGCGATCTCGGCGTAGCCGAGGATGGCGGCGAGCAGGTTGTTGAAATCGTGGGCGATGCCGCCGGCGAGGTTGCCGAGGGTCTCCATTTTTTGCGACTGGGCGAGCTGGTGCTCGATGCGCGCCCGTTCCTCGCGCTGGCGGCGGGGCACGGTGATGTCACGGGAGATGCCCATGATGCCGAAGACGCGGCCGTCCTCGTCGAGCAGGCGGTGCGTGCGGGTCTCCACCCAGACGCGGCCGCCGTCCTTGCGGAAGTCTTCGAACTCGCCGTTGAAGTCGCGGCCATGGACGGCGTCTTCGATGATCCCGGTGATCTGCGCGCGGCCGTCGGCGGGAAAGCGATCGGCGAGCGGCCGGCCGAGGACCTCGAGCGGCTCCCATCCGTAGAGATTTGTGGCGGCCTGGTTCCAGTAGGTGACGAGGCCGGCGGAGTCGACGCACACGACCGCGTCGGGCACGTGGGCGAGGAGTTCCAGGTCGCGCGCGACGGCGAGCTCGGCGCTCTTGCGCGCGTCGATGTCCTGCGTGGTGCCCAGCATGCGGAGCGGCTTGCCATGCGGATCGCGTTCGGTGACGCGGCCCTTGTTCGCGACCCAGAGCCAGGCGCCCGAGCGGCTCTTGAAGCGGTGCTCGCAATCCCAGACCGGGGTGTCGCCGCGGAGCGCGGCATCGAGGCTGGTCTGGACGCGCGCCGTGTCCTCGGGATGAACCAGCTCCAGCCAGCCCGCGCCGTTGCGGTTTATGACCTCGAGGTCGTAGCCGAGAATGCACCAGCCGGCGGTGTGCGTGGCGAGATGGTCGTGGGCCACGTCCCAGTCCCACCACACCAGGCGCGAGGCCTCGATCGCGAGGTCGAAGCGGTCCTGCATGTGGCGGACCGCGGTGATGTCGGCGAAGGTGATGACGACGCCGTCGATATCGCCCCGGGTGTTGCGGAAGGGAAGGATGCGCTTGAGGAAGAACTGGCCGTCGCGGGACCGGATTTCGCGGCGGGCGGTGGCGCCGGTGGCGAACACGCGGGCGACCTCCGCGAGGAGATGCTCCTGGTCGTCGAGCTGGTAGGCGATGTGCGAAATCGGCCGGCCGATGTCCTGGGGCAGCAGGCGGAAGCAGCGCTCGATGGCGGGGTTGAATTTCCGGATGCGCAGCTCGCGGTCGAGAAAGACGGTGCCCACCTCGAGCGCGCCGAGCAGGTTGTCGAGATCGGCGTTGAGCTGCTGGAGCTCGGAGTTTTTGCGTTCGAACTCCGCGTTCACGCTGTGGAGCTCCTCGTTGAGGGAGTGCAGCTCCTCGTTGGCGGCCTGGAGCTCCTCGTTGGCGGCGAGCAGTTCCTCGTTGGTCGATTGGAGTTCCTCGTTCGCGGACTGGAGCTGCTCGACGGTCGCCTGGAGGTTTTCCTTGGTGGATTGGAGTTCGGCCTCGAGGTCGACGAGCCGAGCGTGACGGGCGGCGTCGGGGGCGAAGCCCGAATCCGGATTCGACGCGGGGGCGGCCTGCGCCGGAGCGGAGGCGTGGCGGGCGCGCAGAGCCGCGATATGGACCAAGGCGGGACCCGGAGCCGGGTCGGGAATCGCTTCCGCGACCAGATCGACCAGCTCCATGTCCGCGCCGCCGGGACCGACCCGGACGCCGCGTGCTTCCACCGGCCCCGCCGCGCGAAGGGCGCGCGGGACGAGGGTGGACAGGGCGAGGCGAAGGTCGCCCGTGGTTCGCGCGAGGAGGTGGTTTTCCGTCCGGCCCTCGGGAGGAAGCAGCAGGCGGCCGGCGTCTCCGAAGCAATGCAGCAGGAGGCCGGAGGCGTCGACGAGGAATCCCGGAGGGGCGTGGCGATGGAGCAGGTGGTCGTAGGCGCGGAGCATGTGCCGGCCGACAGGGGCGGGCAGCGCGCCGGCGGGGGATGCGGAGGCGCCGAGCGACGCGGCGGAAGGCTGTCCGGGGAGGCGGCGCGAGGCGAAGGGGAGCCGGCGGTCGCTGTTCTTGCGATAGACCTTGTGGCGCGCGTCGAGGAGGTCGAGGTCTTCGCCATGGCGGCCGACGCTTTCGCTCGCGCCAAGGAAAAGGATGCCGCCGGGCCGAAGCGCGTGATAGAAGCGGTTGACCACGCGTTCCTGCGCCTCGGGTTCGAGGTAGATGAGGAGGTTGCGGCAGACCACGAGGTCGATGCGCGTGAAGGGCGGGTCCACCAGCACGTCGTGGGGGGCGAACACGATTTGCACGCGCAGGTCGGACGACACGCGGCGCTGGCCCTCGCGGGCCGGCTGGAAGTAGCGGTCCACGCGCGCCGCGCCGAGGGCGGCGAGTTTGCTTTCCTCGTAACGGCCTTGCGACGCGAGTTCCAGGGCCTGCGGATGCACGTCGGTCGCGAAGACGGATATGCGTCCGTCGAAGCCGGTCGCGCGCGCCACCTCGTCGAGCAGGATCGCGATCGAGTAGGCTTCCTCGCCGGTGGCGCAGCCGGCGCACCAGGCGCGAAACTCTTCGCGGCCCGGGCTACGGAAAAGGCCGGGCAGGATCTCCGTTTCCAGCCAGGCGAAGGACTCGGGCTCGCGGAAAAATTCGGTCACCCCGATGAGCAGGTCATGGCGAAGATGGTCCAGTTCGGCCGGATCGGCGCGCAGGCGCGCCGCGTAGGCCGGGGAGTCGGGGCAATCCAGGAGCGCCATACGCCGACGGATTCGACGGTCGACGGTGCCCGGCCGGTAGACGGCGAAATCGAGCCCGTGATGCGCGCGGAGCAGTTCCAGCACGGGGCCGTGGTGGGCCCGCACGGATTCGCATGTGGGGGTGTTTTCCCCTGCGGTGGGCGGGCGTTGCGCGGCGAGAAGAGCCTCCGGCATCGCCGAAGGCGGCAGCACGGCGCGCACGCATCCGCTCTGGATGGCGGCCTTGGGGCGCTCGGAGCAGGCGGCGGTGGCGGGATCCTGGGCCAGAACGAGTCCTCCGGACGAGGCGACGGCGCGCGCGCCGTCCACTCCGTCGCGGCCTTCCCCCGAGAGGATGATGGCGGCGGCGCGAGGCCCGGCGTCCTTGGCCAGCGAGTGCAAAAACGAGTCGATCGGTCCGTGCGTGTCGCGCGGCGCGGAAGCTTCGGCGTGCAGTTCAAGAAAACCGTCCCGGACCGTGAGATGCTTGCCGGGGGGCAAAACATAGACCGCGTCGCCGCAAAGCGGCAACCCGTCCGTGGCGGCGCGAACGGGGAGGGCGGTGCGGCGGGAAATGGTTTCCTCGAGACCGTCCCCGTCGGCGCCCGGCGGTATGATCACGCAAGCCCACCCGGTGCGCGGGGGTAGCGCGGTCATGAAATCCTCCAAGGCCTTCGACCCTGCGGCCGATGCGCCAATACCGAGGATGAAACGAGGGGCGGCGATGGGGTCCGGCATCAACGACACCGCGCCACCTTGTTGGGCCCTTTTATCAATGCGATGGTAAAAATTAGTTAAATTACCCGGTTTTTACCCTAGTCGGCTTTGGCGGCGCTGATGTAACTCACTGGTTGTGAGGAGACCGTGCGTCGGCGATTTATGGGGAAAAAGGGAGGGCCTCTTGCCGGCAGCGCTCCCATTTTCGCCGTTTACGGCGACGAGGTTCGGCCGGATTGGGCCTGTTCGATCACGCTGACGCGTCCCTCTTGGAACGTGATTCGCAGCCGATCCTCCACGCGTGGGGCATACACGGGTTGGTAATCAGGCTCGCTGTAGGCGCGGTAGCTTTTGCTGGCCGGATCATAGATCACCTGGCGTCGGTAACCCACGAGACGCGTGCCTTGGTATTCCTGCCAGTAAGCGCTGTAAACCCAGGTTGTGGTGCGCGAGGCGCCGTCCAGTTGCTCGCGTTTTTGATCGGGCCGGCCGAGCGCGATGTAGACCATGTCCTGCGTGTCGCCCACCTCGATCCGCCGGGCTTCCAAGCGGATCTGGGTGGCGGCGTCCAAGGTGGCGAAAACGGATGATTTCTCCTGGGCCCGGCGGTCGAAGGTGCTGCAGCCGGCGAGAAAAAGGAGAGCCAAGATCGCGGAGCCGGCGCGGAGGTAAGCGGCGAAAGACATGAGGCAAGCGTGCGGTGGAGCGGGCCAAGGGCAACGGGGTAGAGCCGGAACGTAAAAAACAAATTGTCATCAGTGTTCGTGAATATACTTAGCGTGTGTGCTCATGAGAATTTTACCGGTATTTGCGCTCGGTGCGGCCCTGATGGCGGGACTTCTGGCGGGCTGCAAAGGCGGCAAGCCGCCCGAGCCGAAGATCGAGGAGCCGCGGGCGGTGTGGATGGATCCTCGGGTGTGGACGTCCACCGATGGCCGAACCTTGGAGGGGGCCTTGGTGGCCAGGATGGGGACGGACGGGATCGTGCGCCGCGCCGTCGACGGCGTTTTGTTGCGCCTGCCGCCGCGCTTTCTCAACCCCGAGAACCTGGGTTTTCTCAACAGCGCGTTTCAAAGCGGCACGATTCCGACCACCTTGCCCGGCGTCTGGTATGTGCGCACCAAGCTGACCATTCCGGGCGGCGAGTCTTGGATGGCGCCCGACGCGGTGGGCGCGATCGGGCCGCGCATCGCGAAGGCGGAAACGGGATATTGGATTCTTCTGGGGGAGCTCGATGGCAGCGGGACCAAATGGGTGAAGGTGGACAACCACGCCTTTTCGCGGGTTCGGTCCGACACGCTGCTACCGCATGGCGAACTCGCCAATCAGGTGAACGGATCGGGGGCGTTCATCGATCAGGTCGGTTGTTCTCGCAACGACCTTTACGTGATCGACGCGCGCTACGGGCTGACGTCGCAGCGGATCAACGTCACGCGCGCCATGATGGAGCATCTGTCCTCGGGGCGTCTGCCCGTCACGGTCTCGCACGCTCTTTTCGATCTGCCCTCGCACGCGCCGGATGTCTGGGATCTCACGATCACCTGGCAGCGCGCCAACGGCAGCGCGTTCACCCGCGTGATTCGCGACGGCTCCATCCTGGCTTGGCCGGAGCTGCCCTGAATTCTGAGGCGGGCGCTCGCGCGGTCGCGGGGTTTCTCAGGCCTTCGGGCTTTCGTCCGGCTTGTTCGTCGGCGCGGCCTGCGCGTGGAGGATTTCCTCCATCTCGAGGCCGGTGAGGCGCTTGATGCCGCCGAAGAGGCGGAAGAGGGCCAGCATCATCATGCCGGTGCTAGGAACCACGATGACCGGCCAGCTCCAGAGCTGCATCTTGGCGAGCTGGGCGTTGAACTCGGGCGTGTTGGACGGAGCGGTCAGAAGCCAGCGCGCGAGGAGAAAGTTCAAGGCCGCGCTGACGAGAAACGACGCGACCACGAGCCAGCCGGCGCGGGCGAGCAGGCGCTCGAACTCCGCCGAGGCGCCGCGCTCGGCGAGCGCCGCGTCCACCTTCGCCACGTCGATCACCTGGTCGTTGTAGACGAATTCGCGCACCAGCGGCCGGCGCGATTTCATCGAAAGCATCACCATCAGGCCGATGACCAGCGGCACCGAGGCCTCTTTGACCGCGAACCAGATACCGTCCAGCCGCGCCAGCCCGAAGCCGCCCGTGAGCAGCGTGCTCGCGAAGCCGATGCCCGCGATGAAACTGAACTTCTTCCGCTGCGTGAAATCCCAGATCGCGTAGCCGACCGGGAAGGCCAGCGCGAGGACCAGCGCCAGGGCCGGTCCGAGGCGCTCCGGCGCGCTCAGCTTCGAAAGGACCAGCGCCGGCACGGCGATCGTGCAGACCAGATTGGCGAAGATGTTTTCGCGGGGCGGGCGGGACGAGGCGGCGGGGACGGTGCTCACGGTTGAATGGGGTGGCACTACCACCCGCGGCCGCGCGGCGGGCCAGCCGAAAAATCCGGTTTCAAAAGCGCCGCGGCCGCGTAGGGTGCGCCCTCCCATGATCCTCCTCGGCGTCAACATCGACCACTGCGCCACCGTGCGCCAGGCCCGCTACCGCGGCTACGCCGCCACCGTCGGCGGTCCCGTCGAACCCGATCCCGTGGCGCTCGCCACGCTCGCCGAGCGGGCCGGGGCCGACGGCATCACCATCCATCTTCGCGAGGACCGCCGCCACATCCAGGAGCGCGACGTCCTCCGCCTGCGCGAGGTCGCGCAGACGCGCATCAATCTCGAGATGGCCTGCACGCCGGCGATGACCGAGTTCGCGCTCAGGGTGAAACCCGAGTCGGTCTGCCTCGTGCCCGAGAGCCGCGAGGAGATCTCCACCGAAGGCGGTCTCGACGTCGTCGGTCAACGTGATCGCGTGCGCGCCGTCTGCGAGGCGATGCACGCCGCCGGGATCACCGTGAGCCTTTTCATCGACGCCGACGCCGCCCAGATCGACGCCGCGGCCGATTTGCGCGCGCCTTGGATCGAGCTGCACACCGGCGCCTGGGCCAACGCCTACCACACGCCGAAGCGCGCGGAGGAGTTCGCCCGACTCGTCGCCGGAGCGAAGCGCGCCCACGCCGCCGGTCTGGTCGTCAACGCCGGCCACGGCATCAACTACGTAAACGTCGCCGAGATCCGCGCCCTGCCGCACGTGCACGAGCTCAACATCGGCCACAGCATCATCAGCCGCGCGCTCTTCACCGGCATCGAGGAGGCGGTGCGCGAGATGAAGGCGCGCATGAATCCCGTGGCCTGACACCGATTCTCCGACCACGAAACACACACAACAGACGAAAGCGGAACAAGGGAACCGATGAGGGTGCCTTGATATGAGCCGGCTCCTGTTCGTGTCTTTTGTGTGTTTCGTGGTTAACTCGTTTTTCCGATGATCTCCGGTCACGTCCTAGGCCTCGGTTGCGATCTTTGCGAGGTGGCTCGCCTGCGTGGCGTCTGGGAGCGCCAGGGGGAGCGTTTCCTTGAAGCCACCTACACCGAGGGCGAGCGAGCCTACTGCCTGAAAATGCGCGCCCCCGCGCCTTTCCTCGCCGCGCGCTTCGCCGCCAAGGAGGCGGTCGCGAAGGCGTTTGGCACCGGCATCGGCGCCGAGCTGGGCTGGCGTTCGGTCGAGGTCGTGCACGGGGAACGCGGCGAGCCGCTCGTGCGCTTCGACGCCAAGGGCGAGGCGCTTCTCGCCGCCCGCGGCGCGTCGGGCGTGATGTTGACGCTCTCCCACACCGATTCGATGGCGATGGCCGTCGCCGTGCTCGTCAAAGCCGGCTGAGGCTCGTATGCTCGTCCCACGATGCGCGGCGCGTTTCCGATTCTAAGCTGTGAGGCGGCCCGCGCGTTCGAGGCGGCTTTTTTCGCCGGGGACGAGGCGCGCGAGTGGGCGGCGATGCGCGCGGCGGCGAAGGGCGTGGCCGCGGGCGTGCTCGCGGATTTCGAGGAGATCGGTGGCTTTCCCGCCGACGCGCGCGTGTTGGTCCTCGCGGGCAAGGGCCACAACGCCGGCGACGCGTTGCTCGCCGCGGGCCACCTCAAGAGTCTCCACCCCGGAGCCTTGGTCGACGTCGTGTTCGCGTTCGGCGAACGCTCGCTCCGTCCGCTGGCGCTCCGCGCCTGGCGCGAGCTGGCGCCGCGCGCGCGGACTATGTCGCCCTCGGGAGCGGATTGGGCTGCGAGCTACGATCTCTGCCTAGATGGCGTGTTCGGGTTTCAGTTCCGTCCGCCTTTGCCCGAGGAGGTCGCGACCTTGCTGGCGCGGGTCAACGCGCACCCGATCCGGCTCCGCGCCGCCGTCGATCTGCCGAGCGGCCTCGACGCGTCCGACGCTTTTCGCGCCGATTTCACCTACGCCACCGGCATCGCCAAGTCGCCGCTCCTCGATTTGCCGGGAGCCGGGCGGCTGCGTTTTCTGGATCTCGGCTTTCCTTTCGAGGCCGGCGTCGCGTCCACCGACGCGGTGCTGGGCGCGGGCGTGTTGGACGACCTGCGCGGCGTGCGTCCGCCGCGGAGCGACAAGCGGCGTTTCGGCCATCCGTTGATCGTGGCGGGTTCGCGTCGTTACCCGGGCGCGGCTCTGATGGCCACGCTTGCCGCCCTGCGGGGAGGGGCGGGGCTGGTCACGGCCGCGGTTCCCGAATCGCTCGTGCCGGCCTTCGCCGCGCAGGTCCCCGAGGCGATCTGGC
>JACCDX011254328.1_pt1 | contig 12843 bp, 1 predicted proteins | sample 7449681 | NCBI WGS metagenome assembly JACCDX01 (sample SAMN15323450, study PRJNA562643) | freshwater metagenome | isolation source: river surface water | place: USA:Blue River Watershed | collected 2017-08-18
TAGTTGATGATTTAATAGTACTTTCATCAGTGTCCGAATCACTTGCAATCCAACTGTAGGAGGATGCCAAATATCCAACATTCGCATCATAATACGCGCGAATCGCGACAATCTGGTCGTAAATGGCATTGCGAACTGTCTTGTCTGCGTTGTAGGCACCAATGAGTGAACCCATATTTCCAACATACGATGCGCGCTTTCCTGAAAGGGTAATGATGGATACCGTTGTTGCAAGATCGATTATTTCGGCTTCCGCAATCGCGAGGATAGCGGTGGTTTTGCTCATACATTGTGTGGAAATACTGGCGACTGTTTGGGTTCCTGAAGTGCATGTAAACCAGGTACGCACCGAATTGAATGCATTTGCGTAGTCCCGCAAAAAAGCGCGAATGTCTTTGCGCAGTTCCTCAAATCCAGTTGTGAGAAAGTTTTTCGCACTATTGAAAACATCGAGTACAGATGTTGGAAGTGGTTCGGATGATTGGGTATAATAGGTGTCGGTGGTTGCGGATTTCACCATACCGATGGAGGAAAATTCTTCATAAAAACTCTTATATTTTTCTAGTATACGTCCAGCAATATCGGAAATAGCGTATGCAAATGTATCGGTCACATCTTGATAATTTTCATTCGTAATATTGGGCAATGCTTCACCACTAATTAAAGTTGTTCCTTCGGAGTATGCATATCTTAATGTAGTAATTGTGGCCAATTTGGAACCTGTAAATGTATACGCAGTAGCATCTGCAGTTTTAATCGCGGGGTCGAAAATATCCAGTCTTGTGGGATCTGAGGTATCCACAAGGTACTGAAACTGCTTAATCAAGAAGTAGGCCTTTGCCTTTTTAATCAATTCCCTATATAACTCATACAATGACACGATTGACATTACGGATATTACATTTGTGGTTGAATTTATACTATCAACATCTCCTTGAGCGCCCGCCCTTGTTGGAAATCCACTCGGCAATGTTGCACCTGCCGACAATGTATTCACATAGTCAATATATTCTTTAATGGGATTGATGGCAATACACTTAATGCGCTGATACAGAGTTGGCCAGGCACCTGGAGGTGTGGTTTCTCTCATATCAATGTATTCCGCAATCTTTGCATCTATAATCGGTGTATCATTGATTGTGATTAAGTCAGCATCCGTTCTTGTAATTTGTTGGGAGCCCACGGTCAACAAGTCAGCCGCATTATTTCCGTATATGGATTGGATTGTAATGGATTTCGCGGATGCAATAATATTACACGAAGTATCCAGAGAATCAATGACGGTTGCATCATTTGAAAGTTGCATTGAGTCGGCAACTGCCTTGTATTTTTGAATGATAATTTGCACAAGTTCCTTGTATGCACTGGAAAACGCCTGGCGCAAACTTTCAGTGCTCTGGTACATAATGAAGGGTCCGGCGGCTACTTGGCGTGCCGTGGTAACTTCGGCGTTTGTGTAAGTGTTTAATGTTATCCAGGTTGGTGTGCGATCGGTTTCCTTAAATTGGAATTTTCCATCTTTGAATATTGTTATATCACTATACGGTGGTGTATTCGTTCCATACAGTTTCCATGACTTTGGGTCATCTGACGTTAGATCATTTCCAGTAAAAAAGCGTAATGCGGTAAATAATTGCGGTTCCTTAAGAATGAAGATGAGTGTTGCTGTATTATTTCGATTCAACCATTTTTTAATATTTCTATTAATCCAAGCGTCTGAACTATTTCTGTCAATTGGAAAACTGTAACTAACACCACTGCTTGTATAATCATTAATTAATAAAGTATTGGGTAGTTCATTAAATCCATCTGTTCGTATGCCTCCGTAACTGTTTCCACTTAAAAATCCAACAGTATTTGCCACATATCCCCCAGGATTTGTAATAAAATCACCATTGTTGTCTGAAGATGTTCCAAATAAAATAGATTTATTATAGTTTGTTGCGTAAGCCGACCCTGTTGGGGTTTGACAAGTAAATGTTCCAGCACCTGTGGTATCAACATCACTCGCTCGACATCCACCTCTGTTAACATCATTAACATCCGTATCAGTCTCTATTTGAACAGCAGATGTATCAACTGCTTTTGTATTCCAAACATAATCACTTCCATCTTCCTTCACAAACCGAAAACGACTCATTTCAACACCATTTCCTCCTGCATTTCGTTTTTCGGTTATTTCCATTTTATAAAATCTATATTTTGCAAGTGAATCTTCACCAAGTTTAGGGTTACTGTTGTCAGTTGTGTTTACTGTGTAAACCGAACCACTCACAGAATAAAATTGTGTCCACGGTTTAATCAAATTGTATAATGAAACTGGAATATCACCTCCGTACAATTGGAGTGTATGCATTGATATATTTGAGTTACCACCTACAATGTTTGTAGCCCCAGTAAAAACTATACGATATTTCAGATATGCCGCAGTTGGTGCAGGGAGTGTCACCGTCACCGCAACAGGCGGTGCAGCACCCGCAATGCGTGTAGCATCCGCAGCCGTCGATGTATATAATGCACTGCTCCATACATCAGTTCCAACAAGTGTATTCGATCCATACACAATGAATCCTGTAAATGATCTATCGCCGTTATTGCTTTGACTTACCGCAATTGCCGTCAATGTTGTGGCACGACTCAATGTCACTTGCACCCATCTGGAGCCTGATGTCGCAGATGTGTTCCAAGTCGCTCCAGGATTTCCAACAGTCCACCTCGTATCGCTTTTTTCGTCAAATAAATTGAGAGGCGAACTGCCCGCAATATTACCGCTGGTAGTAAGTGAATACTTGATTCGAGTATTTGGATCCTCATAATTTGTTAGGGTATTAATTGTCTTCGGCACCGGAATCACCGCATCCAAATAATACTTCGTGGCGTAGTTATAGAGTCCCCAGAACTTCGCCAACAAGTCATTGGCCTTTTGGGCTGACGTTGCAGCTCCCGTAAATCCCTCAAATTGCACCTGACGGGGCATCCACGACATCATACGTTCCCATTGGGATCTCTGGGCAGGAAAAACACGCGCCTGCATACCAACATCTTCCTCAAAATCGGCGACGCCACTGCCACCGCATTTCCGTGGCCTTTGCACGAACTCCGTTGGCAGGGCTCGCGATACACCGTATCCCGCGAACTGCTGTGCGTAGAAAGGTTCCAGATTTGCCTGGGAATGATGGACTTGCCGCGGCTTTTCCACAACGGTGAGGGGCAGTTCCAGGGGCCGGGTCGCAACAGGGAGGGAGTTGTAGGGAATCGCAGATCCGCCGTAGTGCGTCTTTTTGGGCCTCAAGGTTGCGGTTCGGTCGAATAGAGGATGCGACTGCGACTGGGACTGCTGTTGTGTTGACTGCGACTGCGACGGTGCCAACGGTTCAAACGGTGCGGCACCACCTGTCAAGCCGGACCATTGCATTTCTAGTATGGGTGTACGAGTTCTTTATGAAGAATTTGTACACACGCATTAATGTTTTCATAATAGTTGATTAAATAAAACTCCAACGGGAAGTGCCTTGCTGTTGCTGTTGATGAAGACCATAATCAACAAAATCGCCGATTTGTCCCATTGCCCTTGAAAGGAAATCCCGTGGTTTCTCCAACACGAGTGCACTGAACGCCTGATTCGGTGTTGAAATGCGCTGGTTGCGCACACGAAGGTCGTTCGCAATACAATTCTTGTATTGCTGGGAAAGGAAGAGGAGTTTCAGGTCTTTTATGAAAGTTTGAATGATTCCTACAAGTTCAATTCCATTTTTGGAAAAAGAACCAAATGAGATTGGACTATCCTCAACGATTAAATTGGCCAAGGCCGTAATATCAGAAGGTGTTTTATCTTTCAATTTCCCATCATAAAATGCCTCCATCATATCACCGTTTGTAAGGGGAAACTGGGATTTCACTGGCCAATACCTTGGCCACTGGGAGGCAAGATCGTTCAATAATGTAACAACGCCGCCCACCAAACGCTGGGAGAACGTAAGGGTTGCTTGCTCGTAAATGTCCGCAATTATGCCATATTCCGTTTCATCCCTAATATCTACAAATTCAGGACGGAAGGGGTATGTGGGTTGTCCAGAATCGCCGTCCAAATAGATATATTTATCTCGCATATCGGTGAACCGAGTCGTTCTCTTCTCATCGTCCGCCAATGACCCGTAACGGTTTATAACCTCAAGGTATGCCTGCATTGCCAACACTGCCGCCCATCGTGCATCCGTAAGTCGCAGCTCATCGAACCGTGTGTTGAAATCCGCGAGCAATTGAGCAAGGTCCGAGGCGGCTACGACGGGTGCGGCAACGATGCTGCGGTCACGTGCTCTTGTGGGGGCCGCATATACGGCGGGTGCACTGATACGCACCCTGGGAGTTGGGGCACCTTCACCCGCTTCATAGTAATACTTGTATTTGTCTTCGTATTTAGTGATTACGCCGGATGGTGCGCCAATTACGTCATTAAATTGTATTTGAATGAATCCAATGAGAGCCTGGAAACGCTCATAGTAAGCATCATAAACAGCTTTCATAAGTGTTGGTGTACTTCCCCCATTTAAGACATCAGCCTTATCCCCACCCGTCCCAAATACTGTTGGAAGCGCGGGAATAGCGTAGGCATCCTTGTTTTCACCATAAAAGTCATCATAAGCTTGTCGTAATGTATTGTAACTGGTTCGCAAAGAGGTTAATGCGGTTGCAATTGCGGATTTGAGTCCTGTTATTGCCGCATCAACTTCCCCCTTAAACGTATTGATACTTGCTGCAGACAAAGCATTAAACATCAATGTATATTTGCTCGCATCATCTACAAATTGCGACATATAACCCTCAGCAGTTCTAAGTTCAGCGGGTTTACTCACAATGGTTTTAAAAGCCTCATATAAGTCCGAAAGTTGTATCATTGATTGGCGACAATTATAACGGGCTTGCGCAGCGGTGGCTTCCACGACAGCTGTGGAAAGTTGTGCAAAATACGAAAGATTTCCATATCCTCCATCCGTATATCCGGTTAAAAATTTACCTTGCAAATCCTTACAGTCTTCCAGCGATTTTGTTGAAGCAGTAAATCCGGTAGAAAGAGCTTTCGCAGTTTGAAGTTGTGATGATAAAGACCATCCCGTTTTTTTGGTAGCATCATTCATATTTGTAAATAGGGATGAATTTGCATCATATTTGCTTTTAAATGCAGCCACCGCACTGTCGAGGGAAGTGCGAATGTTGCCAAGAAGAGTTGCAATATGTCTATCATAATCTGCTTTTTTATTATCTGCAACAGTTTTAGTAGTAAACGTGGAATTGTAAAAATTTGTTCGTGACAAGGACCCTGCGTCATTATAATAATATTTATTAGGTGTGGTAATGCTAGCACCTATTAATATGTTGTATGCACTTGAAACATCCGCTGAAATGGTAGGGGTAAATTCAGAGCTATTAAACAATCCACCAGGTACTGAAACAGCATCATACATTTCCTTGAATTCTCTTATTTTTGCATCCAAATCATTGCGTGCCGCAGCAAGCTCACCGCCACCAGCTGCTTCATCCCGCAATAATGTAAATAATCCCTTACCAGATGTACCCGAATTTGTATAGTATTTGCGTTGTAATGATATTAGTTTGTTGTATAAGTCAGCACCAGTTAAACCTGTTAAACTATCCTTATCTTCTGTTGGAAATGTTTTTCCTGTAGCTGGCTTTGTAGTAATTGAATATTGCAAATCAATATGAATGGATTTACCTGGAATTTCAATATTTGCTTTTTGGGCATTATAATCCGCAACATATTTATTAATTTTCACAATCATTGCATCCTTGATAGCTGTTAGAAGTCTTGTATATGCATTATTGGTGAGACTGTCTGTGCAAGTCGTTGAGGGAGACAATCCATCGGTGGGAAAGGTTGCGGGATTTGAAAATTTTAAGTTAATGCACTCCAAAATTGCATTAGAGGAAATTGTATAAATCCCAGAAAGGCTTGCATCTGAGCTGTTGTAATAACAATTTAGGGCTTGATTTGCATTATCGAGTGAAAGGGGACACGATGCACTGAATCGGTCAGCATCCATTGTTGAAATTGATGGAGGCACTGATGCGATTCCAGTCATATTCAATACATCGCCAATGAAATCGTTGTATAAGTTATTATATACTTGAGCAGATGTAAGAATATTTTCACGCAAGTTTTTAGTGCGAGCCAATGGTCCACCTGCCGCAACTATGCGTGTTATTATATCTAGAGATATATCCGTATCGTAAAAATATTTAGTCTGAAGTGCCTGCAATTGTTCAAATGTAGCCGTATGCAATGACGCAACATCTGTTGCCACCATTGAACTGAAATTCGGATATTTCAAATCCTCGTCAACTGTCACACCAGGTTGCCCAAAATACTGACTGTATTCATTATATTTAATCACAACGTTACGAATGCGATTATACATTTGCCATCTCACTTCTTTGATAAAAGGTTCAGTAATTGGAGGTCTAGCAGGTGAGTTGGGCTGAGTAGGTGGTGTAGGAGAATCCGTGACAATTAAAGTGGGAAATGCAGAAGATGCAGGCAGAGGGTCAGGAACAAGGGCGGAATATTGAGCGGCAATATCCTCCAAATCAAGATTTGCATCACCCTTGGTGTTCACATTATCTTTTGCAAAAAACTCAGGTCTTAATGTGTAATTGACACCATCTGGATCATATGTAAGGTAATCATTGTTTAATGTATTGAGAGGTCCATACGAATACGGTGTCTTGAGTAATTTTCCACTGAAAGGATGATATTTGGAGTAAAATAACACAAGTGCCTCCTGTGCACTCATACGTTTTCCACGCGATGTACGCAAATCATCAATAATCCTCGCTAAATCAGCAATATAACCAGGGACAGATCCATCACCCATATATTTTTCCCAGATTACCAACATATCACTTGATCTCTTGGCAGTCACGTATCCATCAATCAAGCCCTTATCAGTGGCCACCTGGGCATCAATCGCCGATTCTGTGGAATACATAGGAGCATACCTATCAAGACGTTCCGTAGTCGCCAGAACGTCCTTGAAAACCGAGGGCGCTTCTGTGGGTGAAATGGACGCACCCTTGTATTGTTCGGCTAGTGAATCAATCTTGGTTTTAATGGCTGCACCGGCAGCCTGGAAGAGGGCTGTGTATGCATTGTTTGTGCCATCCTTGGAATATATGTTTTTAATTTCATTGAGATCTTCAACGTTTAGTCCGTTAAATGCATCTGTGACAACCGCAGGTGTACCTGAAACATATGTTAAATAGTTCGATTCCAAACTGGAATTGTCAACAATCTGAGGGTTTGTGCCACTAAACACCACATATGCTACACCATAGTCTGTTATTAAAGCGGTTTGCGCATTCTCACGCGCTGTTAATAGATCGTTTACATTTATCGCTTGTTCAGGTAAATTGTTTGCATAGTTCACATAATTTCGTAAAACCTCACGTATTTGGACTTCAGAATTCGCACTACTCAAATTATTTATACTCGATATTACAGTATCATCTACATTTCTATAATTCACATCAATAAACCCTGGACTTGCATCTTTAATTTTAGGATAGTCCCATATTTTTATGCCATCTTTTTTATAATCGTCATAGTCTGATTTGAATTTGAAAATAACGTTGGCAATTGCCATTTTAATATTCAAAATAAGAGATGCGGTAGCGGGAATCGCCATGACACTTGTGGGAATCGGCGAAAATGGAATGTCATAATTTGGTAAATATGAATCCCCTGATTTTGGTGCAGGGATTGCTGCATAATATCGGGTCATAACTGTGTCGAGTTCATCGTTTGACAAAGCTTTCAATGCATCAGTTATATCATTACTTGAGTCTAAATAAATAGTTGCAAATTTATACAATGCGAAAACACTTGTTGCATTTTTATGTGGCTGGTATTGACTGTTATTAGAATTAAATGAAACATTGTATCCAGCAAGTTTTTCTTCACCACCTACACCAGAAAACAATGATCCAAATGAACCACCTATAGCAATATTTTTAAACGCCGTAATCGCATTTTTCACTTTGAGGCGTTTCTGTGCAGTTTCATTGCCTGCAACTAATTCCGTTTCCAATTGACCCACTAGCCCATTTATACCAATGTATTTATTTTTAATTTCGACAATTATGGAATATGTAACAGTGTTAGATGACAATGTGGACATGTCAACATTTGCAATGGATATTGCTCCAGAAACATTAAATTTTCGTATCTCCAATGTAGGAGCATTGTCCGCACTCGTCAAATCATTTTTATATTTATTAATGCGATTTGAAACTGCTTTTGCAAACAGAGTTAACATGTTCCGATACGCGGATCCCTCATTCGCATCATCCGGTTGTTTATCAACACCAGATGCGTATGTGTCGAATGTAGTTTTTAGTTGATTCTCATCTAAAGTGTAATACGGAGAGTCTGACTCTAGTGGAATTATTAACGACGTATTGTTGAAATTATCAATGTTGGGAAAATAAACTTTCGCGTTACTAATATCCTCCATGAAATTTGTTAATTCAGAAGAATCAGCAGTAACCTGCCCATTTATGAAATCTTTGTGAGGTGCATAATCATTAACATATTTCGTGAGGTATCGAATAACCCTGGCACGAACCCCTTTTATTCCAGTAAGTAGGGTTTTCAGTGACGATGCCGCAGAAATGAGTGCATCAAACTTCAAATAATATTTAAGTGAATCAAATATATTCGCCGATGAGTTTGCCGAATAATCTGCAAACACGTATCCGGAATTAAAAGTACCAATAAATGTTGTGTATATACTACTATTTTGTAATGTTTCAGTTGCCACTCGTTCATCAGCACATTTTATAGGTAATTCTGAACCTGATTTATTACAAACACGCGTCGCCGCTAATGCAGGATCCATCTTAGTTCTATACTCATTAAGCGCTTCTCTGAATATGCTATCATAAATACCCAAAAAATCCGTAATTCTAGTTTGAACGCGCCCCCTTATGTTTGAAACAAATGAATTCAAATAGGATGATAAATCACTAAAAGAAATTGAAGTTGCACCTGTTTCAGAAATAATGTGGTTTGCATAAGCAACTAATACATTTTTAAAGGTATTATACTGGTATAACAGTGCTGCGCCCTCACTTATATCCGTGTAAGGTGATACACTGTATGCATCAGTCACACTAGTATTGTCCGTTGTAAAATTATAAGGGGCGGCAATTAAAGTGGAATATAATTTATTGAATATGGCCTTTATGAGTTTGTTGCGGTAGTTTAGCTGTTTGCGGAGTTCCGTTGTAAGTTCAACAATTGCATTTGCAAGAGTTTGCGCTCTCACGACTGTATTATTGAACACATCTGTTGTAAACTCATTGATTCCAACTGGCCAGGAGGTTGCTGGTTGCTGAAATGTTCCTGTGAGTGTTGCAACAAGAGCAGGCACAGTACCCTTTTCTTCATTTGTTAATATAGTTGTAGAATCAAATAATCCTTGATTTTCTGTACTCATTGCCGTATATTTTGATTGGAATGCATTCACAATATTGTAAAAGTGATTGATTGCGTAGGTGTCACGAAGTGATACAAAGTTTACTTCTGTTACAGAATCTGAACTTCCATTATGCAGACTGCCCACACCTGCTACAGCCACCGATAAATCATTTAATGCGTTGTAATCTGCAATGCGTGCAGTCAATTGGGTTCTTGCATCCGCTTTTAATTTAGCATCACCTGCATCAAAACGTGCCTTAATTCCGGCAATAGTTTCCCGATTGGTTTGGGTTAATGTAGTGCCCTCATAAGCACTTAACTGTGATGAGATTGTTCCAATCTCAGTAACCAGAGATTGAAGTGTGATACCAGATTGTAAGGGAGGTGTGATGGAAACTCCAGCAATTGTATATGGTGTGGTCTCTATTCCAGTCACAGTTCCTGAAATATCAGAAATGCTTTTGAACACTACCATATTATCAATCAGTGTTTTAAAGAAGGTGCGAACAGATGCTAGTGCTTGAACCAAAATAGTTCCAGTTTGCAAATCAGTGGCCAGGGCCGAAGGAGTAGGTTCACCTGCATCCGCAATTCCCAAATAACGATTCATAAGGGAGATTAATTGCCCAGATGTCATTGATTTAATCAATGTTGGCGGAGTTGGTCGCACATATGGGTATTGCGTTTTAACATTCGCAGGCAATGCATTCCATTGTGTATAATATTCGCCTTCCCAGTCATATAACTCGTCTCCCACATATTTAACAAGCTTATCAAAATGTCCTGTGCCTGTGGTAAAATAGGTTGATACACCTGTATAATTTCCATCCAATGTAAGAGTGGGGGGGAGGGTTGCAGGAATTTCTGGAGTAGCCACGGGAATTGATTCCAGTGTAAAATTTGGATTTGCCTGATCTATGCCACCAATGGAAGGTGTTACAATAAAGTCCTTATATTTGTTATATAACGCTCTGTAATCCGGCACCTTTTTTAAGGCAATCTCATCATTTACCTGTTTAATGAACCCAGTACCTGGATCCATTGCCCCTGTGTAGGAATTCCATGTATCCACAAGGGTATCAACGGATTGTCCTGAAATATCCGTTTGACTATAGATTGTTAATGCATCACCAGACAATGCGAGTCCAAGCGCACTCACATTTCCAACAATAGTCTTAAACTCCGAAACTTTGGTCCAAATATAGGAACGAACTTCACCAAGTATTCTTGTATATTCAGCATCCGCAGCAGTGTAAAATTCCTCCAGCTGGTCAATCACGGATTGGGTTGTTCCAGGTGCTGCTGCAACACGAAATGTCGCAGGTGTTGTGGCGGGGGTTATTTCGACTCCTGCTGCCGCATTCATATCTGCAAGACTCAATGAGGCAGCTGAAAATCCTTCCTTCACTCCCAACAACGACTTGAAATACGCCTGATTTCCAGCGGGTCCATTGAATGCCAGGGCATTGAGTTTTTCAATGATGGAAACAGCGGGTTTCGCACGTGGCCGTCCGCTGTCTTGAAACGCCTCCTTGTACATGGCAGGTCGGGATGCAATTGACCAGAACCGCTCCATTCTATTGTTGGTCCACGAAAAATTGACCTGCTGTCAGTGCGCACACCGCTTCGGCACCCTCATACATTTCATTCACAATGTCCCAGTGCCAGTCCCAGTCGCAGTCCCAGCAACCCTTCCTTCGCGTTCCCCCCGCCAACCAGGCCTGTCCTGAGTATCCCCCCGCCGATCCCGCCATTTCCTACACCTTCCCCCTCGACCCCTTTCAGCAATGGGCCGTCGCCGCCCTCCATAAGGGCGAAAATGTCCTCGTGACCGCCAAGACGGGAAGTGGAAAAACCCTCGTCGCCGAGTATGCCATTGCCCTCCAGCTCGCCGCCGGTCGCCGTGTCTTCTACACGACCCCCATCAAGTCCCTCAGTAATCAGAAATACCACGACCTCAAACATCTCTTCCCCGCCGCCTCCGTGGGCATCCTGACGGGCGATATCAAGTCCAATCCTGATGCCCAAATCGTCGTAATGACCACCGAAATCCTGCGCAACCTGCTTTTCAAGGCGTCCACGGCAACGGCGGCCCTCGGAACAGCGGGAGCGGTGCGACTGGAGGGTGTTGGGGCCGTGGTATTCGACGAAGTCCATTACATCAATGACCCCGATCGTGGACACGTCTGGGAAGAGTGCCTTATCTTAATGCCGCCCGAAATCCGCCTCGTACTCCTATCGGCCACCATTGCCGCGCCTGAGGCCTTCGCTTCCTGGATTGGCACCATTAAGCAGGTGCCCTGTTGGCTCCTGGCAACCACGTACCGCATCGTGCCCCTGGTCCACTCCATTTGGGATGGCCAAACGAGTGGCCTTATACTCAAGGACCGCGACGAGGCGCCGCCTGATTTGGCAACTGATCGCGAATGGCTGCGAAGCCGCACGGCCACCGCGGATGCCGCGGACGCCTGGAAGAAATCCGTGCAGGTCGCACTCAAAGCGGGCGAGCGACCCGCGGGCACTAAGGTAAAACCCCCCAGTTTCCAACATCAGCTCAATGATTGTATTCGGACGATGGCGGAAAAGGAACTCCTGCCCGCCCTCATCTTCTCCTTCAGCCGCAAGGAATGCGAGGCGCTCGCGGAGAAAGTCCCAGGTTCACTCCTGACGTCCTCGGAGGAGGCGGATGTCCGACACATCCTCTCCTTCCACCTCCACCGGCACTCCGCGGTTCTCGAGGGACTCCCACAATATCATCAGATTACGCGCCTCTTGGAGCGCGGTATTGCATACCATCATAGCGGTCTGCTGCCCCTTCTCAAGGAGGGCGTGGAACTCCTGTTTGCGCGAGGATTCGTGAAGGTCCTCTTCTGTACGGAATCGTTGGCGATTGGCGTGAATTTACCGGCGCGGTCCGTGGTATTCACGGGTCTCGAGAAACCCGCCGAGGACGGCTTTCGTCCCCTGCGCTACGACGAGTATTCCCAGATGGCAGGGCGTGCGGGAAGGCGGGGCAAAGATACACGGGGATTCGTGTTTTACTTACCGCGGCGTGAGCCCGCGGCCCCCGAAACCATTCGCGGCGTAATGGGTGGTGCCCTTCCCTCCCTACAAAGTCGCATTCAGTTCCATTACGATTTCGTGCTCAAGGCGGTCCATTTAGCCACAGCCACAGCCGCAGCTCCAGGCACTGCAACAGCACCCCTATGGGAACGCCTCTTGGAGAAGAGTTATTGGATGGTGCAACGTGAAGGGGCGCTTACGGTACTTCGCAAGGAGCTGGAGGCGGCTCAAGAGGCCCTGGCGACCCAACAATCCAAACTAGCGGTAGCCCATCGAATGGCCTTTGA
>JACCDX010425830.1_pt1 | contig 12841 bp, 9 predicted proteins | sample 7449681 | NCBI WGS metagenome assembly JACCDX01 (sample SAMN15323450, study PRJNA562643) | freshwater metagenome | isolation source: river surface water | place: USA:Blue River Watershed | collected 2017-08-18
GCGATGTAGACCCAGACAGTGTGAACGTAACAGGGGTTCTGGCTCATTCTTACGGAGCCGATGGCGGCAGCATGGCCTGGCTATCCATTGGCGCTCCGGCAGGCTTTGCATATGAGCTCGGTGAGGATGGTGTTTTGCTGGTCAAGCAAGGCGAAGCCACTGTGCTGACGTTGAGTCTCAACGCAGAAACAGGTGAGTACTCCGTGATCCAGGGCGCAGCGATCCAACACATGCCCGGTTCTGATGAGAACACCCAAGAATTCACTTTGAGCTACCAAGTGATCGACGGTGATGGCGACATGACCGATGGTCGATTGCTGATTCAGGTCAACGATGACACCCCCACGGTGAGCAGCAACCTGGTTGTGCATATCGATGACGATGCACTCATTGGTGGAAACCCCGGCGGCTTGGGCGATGTAGACCCAGACAGTGTGAACGTAACAGGGGTTCTGGCTCATTCCTACGGCGCCGATGGCGGCAGCATGGCCTGGTTACCCATTGGCGCACCTGCAGGCTTTGCATATGAGCTCGGGGAAGACGGTGCTTTGCTGGTCAAGCAAGGTGAAGCCACGGTGCTGACCCTGAACCTGAACGCAGAAACAGGTGAGTACTCAGTGATCCAGGGCGCAGCGATCCAACACATGCCCGGTTCTGATGAGAACACCCAAGAATTCACTCTGAGCTATCAAGTGGTCGAAGGTGATGGCGACATGACCGATGGTCGATTGTTGATTCAGGTCAACGATGACACCCCGACAGTAAGTAGCAACCTGGTTGTGCATATCGATGACGATGCACTCATTGGTGGAAACCCCGGCGGCTTGGGCGATGTAGACCCAGACAGTGTGAACATAACAGGGGTTCTGGCTCATTCTTACGGAGCCGACGGCGGCAGCATGGCCTGGCTTGCCATTGGCGCACCTGCAGGCTTTGCATATGAGCTCGGCGAAGACGGTGCTTTGCTGGTCAAGCAAGGTGAAGCCACGGTGCTGACTCTGAGCTTGAATCACTCCACTGGTGAGTACAACGTGATCCAGGGCGCAGCGATCCAACACATGCCCGGTTCTGATGAAAACACCCAAGAATTCACGCTGAGCTACCAGGTGGTCGACGGTGATGGCGATATGACCGATGGTCGATTGCTGATTCAGGTCAACGATGACACCCCCACAGTGAGCAACAATCTCATGATTCATTTGGACGATGACGCGCTGACCGGTGGGTTACCTGGCGGAGAGGGGGATGTTGCACCAGATCTTCAGAATGTGACAGGCACTTTGTCCCATACATTTGGTGCCGATGGACCGGGGCAGGTGGAATGGGTAACGGATGGCGCACCCCTGGGATTCAGCTATGAGCAAAATGGTCAAGATCTGCTTATTCGGCAGGCGGACGTGTTGGTCATCACCCTCACACTGGACCCTGTCACGGGCAACTACAGCACGGTTCAAAACGCACCCATCATCAACGTACCCGGTTTGAATGAAAACAACCAAGACCTCGCGCTGGGCTACCGCGTGATCGATGCGGATGGTGACGCAGTCCATGGGTTGGTCAACATCACCGTCAATGACGATACCCCGCATGGCTCGTTCAACGAAATCAATTTGTTAGACGATGATGCGCTTGAAAGTGGCAACCCTGGTGGAATAGGTGACATCAGTCCTGACACAGCCTTTGCCACGGGTAATTTGGATTACGGCTATGGCGCAGACGGTGGCTCCATTGCTTGGCTGACGACAGGTGCACCTCAGGGTTTTGAATATGAGGCAGAGGGGACCAGTTTGCTGATTAAGCAAGGTGGTACCACCGTGATGACGCTGACATTGGATCCAGACACAGCAGCCTACACAGTCATTCAAAATCAGGCGATTCATCACAGCCCAGGGCTGGATGAAAACACGCAGCAATTCACTGTGGCTTACCGTGTCACGGATGTCGATGGCGACAGCGCGGATGGTGAATTCTTCATTTCTGTGAACGATGACACCCCCATGGTGAGCAGCAACCTCGTGATCCATTTGGACGATGACGCGCTGACCGGTGGGTTACCAGGCGGAGAGGGTGATGTAGCGCCTGATCTTCAGAATGTCACTGGCACTTTGTCCCATTCATTTGGTGCGGATGGCCCAGGCCAGGTGGAATGGCTAACGGATGGCGCACCCTTGGGATTCAGCTATGAGCAAAATGGTCAGGATCTGCTTATTCGGCAGGCCGACGTGTTGGTCATTACCCTCACACTGGACCCTGTCACGGGCAACTACAGCACGGTTCAAAACGCACCCATCATGAATGAGCCTGGCTTGAATGAAAACAACCAATTTTTTGAGTTGGGTTATCGTGTCACAGACGCGGATGGTGACGCTACCGATGGCATGGTGAATCTCACAGTGAACGATGACACCCCCCACGGTTCATTCAACGAAATCAATCGGTTGGACGATGATGCGCTTGTCAACGGTAACCCGGGTGGTATTGGCGACATCAGTCCTGACACAACTTATGACACGGGCAATTTGGATTACGGTTATGGTGCAGACGGTGGCTCCATTGCTTGGCTGACGACAGGCGCACCTGAAGGTTTTGAATACGAGGCTTCGGGGACAAGTCTGCTGATCAAGCAAAGTGGAGCGACCGTGTTGACACTGACTTTGGATGCAGACACAGCTGCCTACACAGTCATTCAAAATGAGGCTATTCAGCATCATTCGGGAGGTCACGAAAACACCCAAGAATTTACCGTGGCCTACCGTGTTTCAGATGGAGACGCTGACATAGCCAATGGCGAATTCTTTATTTCTGTGAACGATGACACACCCATTGTCAGCAGTAATTTGGAAATCATTCTGGACGATGATGCGATGACAGGTGGTAATCCAGGAGGCGATGGCGATGTCAACCCAGATACTCAAAACACAGCCGGAACGCTTTCCCACAGCTATGGGTCTGACGGCGGATCCATTGCTTGGCGCTCTGACGGTGCGCCCACAGGTTTTACCTATGAGGTTTCAGGCGATAGTTTATGGATCAAGCAGGGCAGTGACACGATCTTGACACTTACCCTCAATGCCGAAACAGGTGACTATGTGGTGCAACAGCAGATGTCGGTACATCATGCGGGTGACTTGCAGGAAAATGAACAACTCTTTTCCGTGAATTATGAGCTTACCGATGGCGATGGCGACACGGCACAAGGCGAGTTGACGATCAGAGTCAACGACGATACGCCCGTCATCCTTTCGATTGCTGACCTGATTTACGCGAACACAGACAATCCAACACCTGGTGGAACGGGCATTTTCTCGTACTCTGTCGGTGCGGACCAAAGGTTCACTTACAGCGCCAGTGATTCAGACTTTGCAATGTTCAGTTTGGTGGGGCAGGTGGGTGTCAACTCCATCACAAACAGCTCTGTCACATGGCAATCGGAGTCCTCTCATGCATTGACGTATGACTTTGGTTTTGATTATCAACCCAACCCATCTTCCGTTTTGACATCGCATGCAACTGGCACACTGAGCTTTGACAAAGACCTTGGGACCTACAGTATTTCTCTGTCTCAACCCTTGGAGGGCATGCAGATTTTGACAACCTCTCGCGCATTGTCTTTCATCGGCTATGAGTTGGAGAGTTCGGTGGTTGACCGGACCCAGCCTCATGTATCAGTCGCACAGCTGTCTGAGCAAATGTATGCACAATTCACCGCCGTGAGTGAGCCGGGAGGAGGTACGGGCAGTAACAATTTGACGGCCACCGGAGTCGATGCCAACACCAACAATTACATTGCTGGAGAAATCTTCACGCAATCACATTCCTGGGTCAGCACCAGCAACCTCAGCAACGGCGTTGGCGGTGATACGCTGCAAAAAGGCGAGGTCCTGGACTTCGATTTGTTCACGGCCAATCCCCTTGGCCACACAGATGCGCTGCCAACAGGCGCTGCGACCGCCTTATTCTTAAAGTTTGACGGTATCAGTTCTGAAGATTTCGTTGTGATATTGAAATTGTCCGATGTGACGACGCATGTGCAAACAACACGTGCATTGGTGATCGATGGAAGCGATATCTTGCTTCATGGCAATACGCTGACATCTTCCTATCAAATCGTTCTGGACAACAACGATGGCGCTGTGGTCATTGAGCAGAATGATTACAACTTGAGCGGTGAAAACTATGTCATCACAGGAGCACAGGTCTTGACGTCCACCGAAGGCGTGACAGGCAGTGGCATCGACTTCAATACAGTCATAGGGGCTGCGGGGGCGAGCACTGGAAGTCAAACTTTTGGGGCAAGCACCACAGACAACGATGTGATCAAAATTTCTGACATCGGCGTTGTGACTCAAAGCACAGCAACCTTGGACTCGCACCTTGACTTCAATTTTGCGATCCTTGATGCAGATGGCGATGCCACAGCCACGCAACTTCTGAGTGTCTTGATGGCAGGGAGCGCAAGTAGTCTTCTTGAAACTTTGAACTGATCTTGAAACCGCCGCCTCATGCGAGGCTGAAGGGAAGGGCACGCTTGCATAGGGCGTGCCCTTTTTTTATACCTGTTTTTGAGTACTCGAATTCATCACTCTCAGGTATTACCACATTGAAGACTTCTGCCTATTCTCCTTAACTCACCCCAAAGGGCGTCTTGGAGGTTTTCATTGTCAATTGATCTCGTTCTTGCAGATCCTCATCCCATCATGTTGGATGGCCTGGTCAGTGTTTTTGAAGGCAGTGATGAATTTGCAATCAAGTCATGTGCCAAAGACGGGGAGTCTGCGCTCTCTGCAATTCGCCAATTTGAGCCAGACATCGTTGTTCTCGAATTGGGCTTGGGCAAAAAGCATGGGTTGCTACTGATTCAGGAGATACAGGATCACGGTTTGCGAACTGTCCCGATCGTATTCACGGGGGCGCCCATTGAAGAGGTGATGCGCGCCATTGACCTTGGAATACAAGGCTTGGTATCCAAAGACAAGTCAAAGCAAATCCTGACACGTTGCATCAAAGCCGTTTACGACGGCGAAACCTGGTTGGACAAAGACTTGACCATGAAAACGGTCAGGCACTTATTGGATCGAGGAAAGAGTTCATCCCCGAACGGGGCAGTCCTGACCATGCGGGAAATGGCTGTCGCCAAGATGGTGAGCGAGGGATGGCCTAACAAAAAAATTGCTGCAAAGCTTTTTATCAGTGAAGGCACGGTCAAGCTGCATTTACACCATGTTTATCAAAAATTGAATTGCACCAGTCGCGTTGCCTTGGTTTTATGCATGCAAGAAAACGGTTGGATTTGACACTGAAGGAATCACCATGAATCAAAAATTTCAATTCAAAAGAAAATTACGATGGCATTGCTTGAATGTCTTGTTTTGCACAAGCCTGGCATGTTCCAGTGCCTCATCGCAAAGCTTGCGTGAAAGCGTCAATTTGGCTTTGAAGCAATACCCCACGCTCATGGCTGCTATCGCAAAGTCTGATGCAGCGCAATATGACATCAAAAGGGCGCAAGGGGCGCATTGGCCACAACTGTCCTGGAGTGGCACATACAACGCTTACACGTCTGGAGACGTTTCTGATTATTGGGTTCAGTCGCCCATGGTCAGTTTGAATTTATGGTCAGGTCTCAAAATTCAGTCCGACATCGAGCGAGCCAAGGCCTACGCAGATGTTGGCACGCAGCAAATTCGACTGACACGTGATGACATTGCCCTGATGGCGACAGAGGCATATCTGCTTTGGTCCCATCAGCGTGAAATGGTTCGATTGGCCCAGGGAAACGTGGCATCCCATGAAAGAATTTTGCTTGATTTCATCAAAATCACTCAAGTTGATCCGGGTCGACGCATCGATTTGAACCAAGCACAAGTTCGGTTTGACAATGCGCGATTGTCACTCGCACAACGAGAGGCCGAGCTTTCATCGGTGAGTCAGAGATTGCGACGCATGCTGATGGGGCAAGTGCCAAAAGAGTCGTCCGACATCGAATGGATTGCAATGGCGGGCCCCACCACGCAGGCACAGGCGCTTGACAGCATGGACAACCGCCATCCCTTGCTGGAGCAATTGAAAGCGCAGGTTGTTGCTGCACAAGCTGACTTACAGAGAGTGCGTTCGCAGTATTCACCGACCGTCAACTTGACTCATGGTAAGCAGACTTATCAGGGCCTCTCGCAGGGGCGCTATGTCACGCAATTGGTTCTCAATGTCCCGATTTGGGACGGCGGAAGCACAAGTGCTGCTGTTTCAGCCGCTGATTCAAATTTGCGCGCAAGTATTTTGAACCTGGATGAAGGAAAGTTGTTTTTGCGCGAGCGAATCTCGGCTTTCTGGTCAGATTGGGAGTCGGCAAGCATGCGCGCGCAGATGGGGCAGCAGCAAACACAAATCGCCCAAGGCTTGGTGGATGGTTATTGGATGCAGTTCAGGGTTGGCCGACGCTCGTTGCTTGATTTGCTGAACGTGCAAAGTGACCTTTACCTTTACCAAAGCAATGCGGCGACGTCCCTTCATGAAACCCGACTGACCAAATCGCGAATGCTTGCTGCGATGGGGCAATTGGCGGCAGTTTTTGACACGTTCAGTGATCAAAACGCTTCAATTTCAAAAGTGAAGACTTGGGCCGTCCTTGACGAAATACCGGGTCAGATTTTTGAGCGCAACAGTCCACAGTGGGGAAATTGACAAAATGAAATTTGCAAGCAATCACATCGACAGGACTGAGCCCAGCATGAGCACAGCCAAGAAGTCCTCACCGCATGATCTGCAAGACCCTGTCTTGTCGTGTCTGGTCCTGTCTGCCAAGCTGAACGGGCGCGAACTACATGCGGCCAGCCTGCGCAGCGGTTTTGCCCTGGACGCAGAGGGCCGTATGCCATTGACGGCCTACCCAGACATGGCTCGTTCACATGGTTTGACGGCCGTCTGGTCGCAAATGACGCTGCCGCATATTCCATCCTATGTGCTGCCCGTGGTGATGCCACTGAGTGATGGTCGATGCTGTGTGTTGCTTGGTTTTGAGAAAGGAGATGCCAGAGTCTTGTTTCCTGAAACCGGAATGAGTGAAGTGCGCATGCCTGCGAGCATGTTGCAAACCCTTTCGCAGGGCGACATGCTGGTTGTCAAAAATTCACCCCAGCCCTCATCACAGCAAATGGTTCCATTCACAGGTGAGGCATTCAATTGGTTCTGGGGAACCTTGTGGCGCTTCAAGCGCTTTTATGCCGAATCCATGCTGGCTTCTGTTGTCGCCAACCTTTTGACACTGGCCACGATTTTCTTCACGATGAATGTATATGACCGGGTAGTTCCTACCCAGGCTTACACATCCTTGTGGACTTTGGCCATTGGCACATCGATTGCCATTGGCTTGGAATTTTTGATGCGTTGGCTGAAGGCGCGTTTGGCGGATTTGGGCGGCAAAAAGGCTGACCTGGCCATCAACTCTGCTTTGTTGCGAGAAATCATGGAAATACGGCTCGAGCATCGACCGCAATCCATTGGTATTTTTGCAAGTTCAATGCGTGATTTCGAGGCGCTGCGAGACTTTTTATCGTCTGCCTCTTTGGTGTTCGTTGCTGATTTGCCCTTCATCGTTGTTTTTTTGGGCTTGATTGCTGTCATCGGTGGCCCGCTTGTTTTCGTTCCGCTGGCGGTTGTCCCCATTCTTTTGTTGATTGGACTGTGGGCTCAACGCCCTTTGATGAAAGCCATGCGCTCGAACATGAAGGAATCCGGTGACAAGCAAAGTGTCTTGGTGGAGACCTTGATGAATTTGGAACTTCTGAAAGCCCACAACGCACAGGGCTATCTTCAACGCCGATGGGAAACAGCCAATCAAGCGACTACCGATTCTTATCAAAAAATTCGCTCTCTCAGCAATTTGATGTTGGGACTGACAAGCACGGCCCAACAAGTGGTGACGGTGGGCTTGGTTGTGTTGGGCGTCTACCTGATTGGTGACAACCGCTTGACTTTGGGTGGTTTGATTGCGGCGGTGATTTTGGCGGGGCGAGCCATCTCGCCACTCGGACAGGTCATGGCTTTGGCCGCACGGTACCAGCAAGCCCGCACTTCCTTGATGACATTGGACAATTTGATGAAGCGTCCACGAGACCGCTCGCCATCACATCGTTATGTGTCAACGGATGCGTTCATTGGTCGCCTAGGGGCCCAACAGTTGGCTTTTACCTACCCAGGTGAACATAAAAAGAATGTGATTCAGAATGTTTCCTTTCAGTTGGCCCCAGGGGATCACCTTGCGCTTTTAGGGAAAATTGGCAGTGGCAAAAGCACGTTGCTTCGCTTGCTGTCGGGTTTGTACAAGCCAACATCTGGCACGGTCATGGTGGACGACTTGGACTTGCAGCAGGTCGAGCCATCGGCGTTGCGAACACGCATAGGCTACGTTGGCCAGGAGGCCCAACTTTTCTTGGGGAGTCTGAGAGAAAACCTGGTGTTGTCAGACTCATGGATCAGTGATGCCATGCTGATGGACGTGCTCCAAAAGCTGGATTTGTATGGCCTTGTGACCTCGCACCCCCGTGGATTGGACATGCCCTTGACGGAATCGGGCGGTGGCCTCTCTGGCGGGCAACGGCAGTTGTTGGCTGTCGCGCGAATGATTTTGCGGGACCCCGTCTATGTGTTCATGGACGAGCCTACCTCCTTGATGGATCAAAACACGGAAGCCAAGGTCATCGAGGTGCTGGATCAGTGGCTGGCGGGCCGCACGCTGGTCTTGGCTACCCATCGATTGCAACTTTTGCATTGGGTCAATCAGATTGCATTGCTGGACCGTGGGAATGTGGTGGCCTTTGGCCCCAAAGAAGACATCTTGAAACAGCTGCGTACTGGAATTTCAGTGGCAAGCAAAGTCGATCACGCCCATCAGGAAGCGCAAGCATGAAAACTCCAAAATCTACTTATCCCAATCTGAATGCACTTCATTCAAGCGATGAGGAACGACGCGCCAGTCGTCATTTGGTGTGGCTCACGGGCTTTCTGGTGACGGTGGCATTGGTCTGGGCAGGAAATTTCAGCCTGGATGAAATCACCCGCGGCAACGGCAAGGTGATTCCCTCGAGTCGAGAGCAGGTTGTCCAGAGCTTGGACGCCGGCGTGCTCAGTGAGCTCTTGGTTCGCGAAGGCGATGCGGTCAAAAAAGATCAGATTCTGTTGCGAATTGATGACGCGCGATCAGGTCCAGTTTACAGAGAAGTTCGGGAAAAGTGGCTGGCCTTGTCCGCGCAAGCTGCGCGCTTGCGCGCGGAGGCTTATGGCATACCTTTGCAGTTTCCAACTCGTGTTGCGCATTACCAAGACATTGTCAAGCGCGAAGAGAATGCCTATCGCGTTAGAAAATTTGCCATGGAAGAGCAATTGCAATCCATGCAGATGTCTTTGACGCAGTTGGAGCGGGAAATGGCCATGACAACCCCCTTGGTGAGCCAGGGCGTCATGTCGGAAGTGGAGTTGCTTCGCTTGCGCCGACAACACGCGGACTTGCTGGCCAACATGGCTGAACGCCGCAACCGCTACTTGACGGAAGCCAGCAACGAGCTGGTGCGCGTAGAGTCAGAGTTGTCACAAGCACGCGAGAGCGCGCTGGCCAGAGAAGACGCCTTCAAGCGAACGGTGTTGCGCGCTCCCATGGATGGTATTGTTAAAAATGTGCAAGTCACGACGCTGGGGGCGGTGATCCAAACGGGGCAAAGCATTTTGGAAATTGTGCCGGTTCAGGACAATATGCTGGTTGAAGCCTATGTCAAACCAGCCGAAGTCGCGTTTCTCAAAATCAATCAGCCTGCAGTCGTCAAACTCACCGCCTACGATTTCAACAAATATGGCGGCTTGGATGGGGTTTTAGAGCACCTGAGCCCAGACACCATGCGTGATGAAAGCAAGCCGCGAAAACCTGGCAGCCATCCCGTGGAGTTGGATGAGGGCTATTACCGCATCCTGGTTCGAATCACCGATGACCGTAGAGAAAGACATGGCAAGCTGATGGAGCTGACGCCTGGCATGACGGCTTCGGTAGAAATTAAAACAGGAACCAAGACCGTTCTGGAGTATCTTTTCAGGCCTTTACAAGCAGTGACGCAAGCACTGAGGGAGAGATAAGCTGCTTGTGTCTTGTTGCGCACATTGATTGTTAACCCATCGACCTACATTGTTCAGCCTAAGCTCATCCTTGCATGCCCGCGAGGAAGGCATCTGTCAAAGGTTGAACATGTCAACAAGAGTCTTCTTGATCTATGGTCATCAATTGTTGAGCGATGGCTTGGCAATTTTGCTCAAAATGCACAAGGAAATTGAGCTGGTCGGGAGTTCTGACAGTTTGGCTCAGGCCAATGCGCTTCGCGTTGCGCTGGAGCCTGACGTCATGGTCATTGGCGTTGATTTGCATCGAACAGATGAAGATCTTGAGGCATTGCGTTGCTTGTCAGTCGACAAAACACAGATTGTTTTGTTGGCAGATCATTTTTCTGCGTTGAGAGCTTCAACATCCCAAGGGCTTTTGAATTATTCATTGGTTTCATCCAGAAGCTCTCTGGATGAGCTTTTGTTGGCCATCCGAACCGCTGCGACTGGAAGGTGCTACAGGTGCGAGCACACGCGCCAGGCTTTGAGCAGGGATGCCCAGCGCATCACCTCATCTGGCACGGACGGGTTGCCCCGACTTGCGGTGCGTGAAAACCAGGTTCTGCGACTGATTGCGCAGGGCTACTCCTCCAAAGAGATTGCAAGAGATTTGCACATTGCCCCAAGCACTGTCGAAGTTCACAGACGAAACATCATGCGCAAAGTCAATTTGCATAAAGTGGCGGATTTGACAAGGTATGCCATTCATCATCATTTGATTTCGCATGTCGCAGGGGAATGTGCGTCAACACACAAAAGTCTGGCTTGGTGATGGGTAAGCTTCGCCATGGAAGTTTCACTTTGTCATCACCTAAGAAGGAATGCTCGAATGAATAACGATCGCAGCTTGCGCGAAGCCCCGTTCAATGAAGACATCACGCACCATTACAGCAAAGCCGCAGAAGAGTTGCTTTATGCGTACCAAACCAACCAGGAGGCTGTACGTCACCACGCCTTAGGGGCACTGAAGTCAGCCAAGCACCATGCTCAAATTGCTCAAAATCACGCATTCATTGCGCATGAGCACATCGCGCAAGCCCTGAAGGAATCGAAAGTCTTGCGCGAGAGACTTTCAACGCAAAGCGCTGAAAGTGCGCAACAAGTCTGTGAAAAAATGAAAAAGCCCCTGCGCCCTGCTGCCAATTGAGGCTTCGCCTGAGTGGCAGCAGGGCCATCATTTCATCATCCAAGCCTTTGACTTTCAAAATTCCCATTTTGAAGTTTGTGGTTCATTTCCCCCAACAATCTGAGCGCGTAAGCCGAGGGTGTCAAATACTTGGTTCGCCGATTCGTGGTCGAAAATTGGTGATGGATCAAGTCAGCGCCCCGCAGCTTTTCAATTTTTTTATGAATGCTGGAGGGCGAGGCGATGGAGGTCAGCTTCATGGCTTCGGACACGGTCATGGGCTGGCCTGCCGCATGCTGCAATGCGATGTGTTCCAGCAGCTTCATCGCATCAATGCCGACGCCTGCAAAAGGCTGTTTGGCCTCGTATGAATGCAGGACTTTGAAGAAATGAAAGAGGCTGTTTTCTTTTTGGAGTGGTGTATTAAGATGGTTCATGGTTGGGGCCCTCCACTGTTACCGCACCAGGGTCACTGGAATGGTCGCTAACGCGATGACATGCATGGCCACGGAGCCCATGACGATTTCCTTGATCATGGTTCTTCCTTTCGCCCCAAGAACAATCAGGTCAAAGTTTCCTTTTCGTGCCACATCCGCAATCGTTTCGGAAATATTGCCGAATTCGATGATCATGTCATGGGCGACGTTGTCCGCATCGAGTTGCTTCTGCGCTTTTTGCAGGTCCTGGCTGCAAAGCTCCCTTAAATAGTCATTGATCACGCCCTTGGGCACATAACGCTTGAAGTGCTTGAGCGCCGTGTCATCATGCACAGAGATCAAGGTGATGTGACTCTTGCTTCGACAATCCCGCGCGAGTTTGGCAGCGTACTTTGCAGCTTCCACCGAGGCTTTGGAGCCATCAATTCCGACCAGCATTTTCATGACATTTGTCCTTTAAAAAGAATTCATTGTTATGAAGCACATGCTGTTTTTACTGTTCGCTTCGCCACAGATGAGCGGTTGGCATCAAGCATTCTTGTGTGTGCTGCCGTACGCGGTTTTCACAAGGACGGCAGTATGGTTTCACCTGCTGAAATTGAGGCCTGGACAGTCATGTCGGACGAAAATTGCATTGCGGACCAAATCATTGAATTGACTTGCCAATCGTGGCTGGACGAGAAAACCCTGTTTTGCGCAGCAGGCGAATATTTTTCGGATGAGAAATTCATCAACCATTCACCCACAAAGGCCGTGAATCAACGGCTTTCGCTCAATGCCAGGATGCCCTATGCCCCCCTGAAATGAAAAAATGGGGCATGCGGCATGGGTAGATTCCCGATCTAGGGAAAACGTGAAAATCTTTTGGGTGACTTTTTGATACCTTCACGTCCAGCCTCATAGCCTTTCTTTCACACACGGGCGATTGAGTTTCAAAAGCTGACCCAGGAGTTTTTTATGAAACGCAGACAGTTGATTCAACAAGGCGGTCTGGCCGGTATTTTGGCTGCGAGTGCGGCCCCAGCCATTGCCCAAAGCTTGCCCGAAGTTAAATGGCGCTTGAGCGCCAGTTGGCCCAAGTCTTTGGACACTTTGTATGGCGTCTGCGAAAACGTTTCCAAGCGGGTTGCTGAGCTGA
>JACCDX010118074.1_pt1 | contig 12840 bp, 10 predicted proteins | sample 7449681 | NCBI WGS metagenome assembly JACCDX01 (sample SAMN15323450, study PRJNA562643) | freshwater metagenome | isolation source: river surface water | place: USA:Blue River Watershed | collected 2017-08-18
ACTTGTCTAGCATGTGAACTTCCTGTAGGGTGGAGCCAGATACCTCAGGAGTGCACATGAGTTATGTAAAATACAAAGGTCAGTGTCCTGAATGCCGTGCATGGGTCAAGGTTTGCGCCATCGACGCATCGGCGGTCACACTTGCTCCTCAGAGGCAAGAGGCATATCTGTGTGGTATTCACGACCCTGCTCATGAATCCCAGGCAGAGGAAGTCATAGCTGTCCCGACCGGACAGGTAGTCGAACGCCATTGCCGCGGCGCCATGAGACCACCGCTTCAGATGGTGTCTCTCAATTAAGCCCGCCTTTTTCACCCACCTTTAATTTAAAGGTGGGTGTGTTTCTTGGGTCACCTTGAGAGGAATATCAGTGAGAGGGGGAATGAGCCATGAGGATTAAGAGAACGCATTGTGGGGCAATTGGAGAGCCACGGGGAGGCATTGTGATGGACATCAGTCAAGAAAATAAGGGGAACGGGAGGTGCGCTATTTGCGCCCTAGGAGTGCATAGCGGAGGGTTTCGGTGTCGGAGTATTCGAGCTCGGTACCGGTAGAGAGCCCTCGGCCGAGGTGGGTTATTTTGGTCATGGTGGGGTTGAGGAGCGGGGAAATTTGTGACTCAACAAACTGGGCCGTATGCTCACTTTCGGGTGTCACTGCGCAGGCAATAATCACTTCATCGAGGTTATCACTTTCTGCGGTAATACGATCGAGGAGGAGAGAGATACGAATGCGATCATCGGGATGCTTTTCTAGTATAGGGAGTGTTCCTCCTAAGATGAAATACTGTCCGCGATACGTCCCACTACGCTCCAGGGCTTCCATGTCTGAGTCTTTTTCCACAATCATGAGGGTGGTACGGTCGCGAGTCTCATCGGCACACATCATACACATATTGGTATCCTGCCGAGTGCGGGTAAAGAAGCGATGGCACGAAGCACACTCACGGATAGTTTGTTTGAGTTCCGCGATACTTCTCGCCAGCTCATCGAGATATAAGCGATCTCTTTTGAGTAGATAATGCACAAAACGCTTGGATTGACGCGATCCAATTCCAGGAAATTCTGCAAATAGTGCTGCGAGCTTGGAGATGGGGTCCATATCACTTAGAACACGTCATCAAAAGCCTGACTTTCGTGATGTGTGGTATCAAGATCTCGAAAGGAGGTATGTTTGTCATCAAAGTACAGCTCGATGACACCAGTAGGACCGTTACGGTGCTTTTCGACCATAATTTCAGCAATATTGGGGCGCTCCGCCACTTTGTCTTTGTTGGCCTTATCCTCGCGATGAATAAACATCACGATATCTGCATCCTGCTCGATAGAACCAGAGTCACGAAGGTCAGAAAGGCGAGGCTTCCCGCCACGTGCTTCCACTGCACGAGAGAGCTGGGAGAGTGCGAGCACGGGGACATCGAGGTCCTTGGCGAGCCCCTTGAGCGAGCGAGAGATTTCTGTGACTTGCTGCACCATCGAATCGGTGGAATGCACAGGAGTCATGAGCTGAAGATAGTCCACAATGACGAGGCCGAGGTCATGTTCACTTTTCATACGACGTACGGCTGAGCGCATGTTCATGATGTTGATGCCCGCTTGGTCATTGATGAAAATAGGTGCACGAGAAAGTCGGTCTAGTCCTTCACGGAGGTAGGCAAACTCATGATCCTTAGAGAGTTTCCCGGTGCGCAGTTTCCATGCGTCGATCGAGGACTCAGCGGCGAGCATACGGTCAATGAGTTGCTGAGAACTCATTTCGAGAGAGAAGATACCGACGGGAACATTGTGATTCACGGCAGCACGGCGGGCAATATCGAGTGCGAAGGTCGTTTTACCCACTGAAGGGCGGGCAGCGAGAATGATGAGGTCCGATTTCTGAAGTCCGGAGAGCATTTTATCGAGCGCTGCGAATCCTGTGGGAATACCGCGAATTCCTTCCTGGTCTTCGTGAATTTTTTCGATGCGAGCCCATGCTTCGGTGAGTCCATCCTTGATGCTTTGAATGCCTTTCCCAGAGGAGATATTGGTGACGGCATAAATCTTACTTTCTGCTTTGTCGAGAATTTCTTCGAGGGGCGCATCTTCTTGGTAACCCATTTCGGATACCTGATCTGCAGTGTGGATGAGATTACGCAACACGTGCTTTTTGTTGACCGTTTCCGCGTAGTACTTTGCGTTTGCGGATGAGGGGACGACACTGGAGAGTTCTGCTAAGTAGGCCCGCCCCCCAATGGACTCGAGCTGACCGCGCTCCTCGAGACGTGTGGCAAGGGTGAGGAGATCAATGGGCTCTCTCTTGGACTGGAGGTCGAGCATGGCCTCGTAGATAAGACGATGCTTTTCTGCATAAAAGGATTCTGCGCGAAGCGCATCTGAAATCTCGTAGAGTGCATCGGTACGAATGAGAATAGACCCAAGGAGCGCCTGCTCGCTTTCGAGGTGTTGCGGAGGGAGACGCAATCCTGTTCCAGTCGGTGCAATGTATGGGCTTTTCATGTGCGTATTCTATCACGGTTCACCCATGAAGAGGGAAGACCCAGAATGTGGGACAGCATGTGGACACCGTGGGGATGAATTCGCTAGAAATCGGCTATGATAGAGGGATGAGGAATGATTGCCAAGTCACAGCAGTTGTGCTCGCAGGAGGGAAGGGGACCCGCATGCTCCCGCTCACGCGCGACTGCCCCAAGCCACTTCAGCGGGTGCTCGGTCGGAGTCTCTTGGAATGGAAGCTCGATATGATTCCGGAGCAGGTGGATGACATTGTCATAGTGGTGGGGCATCAAGGCCATCTTATTGAGGAAGCCATAGGGAAGGACTATGCTGGACGTCAGGTACGCTATGTGACCCAAGACCAGCAACTTGGCACCATGCACGCACTGAGTGCGACTCTCCCACTTCATTTGGAACGCATGCTCGTGATGATGGGTGATGACTTGTATACGAAGGCTGACATGGAGCGTATGCTTACCTACGACACGGCAATGCTCGTGTGTGAGCGCGACATCGTGACTCGTGGTGCTGTAGATATTGCTCGAGATGGGCGTGTAGTCGGCATTCTTGAAGAGGTGGCACCTCGTACGCGCGGATGGGTGAATACGGGCATGTATGTGCTCCCCAGTTCTGTGTGCCATCTTCCTCCGGTATTTGTCTCTCCCACCGAAATGGGACTACCTCAAACCATCCTTGCCCCAGAGTCACCGTTTCGCGTAGATGCATGCGAGACACATACCTGGATGCAGGTCACGACTCCTGAAGACCTAGTGCACGCTGGAGCTTGGCTTTTGGAGCATACAGGACACCCGCCACAGGGGCGGGTGTACGAGACTACTTTCTGACCAAACTCCCTGGCCATCGAGCAAAGAGAATCGGAATGAGGAGTAGGGTAAGGAGCATGGCAAACGAAAGTCCAAACATAATGGTGAACGCGAGTGGTCCCCAGAGTGCCGAGACTCCAGCGAGCGGTATCATACCCACGACGGTGGTGACAGTGGTGAGGAAGATTGGGCGGAGGCGTACTGCTGACGCTTCGATAATGGAGTCGTGGAGGGGCTTGTCCGGGTGCTCCTGAATCGTGTGAATGACTGAATCCAAGAGGATGATGGCGTGATTAATGATGACACCTGAGAGTGCGATAACCCCAAGCAGTGAGGAGAACGAAAGGGATTGCCCCGAAATCATGAGTCCAAACAACACACCAAAGAGGGAGAGGGGGATTGTGAGAATCAGATACATGGCATAGCGGAATGAATTAAACTCGAGGACCAGAATTGCAAAGGCCAGAATCATTCCAGCCAAGAGGGCGAGGCCCATCTCTGCGAATGAGCGATTCACCTCCTCGTTTTCTCCGCCAATACTCACTGTTACCCCCTCGGGGATACTGAGGGTGGGGAGCGCATCCTCAAATTGCTTTCCCACTTCAAGTGCTGTGGTGTCACCGGTGATTTGTGCGGTGAGTGACATAATACGATCCCCATCCTCGTGGTTGATGACCGCGCGGTGCTCGGTGAGGTTTTGCTTCAGGACAGATCCGAGCAGGACGGTACCAACTGGTGTGCTCATGGGAATTTCCATGATGCTCTCGAGTGTGGTCTCTCTCGTTTCCTCTGGATCCACAAAGTTGGGATTCAGGTCTACTTTGACTACCACATCAATATCATCCCCACCTTGCTTGATTGTTGTTGCGGTGACCCCACTCACTGCGGCGCGAAGTGTTTGTGCTACTTCGATCGTAGAAAGACCCAAGGTGGCGGCACGGGTACGGTCGATGGAGAGTGCAAACTGGTTTCCATTATTGGAGAGTGAGGTGCGAATATCACGAGTACCGGGAATGGTACTTAAGGCAGATTCAGCTGTCTCAACTGCTCGGGCGAGCTCGTTTAAGTTTTCTCCGGTGAACTTGATGAGCACAGGAGCGCCTACGGGCGGTCCTCCTGATGGTTGATTGACTCGAATGATAGCGGTATCGATAGGACGAAGAACTTGTCGCAAGTCATGCATAATCTCTGTGGAGGTCTTGTCGCGTTCTTTTTTGAGATTCACGGTAATGTTACCGAGTTTGGCATTCCCGCCCCCACCAGAAGACACTGGACCATCGCCAGACCAATCAGATGCACGTCCGACGGTGGTGACGAATGACTCCACGTATGGATAGTCATACAGGTACTCTTCGACTTCGCGCACGGACAAGTCTGTGGCGCCGAGCGTGGTGCCTTCCGGGCGCTCGATCTCGATGTATACAAATTCCAGATCATCTTCGGGAAAGAATTGTACCTTGACCAGTCCGACAACGGGAAACGTGAAAGACACAATCAGTCCAATAACAAGAGTTGCAATAAAACCGTTTTGGAATTTTCGATCTACGAGTACCTTTCCTAGCATCGTACGATACCAATCCTTTGCTTTTTCGGCATAGTGATCCTGAAGCACCTCAAGCCGATTTTTCTGGTGGCTGGTGAATTGCGTCGCAAGCAATGGCACCATGCCAAGCGCCACGACAATCGATGCTATGAGCACAAAGATCAGGGTGAAGGGGATAGAAGAGATAAACTTTCCCACGACTCCAGATATGAAGAAGAGGGGGACGAAGAATACGACAGTGGCCATAGTTCCAGCAATCAGAGGCCAGCCGTACTCCTTGATGGACTGCACCGCAGCATCACTCGCATTTCCGAAACGCTTCGTTCTCGTGTGGATAGCTTCGGTGACCACGATGCCCGAATCCACCAGGATACCAATCGCCAGAATGAGTGAGAAAAGGGAAATAAAGTTGATTGTATTCCCAGATGCATACAGCCCGATAAACGCAATCACAAAGGAGAGGGGAATCGAGAGTGCTGCAATGAGCGATTCGCGCCACCCAATCGTTAAAATGAGCATGAGAATCACCAAGATGACAGTTTCGACTCCTGCACGGGTGAGCTCGTTTAGGTTTTTGGTTACCTCCTTCCCGTTATCAAAAGTGATCACCACACTGGCCTCTTCGAGTATGCCTCCCGGTTGACCGAGCATGGTCAGTCGTTCTCGCACCGCCCCTGCAATTGCGGTGACATCACCACCTGCACGCTTCATCACAGAGAGCGACATAGCACTCTCCGCGGGAGAGTTGTTGGTACTGGCACGAGCATACGTTTGGGTAGGCTCAAGTCCATCACGGACTGTCGCCAGGTCGCGGAGGTATACGGGGGTCCCGCTTACGCTTAGGACTGCAATATTGGCGACATCGAGCGTGGAGTCGAGTGTGCCAGTAAACTGAATCGCATAGTCGACCTCATCCACCACAATATTACCAACTGGGAGTGAAGCATTGGCGCGAGTGAGCGCAGCAATCACCTGATCGATGCGTACCCCATAGTGGAGTAGTTTTGCACGATGCAGCACTACCGTGACTTCACGGTCTCGCGTGCCGGAGATGCGGACTTCAGAAACACCACTGACGCTCTCAATTTCTTCCGCGACTGTTTCGCCGAGCTTCGCCAAGTCCCCAGGAGTCAAGTTTGCGGAAATCGATAACATCAGCATAGGCTGGTCAGCGAAATTAATCTTGGTGACTCTTGGCTCGTCAGCCTCAAGCGGGAATTCTGCCTTTGCACGATCGACTGCTTGCTTCAAGTCATCAATGGAACGGTCGATGTCAGCAGATGCAAGGAATTGAGCGGAGACCACAGAGACACCTTCCATCGAGGATGAGGTGACAGTGTCGATATTCTCTAGGTTCTGCACTTCCTGCTCAATCTTGTCGGTAATGAGTCGTTCCATATCGAGCGACCCACCACCACGCATGGTGGTGGTAATAACCCCAACAGGAATAATCACCTCCGGAGCAGATTCCTTGGGAATCGCAAGAAGTGAGACAATACCAGCGAACGATAGCGCACCCATCAAAAGATAGGTGAATGCGCGTTTTTTGAGGAAGAAAATCCAAAGGCTATGCATATAATGGGTGTGGTGAAGTGAATAGAATTCAGGAAGAAAGGCCTGTGAGGATGCGCACGGTCATGCCTGCCTTTAGTCCCCGCGCATCGGTCACGATTTCGGCATCGCCCAGAATCCCGCTCGTGATGTCAATATGACCACCACGGAGTTCACCTGTGATGACGTCATGCGCCACGAGGATGTTGTTTTCATCCACAGAAAAAACCTTCGCGCCACTAGGGGTGAGTTTGACGGCAGAGAGGGGGATGGAGAGGGTTTTTGAGGTCGTTGGCGCGGACTTGGTGTGAGTAGGAATAGTGAGTCGCACTGATGCACCGTTGACGAGTGGGGCCTTCGACGAGACAATCGCAATACGGACTTCCACTTTTTGGGTACGAGGGTCGATGGCAGATGCAATACGACTGATGAATCCCTCGTGCCCACCTTCAATGGCTACCTTGCCACCAGGAGGGAGTAAGAGGCGCTCGTCTTCACTCACAAATGCCACAATCTCAAGTGCGCCATTATTGGCTACCGTAGCAATCTCGCCATACGGAGAAAGATAATCGCCAAGGGACACCGTCAAGACATTGAGTGTTCCACTGATGGGACTGCGGACAATCGTCTTCCCTAGTCGGGCTTCTGCCGCACGGAGATTGCCCAAGGCGAGTTTCACCTGCGCATCAGAGGTCCCTGTTGTTTGCGCTGAAGTCGCATTTTGAGATGCAATTTCAGCTCCCGCATTGGCTTGATTGAGGGCAGATCGACTGCCGGTGATTTGGGACAAGACGCCACCTACTTGGTTGCGCGCGAGTGCTATGGTTGTTTTATATCCTTCAATTTGTGTCGTGGAGTTGCGCTGATCTGGGATGGCGCGATTCATCGCGAGAGCGAGGTTGTCGAGATACTGTCGCACCATGTTGACCTCCTTTTCAAGCAGGGTGAGTTCCTGCATGAGATCACTCTCGATGGTGAGTTGTGCGTTGGTTGTCGCGCGTGCAAGTAACATACCTTCGATATCACGACGAGCTTCTTCGAGAACAATCACGAGCTTGGCATCAGCAATTTCTGGGCGCAATTTCGCATCACGTTCCTTGGGGTTTTCCCATGCGAGATCTGTTTTGGTTCGAATGACGTCATCGAGTGTGGCATATACCGTTTCAATGGTGTTCTTGGCACTATTCTTTGCTTCGGTCAGTGTTTGACCAGAAGAATCCTTGCTAATACTGGCAATAGCACTACCAGCGAGTGCTGCTTCGTACGCCCCCTCCGCAGAGAGGAGGGCAGCACGCTCGGAGTCATTATCGAGCTCCAAAATAATACTCCCGGCATTCACGTAGTCACCCTGTTTTCTGTAGAGCGCTTTGATCCGCCCCCCTGCTTCTGCACGGATTTGCGCTTCTGAAACAGAGGACACTGTTCCCAAAAGGGAAAGTGGAGCCACATCTTGTGAAAGCATATCTGCGCGCATGACCGTGACCGTCCGAAGGGGAGGCGCTGTCTCTTCGACAGGTGGGGTCGCGTCGTGTGTGAGAAACACCACGCCCCCCACAAGCATAAGACTGACGAGTGCTTGCTTGGCGCGAGAAAGTTTCATAAATCGAGATTTGGTCGTGTGGACAAGAGCGAGAAATTGAGAGAGATATTGCTTCATGATGTGAGTGAGTGATGATTAAGGACTTTGATAACACCTTGAAAGGCTTGCATGATGAGCGTGCGATCCTTCTTGGGAATACCAGAAAAAATAATCCCCAGTTCGCGTTCAATGATGGCATGTGCTGCTGCGAATGCGGTTTTTCCTTCGGTAGACATAGTCAGAATCTTTTGTCGACGATTGTCGGTGTCTGCCGTGCGACGCAGGAGTCCCACATGTTCGAGTGCGTCAACGTGCCGTGAGACTGTGGCTTCAGTGAGATACAAGAAGTCCGCAACCATACGTTGAGAAGGATTCTTTTTGCAATGAATGGCAAGGAGGATAAGAAACTGGGAAAAAGTGATTCCCTTTGCAGCGAGCAATCTTTGCTCCAAACGTTTTTCTGCAAGAAAATACGTTTGATGGATTGCGTACATAAAACTCTTTGACCAATCAAGGTCATCGTTTTGATTTGGCATATGCCGACAACCTTAGCATAGTAAGTGTTGTGTAGTCAAGGATAGTCAAGGATATGGAGGTGGGATTATTGACACACACAATCTGGATATGCACTATGGCCATAGATACACGGAGTTCTATCATGAACAGAAACACTATGATATTTTGCGCCATGTCGGTGCCACTTTGTTCCAGCATTGCATTTGCCATCACAGTAGGTGTAGTCAGTAACGATGCGCTGATGTCGTATCAGTTCTATCAAACCTGGGGGCTCACCGCGTACATGGCAGTGTGGATAGGGTCTGCACTCTACGCGTTACGCTCATATGCTTGGAGTGTGGTGTGTGTGGCCATGACCATTCTATGCGTGTGTATGGCACTGTACATGAGTGGATGCCTTACTGGAGATGTCTATACTTTTGGTGCATCATTTTGGCTCTGGTGGACTACTTCTACTGCATTCCTTTGGATGAGCATGCTTGCGCCACACGTCATCTCGCGTACGATATCTCGCACTCCAGCGATCATCGGCACCTTCTGTGTCCTGATTGTGCAGGGACTCCAGGTTTATCTGCTGTGGACGGATGTCACCTTTCTGCAGTTTGTTTTTCTCATGCGTATGATACTTCTTGCTATGGGAGTTGGGGTCATCGCTTCACTCTGTGCAATATGCTTGCCCTATTTCTTTCAGGATGCGCAAAAAAAGGGTCTAGTGCCCACGACGTGAATACGCATGATCCATCACGCCACCCTTCTGGGTGGTGTTTCGTTATGCGCGTTCTACGACCTGTCCATCCTTGGTGTCTTTGACGACGTATCCTTCCCGAAGAAGTGCATCGCGGAGCGCGTCGGACTGTGCAAAATCTTTTGCGCGACGTGCGACCTCTCGCTGATTCATGAGATCGAGCGCGCGCGGAGTAAGCGAGACTCTTGCCGGGGTGTATGCACATAACTGGAGCCCAAGAATGCGGTCCGCGTCTTCGATGTCTTGGATGACTTGTGTGGATACGCGTTCGTGCTTGAGCGCTTCGTGTATGCGCGCAATCATGCTTGCGGTGCTGAGATCTGTATATGCATCGTGATGCTGTGGAGCTCGCGGTTCAGTGCTCACTATGGCATCGTGTTTGAGTCGATAGATGCGTTCGCGGAGCTTGTTGTACGCTTCTTCTGCGCCACGTACTGCTTCCCATGTGAAATTGATTTGCGTGCGATAACTCGCTTGCAACAGAAAATAACGAAAGCCCATCGGCGTGATATCGCGCGCAGCGAGATCCGCGAGGGTGTAGGTGTTGTGAAGTGATTTGGACATCTTCGCTCCATCTACCGTCATGTGTGCATTGTGCATCCAGGTCTGCACAAATGGGGCTCCATAGGCAGAGACACTCTGCGCAATTTCGTTGGTGTGATGAACGGGGATGTGGTCGATGCCCCCTGTGTGGATGTCGATAGGATGACCGAGGTGCTCGTGAATCATGGCCGAGCATTCGATGTGCCATCCGGGAAATCCAGCTCCAATTGGTGTGTCATAGCCCAAGTTGGCGTCGTACTTCCAGAGTGCAAAGTCTGTTGGGTGACGTTTGGATCCCATGTCGACACGCTCACCTGCGCGTAGTCCACTGACGTCGAGTCGTGCAAAATCTGGATAGGTAGGAAATGTAGAGGTGTCAAAATACACACCATCATCGGTGCGGTAGGCATGCCCACGCGAAAGTAAAGTTTCAATAAGTGTGACGTCTTGGGCAATATGCGCTGATGCGCGGGGATATCCATGTGCAGGGAGGATATTTAAGAGATCAAGGTCACGGAGAAAGTCCGCGGTATAGCGTTCACCCACCGCAGTCATAGACTCTTTGGTGAGCGGTAAGCCCTCGCGCTTGAGTGCGGTGGTCATTTTGTCTTCTCCCTCATCCCCATCACCCACCAGGTGACCCACATCTGTAATATTGATGATTTGCTTTACTTGGTACCCCGCATGCTCTAAGGTGCGACGCAAGACGTCAGCAAACACATAGGAACGCAGATTGCCAATATGCGCAGTGCTGTACACAGTGGGTCCACAGTGGTACATCGTTACCGTATCGGCATGGGCGGAGAATGGCTCCACTCTACGTGTTGCGGTGTTGTAGAGAGAAATAGCGTGAGACATGATAACTACAGCCAGCGCTTAAATTTAAAGAAGATAAAAGTGGTGAGCGCCACCATTCCAATCAATGCTCCAATAACCCAAAAGTCATATGGCATTCCTATCACAGGAGTCGATTTGGCGCCCATGCCAAAAATGGAAACGATCAGGGTTGCGGGAAGCATTAAGAAGGTGGTCGCAGTGAGGCGCTTCATGATTTCGTTGGTCTTCGTGGTGAGAAGTGAATCGTTCGTGGCACGCAGATCGTTCAAAATCTCCCGTTGATCTTGGAGCATTTCCTCTACTTTCAGATATTCACCCACGATGTTCTCGTGATAGTGCTCATAAGATTTTCCAAAGAATGATGCGGTGGCTTGGCCAAATGATTGGAGTACTCCACGATGCATGCGCAGGGCGCGGTGGAATTCAAGGAGGTCGCGATGAATCACGGAAAGCTCCGCAACCATCGCGCGTTCTTCTCCTCCAAAAATGCGATCTTCGATGGACTTGAGTGTATCTCCTATGGTGGTGAGCTCATGTCCAAGTGAGGAGTAAATTTTGCGAATCATGTAAAAGAAGAGGTATCCCGCATGCTCACCAATTTCGCTCTTATCGAGAATAGAATTCACCTCAAACACCTTTGAGAATTTATGGAGTGGGTCGAGGAGTTCATATCGCACGGTGATAAGAAACTTCTTTCCAATGATGAAGTCCACTTCTTGAGAACGACTTTTGTGTGTATGACGAATAGCAGGGAAGTGTAAAATGAGATAGATAAAGTTCTCGTAGTGGTCTACTTTGGGTCGAAGTGAGGGTGCGAGGAGTTCATCTGCGGCAATAGGATGAATATCAAATTCTTCCATAATTTGACGCACTTCGTCGTTTGTGGGCGACTCCATATCTACCCAAACAAGATCGTGATACGTGTATCGAGATATCATGAATCCTATTATAGCTTTCTCTTTGTGCTTTGCCTATGGATAGCACGCAATCTTGTCCACGGCTTTTTCGGTCATCTGATTGACCCAACATGGATGACTCTGACATAATAGACCACATGAATTCACTCATTCGTGCTGTGCGCCGCATGCTTGTTCCCGCGCTCTTGGGAACCTTACTGTTTGTGGGCGGATACGCGTTTGGTGTCCTCCGTGCAGGAGGTGAATTATCTTATGACGGACCACCGCTTGGCGTGATAAATGCGGACATGCCATCCGAGATGGGAGGTGTGGCGACTGCGACTGAAATTACCCTTTGTACAGATAAAGACGGTGTCACTATTCCTTGTGTGGTCAACAGAGACGATACCGAGGCGCAAGTAGATACCCCTGCTGATTTTGCGCAGTTCTGGAAAGCTTGGAATATCATCAATGAGCGGTATGTGCCCACCAAGCATGCACCGGTGACCAATCAGGACAAGCTTTGGGGTGCCATTTCCGGGCTCGCGAACTCTTTGGGGGATCCATATACATATTTTCTCCCCCCTCAAGAGAAAACACTCTTTGAACAAGAAGTGTCAGGGGCATTTGGGGGAGTCGGTATGCAGATTGGGATGAAGGACGGACTCGTGACAGTGATCGCGCCGGTGAAGGGCTCTCCCGCTGATCGTGCTGGTGTCTTGAAGGGGGATAAGGTGTACCGCGTTGACGGTGCAACCACGACAGATATGACACTTGACAAGACGCTGTATCTTATTCGCGGAGAAATTGGTAAGCCAGTCCATCTCACCCTCCTGCGTGAAGGACGAGACGAACCCATCGAACTCACCCTCATTCGTGAGGAAATCCAGGTCCCAAATATCGAAACAGAGAAACGGGAGGATGTCTTCATCATTCGTTTATTTGGATTTCCTGCAAATGGCGCCGAACTCTTTCGTAATGCGCTCAAGGAGTTTGCGGACTCAGGGGCTACTCGGCTTATTGTGGACTTGCGAGGCAACCCTGGGGGGTACCTCGAAGTATCCGTCGACATGGCAAGCTGGTTTCTTCCCGAAGGCAAGCTCATCGTGAGTGAGGTTGGAAAACATGGGGCAGGGGAGGTCTATCGGAGTCGTGGATACCATGTATTTGGTGATGCATTTAAGTTCGTCATCCTGGTGGATGGTGGAAGCGCCTCTGCTGCCGAAATTTTGGCAGGAGCACTTCAGCAGCATGGTGTCGCGACTTTGGTGGGGACCAAAACATTCGGCAAGGGTTCGGTACAAGAGCTCGTTCC
>JACCDX010923826.1_pt1 | contig 12840 bp, 9 predicted proteins | sample 7449681 | NCBI WGS metagenome assembly JACCDX01 (sample SAMN15323450, study PRJNA562643) | freshwater metagenome | isolation source: river surface water | place: USA:Blue River Watershed | collected 2017-08-18
CGCCCGTCGCGGGCCTCGGCGATCACCTCGACGCCGTCGATCATGCTCAGGAGCGCGTTGATCCCCGACCGCACGAGGTCGTGGTCGTCTGCCAGCACAACACGGATCACGGAAGGTTGGTCCTTGTTTTTCATGAATTCCACACAACGCAGGCCTCTAGCCTACAGCATTGCGCGGACCGCCACGCCACGACCTTCGCAGGTGCGCACGCGCAATCGTCCCCCGGCCAGGTCGGCCATCTCCACCAAGCCATGCAGGCCGGGAAAGAGGTTGCCATGCCCTGGTTCCCCGCGCAACCGGGCTGGGTCGGTGTCATCCCCGTCATCGGCCACCAGCAGGCCCAGCCGGCCGTCCGGCAGGAAGTGGATGCGGATCCAGACCCGGCGCGCGTGGGCGTGGCGGGCCACGTTGTGCATCGCCTGCTGCACCAGCCGGACGGCGACGGCGGCCTTGTCGCCCAGGCCGGCAGGCTCCCGGCCCCGCGCCACGACCGTGGCCTTCAGGCCGGCTGCCGCGGCCTCCTTGTCCACCAGGGTCTCCAGGGTGGCGACCAGCCCCAGCAGGTCCAGCTGTGCGGGCCGCAGGTTGAAGGACACGGACTTGAGCCGGTCGATCGCGCCCTGCGTCATGCGGATGGCCGTGTCCATGTGCGCCTGGCCCTGGGCCGGTTCGGCGCTGGCGCGGGCCGCATGCAGGTGGATGACCATGCCGGCCAGCGTTTGCGCCAGCTCGTCGTGCAGCACATGCGACAGGTGGTCCTTCTCGCGCTCCTGCGCCGCCACCAGTCGGGCCGACAGGGACTGCAGCCGCCGGTACGCCGTCTCCAGCTGCGCCGCCAGGCGTTCCTTTTCCAGGGCCTGGTCCCGCTCGGCCAGCACCCGGTCGATGACCTGGGGCAGGGTGGCCAGGCGGTCCTTGGTCACGTAGTCGCGGGCGCCGGCACGCAACATCTCCACGGCGGCTTCCTCGCCGATGGCCCGGGTCACCAGGACCAGCGGCACTGACGGGGCCCACGCCTGCAGCAGCGCCAGCGCCTCCTGCGGCGTGAAGCGGGGCAGGTGGTAATCGCACAACACCACGCAGGGTGGCTCGGCCGCCAGGGCCTCGGTGAAGCCGGCAGCCTCGTCCACCCGCCGCAATTGCCAGCGGCGCTGCGGCGCGGCGCGCTCCAGGGCGAGCGCCATCAGCTCGAAATCGTCAGGGTTGTCCTCGACGCAGAGCAGGCGTACGACCTTCGGCGCCTCAGTCGGCTTCGGGTAGTTCATTGTTATTAATCGGAGAGCGGAAGTTGGACGGAGCGCAGGTTGACAGTAACGCTCCGTTGCAGGTGCGGGTTAAGAAAATTCCTTATCAAATTGACGTCGGCAGCCCGCCCGCCCGGGTGTCAGGTCAGGGAAAGCGCGTGCGGCTGAAATAATCGCTGCATGCTGCTCGATTCAGAAGACTCCCAACTCGTGCTGGTGGACTACCAGCAAAAGCTCATGCCCGCCATCCATGACGCCGCGGGCGTGCTGGCCAATGCCCGCCGCCTGGCGCAGATCGCCCAGGCCATGGAGGTGCCGTGCTTCGCCACGGAACAATACCCGCAGGGCCTGGGCCCCACGGTGCCCGAGCTGCGGCCGCTGGCCGGACAGGTGCTGTCCAAGATGGACTTCAGCGCCGCCGGCGTGCTGATGCCCCGCCTGCGACCGCCAGCCCGCCCGCAGCAGGGCGGCAACGCGCGCAGCCTGCCCAAGCACCTGCGCAAGCCCGAGGCCGCAGCGCCGGCCGCCGATGCCCGCGAGGCCATCGTCCTGGCCGGCTGCGAGGCCCACATCTGCCTGCTCCAGACCGCGCTGGAACTCCTGGAAGAGGAGTTCGAGGTCTGGGTCGTCACCGATGCCTGCGGCTCGCGCACCGAGCGCAACCGCGATGCCGCCTTCGACCGCCTGGCCGGCGCCGGGGCGGAACTGGTCACCACCGAGATGGTGGCCTTCGAGTGGCTGCGGTCCGCCGAGCACCCCCTGTTCAAGGAGGTGCAGTCGTGGATCAAATGATTTTCATAACTTAGCGAGGAGACGAGATGACGTATGAGGAGTTCTACCGCCAGTCGGTCGACCAGCCTGAGGCCTTCTGGGCCGAGCAGGCGAAGCTGATCGACTGGCAGGTCCCGCCCCAGCGGATCCTGGACAACGACAAGGCGCCGTTCACGCGCTGGTTCGTGGGCGGCAAGACCAACCTCTGCCACAACGCGGTGGACCGTCATCTCAAGGACCGTGCCGACCAGGCGGCCCTGATCCACGTCTCGACCGAGACCGGCATCGAGGAAACCTACACCTTCGCGCAGCTGCACGAGAAGGTGCAGCTGGCCGCGGCCATGCTCAAGTCGCTGGGGGTGGGGCAGGGCGACCGCGTCCTGATCTACATGCCCATGATCCCCGAGGCCGTGTTCGCCATGCTGGCGTGCGCGCGCATCGGCGCCATTCACTCGGTGGTGTTCGGCGGCTTCGCCGCGGTGTCGCTGGCCACCCGCATCGAGGATGCCTCGCCCAAGGTCATCGTCAGCGCCGACGCGGGCTCGCGCGGCGGCAAGGTCGTGCCCTACAAGCCGCTGCTGGACGAGGCGATCCGCCTGTCCAGCCACAAGCCGGAATCGGTGCTGATGGTGGACCGGGGGCTGGAGAAGTTCGAGTCCGTGGCGGGTCGCGACGTGCACTGGGCGCAGCGGGCCGCGCAGTGCGCCGGCCAGGCCGTGCCCTGCGAATGGGTGGATGCCACCGACATCAGCTACACCATGTACACCAGCGGCACCACGGGCAAGCCCAAGGGCGTGCAGCGCGACGTGGGCGGCTATGCCGTGGCCCTGGCCTCCAGCATGAAGCACATCATGCAGGGCCAGCCCGGCGGCACCTATTTCTGCACCAGCGACATCGGCTGGGTGGTGGGCCACAGCTACATCGTCTACGGCCCGCTGATCGCCGGCATGGCCACCATCCTGTACGAGGGCCTGCCGATCCGCCCGGACGCCGGTGTGTGGTGGAGCCTGGTGGAGAAGTACAAGGTCAGCGTGATGTTCAGCGCGCCGACGGCGGTTCGGGTGCTCAAGAAGTACGACGTGTCGTTCATGAAGAAGTACGACCTGTCGACCCTCAAGGCGCTGTTCCTGGCCGGTGAGCCGCTGGACGAACCGACCGCCCGCTGGATCAGCGACGCGCTGCAGGTGCCTATCATCGACAACTACTGGCAGACCGAGACCGGCTGGCCGATCCTCACCATCGCCAACGGCGTGGAGAAGAAAGCCTCGCGCTTCGGCAGCCCGGGCGTGCCCATGTTCGGCTGGCGCGCCAAGATCGTGCACGAGGCCACCGGTGAGGAACTCAAGGAGCCCAACCAGAAGGGCGTGGTGGTGATCGAGTCGCCCACCCCCCCCGGCTTCATGCAGACGATCTGGCGCGATGATGCGCGCTTCGTCAAGACCTACTGGGAGTCGATCCCCGGCAAGATGCTTTACAGCACCTTCGATTGGGGCATTCGCGACGAGGATGGCTACTTCTTCATCCTGGGCCGCACCGACGACGTGATCAACGTCGCCGGCCACCGCCTGGGCACCCGCGAGATCGAGGAGAGCATCTCCAGCCACCCGGCCGTGGCCGAAGTGGCGGTGGTGGGCGTGGCCGAGCAGGTCAAGGGCCAGGTGGCCATGGCCTTCGCCGTGCTCCGCGACCCGGCCGCCTTTCCGGACGATGCCGCGAAGCTCAAGCTCGAGGGCGAGATCATGAAGGTGGTGGACGGCCAGCTCGGCGCCGTGGCCCGCCCCGCGCGGGTGCGCTTCGTGAGCCTGCTGCCCAAGACCCGCAGCGGCAAGCTGCTGCGCCGGGCCATCCAGGCGGTGTGCGAGGGCCGGGACCCCGGCGACCTCACCACCATCGAGGACCCGTCCACCCTGCAGCAGATCAAGGACCTGGTCCAGGCCGCCTGACCGCGGTTCGCCGGCGCCCGGTTAGCCTGAAAGTGCTAGCCGGACGCCGGATGGCGTGCCGCCTGTCGCCCGGGCGGCAGGGCGGCGGCGATGAGCCGTCCCCAACGCGGCGTTTCGATGGCACAATCGCCCCCGCACTTCGGTCCTTCCACAGCCACAGTCGCATCCGCCAATCGGTCCAGCCGTGTCGCGGAAGGTTTTCCCAACCAGCTCAATGCTCCCTCCAGGGGGGCGGAAAGTAGCGAAATCATGAGTGAGACGAACAACGTCTACACCGCCTACAACGGCAACTCGTACCTGTTCGGGGGCAACGCGCCCTACGTCGAAGAGATGTACGAGAACTACCTCGCCAACCCGGGCAGCGTGCCCGACAACTGGCGCGAGTACTTCGACAACCTCCAGAACGTTCCCGCCGTCGACGGCACCGATGCCAAGGACGTGCCCCACCTGCCGGTGATCAACGCCTTCGCCGAGCGCGCCAAGGCCGGCGGCACCAAGGTGGTGATGGCCAGCGAGGACGCCGAGATGGGCCGCAAGCGCACGGCCGTCCAGCAGCTGATCGCCGCCTACCGCAACGTGGGTCAGCGCTGGGCCGACCTCGACCCCCTCAAGCGCACCGAGCGCCCCGCCATCCCCGAGCTCGAGCCGTCCTTCTACGGCCTCAAGGATGCCGACCAGGAAGTGGTGTTCGACACCAGCAACACCTTCTTCGGCAAGGACAAGATGTCCCTGCGCGAGCTGCTCAACGCGCTGCGCGAGACCTACTGCGGCACCATTGGTTCCGAGTACATGTTCATCACCGACCAGACGCAAAAGCGCTGGTGGCAGCAGAAGCTCGAAAGCATCCGCAGCAAGCCGGCCTTCAGCGCCGAGCGCAAGAAGGCCATCCTCGAGCGCCTGACGGCCGCCGAGGGCCTGGAGCGCTACCTGCACACCAAGTACGTCGGCCAGAAGCGCTTCTCGCTGGAAGGCGGCGAGAGCTTCATCGCCGCGATGGACGAACTGATCCAGTCCGCCGGTGAAAAGGGCGTGCAGGAGATCGTGATCGGCATGGCCCACCGTGGCCGCCTGAACGTGCTGGTCAACACCCTGGGCAAGATGCCTGGCGACCTGTTCGCCGAGTTCGACCACACCGCCCCCGAGGACCTGCCCGCCGGCGACGTGAAGTACCACCAGGGCTTCAGCTCCGACGTGTCCACCCGCGGCGGCCCGGTCCACCTGAGCCTGGCGTTCAACCCCTCCCACCTGGAAATCGTCAACCCCGTCGTCGAAGGCAGCGTGCGCGCCCGCATGGACCGCCGTGGCGACGTCCAGGGCAAGCAGGTGCTGCCCGTGCTGGTGCACGGCGACGCCGCCTTCGCCGGCCAGGGCGTGAACCAGGAAACCCTGGCCCTGGCCCAGACCCGTGGCTACACCACGGGCGGCACGGTGCACCTGATCATCAACAACCAGATCGGCTTCACCACCTCCGACCCGCGCGACCTGCGCTCCACCCTGTACTGCACCGACATCGTCAAGGGCGTCGAGTCGCCCGTGCTGCACGTCAACGGCGACGATCCCGAAGCCGTGGTGCTGGCCACCCAGCTGGCCCTCGAGTACCGCATGGAGTTCGCCAAGGACGTCGTCGTCGACATCATCTGCTTCCGCAAGCTGGGCCACAACGAGCAGGACACCCCCAGCCTGACCCAGCCGCTGATGTACAAGAAGATCGGCGCCCACCCCGGCACCCGCAAGCTCTACGGCGACAAGCTGGTCACCCAGGGCGTGCTGGCCGCCGACGGCCCGGATGGCATGGTCAAGACCTACCGCGCCGCCATGGACGCGGGCAAGCACACCGTGGACCCGGTGCTGACCAACTTCAAGAGCAAGTACGCCGTCGACTGGACCCCGTTCCTGGGCAAGAAGTGGACCGACGCCAGCGAGACCGGCATCCCCCTGGCCGAGTGGAAGCGCCTGTCCGAAAAGCTCACCACCATCCCCGCCACCGTGACCCCGCACCAGCTGGTCAAGAAGGTCTACGACGACCGCGCCGCCATGGGCCGCGGCGAGGTCAACGTGGACTGGGGCATGGGCGAGCACATGGCCTTCGCCTCGCTGGTCGCCTCCGGCTACCCGGTGCGCCTGTCCGGCGAGGACTGCGGCCGTGGCACGTTCACGCACCGCCACGCCGTGATCCATGACCAGAACCGCGAGCGCTGGGACACCGGCACCTACGTGCCCCTGCAGAACGTGGCCGAGAACCAGGCCCCGTTCGTCGTCATCGACTCCATCCTGTCCGAGGAGGCGGTGCTGGGCTTCGAGTACGGCTACGCCTCCAACGACCCCAACACCCTGGTGATCTGGGAAGCCCAGTTCGGCGACTTCGCCAACGGCGCCCAGGTGGTGATCGACCAGTTCATCGCCTCCGGCGAGGTGAAGTGGGGCCGCGTCAACGGCCTGACGCTGATGCTGCCGCACGGCTACGAAGGCCAGGGCCCCGAGCACAGCTCGGCCCGCCTGGAGCGCTTCATGCAGCTGGCCGCCGACACCAACATGCAGATCGTGCAGCCGACCACGGCCAGCCAGATCTTCCATGTGCTGCGCCGCCAGATGCTGCGCGACCTGCGCAAGCCGCTGATCCTGTTCACGCCCAAGTCCCTGCTGCGCAACAAGGATGCGACCTCGCCGCTGTCCGAGTTCACCAAGGGTTCGTTCCAGACCGTGATCCCCGAGAACAAGGCGCTCAAGGCCGACAAGGTCAAGCGCGTCATCGCCTGCTCGGGCAAGGTCTACTACGACCTGGTCAAGAAGCGCGAGGAGAAGGGCGCCGACGACGTGGCCATCCTGCGCGTCGAGCAGCTGTACCCCTTCCCGCACAAGGCCTTCGCCGCGGAACTGAAGAAGTACCCGAACGCCACGGACATCGTGTGGTGCCAGGACGAGCCGCAGAACCAGGGCGCCTGGTTCTTCATCCAGCACAACATCCACGAGAACATGCTGGAAGGCCAGAAGCTGGGCTACGCAGGCCGCGCCGCCTCCGCCTCGCCCGCGGTCGGTTACTCGCACCTGCACCAGGAGCAGCAGAAGGCGCTGGTCGACGCCGCCTTCGCCAAGCTCAAGGGCTTCGTGCTGACCAAGTAAACCGCACCGAACGAACAATCAAGGAATACACACAATGGCTATCGTTGAAGTCAAAGTCCCGCAACTGTCCGAGTCGGTCGCGGAAGCCACCCTGCTGCAGTGGAAGAAGAAGGCCGGTGAGGCCGTGGCCCAGGACGAGATCCTGATCGAGATCGAGACCGACAAGGTCGTGCTGGAAGTGCCGGCCCCCGCCGCCGGCGTGATGGGCGAGATCGTCGTCGGCGACGGCGGCACCGTGGTGGCCGACCAGGTCATCGCCAAGATCGACACCGAAGGCAAGGCCGGCGCCGCTCCTGCGGCCGCTGCCGCCCCGGCGCCCGCCGCCGCTGCCCCCGCGCCCGCCGCGGCCCCCGCCGCCACCGGCGGTTCCATGGCCGGCGTGGCCATGCCCGCCGCCGCCAAGCTGATGGCCGACAACAACCTGGCCCCCGGCTCCGTCGCCGGCTCCGGCAAGGACGGCCGCGTCACCAAGGGTGACGTGCTGGGCGCCGTGGCCTCCGGCGCGACCCAGGTCGCCGCCTCCGTGCCGGTGTCCGTGGCCCCCAAGGCCTCGCTGCCCCAGGTGTCGGCTCCCGCCGGCCTGGACCTGGGCAACCGACCCGAGCAGCGCGTGCCCATGACCCGCCTGCGCGCCCGCGTCGCCGAGCGCCTGCTGCAGTCCCAGGCCACCAACGCCATCCTGACCACCTTCAACGAGGTCAACATGGCCCCGGTGATGGAGATGCGCAAGCGCTTCCAGGACAAGTTCGAGAAGGAGCACGGCGTCAAGATCGGCTTCATGTCCTTCTTCGTGAAGGCCGCCGTTCACGCGCTCAAGAAGTTCCCCGTCCTGAACGCCTCGGTCGACGGCAACGACATCGTCTACCACGGCTACTTCGACATCGGCATCGCCGTGGGCTCGCCCCGCGGCCTGGTGGTGCCGATCCTGCGCAACGCCGACCAGATGTCCTTCGCCGACATCGAGAAGAAGATCGCCGAGTTCGGCCAGAAGGCCAAGGACGGCAAGCTGGGCATCGAGGAGATGACCGGCGGCACCTTCTCCATCTCCAACGGCGGCGTGTTCGGCTCCATGCTGTCCACCCCCATCCTCCACCCGCCGCAGTCGGCCATCCTGGGCGTGCACGCCACCAAGGACCGCGCCGTGGTGGAGAACGGCCAGGTCGTGGTCCGCCCGATCAACTACCTCGCCATGTCCTACGACCACCGCATCATCGACGGACGCGAAGCCGTGCTGGGCCTGGTCGCGATGAAGGAAGCGCTGGAAGACCCGGCTCGCCTGCTGTTCGACATCTAAGGCAACCCCCAGGTGACGCGGCCTTCTAGGCCGCGTCCCTTTTGAGGCACCCAGAAAGAATCACCATGAGCAAACAATTCGACGTCGTCGTCATCGGCGGTGGCCCCGGCGGCTACATCGCGGCCATCCGCGCCGCCCAACTCGGTTTCAACGTCGCCTGCATCGACGAGTGGAAGAACGACAAGGGCGGCCCGGCCCCCGGCGGCACCTGCACCAACGTCGGCTGCATCCCCTCCAAGGCCCTGCTGCAGTCGTCCGAGCACTTCGAGCACGCCAACCTACACTTCGCCGACCACGGCATCTCGGTCAAGGACGTCAAGATGGACGTGGCCAAGATGATCGCCCGCAAGGACGCGGTCGTGAAGCAGAACAACGACGGCATCCTGTACCTGTTCAAGAAGAACAAGGTCTCCTTCTTCCACGGCCGCGGCTCGTTCGTGAAGGCCGCCGAAGGCGCCAACGAGGTCAAGGTCACCGGCGCCGCCGAGGAGACCCTGGTCGCCAAGCACGTCATCATCGCCACCGGCTCCAACGCCCGTGCGCTGCCCGGTGTGCCCTTCGACGAGAAGAACGTGCTGTCCAACGACGGCGCGCTGCGCGTCGGCACCGTTCCCAAGAAGCTGGTGCTGATCGGCTCTGGCGTGATCGGCCTGGAAATGGGCTCCGTGTGGCGCCGCCTGGGTGCCGACGTCACCATCCTCGAAGGCCTGCCCACGTTCCTGGGCGCGGTCGACGAGCAGATCGCCAAGGAAGCCAAGAAGGCCTTCGACAAGCAGGGCCTGAAGATCGAGCTGGGCGTGAAGGTCGGCGAGATCAAGAACGGCGCCAAGGGCGTGTCGGTGGCCTACACCAACGCCAAGGGCGAAGCCCAGAAGATCGACGCCGACAAGCTGATCGTCTCCATCGGCCGCGTGCCCAACACCATCGGCCTGAATGCCGAAGGCGTGGGCCTGCAGCTGGACGAGCGCGGCGCCATCGTGGTCGACGGCGACTGCCGCACCAACCTGCCCGGCGTGTGGGCGGTGGGTGACGTGGTGCGCGGCCCGATGCTGGCGCACAAGGCGGAGGAAGAGGGCGTGGCGGTGGCCGAGCGCATCGCCGGCCAGCATGGCCATGTCAACTTCAACACCATTCCCTGGGTGATCTACACCAGCCCCGAGATCGCGTGGGTGGGCCGCACCGAGCAGCAGCTCAAGGCCGACGGCGTGAAGTACAAGGCCGGCACCTTCCCCTTCCTGGCCAACGGGCGCGCCCGTGCGCTGGGGGATACCACCGGCATGGTGAAGTTCCTGGCCGACGCCACGACCGACGAGATCCTGGGCGTGCACATCGTGGGCCCCATGGCCTCCGAGCTGATTTCCGAAGCCGTGGTGGCCATGGAATTCCGCGCGTCGGCCGAGGACATCGCCCGCATCTGCCACGCGCACCCGTCGCTGTCCGAGGCGACCAAGGAAGCCGCGCTGGCCGTGGACAAGCGCACGCTGAACTTTTGACCCTGGGATGTCCGCACCAAGCCAGGGCGATACACCCGTTCGCCAGGCGTACGAGGCCGAACTCGCCGCGCGGGGTTACACCTCGGACCCCGCGCAGCTGCGTGCCGTCGAGGCCCTGGAGCGCTGCGCCCGCGAGTGGTCGCAGTACAAGGACAAGCGCTCCAACGCGATCAAGAAACTGATCAACCACCCCGACATTCCGCGCGGGGTGTACATGTACGGCGGGGTGGGGCGCGGCAAGAGCTTCCTGATGGACTGCTTCTTCAACGCAGTCCCCCTCAAGCGCAAGACGCGCCTGCATTTCCACGAGTTCATGCGCGAAGTGCACCGCGAGCTCGCCCACATGCAAGGCACGGTGAATCCGCTGGACGTTCTGGGCGCGCGCATCGCCGAACGCTACAAGCTGATCTGCTTCGACGAGTTCCATGTCGCCGACATCACCGACGCCATGATCCTGCACCGGCTGCTGCAGTCGATGTTCGACCATGGCGTGGGCTTCGTCACTACCTCCAATTTCAAGCCCGACGACCTGTACCCCGACGGCCTGCACCGGGACCGGATCTTGCCGGCGATCGACCTCCTGAACGGCAAGCTCGAGGTGATCAACGTGGACAACGGCACCGACTACCGTCGCCGCACGCTGGAACGCGTCAAGCTCTATCACTCGCCCCTGGGGCGCGAGGCGGATGCCGAGATGGATGCCGCTTTCAGCGCGCTGGCCGAATGCCAGGACGAGGCGCCGGTGCTGTCCATCGAGCACCGCGAGATCCACGCGCGCCGCAAGGCGGGCGGGGTGGTGTGGTTCGACTTCCGCGCCCTGTGCGGCGGACCGCGCTCGCAGAACGACTATCTGGAGATCGCGTCGCAGTTCCACACCGTGCTTCTGAGTGACGTGCCACAGATGTCCGTCAACATGGCCTCCGAGGCGCGGCGATTCACCTGGCTGGTCGACGTGCTGTATGACCGGCGGGTCAAGCTGATACTGTCGGCAGCGGTGCCGCCCGAGGCGCTGTACATGCAGGGCCCCTTGTCCCACGAGTTCCCGCGCACCGTCTCGCGTCTCAACGAGATGCAGTCGGCCGAGTTCATGGCCGAGGAGCGGCGTGTGGTCGACACCCGCTTGACCACGCGATGAACATCCGCCACATCCTGCGGGCACTGTCTCTGCTTGCCTGTGCGGGAAGCGGCGTCGCACACGGCGAGGTACAGCAAGCAGCGCCAGCAGCCTCCGCGGCTTCGTCGCCCACGCGCTGGGTGTCCGGCCTGGACATCCGCGCCGAACAGACCCGAGTGCGCAGCGAGCGCGCCGCCGCCAAGGCCAGCCAGGCCAGGGAAGAAGCCGATTGCCGCCAGCGCTTTGCCGTCACGGACTGCCTGGACCGAACCCGCCGCCGCTGGCAGCCGGTGCTGGACGACCTGCGTCGCCAGGAGGTCACGCTCAATGACGCCGACCGCATGCAGCGCAGCGCCGAGCAGCAGCGCAAGCTCGAGGAGAAGAACTCTCCGCAGGCGCAGGAGGAGGAGGCCCGTCGCCGCGCCCAGGCGCTGGCCGAGCACGAGGCCCGCCAGGCGCGCGCTGCCGCCAAGGCCAGCGGTCCGATGCCTGGCGGCAAGCCGCGCCAGGAGGCGGACGAACGCAGCGGCCCCGACCTGACCCGCGAGCAGGAAGCGGCCAATGCCCAGGCCCATGCGCGCCGGCTCCAGGAGGCCCAGGAGCGGCGCGAGCGCCTGGCCAAGAGGCAGGCTTCACGGGCCAAGCCGCCCGCGTCCGCGCTCCCGGTTCCGCCCTGAATCAGGCCGGGGCGGCCCACCAGCCGGCAGGTATCATCGACAAGCCCCACCCGTGAACCCCGAGTTCCCTCTCACGCCTTGGACTCCAACCTGCACTCGCCCGCGCGGCGCCTGATCGAATTGCGCATGGAACATGCCGACCTGGATGCCCTGATCGACAGCGCCAGCCAGCAGGTTCCGCAAGACGAGCTGATGCTGCGCCGCCTGAAGAAGCGGCGCCTGGCCTTGCGTGACCAGATCGCGCGGCTCGAGGTGTTGCTGGCTCCCCAAGAGCCGGCATGAACGGAGGCCGCGACCCGCAGGTCCCTCTCGAGGCCGGCGTGCGCGAGGCCTTCGCGCCGGGTGGCGCGCTCTCGCAGGCGGCCGATCATTTCCAGCCCCGCCAGGGACAGACCGAGATGGCCATCGCGGTGGGCCGCACGATCGAATCGGGCGGCGCCCTCGTGGTGGAGGCCGGCACCGGCGTGGGCAAGACCTTCTCCTACCTCGTGCCCGCCCTGCTCAGTGGCGAGCGCGTGCTGCTGTCCACGGCCACCAAGACCTTGCAGGACCAGTTGTACGGGCGCGACCTGCCCCGCCTGGTGCAGGCGCTGGGCCTGCCCGTGCGCACGGCCTTGCTCAAGGGCCGTGGCAGCTACCTGTGCACCCACCGCATGGAGCTGGCCCGCCAGGATGCGCTGCTGGCCGACCGTTTCGCGGTCCTGACCCTGGCCAAGGTGGAACAGTGGTCTCAGTCCACGACCACCGGCGACCTGGCGGAACTGCCCGGCCTGGACGAGCGCTCGCCCGTCATTCCCCTGGTCACTTCCAGCCGCGAGAACTGCCTGGGGTCCCAGTGCCCGCGCTTTCGCGGCTGTCACGTGAACAACGCGCGCCGCGAGGCCTTGGCCGCCGACCTGGTGGTGATCAACCACCATCTTTTCTTCGCCGACCTCTCGGTGCGCGAGTCGGGCATGGCCGAACTCCTGCCCTCGGTGCGGGTGGCGATCTTCGACGAGGCCCACCAGCTCAATGAGATCGGCGTGCAATTCCTCGGCACCCAGCTGGCGACCGGCCAGTTGATCGACTTCTGCCGGGACACCCTGGGCGCCGGCCTGCAGCTGGCGCGCGGGCTGGCCGACTGGCAGCAGGTGGCCGCCCGCGTCGAACGCGCGGCGCGCGACCTGCGCCTGGCCGCCGGCGGC
>JACCDX010730201.1_pt1 | contig 12838 bp, 14 predicted proteins | sample 7449681 | NCBI WGS metagenome assembly JACCDX01 (sample SAMN15323450, study PRJNA562643) | freshwater metagenome | isolation source: river surface water | place: USA:Blue River Watershed | collected 2017-08-18
CCTCCACCGGCTACTTGGTATGAGATTCAATTGGCAATAGGAGGTTCTGGTGCAGGAGGATCTGCGTGTAGAAGAGGTCAACTTGGTGTAACATCACTTAGATATATTAATGCTAGTACTTTTGTAGACGCAACAGGCATTGCACTTAACTCCGATGGTTCTGGAATGCCTAATGATGGATATTATTCAGATGGTGATGTTGTAAGACAATTAACTAATGGAATATTATCTCTTGGATCCGTTCAATGTGATACCGCATAATAATATTATATGTTAGATGAATATTTAAATATTTTGAATAAAGATGAATGTAGCGAATTAATTACACTTAGTAGTAATAAATTATTTGGTGCAACTACATTAGGTACATACATAAAAGAGTATAGAACTGCTGAAAATACTTGGTTATTCGAAACTACAGAATTGACCGAAAAAATAAAAAAAATAGTTTCTGAAAAAACAAAATTGCCAATAGAAAATCAGGAGCAAATTCATATTGTAAAATACAATGTAGGAGGTGAATATAAAGAACATCATGATTTTTTTCATCCGAATACCGATTATTATGATTCTCAAATTAAAAGAGGTGGGCAAAGAATATATTCTTGTCTTTTTTATTTAAATGATAATTTTAAAGGGGGTGAAACTGATTTTCCTAAAATAAATTATAGAACTACCCCACAATTAGGAAAACTTGTTGTATGGAAAAATCTAAATGATGATAATACTTTAAATTATGATAGTTTACACGCTGGATTACCTGTTGTTGAAGGAGAAAAATGGATATGTATAATATGGGTTAGGGAATCCGGATTTTAAAAATAAGTTATGATAGTATTAGTTACAACATCTGCCGGAAATCAAATCATCGGTGGAGGAGATATATGGGTAAATAATTTTATTAAAGAAGTAGTTCCTACTCTTACGCAAGAATTTCATCTTATAATTGATAATAAGAGAAGTTCTAATCATATAGAATCTTCTATAACTATTCCACATACTTTTCGATTAGAGAATCCAAAAAAGACAGAAGAAATTTTAGATAAATGTGATAGAATTATTTTTCTACATCCTCCATATTCGCATAGGGAATATCTTATGGAATATCAAAGTAAATGGGATACCGTATTTATTCAGGCATACGCAAAAGATATAACGGATAGTGGAACTGATTTTAAAATGTATCCAACTAAAATAGAATTAAGTTGGCAAAATCTCTTACTTAGAAAATGTAAAAATAGAGTTTGGATAGGATTAAATGAATCTCCTTTATTGAAGGATTTTGATTGTATTACTATACCAAATTATTATACATTTACCGAAGAAAGGCATTTAATCGAAGAATGTTCTGAAGTAATTGGATATGCAGCTAGATTTGAATCTCGTAAAAATCCACATTGGTTATCAAATCACTTCGCTAAAGTTCTAACCCACAAATATGATTATTATAACATATCAGAAATGTATAACTTTAAAAGATGTAAGTTTTATGAGTTTGATATGAACATACATCGTAATTGGTTTGTTGATAAAAGCTGGCAAATATTTCACGGAGCATATAAAAATGAACCATTTGGATATTCGATATTTGATGCGGTTAATTATGGAAAGTTACCTATATTACATAAAGAGTGGGGTATAGAATGTAAGTATGAATATAGGGTTGAAAATAAAGAGGATTTTGATGATTTAATTAAAGAATTAATAGAAACTCCTTATGCTCAAAAATTGAAAGAATTTACTAAACTAAAAGAGTATTTAAAACAATTCGATGATAAAAATAAATGGGTAGAAAAAGTTGGAAATATTATAAATAATTCGTAATTTTGTAGATTAGAATAATTATAATTAATAGATGTTACAAGACTTAAACTACATAAAAAAATACCTCACCAATAATTTAGAGTTTGATTATAGAGGTGAAGAAGAAATCAATCCCGTACCATATCGTTGGTCTCATGGAGCTACTGATACACATTTAGGTGATGGTTTAATTATCTACTCTCTCATTCAATATATGAGAGCCAAAGTATGTGTTTGCTTAGGTAGCGGAGGTGGATTTATCCCGCGTATAATGACACAAGCTCGATATGATTTGCATAAACAAAATATATTCGAAGGTAATTCTGATTTTAATTATGGTGATATTGGGTCAACATATGTAGTTGATGCAATGAATGGTGTTGGTGGTATTGTTGATTGGTTTGCAGAGGAATCTTTTTTTAGAAGAACATTTCATCCACGAATTATTAATTCAACTACTGAAGAGGCATTTTATGATTTTTTTGTGTTACAAGATATCAAAATAGATTATCTACACATCGATGCTGGTCATTCTTATGAAAATGTAAAAGAAGATTTTGAATTATACTCTCAAATTATGAGTGAGAATGGTATTATTTCAATTCACGATACTGACCCGAAGTATCACGATAAATTTATTGTAACACAAGAAGTTAAAGATAGAGGAGAGCATGATGATTGGAGTGGGCCTATACAATTAGTAAAAGAAATTGATAATGATAAATGGGAAATTTTTAATCTTTTTAATCATGGTATTGTAAAAAATAAACCATCATCAACAGGTCTTACTTTAATTAGAAGAAAATGAAAATATTAGTTACCGGTGGGTGTGGATTTATTGGATATGCACTTTCTAAACGATTATTAGAAGAGGGTAATCAAGTTGATATAATCGATAATTTATACATTGGCAAAGAAGCTAAAATTGTAGATGGTGCTAAATTTTTAGGAGGAGATGTGAGGGCAATGGTAAACATTGAAGATAAAGGGTATGATTATATTTATCATTTGGCCGCATTTAGTAGAGTAGAATTATCCTATCAGTATAAAGATTTAACCTTTTCAGTAAATGTAGATGGAACAAAACAAATATTGGATTATGCATTAAGAAATAATTCTAAAGTAATATTCGTAAGTTCATCATCAATTCATCACTCCATATCTCCCTATTCATCTTCAAAAAGAATAGGAGAAGAGTTATGTAATTTTTATAGAAATGGATTAGGATTAGATGTAACTATTGTTAGATTATATAATGTATATGGGCCAGGTGAATTAGTAGATTCGCATATGGCAGCAGTAATAGGAAAATGGAGAAGAAATATAAGAGATGGAAAAGAAATAGAAATAAATTTATTCGGCCATTCTCATAGAGCATTTACTCATATTGAAGATGTGATAGATGGATTAATAAAACTACATAAAACTGAATTAAAAAATTTATCAGGCTGGGAAATGGGAAACATTATCACTTATAGTATAAATGATTTATACAAAATGTTCGAAGAACGATTTGGTGATTTAAAAATAAAATACACCGATTTCACTAATGGTAATTACAGATTAGGAACCAGAAAAGATAATGATATTGAAAGATTAGATTGGTATCCAAAAGATAGATTGAAGGAATATATAAAAAATTTATGAAACCAAAATTAGTTACAGTAACCGGTTATAGAACGAACACTTTACGACAAATGTTAAATCATTATAAAGATGATGTAAGTGAAATACATTTAATTAATTATTACTCAATAGATGTTGATAATAAAAATGCATTTGATGAAGTAAAAGAAATAGCTAAAGAATTTGGGTGTGTGTACTATGAACGAACTGAAAAAGTTTTTAATTGGGAAGCCGTAACTAAATTTTATAACGAAATAAAAAACTTATATCCTAATGATTGGTGGATTGTTTCGGATGATGATGAATTGCAACTATATTGGGATGATATTAGTTCAATTATAGAAGAATGTGATGAAAATGGATGGGAATTTGTAACAGGTGGATTTATTGATAAAATTGGAAAAGATGGTGAGTTCCCACTTGTAACGAAGAATACTAATCTATGGGAAGCGTTTCCTATTAGTTCTTTTTTTAGATATCCCTTAAGCAAAGCTTGTCCAAATAAAGTTACAATGATGAAGGGTAAAATTGAACTTACTCCTGGACAACATTATGCAAAAATAGATGAACAAACTACTTGGAGATGGCAAGGATGGAATCACCCACTTAGATATCCTATTCAACGAGGATTTACTCAAGTTCATCATTTTAAATGGGATAGTACTTGTGTAGATAGAATAAAAGAAGTTGCTAAGATAGGTGAACATTATTCGTTTTCAGATGAATACCATCTGATGTATAAACAATTAGAAAAAAATAATTTTAAGATAAATTTAAAAGATTTTACCGAATGGACTTGGAAATCTGAAAAAACATTCGTATCTTTCGGTAATTGGAATAAACTAACCAAACAAATAGTTTCAGTATAATGACAGGTGCAAAAATAGCAATAATAGTTCCGTATAGGGATAGAAGGGAGCAGTTAGATACCTTTGTTCCACATATGACCGAATTCTTTAAGAATAAGGATGTGGATTATGAAATCTTTATCATAGAACAAGCCGATGATAAACCATTTAATTATGGCAAGTTATGTAATATTGGATTCTCTTTATTTAAAGAAGGATTCGATTATTTTTGTTTTCATGATATTGATATGTTACCGGTGAGTGATGATTGTGATTACAATTACATTCACATCGGTGGTTATCCGATTCATATGGCAACAAAGGTATCGGCACACACATTTAAACTTCCATATTTGGAATATTTTGGAGGAGTGGTAATGTTCTCTAAAGAAGATTTTGAAGCCGTTAATGGATATTCTAATGAATATTATGGATGGGGGTTTGCTGATTTAGATTTACTTCATAGATGTAGAATTAATGATATAGAGTTAGATGAAGAAATTGTTTTTCCTCGCATAGACTCATATTATGAATTTGAGAAAATAAAAATCACCGATAAAAAATATTCGGAGAATGTAAAGTATATTGATTTCAAAGATAATGATTTATACTTAAAGATATTCCCAAATAATCAAATAAAAGATTTAACAAAAGATAGTTTTAGTGTATCTCTTTGGTTTAATAAGGATGAAATTGCTAAAGAAGAAGAATATTTAGTAAGTTGGCCTGGATTCAATACCGGTATATCTTTACAAAACGATGGAACGATTAGAGTGAATGTTTATGATAATGATAGACAATATTGTTTTGCATATAAAAGATATGAATTAGGTGTTTGGAATCATGTTGCAATGGTAGTTGATTACAATAAAGAGGTAGTTGAATTATATCTTAATAGTGTAAAAGTTCCATATACAGGCGACCAACAACCATACATCGTTACTCCTTTAATTGATTACAGTTATCAACCAATTTATATAGGATGTGCGAGTTTAAATTCTTCAGCATATAAAGGTAAACTTTCTAATCTTTTAATGTTTGATTATGTGTTAGAACAAAGAGAAGTTGATAACATTTATTTAGAAGGGTATAATGGAAAAAAACAAAATACAGATTTAGAACCTGTTCTTAATATAAACTTTAATAAAATTTATCATGATTTTATTTTAGATTCTTCGATTACTATGAATCATGTGAAAATGCATTCATTGGATTTTACTGATTATTCTAAATTTATTAAAACCGATGTAATAGAAAAAACATCTAAACTTTCAGTACCATCTAGAATTATGGGTAAATATCAATCCTTAATTCACGATGATGATGATAAAATAACTGAAAAGTTTTATAGTTGGGATCCAGATATTGTTCAAAACTCACAAATCTATTTTGATGAAGTTTTAACTGGAAAAGTTGATACAAAGAAAATAGGTCTAAATTATTTAAATTACAAAATCTTATCAGAAGAAGAAATAAATGAAAAAACAAAATGGATAAAGGTAGTTCTATAATAAAACAAATTATCAACAATGAACAAATTGTTGAAAAAGCGGAGAAAATTGCAGAGATATTGGAATCGTTTGAAGATAATAAAACGATTGATAATTTTTCATATATGATGCCGATTATCTATTCTTCTTTAGAATTGATGAGAGGTTATTATGGTGGAACTCAATCACCATTCCCAACAGGATTTTTCAAAAAAAGAACACAAAATAAATTAAAAAACAAATAAAATGGCTACATCAAAGAAACAAGAAACTTCAAACATTGATATTGAAGAAAGAGCAGTTAGAGCATTTGAAAAGATTGGAACATCATTAGAAAACATTCAGGATTGGATGTATGAGTTGGATACGAAAGGTTGGTCTGAAAGAATGGAATGGTATCTAAATGAATTCTATATGATTGCTAAAGCAAAAACAATCGGAAACACAGGAAGACCTGATAAATCAAACGAAAGACCTCAATAATAGTTTATGGCAGATCAAAAAACATTAGAAGAAAGACAAGTAAGAGCATTAGAAGATATCGCTTCTTCACTTAGAGATTTAAATGATTGGATGTTTGAAATCGATAAATCAGCTTGGGGCACAAGAGTTGAATGGTACTTACATGAATTTCACACTATTTTAAAAGCTAAAAACTTAGGAAGTGTATCTCGACCAATGAGAGATACCGAAAGACCTAATACTGATGAAAGACCTTAACAAAAAAGAAAAACAAAAAAAGTTAGCTGTTATAGTTCCTTATAGAAATAGGGAATCACATCTTAACGTCTTTGTTCCATATTTGGAAGAGTATCTTAAATCAAAAAACATACCATTTGAAATATTAGTAATTGAGCAAAAAGATACTAAACCTTTTAATAGAGGGAAATTATTAAATGTTGGTTATAAAGAAAGTGGTAATGAATTTGATTATTTTTGTTTCCATGATGTTGATATGTTACCTATTAAGGTTGATTATTCATATTGTGATAGACCCACTCACTTAGCTAATAAAGTTGATGGAGAAGAAAGTTTTTACAACTATTTTGGTGGAGTAACCATTGTTAATAAATTAGATTTTAAAATAATCAATGGGTATTCGAATGAATATTGGGGATGGGGGTTTGAAGATGATGATTTACTTCAAAGATGTGTTCAATGTAATCTAAGTTTGGATACTAGAACATTTGGAATTCAAAATGATGAATATAATTTAAATTACTTTTATTTTAATGGTATAGATTCATTCATCAGTATTCCATTTGAAAACTTTAAACCTATATTTGAAGATGAATTTTCTATTTCAGTAAAATTCAAACCAGATGATTTGGTTAATGATTTAAATAGAGATTATGATGAGTACACTATATTCTCTATTCCTGGTTTTAACTTTTCTTTATCATTTAATAGTTTTAATAGATTCAAATTAGATATTTGGGATAAAGATGAAAAATCAAAAAGTATAGTTTCGGATATCAGTCCTGATATGTGGGTTCACGCAGTAATCAATCGTAATCCTCGTAATAAAATGATTGAATTGTATATCAACAACACTTACATTGGTGCTGAATATGTTGATGAGCTTTATGATTATAATGTAGAAGATTTTTATATAGGAGTTGCTAATCCTGCCAAAAATTATGAAAATTATTATTTCAAAGGATTTGTAAATGAGTTTGCAGTATTTGATAAAACATTATCAAAACCCGAAATAGAGCAAATATATAAAGAATCTGCTAAGAAATCTTTACTTAATAATTTTGGTAAATATAAATCTTCAAAATGGTTAAAACTTTATTATGATTTTAAACATTTTAGAAAAGATAAATTAATTGATTTATCTGGAAATGGATTTGATGGAGAAATTGTAAACTGTCAGAATAACACTTTGATGAATAAAAAATTCTTAATCGAAGCAGTCGTTCCTTATAAAAAAGATGGTTCGTTTAAATCATTAAAACACAGCAGTAATAGTGTTGAGGGAAATAGATGGGTACACGAAGAGACCAGACAAAATCAATTAAGATATAACTCATTAAAAAATGAAATGTTATTTTATTCCATCGAAGGATTAAATACATTGAGATATAAAAAAGTAGAAGAAAAGAAATTAAGTGATAATACCAAATTTATTTCAGTAGAACTATGAAATTAGGAGTATGTGTTCCATATAGAAATAGAGAAGAGCATTTGGCACAATTCTCACCGAGAGTTCATAAATTTTTGGAAGATAGAGGGATTGAGCACAAAATATATTTTGCCCATCAATGTGATGATAAATTATTCAATAGGGGTAAGATGAAAAATATCGCTGCTGATATTGCATTTAAAGATGGTTGTGATTATATTGTTTGGCATGATATTGATATGATACCAGAAGATGATAGTTGTGATTATAGTTATAATCCCGATTTACCACAACATTTGGCAGTTCATATTTCACAAACTGATTACAATTTAAAATACGAAGAATACTTTGGAGGAGCTGTATTGTTTACCAAAGAGCAAGTTTATAAAACCAATGGGTATTCAAACGATTATTGGGATTGGGGAATGGAAGATGATGATTTGTTTTGGAGATGTGCTATAAATGGTATGGCAGACCAAACTTATATCCGACCTAAAAATGAATTTGATATTGCAAATTTTAACGGAGAAAATTCTTTTATTGAAATACCACAAAGTAGATCAATAAGATTTCTTAGTAATCGTTCACATACGTTATCACTTTTAGTAAAAGCTCATCAACAAGAAGAGAAGATACCAATTTATTTAATCGGTGATAATGAAAGAAGGTTTTGGGAATATCCTATCTTCAGAAGACCTGGTTATGATTATGGTATTTCATATAACAATAGTAGAGCATTTACTTCAATGTTATGGAATAACGAAGGGGAGATGCAATATATGTGGATGAAGAGATATGAGAATCTATGGACCTGGGTTACTCTTAAAGTTGATTCATATAATAAACAAATACATTTTTATCTGAATGGTAGAGAAACTGATGCTAGATTTGGAACAGGTGTACAATCACCTATGGAATATGTGGGTGATTTAAAACGATATGGTAGTGAGAGTTACTATTTAGGTACATCTCCATCTATAAATAAAACATTTCCAAATAAATTTTTTAAAGGTCAAATTGCAGAAGTTCGATTGTACGATAGATGTTTGACTGATAATGAGATAAAAAATATACCGTTTGAATGTGAGCAAAGTGGATTACAACTCCACTATGATTTTAATTCTTTCAACGATGGATTGTTAGAAGATTTAAGTGGTAATGAAAATAATGGTAAAATTACAAATGTTAATTTTACTAAAGAAAAAATAGAAATACCATCTACTGTAATCCCTTACAGAAGAAATGGTAGATTTGAATGTTTACCACATCAAACTGAAGGATTGGTGAATGGTAAATGGGCAAAAGGTGAAACTACTGCAAGAAATGAAAGACGATATGTTTTAGAAATGCAGCAGGGTAAATACGATTGGAAAAACGATGGTATGAGTAACTTAACATATGAATTGTTAGGTATAGAAGAAATAGGAAATAATTCAGTTTTAATAAATTGTAAATGTTAAACGAACACTTTCAGGCTACAAAAGAAAAATTAAATGCTGTTGGTAAAGGTATGTGCTTGGCCAAATGGACACAGGTTACATTACAATTACAAACAGGGCATAATCATTCTTGTCACCATCCAGTTACACACAAAATTTCGGAGATGGAAATTACACAAAATCCATCTGCACTTCATAATACTTCTTTTAAGAAAAATAGAAGAAGAGAAATGTTAGAAGGATTAAGACCTAAGGAGTGTGACTATTGTTGGAATATCGAAGATAATTCATCTGATTTTTCAGATAGAATTTATAAATCCGCAGAACCGTGGTCACTGCCTCACTTTGATGAAGTTTTAAAGACAAAGGGAATAAAAGATATAAATCCAAAATATGTAGAGGTTTCATTCTCTAATATTTGTAATTTTAAATGTTCATATTGTGGACCTGCTTTCAGTTCTCAATGGATGGAAGAAATTCAACAACATGGTGCATATCCAACATCAACTAATTTCAATAATTTAGATTATTTGAAAGGAACTGATCAAATGCCAATACCTCATAATAAGAAAAATCCTTATGTAGAAGCATTTTGGAAATGGTGGCCGGATTTGTATAAGGATTTACATACGTTTAGAATTACCGGAGGTGAACCTCTTTTGGCGAAAGATACCTTTGATATTTTAGATTTTATCAATGAATCAAAGAATCCAAATAAAAACCTTAATCTATCAATTAATAGTAATCTTAATGCACCTGAAAAAATATTTAACGAATTCAGAGGTAAGATTAAAAAATTAATGGATGAAGATAGAGTTAATGAATTTATCTTATTCACATCTTGCGATGCACATGGTGAAAGAGCAAATTATATCAGACATGGATTTGATTATAATTTATTTATGGATAGAGTTAATTTGTTATTATCAGAAAATCCGAAACTTACAATTATAATAATGAGCACTTATAATGCTCTTTCGGTTTCTTCGTATAAAGGTTTAATAAAAGATGTATATCAAATTAAAAAAGAATATCATAGTGCAGAAAGATATTATGGTAGTTCGATTATATTAGATAGTTCATACTTAAGATGGCCTCCACACCAAAGTGTAAAAGTATTAGATAACGAATGGATAGATGAAGTTTATTCTCAAGCACAACTTATGGATTTCTATGAGCAAGTTAGAGTTGGGAATGATGGGTATGGATTTACTGATATTGAAATTACAAAAGTAAAGAGAATTGCGGAGTGGATGAAAAATCATGATGATGATTCAACTTTCTTGAAAAATCGAAAAGATTTCTTTATCTTTGTAAGGCATCATGATATGAGAAGAGGAACTAACTTCTTAGAGGTATTTCCGGAATATGAAGAATTTTATAAAAAATGTAGAAAAGGTAAAGCATAATGATATTTTATATACCAAATAAATCTACTAATAGTACTAATATTAAGAATTTTTCATCTCTTAATGATGGATATTCTCTTAGGTTAAAAGGTAGTTATGATAGTGAAAAACCATTTGGTTATTTATTTAGAAGAAACTTATCATCAGAGACATTAATTATTGAGGGTGGAAAAATACATTTTCAGTATAAAGTTGGTGAGGAATATTTTTCAAATATAGTATGTGATGTAGAAAATACTTTTGATTTTTTTATTAGAATTGATAATAGAAAGCAAACATTTACATACAATGATTTGAATAGCGAAATTCGTTATGAATTTAAATGTGATTTTCAGAATGTGGTAAAAGAAGAAAATTATTTTACTTTCTTATCTGATAATGTTCATGAAAAAACAACCGAAAAGAATATATTAAATGGTAATTTGAGTTTAGTTGTTTTATATGATAGATTATTAGAAACACATGAAATAAACTTTAATCTAAAAACTTTAGAAGTAATACAAGAAGATAGTTTGTTTAGTTGTTTAGATACATCTGAAAAAACAAATTTTAAAATATTTGATAATAGTGGTAATGGTAATCACGCATTTATATCAGAGCCAGTTAAATTTAAACATGATAAAATAATGGATTTTGTTTCGAAATCCAGACCAAATAAATATGGATAATACAGAGCGTTACTCGGAAATAAGACGAAAATTAAATTCGGTTGGTAAAGGATTTTGTTTAGCAAAGTGGAAACAAGTTACACTGCATCTTCACATTGGACAAAACCATAGTTGTCACCATCCAGGTATTCACAAAATCATTAAAGAAGATTTAGTGGATAATCCATCTGCACTTCATAATACCAAATACAAAAAGGAATTACGAAGAGAGATGTTACAGGGATTAAGACCTACTGAATGTGATTATTGCTGGAAAGTGGAGGATAATTCAAACGAATTTTCTGATAGAACATTTAAATCTGCGGAAGAATGGGCGTTACCTCATTTTGATGAGATTAAAAATTCATCTTTTATGGATGATGTTAATCCTTCATATGTTGAAGTATCATTTAGTAATACTTGTAACTTTAAATGTTCATATTGTTATCCACAATTTTCTACTCAATGGTGGGAAGAGATTGAGCAGTTTGGAGCATATCCAACATCAACTCGTCATAATGGTTTAGAGCATATTATAAAAGAAGGTAAACAACCTTATAAACAAAATGAACATAACCCATATGTAGAAGCATTTTGGAAATGGTGGCCTAATTTGTATCCATCTCTTTTGAATTTCAGAATAACTGGTGGAGAACCATTATTGCATAAGGATACATTTAAAGTATTTGATTATGTAATTGATAATCCAAACCAAAAATTAAAATTGGCGATTAATTCTAATTTAGGTGCACCTGAAAAATTGTATCAACAAGCAAAAGAGAAAATTAAAAGAATTAGTGGGGATGGATTAGTTAGAGAATTTATTATTTTCACATCTTGTGATGGATGGGGTGAGCAAGCAAATTATATTCGTAATGGATTTGATTACAATCAATGGTATGATAGATGTGCCGAATTGTTAGAAGAAATACCTAAATTAACTATTTCTATTATGGGAACTTATAATGTATTGAGTATCCCATCATATAAAGGATTAATCAAAGATGTATATCAGTTGAAGAAAGAATTTACAAATCCCGATAGATATTGGTTTTACCCAATTGGATTGGATAGTTCTTATTTGAGGCATCCACATCATCAGGCGGCTAATATTATAACCGATGATTGGCATAAAGAAGTATTTGAACAGGCTCAATTAATGGATTTTTATGAAAGTTTAGGTACACAAAATCCAATTGGATATACCGATGTAGAAATTCATAAATTGAGAAGAATATATGATGTTGTTGTTGCACCAAAAGAAGAACACACTATAAAAAGAGATAGAAAAGATTTTTATAGATTCTTTAGTGAGCATGACAGAAGAAGAGGAACTGATTTTGTAAAAACCTTTCCAGAATTAGAAGAATTTTGGAATTTATGTAAAAGTATAAGATAATGAATCATTTATATTTCAATAAGGATATAAGTTATAAAGTTTGGGATCA
>JACCDX010055134.1_pt1 | contig 12834 bp, 11 predicted proteins | sample 7449681 | NCBI WGS metagenome assembly JACCDX01 (sample SAMN15323450, study PRJNA562643) | freshwater metagenome | isolation source: river surface water | place: USA:Blue River Watershed | collected 2017-08-18
ATGGACACTCACCAACGTCGACGGCATCACAACCTTGAAGGCGCGAGTGCCGTCGTCGCAGCTCAGCTAGGTCAGAACCTCAAATTTGAACGAGAGCTGGTGCCCGCTTAAATGCGTGCGGTTGCGAGCTCTTCTACCGACGCGAAGCGGGCCAGGCCAGCATCCGTGGTTGCTTCAATAACAAACGCAGGGCTCCCAACTGTGGTGGTCACCTCGAGGCTGATTTGCTCTTCTCCCTTAGCCCACATCAAGCGGATGCTCGCCGCACCGGTAACGCTAAAGCTAAAGTCACCGTCAAACGCCGCGTGCTTGCGCAAACGCGCCAACGCAATGATTGCCTGAGTTACCGGCTGAGCAAGCGCAAATTCGATCTCGGCCGGGGTGTAGTGGTGACGGTTGGTGTCGCGACCTTGGCCGGTGGCGGCGAACAGCTCGCGGTCATCCATGCCATTGAACAGGCCTACGTAATAAACCTGAGGTTCGCCAGGCAAGAAGAACTGAACGGCTCGAGATGCAACGTATGCGGTGTCGTTGGCGAGAATGTTCGGCAGGGTCGCGTTGATCTGGTGTGGCAGTGTGAACCACTGCGGCACGACACTTGCGATGGCTGAGTGCCCACCGGTGTTGATTTCGGCTTGGGCGAAAATGTCGGCCATATCTTGCTGGCTGATTAGGCCAGGCTTGCCGTTGATTGGGCCGCCGTCGATAACGCCGTAGCCGTCGTGGGTGTCGAGCACGTTAAGGCAGTTGCTAGGGCGCATGGCAAACCAGTCGGCCAGCTTATCAACGGTGCCCTTGAAAAAAGAGTGCAGCAGCAGTGGCGCGGTCTGAAAGTCGTAGATCAGGTCAACCAGCGGCGAAATCTCGAGCTGCTGCGTGTAGTGGGCGTGAACCTCTACCAACACGCGCATGTCATATGAGCGAATCAGCTTGGTGATCTCGCCAACGAAGGCAAGGGTCTCGGCGGTCATGAAAGAGTCGGTGCCGGGGGTCTTCACTGCGTAGCCGACAGCGTCTAGGCGCACTACCTTCACGCCACCGCTCTTTAGGGCTTCGAGAACGTTCACCAAATATTTCTGACCAGCCGGGTGGTTGATGTCGATGTCGACCTGCGATGGCATGAATGTGGTCCAAACCAAACGTCGGCGACCGTTCACCTCGTATGCGGTGAATGGCATTCCTGGGCGGGGGCGGTAGAACGACGTTATGTCGTCTTCGCTCGCACCGTTCGGAAACACCACGTCGAAGGTCAAGAACATTCCATCAAACTCGGATGCTTCGCCCTTCGCCTGCCAGTCGATGAACTCTGGCGACAGCGCTGATGCGTGATTCACAATGAGGTCTGCGGTTAGCTCGTGGGTTTGCGAAATGCGCTTGAAGTCTGACCAGTGGCCGAGTCTTGGGTCAACAATCTTGTGGTCGATTGGGTCAAAGCCGGCGTCGTCACCGTCATAGGGGTGAAAGAACGGTAGAACGTGAACCCCATCAAAGGCGGCAAGCGGGCCAGCAAGAAGTTTCTCGATCTCACCGAGGTTTCCGCCTACGCGCTCTGCATAGACCAAAATACTTGTGCCGGCCATGGGTTCCTAATGGTTAGATGCCGACGAAATGTCGCGTCGGCTACTTTTTGTTTTCTCTAATCTACGACAAATTGCAAGCGTTTACACACACGATTTCACAGAGTTTCGTATGAGCGCCAATAAAGGTTTTGTTGCTCTGCCGCGGTTAGCCGAGAGCCGCGATGGCAGCTTTCGCGCGAGCACCAAACGAGCGGATGTCTTCGACCGAAGGCAGTGGTAAGCGCTCGTGCTTTTCGGCCAAAAGTTCGGCGAGAGCATCCATGCTGTTGAACAAATGACCGCCACCGAACAAACGGTGGAATTCGCGCACCTTCTCATCGCCCGGCCAGGCAAGGTATGGAATACCGAGGCCGTATGCCGTGATTGCCCCGTGCAGCCGAGTCGCTATCACAAGCTCACTTCGGCAGTAGTAGTTGCGAATGATGTCTTCTAACCCCTGCTCAGGCGTCTGCACATTTTCGGTGCGCAACACCTTGAAACCCATGCGCTCGCACAGAGCCTCTATATCGTCATGCGTCGCTTGACTGGCCAGCTCGGGATGCACGCTCAAGGTAACCGTGTTTGGCTCGGCCGCGACACTGAACTTCTGAAGGTATTCGATGGTCGGGCACGCGGTGATTGAGGTTTTATCTGAGAGACCGTCGGCATATAGCGTTGCCGTCACCTCGTCTCTGAGGTTGATCATGATCGCACGGTCAAAAACCGTCTTCACCGCATCACGGTCGCAAATGCTTTGCTCAAGCTCAACGCCGTCGACTATGCAGGTGCCTATTCCCCAAACAATGATGGGCAACTTGCAGTTGATGGCACAGTCTATCCAGAACTGATTGAACGCGCGTGCTAAAAGACCAGCCCCACCGATTACGACCATCTTGTAGTTGGCGTTTACGAACGCCCAGTCGACGGGACGGTGCATATTCCACACATCGGTTTCTTCACCGAGCATGTTTTGAATGGCCTTCACAGGCATGAAGTTGCCGATATTGGCATTGGTAGAAACAAACTGCATAACGTTTGAAGCAGCCACTCGCTCAGCCGGGGTAATTAGCTGTAGATTGCGAAAAACCATTTGCCGGTCTTGACCCGCGCTTTGGCTAGTCGTCATCTTCTATGGTGCTCTCGCGCTCGCATTACATGGGGTTTAGTGCCTCGCCTAGCCTATTGCCAGCGTGACTGCTAACCTCAGTGATATACCGTTCGTGTTATGTGCAAACACATTGGTGGTTCGATTTTCAACCTAGGGGTTATGCCTTGAGCAACGTTGCACATTCCAGCACCAACCAAGCCGCTCGTCGCCTGATCGCACTGTTCACAGTTCTCGGTCTGGCTCTCGGTCTTACACTGGCTCAGCCTCAGTTGTTCGGTGCCGTTGCCGCGCCAACCTACAAAATCACATTTGCAGCCAATGGTGGCTTTGGCACCATGACTACGCAGACCGTTGGCTCGGCAGGGGCAAAGCTAAAGAAGAACGTGTTCAAGCGCACCAACTACGCATTTGCCGGCTGGGCTACTTCGACCACAAGCGGCGTGAAATACGCCGATGCTTCACTAGTGAAGCCAAAGGCAAGCCTCAAGTTGTTCGCCAAGTGGATTCCGGTGAACTACCGCATCGACTTCTATGCAAACTCCGGCGTCGGTGTCATGCCTGCTCAGCTAGCGAACATCCAAGGCGTGACACTGGCTGAAAACAAGTTCACCCGTGTCGGTTACCAATTCAGCGGATGGGCGACCAGCGCCGGTGGTGAAATAGCGTTTGCGAACAAGGGCAAATTCGTTGCCAAGAAGAATCAAATGCTTTTTGCCAAGTGGTCTCTCGTCGAATACAACATGAGTTTCTCTTCACCAGGCGACGGCACAATGCCTACCCTCAAGTTCAACGTGACCAATGGCATTCTTCCGCAGAACATGTTTGCTCGCGCTGGTTCCACTTTCTTGGGTTGGGCCAAGTCGCAGGGAGGCACAGTTATTGGCCAGCCGGGTCAGACCTATCGAACCGCCGGCGACGTAACGCTGTGGCCGGTTTGGAGCTCCGGCCCAGTGGGCCCTGTTGCGCCTGTAGTTTCAGGTCACCGTGTCAGTGACCTGTTGTGGGCAGAAGAGTTCAAGGGCGTTGCGGGTGCAACCGTTGACTCAACTAACTGGACGGCTCGTTACTGCGGCCACGGCGGAGAAAACGGCGGCGGCACCTGTCACAACAATGAACCGCAGTGGTACTTTCCTGGCGCAATCAAGCTTGATGGCTCAACCAACGGCAATGCGGTAATCACCACCACCAAAACTGGGCAAGCCCCTGCCGGAGCCACCTGCTTAGCCTGGTCTGGCTGCGAGTTCACCTCGGGTCGATTCGACACCCAAGGCAAGGTTTCGTTCAAGTACGGCTACATCGAGGCTCGCATCAAAATGCCAAAGGGCGGTCGCAACTGGCCGGCATTCTGGATGATCGGCGACAGCATCACGAGTGTGGGTTGGCCAGCATCCGGTGAAATCGACATCGCCGAACAGGGTGGTCACCAACCTTGGCGCAACTCGGCTGCTGTGCACTACTCGACCAACGGCACCCCATGGGACGTCGGTGCCCACACCTATGACTACGGCGACTTTGGTTCGGCAGCCAGCTCAACCAACTACTCCGACGACTTTCATCTTTACGGTTTTGCGTGGAAGCCGGATCGCATGGAGTTCTATGTCGACGGCAACCTATTCTTCACGCTAACCAAGGCTCAGGCTCGAACCCAAAACTGGTCGTTCAACGAGTACTTCTTTTTGATTCTGAACAATGCCACCGGCGACTTTGGTGGTGCTTGGAGTGGCTGGGCCACCTCCCAGATGCACATCGATTATGTTCGGGCCTGGAAGGTCGATGGCTACGGCGAGGTCGTTAAGCGTTAACTCGCTCAGCGAGGCTGTGTAGCCCTCGCACTGCACCAAGTTGCGGTTTATAACCGCTTGGTAACAGTTTGATAAAAGTTAGTGAAACCGCTTTCAGGTAACCGCTTTCAGGAGTAACTTGAACGCAGGAAGTGTGTGCGCACAACCGAGTGGCTATTCTTGAGCATCCTCGCGTTTTCGCACCTTGCCCTAAGAACAGTTCACTCCAAAAACCCTTATGGAAGGAACTGCAATGAATCTAGTTCTCAAGAAGCTAGCGGCGCTGACTTCAGCTACCGCGCTTTTGAGCGCCGGCCTCGTCGGCATTACCGCAAGTGCTGCAAGCGCAGCCTCGGCACCAATCAACGTAACTTTCGAAGATGACGATACCAGCGGCTACCAGCTCGGCAACGCCGGCGAGTATGTTGCAGACTTCGAAGGTAACGAATCTTCACTCGAAGCTTCGCTACCTGGTGGTCGCAGCGGCAAGGGTGCCAAGCTTCACATCAAGGGTGACGCTAACCCATGGTCGGGCACTACCTTCATCAACACCACCGCTAACGCAACCCAAGACGGAACCCTCTTTTCGGCTGACTCACACTTTGTGACCATTGACGTTTACTCATTGGTTGCCGGCACCATGATGGTGAAGATGGAAGGCGGAGGCTGTGAAAAGGAGATTCCTGTAGAGCACACCGGAAGCGGATGGGAAAACCTGAAGTTTGAAGACGTCACCGTCACTGGTTGCACCAAGGCATCGTTCTTCCCATTGTTCTTTGAAGACGGCCGTCAGAATGGCGACGTTTACATCGACAACGCAGTGTTCCCAGGCGCAGCTACCCCAGACGTTGTTATCCCGGTAACCTCACCAGCAACCGTTCTCGACTTTGAGGGCGCTTGGGGCTTCGTGCCATTTGGTGGAGCTTCGGCAGACGTCGTCACCTCACCAGCAGGTGCTTCAGCCGGCAAGGCTGCCAAGCTAACCTCAGCTGGCGAGTGCTGGGCTGGTACCACACTAGAGACCAAGCCAACCACTCAGACCATGCTTTCGGCTGGTCACACCTCGGTTACCGCTAACGTCTACGCACCTGCAGCTGGAGCCTTGGTTCGCCTAAAGCTCGAGTTCTCAGATGACACCAACATCGCGGTTCAGGCAGATGCAACTGCCACCGTTGCTGGTTGGAACCGTCTAACCTGGGACCTCTCGGCCTACGACAACACCAAGGTCTACAACAAGATCAACGTGTTCCCAGGCTTCTCGTGTGACGTTGCTAGCAACCCACGTGGTGACTACTACATCGATGACCTAGCGTTCAACGGTGCAGTAACTCCGAAGCTAGCTCCAACCGCAAAGATCACTAGCCCTTCGAAGAAGGTAATCGCAGTGACCGTTGGAAACGCTCGTGGCAAGGTGCTTACTGTAACCATCCACGGTGTTCGCACCTACAAGGTGACTATCCCAAGCAGCGCAACCCGAACCTTCAAGTTCGCCGTTGCTAACTCGGGTAGCCAGAAGGTGACCGTTTCGGTCGGAACCACCAAGGTTTCGAAGTTCCAGGTCGTCAAGTAACAACCGACTAAAGATCTGTGGGTGGAGCCGAAAGGCTCCACCCACTTTTCTTTTGCCCGCAAACTTTTTAGGCTGCGCTTAAACTAAGAGTCACAGCATCCGTGCACAAACCGAGAGCCAAACATGACCGAACGCAAACAGGTGCGCCCTGCCGCAGAGGGTTGGACTCAGGCTAAAGACGAAACCGGCAAGCCGCTTCTGCAGTTCGCCGAGCCAAAGCGCAAGCAACCGCCAGTGCACCTCGCCGACCTTAGCATCGAAGAGCGTGCCGCTCGCGTCAAAGAACTAGGCATTCAAGGCTTTAGAGCCAAGCAGCTTTCTACCCACTACTTCACCCACTACACCAGCAACCCAGCCGACATGACCGACCTGCCTGCTGCAGGCCGCGAAGAGCTCGCAGCGGCTCTGTTGCCGCCGATGCTCACCGAAGTCAAGCGCCTGCAGACCGACAAGGGAGACACCATCAAGTTCTTGTGGCGCCTCTTCGACGGCGCTCTGGTCGAGTCTGTGCTGATGCGCTACACGGGCCGCATCACGCTCTGCATCTCTTCACAAGCCGGATGCGGCATGAACTGCCCGTTCTGCGCCACCGGTCAGGCGGGTCTAACTCGCAACATGTCGGCGGCTGAGATCGTTGACCAGATTGTGCGTGCAAATCAGGCAATCGCGAACGGCGAACTCGGTGGCCGCAAGGCGAAGGCCGGCGATGCTTCAGAGCGCGTTAGCAACATCGTTTTCATGGGCATGGGTGAACCGTTGGCTAACTACAACCGAGTCATGTCAGCACTGCGCACCATGATCGAGCCACAGCCGAACGGGCTTGGCATGTCAGCTCGCAACATCACGGTTTCGACTGTCGGCCTGGTACCAGCGATTCACAAACTTGCTGCCGAGGAGATTCCGGTCACCTTCGCGCTGTCGCTTCACGCGCCAGACGACAAACTGCGTGACGAATTGATTCCGGTGAACTCGCGTTGGAAGGTTGATGAGGCGCTAGACGCCGCCCGTGCCTACTTCGATGCCACCGGTCGCCGAGTGTCGATCGAATACGCGCTTATCAAAGATATGAATGATCACGAGTGGCGTGCCGAACTGTTGGCCAAGAAACTCAACGAACGCGGCAAGGGCTGGGTGCATGTAAACCCGATTCCGCTCAACCCAACTCCAGGGTCGATTTGGACCGCTTCGATTCCAGAGGTGACGCGCGTGTTTATTTCAACGCTCGAGAAGGCCGGCATACCAACCACCTTGCGCGATACTCGCGGTAAAGAAATCGACGGCGCTTGCGGGCAACTAGCAGCTGGTTAGGGCGCTCGCAGAGCATCCGCTAAATAGAGCTAGCGCTGAGCTTTGGCGATTAGATTTCGCAGCGCGTTGAAGCCGAAGCCGGCCACAATCATGAAAGCCGAAATTCCGAAGATGTAGGTGAGCATCTGCTCAACACCCTCGGCTGGGTCTAAGAACCAGTAAGCCCACCAGTGGTCAGGTGCAAAGGCGCCGCGAAGAATCGAGACGGCCAACCAGGTGAGCGGGTAGGCGACAACCCACCAAACCTTCTTGGTAGCAATCTTGACCGCATCTTTAGAAAGCGCCCAGTCGATCAGAATGAAGATCGGTGCCCAAACGTGCAGAATCTCGTTTGGCAGCACCGGCCAGTCATAGCCGTAGTCTGGGTCGCCAGGCAGAACCTCGGTGCCACGTAGCAGGGCGTTGTAGACGATTGCTACGACAACCTCGTATGAAACCACCCAGAGGCGCACCTGAGATAGGCGAAGGCTCTGCGGCTTGCCACGAAGAGCGCCGATGCCCGAAATAGTCAGCACGGTAGCCGAGATCAGCGCGGTTTGAATGGTGAAGTAAAAGAAGTATTCCTGTGGTCTGAACAGGTCGTTGGCCAGGCGGTCAGACACCTGCCAGAAGATGCTGCCAAAAATGGCAAGAGCGGTTGCAAGTCTTAAGAATGCTGAAAGCTGTCTTGGCATGATGCACCTTTAGTCTGAGGGCCTTGCATGCGAGCATCCAAGGAGGTTGGGGTTAGTTTATTGCGCCTATTCGGCTTTTGAGCCGAAGCCGAGAGCGATTGTGTAGGCGAGTGAAAACGCGAAACCGACGGCTGCGTAGGCGATAGTGAACCAGGTTTGCGTCGCCGGAATCAACAGGGTCAAAACGCCGAGCGCAAGGGCACTCGCCTGCATGACTCTGGCCGAGAATCGCACGGATGCTTCGCTGCCGCGACTCGCGACCGAGAACATGTTGCCGGCCAACGCCACTAGCGTGATGCCGATCATGCGCATTGACCACTCGAGGGCCGGATTGGTGGCTAGACCGAGGAGTTCGTTGAACAGGGCCGGGGCCGCCAGTAGCAATAGAGCGCTCAGGCCGAATACTAGCGAGCCTGTCTTGAGCACGATGCGGGTACTAGTAATTGCGTTTGACATGGTTGCCTTTCGGTCAAAAAAAACGGGAGGGCACTTTCGCACCCTCCCGCCTTTTTGACTAGTCGTTGATTAGTCCTTGAACTCGCTAGCAGCGAACTCTTTGCTGTCTTCAGCCGACTTGATGCGGGCGATCGAGTAAATGATCAGACCGAAGACACACTTTGCAGTGATGTCAGCGATGCTGTAACCGATCTCGCGAAGCATGAAGCCGTTGCCATCCAATTCACCGTTCATGCTGAAGATGAACGAGATTGGGTAGACACCCCATGATGCAAATAGTAGAACGCGAAGTGCGTTTACCTTCTTCTTTACTGCCTCTGACTGACGCTCTAGGCTCTTGCCAAGCTCGATCAAAAGTACGTAAAGAATGTAGATGAACGGAATGGTCGATAGTAGACCCCACACCGATGGGTGCAGTGTTAGACCGAATACGTTTTCTAGACGAGCGTCACCTGGGTAACCAAGTGCGATCATCAGGGCTGCTGCAGGCACGAGGCGCTTTAGCATCGATGACTGAACTGCACGAGCTAGCGCAAGAACAGCGACAACTTCAACAAGAAGTAGTGGCACGGTCAAGAACCAGTCCACGTAGCGGTAGCCAACGTTGTACTCAGCACCTTCAACGCGGTGACCGACTGGGCCGTATGCCTCGTTGAAAGAGTCGAACATTCTGAAATAGTGGTACGCAGCGATTGAGGTAACCGAAGCGGAAACCATGATTGCTGTTCTGTAGCGAGGTAGCACGCGGTCACGAGCGATCCAGAGGAATAGCGCTGTGAACGTCATGCTGGCAATGCCCAAAGAGAGCACGTTGTAGATGGCCGAATACTGGCCGTCGTTTAGAAATTCCATGTTTGTTTAATACCTTTCATTGATCAATTACTTCGATGTAAGTCAATAAAGGATCTGCGCCAACCCAAACTTCTGAGCCGGCCATCACCGAGGTGAAACGGCTTACACGAAACAGTCAACTGTGAAAACCCTGAGAGTTGTTTCACTTATGGCATAACGTTTGGGTAACGGATTTTTCAGGGTTGCTCGCCGATTTCGGCAATAGTGTTGAAACGTGCCCATTCTTGTCACCGGATTCGAGCCGTTTGCCGGTTCAGCGCTAAACCCCTCGCAGCTGATTGTTTCGGCGCTCGCCGAATCTTCGCTCGCCGAGAACCTAGTTTTGGCGGTGCTGCCGGTTGAGTACGACCAAGCGGCTGTCAAGCTTGGGCAGCTGATCGCCAAACACAAACCGCATACCGTTATTTGCATCGGGCAGGCTGAGGGTCGTGCATCCATTTCAATCGAGACCCGTGCCCAGAACCTAGATGACGCCAAGCTTGCCGACAACTCTGGCGAGACCCGAAGCGGCCAGCCGATTTCGACCGATGGCGAGACCGAGCTACCCACAACGCTTCCAGTGGATGCTCTGCTCGAGCAGCTCGCCCTAGCCGGCATACCTGCCGAGGCTTCGGCTTCGGCCGGAACCTTTGTTTGCAATCACATCTTTTATGTGATGCAGCAGTTGCTGGCAGAGACCGAAGTAAGGTCGGGATTCATTCACGTTCCGCTGGTGCCTGAGCAAGCATCCGAGTTTTCTGGCAAACCGACCATGTCGCTCGAAACGCAGGTCGAAGCCTTCACAATTGTCTTGAGCTATTTAGAGAGAGCGCGATGAAAATAAGATTTGGGCTAGACACGTTTGGTGACATGAATGTCGATGATCAAGGCAAGCCGCAAAGCGCTGGCCAGGTCATTCGTGACATCGTTGAGCAAGCTGTCTATGCTGAGCAGCTCGGCCTTGATGCCTTCACCATCGGAGAACACCACCGTGATGACTTTGCGGTTTCGGCCCCCGACACCATCTTGGCCGGCATCGCCACCCGCACCTCTCGCATCACCTTGGGGACGGGCGTGACCGTTCTATCGAGCGAAGACCCGATTCGCGTCTACCAGCGCTTCGCTACTATCGACGCCTTGAGCAACGGTCGAGCCGAAATTACGGCGGGGCGCGGATCGTTCACCGAGTCTTTCCCTCTGTTTGGATACCAGCTCAGCGACTACGCGCAGCTGTTCGAAGAAAAGCTCGAATTGCTCATGGAGTTGCTCAAAGAAAAGCCGGTCACCTGGTCTGGTTCGGTGCGGCCACCGCTCAACAACCAAGAGGTTTATCCAAAGACAGAGCGAGGCTCAATCGGCATTCGCGTTGGTGTGGGTGGCAGCCCAGAATCGGTTATGCGAGCTTCTCGCCTCGGCATTCCTCTGGCTCTTGCAATCATTGGCGGCGACCCTGCCCGCTTTGCACCATTCTCTAAGCTCTATCGCATGGCGCTTTCTGAGCAGGGCAAACCAGAGTTACCAGTGTCAATTCACTCACCTGGGCACATTGCTGAAACCGACGAGCAGGCCATCGAAGAAATGTGGCCTTGCTACCTCGAGTCGTTCGGCCGCATCGGTCGCGAACGAGGTTGGGGTGAGACCAGCAAAGACCACTTCGTATCAGAGGTTCGCTACGGGTCGATGTATGTCGGATCACCCGAGACGGTGGCTGCGAAGATCACGCACGCGGTGACCTCGGTAGGTGCATCCCGTTTCGATTTGAAATATGCAAACGGCACCATGCCGCATTCAAAGCTGATGAACACAATTCGTCTTTATGCCGAAGAAGTCGCCCCACGCGTGCAAGCCGCTGTCGACAAAGACTCGGCGGCATAAATCGTGAAGTTGGGGTTTATTTTCAAAATTCTGGCAGCCGTTCTGGTTGCTGTGTTGAGCATCGCCGGCGTATCAAACTCGGCAACCGGTGCCGCTGCAGCGCAGGTGGTTTATTCGCCAGACGTCTTGGCGGTAGATACCACCGAGGCCCAGTTCAGTGTGGTCGCTAACGCTCAGAGCTTGAGCCCGAACCTGTCGATTCAGCTGGCTACCGATTACTCTTTCGCAACGCTAGCGGTAAACAAATTTGTGCCCTGGGGCCAGACGCTTGACAACCAAGACCACGAGTTCACGTTGACAATCGACAACTTGAACCAAGACACCCTGTACTTCGTTCGCGCGGTTTTGGCTACAACGGCCGGCACCAGCTATAGCGAGCTGGCGGCATTCCGCACGCTTCCCCCGGTAGGAGTAGTCATAAACGAGGGTCAGACCCACACCAACTCGACCGCGGTAACCCTGGCAGCTAATGGCCCGGTCGGTGCAACTGCGGTAGAACTTTCAAACAGCGCAACTTTCTCGCAGGTGGTTCAGGCAGAACTTGGTGACCCAATCGATTGGGCCCTAGTCGCTGGCGCTTCGGGTCAGGCAGCCACGGTTTACGCGCGATACATTCTTGCCGACCAAACCAAGAGCGCGGTGTTTACCGATGAGATCATCTTCGACAACGTAGCGCCAACCCTCTCTGGGCTGCTCACCGAGCGCATCGGGTCGGTTTTGATTGCCAACCAGCTTGGCGCCGACGGCGACTCCGGAGTCGTGCGTTTGGAATACGGCTACGCGGGCAAAACCGTGAGCCGGCCATACGCCGAGGCACTCGAGTTCTCGCTCACCCTGTTACCTGAGTTCAACACGAGCGCAGCAAGCACCAAACTTTCGGTTCGCGCAGTAGACCGCGCCGGCAATACCTCTGATTGGTATCTTGCCTCGGTTCGCTCGTACCCAACGCCAGCGGTTGAAGCTGCCGGGTTCTCTTCTAAGCGCCACGGTGTTGTCTTAGGTGACTGGGGTGCTGGTGCGAATTTTGTCTACCGGTGGATGCGCAACGGCAAGCCGATCGCTGGTGCAACCTCTGCCACCTATAACCACGTCGACGCCGACCTAGGTACCAAACTTTCGGTTCGAGTAACCGTCACAAAACGTGGAGTCGAAATCAGATCGGTCACTACGGCTGCGATCACAGTGGTTCAGATTCCATCGGTCTCCAAGGGCGCGACTGTGAGCGGTAAGGCAAAGGTTGGTCAAACTCTAACCATCGCGAAGCCAATTGCCGTGGGGTTCCCGGTTCCTAAGATTTCTTATCGCTGGCTGCGTTGCAACAAGGCCACCTCAAAGAGCGCCGTTCTGAGCCTGACCAGTTACGGCTGCAAGGTGATTTCTGGTGCGACAAAGTCGACTTACAAACTAACCAGCGCGGATGCTTCTAAATATGTTGTTGGAAACACCGTGGCTACCGGCACGGCGTCGGTGGTCACTCGTGTTTATGCCAAGTCGACCGCGAAGGTTGTTCGCTAAGGCACAAGTGGTTCTTGGCTAACGCCCCAGCAGGTCTTCGATTACCGCCGCGGCAGCATTGTGACCGCCGATTCCGCTAACCGCGCCACCGCGTCTGGCCCCCGATCCACATAGCAATATGTTGTCGTGCTCGGTTGCCACACCCCAACGCTGTGCC
>JACCDX010216201.1_pt1 | contig 12829 bp, 11 predicted proteins | sample 7449681 | NCBI WGS metagenome assembly JACCDX01 (sample SAMN15323450, study PRJNA562643) | freshwater metagenome | isolation source: river surface water | place: USA:Blue River Watershed | collected 2017-08-18
AATTAGTGCGCCCGCGCTCTCCGTCCCTCAGGGAGATGAGCGAGATCCTGGCGCCCAACGAGGCCTATGTGTCCATTTATGCAGGGCTATCCAAGACGTATGTCACCGCGATCCGCTCAGACGGCCGCACCGCGTTTCATGTCGCAGGAATCGGCGAATCCGAGATTTCCACGATGGTGGCCACACTGCGACGCAGTCTGGATCCCGGTGATGTGCCGCTGGGCAAGATTCCGCCCTTTGACTTTGCCGTTGCCCATCGGCTCTATCAACAGTTACTCGGCCCGCTCGGCGACGTTGGTGGCAGCGCCCCGATTTGGACACTCTCCACTACTGGCGCTCTTGGGTCATTGCCCTTTGGGCTGCTCACCACGGCCCCATTTAAGGCCGCTCCGGATCCCAGACTGCTCTTTGCGGAATACAAGTCAGCGCCGTGGTTAAACCAGAAAGTTGCCCTGGCCTACAGTCCATCGGCCGCCGCCACACTGGCATTGCGAAAACTTCCGGCCGGTTCGGCCTCTCGTAAAACATTCTTCGGAATTGGGGACCCCCAGTTCGGTCAGGCGGGTACCACCGTGGCCGCCGCCTCACGGTCGCTCACCGGCAGCACGCTGTCGTCTCCTACCCTGCTGCGCAACCTGAAAATTCCGCGTGCCATGGAGCGCAATCTGGCCGGCATGAGTCAGGCGGCGGATCGCGCGCCAGACGAGACCCCCTCGTTGGGCACACGCTCCGCTACACGGACCGATAGCCCGTCCGAGCCCCTGCCCGACATTCCACCGCTGCCGGACACGCGGGACGAAATTCTGGCCATTGCGGCCTCGCTGGGAGCGAACCCGAATGCCGACACCCTATTCGGTGTAGAAGCCACCCGTGATCGCGTAAAGGGGCTCAACCTGCAGGATCGAAAGATTGTCGCCTTTGCGACCCATGGCCTGATTCCCGGCGATATGCCCGGACTCACACAGCCCGCGCTCACCATGGCTTACACGAAGGATCCTCGGGATTCGCTGCTCACCTTAGAAGACATCCTGAAACTGAAGCTCGACGCCGACTGGGTCATCTTGAGTGCCTGTAACACGGGGGCTGCCGATGGTCTGGGTGGCGAGGCCTCCTCCGGTCTGGGCCGAGGGTTTTTCTACGCCGGATCCCGCGCACTGCTGCTAACCCACTGGCCGGTGGAGAGCGAATCCGCCCGCCGACTGGTGACTGAAATCTTCTCGCGTTACTCCAAAAACACATCGCGTGCCCAGTCCGTCCGGGAAGCCGCAGATACACTGATTGCCAGTCCGGGATACCTGGATCCAGCATCCAATAAGTTGCTTTACAGTTATGCCCACCCCATGTTCTGGGCACCGTACACCTTAATTGGAGATTCGCGTTGACCTCCTCCCACGAACTGGACACATCAGACCTAGTTAATCCGGCTGGGTTTGACCTCCTCCCACGAACTGGACATATCAGACCTAGATAATCCGGCTGGGTTGAGATTCATAAAATTGCTTGGCAAACAGTACTGGCGGGACATCGGCCAGAGATGAATCCGGTCGAAAATGATTATAGTCCTGTCTCCAGGTTTCGATCTTTTCTTTGGCGTCGTCCAGTGACATGAACCAGTTGGTGTTTAAGCATTCGTCACGCAAACTGCCGTTGAAGGATTCGATAAAGGGATTGTCGGTTGGCTTGCCTGGCCTCGAAAAATCAAGCGTCACACCGTTTTCATACGCTCATTTATCGAGTGCCAAGGAGACAAATTCTGGCCCATTGTCCGCCTGGATACGAAGCGGGTATTGATGACGCTCTTTTGCGATATTTGTGAGCGCTCGAATAACATCATCACCGGTTAGTAATTGGGCTACTTCGATGGCCAGACATTCTCGGGTGTGGTTATCAACTACGGTTAACGCTCGAAACTTTCTGCCGTCAAACAAAGCGTCCGACACAAAATCCATGCTCCAGCTTTGGCTGGGTATTGTGAGTACGATTCGATCCATTTGATTCGCAGCCGCTTTTCTTCGTCGGGGTCGTTTAGTCCTTAAATTAAGACCTTCGGCCTTATAGAGCCGATAGATGCGCTTGTGATTAACCTTCCAGCCCTCGCGTCTAAGCAGCACATAGATGCGCCAGAATCCGAACCGAACACGGGTGCTAGCTATCTCACGCATCCGAGCTCGAAGCGGTTCATCAAGCGGCTTGCCCTTCGATCTTTGATACCAACCCGAGCGGCTTTGCAAGCAGACCTTGCAGGCCCTTTGAATACTGATTCGATACCGGTCGATGAGATGGCTGACGAGCTGTTTGCGCTGCGTCGGCCTCAGAGCTTTTTTCGCAGAACATCTTGTAGCATGACCTTATCGAGACTTAAATCGGCCACCAGCTGCTTGAGCTTACGGTTCTCCTCTTCGAGCTGGCGCAGCCGCCGAAGCTCTGAGACCCCATGCCCCCGAACTTCTTCTTCCCGGCGTAAAACGTGGCTTGTGAAATACCGACCTTACGGCAAACCTCTTCAACAGAGACCCCCGTATCCGCTTGGTGCAGTGCAAAGGCGATCTGCTCTTCGGTGAACTTCGAGCGCTTCATGGCGAACCCCCTTCTGAGGGTAGTTTCGCCGGAAATCTCTAGTTTTCATATGCCCAAGATTTTGGGGTGAGGTCAGTCGCTCTTTGTCCAGGAAGTCACCGGTGGCAAATTACCCTCGATCGTGCAGTCGATTTCGCCTAATCACAAATAATTTCTGATCAAAATCACTTGTCGTTCATGACTACACGAGTTGACGTTACACCTCGCATCAGTCGTTCGAGATAGAAACGCGGTAACTCAGCGTCCGGATAAGTATCAATCAACGTTTGAAATAGCCCTATCGCAACATCAGGGTTCTGCTCAATTGCACAATAGGCTGCGATATATTGGGTATTGAAATTACCACTTATCAACTGAGGGGTATATAGCGCGACTGTGAGGGTCTTGCCTTTCAATAGAACATCACCTAACGGAAGGAACGTCACTTCCTTACACTGATCCACGATCGCTTGCGTACAGCAAATGCGCGTTCCAAATAACTTGTTAACGCCCTCGACTCGAGCTGCAACATTAACGGAGTCCCCGAGCGCTGTGAAGTCCATTCGTGTATGCGAACCGAAGTTACCCACCACCGCCTGTCCACAGTGGAGTCCGATACGAGTAATTCCAAGAGGCACACCCTGTCGGTTATGGGTCTCCCGAAACTCTTCAGCGAATTTATCTAGCTCAATTGCGCAACGGACCGCGCGCTCTGCATGATCCGCCAGGGTAAGCGGGGCATTAAAAACAGCCATAACGGCATCACCAATAAACTTATCAATAGTTCCTTGGTGCTGCAAGACAATCTGGCATACGCCGTCCAGATAGGAGTTCAGCAGATCCGACAGTTGTCGCGAGTCAAGGCTCTCGGAGAGCGAAGTAAATCCCGCGATATCTGTGAAAATAAATGTTGCCATCTGTCGATGACCGCTGACTGTTAACTTCGAAGGATCGTCAATCAACTGCTGCACCACATCGGGAGATACGTAACGCGAAAATGCCCCTTGAACAAACTGACGCTGGGAACGCTCTTGACGACCGAGCCACATCTCGAGTGCCCAAAGCGACAGGGATAAGGCTAAAGTTGGTGCCACTAATGGCAAGAGCGGAAACCCATGTTCGTACCCCACAAATGCCATTGCCCAAACAGCGAAAATTACTATCACAGCTAGACCCAGCGTTAAAAAAAGCCCGTTCGCCAAAAATGCAATGGATGCACCAAGCGCTGCCATCACCATTGTGAAAAAAAGATCCGTGAGTTGTGACGGCCGGCGCGTCGAACGTTGCTCAAAATAAGTCGAAATCGCATGAGCTTGCACCAAGATTCCCGGCATCATTCCACGGTCATCATCAAATACAATCGCTAGTGGCGTTCGATGCCTATCCGTGAGTGAAAGTACTGCCCCTACCAGAACAATTTTTCCCTTGAACCATTCTGAAGGTAGTGTCGATAATGCATGCGCCGGATAAATTGAAAACGTTGAAGTTGCACTATCAATCTGTGGACGCCATGCAATTTCAACCTGCTCAGCTGGAGGCAACTGTCGCCCCGCTAACTGCACGGCTTTTCGGGCAAAACCAATCGGCATATCAGCGTCGATCTGGCCCGGGAATATCCATCGCACAGATCCATCAAATGGATCCGTTGCAAGATTTGCCGCCGCACGCAACTCTAGGGGTACAAAAGCGTTCATGTATTCCAACTGTGCTGGAGTCACTACAGACGGCGTCGTTGTGTAACTAATGAATAGCGGTGTGTTTAGGCTACGAATTGTATGGTGCAAAGACCGATCCTTTGCCGCCTCGGTTGGCTGATCGAACAACATATCAACGCCGATCACAGCAGGCATACGCTTATCCAGCTGTCGTAAGAGCTCAGATAAAAATGCCCGATCCACTGGGGACCGATAGGGGAAACGAGCGAGTGTCTCCTCGTCGATGGCCAGCACCACAATGTCTCGTGAAGGAGCAATAGGCTCCTGAAAAGCCGCTATGCGAATATCAGCGGCCGTACGCTCCAGATGGGAAAAGAAAGAAATATGTCGCACCAAAGCCACGGAAATACCCGCGGCGAGCGAGACGATACACCCAATTGTGAAAATCTTGCGTATAGATTGCGTGGCTTTAACGGCCATGCGGTCCCAGCGAGGTGGTCTGCTTCAGTAACGCATCGGCCTGCGACTGGCATCCTTTTTCACGCATCCAGGATATCAAAATAACAGGGTCGTCCACACCAGTGGGAATCCAATTGAGAACAAATTGGGATTCCTTTCCGGCTCGCGTCACGGAAAGGGTTACCGCCTCTAACGACAGACTAACGGGAGGCAGGATCAACAAGAGATTCTCCCCCTCACGCCACTGGACATCAGTTAGCCAGGCGTCGCCACCCGTCGAGGCAACAGAAACATCCTCAGAGCGTCGAGCATCTTGCCGCCATAAATGTACTTTCGCACCGGCTCGTGCACAACGCGAAGCATCCGGTGTTGACAGACTGATCCACCAGGGGTCTGTCGGCGTAGCCGCTGGCTTCACGCTTCTGAATACGCCGACCGAACTTGTTCGAGCGTCGCGCGACGCTAACATGGCAGTTAAGGCCTGCTTTGAATCCGATACCGGTTTAGTGCCTCGGGGAATTGGCGGCCCACTGTACGGGCCACTGAGCTTGACGACCTTCCCATCAGATGCGATCAGCGCAAGGCTCTCGCCTGGCTTTAAAGCCAGGGAGACAGATGCGTCCAATGACTGCCCCGCCTTAAGGCCTGGTACCTTCGACTCCATCACCACAAGTTGTGCTGCATAGGCGTTCAGAGGCCAGAAAAACATAGTCGCCAGGCTCCATCCAAACCCTATCAAACGTCTGATATTTTCGTTCATTGTGCTCGTAACCATCGTAAGTAATAGGTTGCTGGTATCAACTACAGATGAATAGTCATTCCCTCTTTTGCTACACAGGCTCCCGACCATAGGTGCGCAGCATCCAGAGAGACCTGGTCCATGAATGCATCATCATGATCCGGGTCATGATGAAAAATAGCCAATAGACGAGCCTCTGCCGCTTGACACAAACGCACTCCCTCCTGCCATGTAGAGTGCCCCCACGAAATGCGTTCAGGGAACTCTTGATCGGTATATGTACAGTCGTAGATCACGAGATCCGCTCCATAAATCAGCTTCAAAATGCTTTCACTCAAAACTCCAGGGATATGCTCGGTATCCGTGACGTAACATACTGACTTCCCCTCGAAGTTCAGACGGTAACCGGTGGCACCATTCGGATGGTTTATTTTTGTAGTCAGAATTTCAATCTGGGATCCTAACGAAATTGATTCACCAGCAGAAAAATCGATAAAACGCTTCGCTGCTAACATTTTTTCGAGCGAGATCGGAAAAGTCGGTGCGGTCATTTGGCTCTCGAGAACGCTCCTAACCGAAAGCTGTTGATCTTTTAAATGACCGGCGTACGTAGCAAGCTCAAAGCGCGAGTCATACGCCGGAGCAAAAAACGGAAAACCATTTATATGGTCCCAGTGAGTATGAGAGAGCAGGAGTGTCACTCGGTCGATATTTTGTAGGGCTAGCCACTGGCCGTATTGCCGAATTCCCGTTCCGGCATCAAACACAACGTGAGTAGAGCCACACCGAACAGAAACACAACTGGTATTTCCGCCATAGCGAATGTGCTTTGGCGAAGAACACGGTAGGCTTCCTCGAACCCCCCAGAACGTGACATCCATAATTTCTATTGCTCGCGCGTTAAATAAATTAATTCGTACATGTGCAGCCCTCTCAACGCTGCAGTTTTTTGATATTTATCTTACGGAGCACAGCACACAGCCCCTTCAAAACGTCCAAGTCCGCAACGCCCTCCCTGCGCGCGGCTAGCGCATCGGCCTCTTTCCGCAAGACCTCATCCGCAGTCTGTGCGCAGATCATTTCTAGCAAGCGCTGATACACTCCTTCGGCTACCGTGGGTCGAGAATTGAGCACCACCTCAAAAGCTCGCGACGGCAACAGCAACGCCTCGGTGGGTACCTCGGCCATCGCGGACGCAGATCTTGGGTTGCCGTCCAGCAGGCCAAATTCCCCAATATAGTCTCCAGGCTTTGCCAGTCGCACGACGACCTTCTTAGCTGTTCCTGGAGCATACACATATGTCTTGACACAGCCGGCCGTGATCAGGAATAACCCGTTAGGTGCATCTCCCTGATGAAACAACATATCTTCGGGCGCGAAGCTAAGCGCCTGGAGATGCCGGGAGATCGCCATGATGTCATCCGCCCCCAAATTATTAAAAAAGGGGATGTCGGCTATGACGACCTTAGAACTATTCACGCTCACTTAGACTCCTCTGGCGAAAAGTCGTTGACTTCTAATTGTTGTCTAGGACAGAATATACCCTAAATCCTCAAAGGTTGGAGACAAAATGGCCGCAGCATTGCTCCTCATTATCGTCCTGATCGTCAGCCACACTCCCGATGCTCCCGCACCTGACACAGCGACCTCAACCGTGAGCCCGGACGAGGCGGGGAAGATCATTCTGAAGCGGAGATAACCTCATGAAGTTGTGCAACTCTCTTATTTCGGCGTTTTTACTGATAGTGTTCACGCCTATTGCGCAGGCCTCGCCTGATATTCTGAAACAGCTTGAAAGAGTCGGCTCCCTGCAAAGCCGGTCCACATCAGCCCAGGATCCCGGCTCATTCCCATCCGCTGCGCTATACGAAACGCAGATCCAATGGTTCTACGCCAAGATCCGACAGGAGGCAGGATTCGGGAATTCCGATCGGGTAATAGAACTCTATAGAGAACTTATCAAAATTACAGACACGGTGGGTGGGAATGTCGCCGCAACGGCTCGGCATCAACTCGCTGGGGAGCTCCACAGCGCTGGTTTTATAAAGGAGAGCATGGAGCTGAGAGAGAAAAACAAGGAGTTCTTTAAAAATAACGTCGGCTTGCGCATCAGTAATCTTGGTGCGATTGCCCGCGTGAAAATGGGCAATCTCAATGATCTTGAAGGGGCGCAAAAAGAGCTTCAAGAGATGGAGTCTGAGCTCAAGAGTGCCAGTGCGACAGCCCGAGAGCCCGAGTTCGTAAATATTTGGCTTGGAAGCTTCGAGTGGGCTAAAGCCGTAGAAGCACGCACACGAGGGCGTGTGGCCGAGGCAGTCGCCTACTTTCGTGGTGCGGCGGATCGTTTCCAACGCTACGCAGATAATTTAGACCGCCTTACAAAACAATATAAGTACAACGACCAGAAAGACCCGATTCTGAATGCGCGTGACTTTTTGTTGCTCGATGCAGGAAACTCCTTGCGCTGGATGGGTCGTGCAGTAGAAGCTGAGGCACAGTTAAAGCAACTGCTCACCGATCAAATCAATCGAGGCGCAAGGCCGGCTAATATTTACTTAACCGCTTCCACATTAGCACTGACGCTGATGAATCAGGGGCGCTGGGCAGATGCAGAGAAGGTTCAAAAACGGGCTGAGGAAATCTTACGCCAAAGTGGACTACCGGAGACGAGTCTACGTTATGCGCAGGCAAAATCGGTCTACATCCCGATCTATATGGGTCTTCAGCGTTGGTCAGACGCCTACCGAGCGCATGAGGAGTCCGAGAAGATTCGGGCCAAGCAAGATGCGGAAGGGCGTCAGCGCAGCGCTGCCCCAGAACTCACGCTGGTTTTCCTGAAGGCTAACAAATTAGATCAAGCACAGGCTCATGCTAAACGGGTGCTGGAGATCGAGTCACAACGCTTTGGCAAGGACTCTTATCGGGTTCGTGAAGCGCAGGCCTTTATGGCTATGGTGCTTAAAGCGCAGGGCAAGCGCGAAGAGGCCGAAAGCTTGTTCCGGGAGTCTGTCGCCCGGCTTTTGGATCCTCAGCGTGACTTATCTGGTTCCGGGGCAGCGTTCTTGCGGCTTAAAACACGGCACATTGTCGAGGCATATTTGGATCTGTTAGCCACATCATCTAAGCAAAGCAGTACGACCACAGATAACCAGGCCCTGGCATTTTGGCTCTCTGAGGCCGTTCGAGGCTCGACAGTGCAGCGCGCCATCAGTGGGGCTGCAGCACGTTTTGCAGCGGCCAATCCACGGCTGGCTGATCTGGTGCGCCAAGAGCAGGATCTGACAATATCTATAGAAGACCTGCAGCGTAAGATTGGCGATCTCTATGCAACGCGGCTCTCCCAAGAGGATGTCAAGAAAATTGCAACCTCTATGCGTCAGCAGATCCAGGCTAACGAAGGCAGTCGCAAAGCAATATCCGATCAGATTGCAAAGGACTTCCCGGATTACGCCAGCCTTGTGCGTCCGCGGTCGCCCACTCTTTCTGAAATGAGCGCAGTGCTTAAATCCGACGAGAGTTATATCTCAATTTATGTTGGCTTGGAAAAAACGTACGTCACAGCCATCAGGAATACTGGCCAGGCTACGGTCCATGTAGCCGATATTGGAGAGCAGAGCATTGAGCAGTGGGTGAGTCGGCTTCGGCGCAGTCTTGATCCCGGAGAAGTGCCGCTGGGGCAGATCCCGCCGTTTGACTTTGCGGTGGCTTACTCGCTTTATGACAAGTTAATCAAACCTCTAACCCCGATAGTAAGCAATGCTTCCACGTGGACAGTATCCACCACTGGAGCGCTAGGCTCGCTTCCCCTATCAGTCTTGATAACGGCTCCTTACAAGGCGAGCCCAGACCCAAAACTGCTATTTGCGGAGTACAAGGCTGCACCTTGGTTAAATCGAAAGGTGGCTATTGCCTATAACCCGTCAGCCGCTGCTACGATTGCGCTACGTAAGTTGCCGCAAGGATCGGCTTCACGCAAGGCATTTTTTGGGATCGGCGATCCGCAGTTCGGCAGACATACCCAGGTCGCGTCAAGCAGCACAAGAAGCCTGACGTCTGCCCCGTTTACACTGCGCAACTTAAAGATCCCCCGCGCTCAGGAGAGTAACGTCAGCGCCAGCATCTCTAGCGCGGAGTCGGCATCGACCACCCGCGCGTCGAACGCCCAAAGCGCGTCAGCGCTCAGTGAGGTGGCCAGGGTTGCGGACAGTGGCGGATCCACAAAGCGCAATCTGGGCAACACAGAGGTGAACTCGGGGCCCCTACCCGACATCCCACCTTTGCCCGACACCCGTGATGAAATCCGTGCAATTGCAGCCTCTCTGGGGGCCGATCCGGATAAAGACGCCCTCTACGGTGCCGAGGCCACCCGCGACCGCCTAAAGGCCATGAACCTGGCAGACAAGCGAATTATTGCGTTCGCAACCCATGGTCTCATCCCCGGAGATATGCCAGGCCTAAACCAACCGGCCCTAACACTTGCCTATGAAAAGGACCCGCGGGACTCGTTACTGCTTTTAGAAGACATCCTTAAGCTGCGACTCGATGCCGACTGGGTGGTATTGAGTGCTTGTAACACCGGCGCTGCCGACGGATTAGGCAACGAAGCTGCCTCGGGCCTTGGGCGTGGCTTTTTTTACGCTGGATCCCGAGCCCTTCTCCTCACCCACTGGCCAGTGGAAAGCGAGTCCGCCAAACGCCTCGTCACTCAGATCTTCACCCTTTACTCCAAACAAACTCCTCGCGCGATTGCCGTAAAACAATCTGCCGATATGCTCATCGAGAGCCCAGGATACCTCGATCCAAAATCTAATAAGCTTCTCTACAGCTACGCCCATCCAATGTTCTGGGCACCCTACACACTCATCGGAGATTCTCGTTAAGTAATGCAGGCCTCTAAGATTTTTCTCTTGATGGGATGGTTGCTCGGGATTGCCCTCGTTCCCTACGGCCAGCCCGCGGGCGCTCAGACGCTTACGAATCCATCCACGGAAGAATTAGTGGAGCAGCTGAAGGCGCCACGTACACGGAGTCTCAGTCAAAAGCGCAACCTGATAATCTCCAAAGACGGCGTCGCTCAACAAGCACCAATCACCGCAGATGGTATCGCTACCCCCTCCGATACAAGTTTGTCTGGGCAAACGCCTACGACTGGCGTGACACCCGGCGTGAATGGCGATCGCCCCCCACCTGGTGCTCTCGATTCTGCGTCAGCCTTAAAAACGGAATCACGTACAAGCGTGTCACTGCTGATACAGTTTGATTTCAATTCCGCTGTGCTCATGCCAGAAAGCACTGCCACACTCAGTCGACTCGCAGCCGCCATGGCGTCCGACGCACTGAGTTCCGACCGCTTTTTAATTGAGGGGCATACGGATGCCAAAGGCTCTTCGGATTTTAATTTACGTCTTTCTAAGAGCCGCGCCGATACTGTTCGCAAGTATTTAATAGACCAAGGCATCAATCCTCAACGGCTGGCGGTTATGGGTAAGGGTTCTTCGGACTTAGCCAACAAGGCGAATCCGCTATCCGGAGAAAACCGGCGAGTAAAAATCGTGAATTTAGAATAAATTTAATATTGCGGTGATCTTTAGTAAAAATAGCGCTACTGTTGGAGTTTAACTATCGATCAGAGCCGTATATTTTTATCCAACGACATTATCGAAGACTCACTTTCGCGGTGCCTTCTTTGGAGGAATAGTACATAAACGAATATCCCGTCGCCTTCCATCGTACATAAAAATCCTTATTGGAATGATCATAGGCCAATACATCAAAACCGATCTTGAACCCCGCCGGAATTGGAGGGGTTGCGGCAATGCACACCCCGGTGGCGAGCTCAAATTCCAGTCGGTCAGACATCAGCTCTACGCGACCTGCGCTATCCCGACACTTTGCATCATTACTGACATTCAGTCGACTACGAACGATCGAGATTTTAGGCTCTGAAGTAAAAGTGATGCCCCCACCGTTGGATTGCTCCAGCGTCTTGACCTCTAAAGATCGAGCGATTACATCGGACCCAAACATGGCCTGAAACACCATCAGGGGATTCACCCCCGTTCCAAAGCTCAAGTGATCCGATGTGCAGGCATTTTTCTCCAAATCGTATTGACATAAGGATATGAGCTTCGCGGAATCCGCAATCTTGGGAAATTCGCGTTTGGTCCGCATCTCCCTGAAGGCGGATAGATAATCCTGGCACTGGCCGTTTTCGCAGTAAAAATACGTACCGAGAGTCTCTTGCTTTAGATCCACCTTCTTTAGACTGCGGAGCGCCTCGGCTTGCGCTAAGAAGACCGGGGCTGCGGGACTCTGATTGGATTGGGTCATCGGCACCTGTGGAGAGGTAGGCACCGACAACGGGGCGGATACCAAGGGCGCTGTCGCTACCGCGATCGGGGCACTTTCCTGAGCAGTAGGTGCAATCGGTTCCTCTCGCGCGGCGATGACCACCTCCTCCCGGATCACCCCCTCCACCCAAGGCTCCTGCTCCCCTTTCGAGACTTTAAAAACACCACTGGATACTCTGCGAAACAGAAGCTCCAGTGGCAGCTGCGGATTGGAGATCTCCTTGAGAAGGATCTCGGTAAACAACCCATTTTCGCCGCGACCATCACTCGCAGTACTGCCCGGACGTGTCGCGTAGAAAATCACCGAACCCGGGGGCGACACCGCACGCGCCAACCCCTTTGGGGCGTCTTTCGCATCGGCGGAAGTGTCAAACGGGTTGTCACGACAGGCGTCTAACACCACCACGGCGGCCCTCGGTTTAACGCTACTAATGGCCGACAGAACATCATCAAGTTTGATGCTGGCCCGCTGAACCGCCCGAAGATCCTTAAAGTCTGCGTCAACGTTCGGGAAGTAGTTAGCGCCATCTACCTGTATTCCATGTCCTGCGTAATAGAAGAAAAACGTGGTGTTCGGGGACACTTTAGTTTTAATGATCTGTGTGATTCGATCGACCTCGGACACCCGTAAGTCATAAAACTCGGAAACATCAAACCCGTAAGAACGTAATGCAGACGAGATTGCTCGCGCATCATTACGCGGATTTTTAAGGGCGGATTGCTTGTAATCACTGTTACCGATCACGATCGCCACACGCTGGAATACCTGCTTTGGAGATCCCAGACTCCGATCCGGTGTGAGCAAAACAACCATCGCGCCCAACACCAGCACCGTTGCCAGGGCTACAGACCAGACAGCAGACCAACGATGAGTTCTAGGGTTATTGATATACGTGCGCATCGTTAGCCAATCTTGCCAAAAAACAGGGGCATTGCGCTAGGAAATGGAGGCGGGGGTCGGAATCGAACCGGCGTCCACGGCTTTGCAGGCCGCTGCATAACCACTCTGCCACCCCGCCGGTGGGCTTGTATTTGGAGCGGGAGACGAGTCTCGAACTCGCGACCTCAAC
>JACCDX010333322.1_pt1 | contig 12827 bp, 16 predicted proteins | sample 7449681 | NCBI WGS metagenome assembly JACCDX01 (sample SAMN15323450, study PRJNA562643) | freshwater metagenome | isolation source: river surface water | place: USA:Blue River Watershed | collected 2017-08-18
GAAAGCCACCCATCTCTTGCTGGACGGCGGGCGGGCGCACGTTCCCGAGGGCAGCGAGGGCCAGTTCCTCAACGAGTACGTCCTGGTGCTGACCCGAAACCCCACCTCGCCACCCGCGGTCGTGGAATTGCGTACCCCCGTGTTCCGCATGTTCATGGACGTCGACTCCAAGCTTCCCGCTGGCAGCGTCGCGGATTTTGATGCCCTCTGGAAAGCCATTTACGACGTCTCGGCCGACTTCTTTGCCGAGGTGCCCCGCATGGTGGTGTGCACCGCCCCCGCCAAGACCGATGGCGACACCACCAAGCACGGCGCCCACGTCATCTGGCCCGAGGTCTGGGTGCGCGCGGAGGTCGCCCTGGCGTTCCGAGACGTTCTGATCCCTGCCCTGCGCGAGACCTTTGGGGATGCCCTGTTTGCCAACGGGTGGGAGGACATCGTCGATGCCTGCGTCTACAAAGCCAACGGCCTGCGCATGCCCTGGAGCGTCAAGGCGCACGGCGAGGGGCGACCGTACACCCCGGCCTGCGAAGTCACCGCTGCCGGGGTTGAGGCCATCCCGACGGTCACCGGGGTGACGGCGCTGCGGACCTGGGTGCACGACCTGTCGATTCGAGGCCACGGCAAGGCTCCTTCGGCGCTGCAACCCCACATCCACGTCGCCCAGGCCTCGCCCACCCGTCGAAAGGGCGGTGGCGCCTCCCAGCCCCTGGATGCCTATGCAAACGTGCTCCCCCTGGTCGACGCCGCCCTGCCCCCCGAGTACAAGCCCCAGAAATTCACGGGCCTCTTTCGGACGCCGCACACGGTCATGCTGCGGTCCACCTCGCACTTTTGCAGGAATCTCGGCCGCGCCCACAAGTCCAATACGGTGTACTTTGTCGTCAGCACCGACGGCGTCAGACAAAAGTGTTTCTGTCGGTGCGAGACCACGGACGAACGCAAGTATGGCATGTGCAAAGACTACGAGTCCGAGCTGTTTGATTTGTCCAAGGAAGCCATCGAGACCCTCCTGGCCGCGGCGGCAGCGGCAGCTCCCCTGCGCGGCACCCTCGTGGACCAGAACGTCGCCTCCCTGCCCTCCGAAAAGTCCAAGTCCCTCAACTCGCTGGATGCCCTGCTCAGCCTCGGGGTCAAATCACGGGGCAAAGGGGCCAAGCGCTCCAAAAAGTGACCACCCCCTTGTTTCTGTCACATTTTCAATTCTGTAAAATGAAGGACTATAAGCAGATTCTTCTCATTTCCGCGTCGGTCGAAGCCGGTAACGCAATGATTCGCGTGCTCTACCTGGATATGCAGGCCATGACCGAGACCGATCGCCAACTCTGGGCGCAGTTTGAATCCATTCATGCACAGATGCTGCCGCGCGGGCTCCGGCGCTTCCGGTGGGAGTTCGACGGGCAATACAAAGACGACGAGGCCATTGGTGAATGGTTGGGCGTGTTTTCGGCGGCCACGCTGGCGCCCTGCTTCATCGCTGCGCCCCCCGGCCAGCACACGGTCGCGCCGCCCGCCGACGGTACCATCACAGGCGTCTATGTTGTGAATACTAGCTGTTTCATCAATGATTGGGGCGATGCTGTGTAATTATCGAACTCGCAATTTCAGCCAGGATTTCAGTCGGGCGGGGATGGAGGTTGGTTGAGCTGGCTCTGCAGCTGGCTGTGCAGCTGGCTCCACGGGCTCCTCTTCAGGGTCCAGCGGGGGTCGGGCCGCGCGCATCGCCTGTGCCATGTCCTCCTCCAGCATCTGCAGTCGCCGGGCCGTTCGCGTGCGTTGCGTTTCCAAACCCTCCTTGTAACCCGTATCCACCACCATGTCCGCACACCGCGCGAGTCGGCGCTCGAGCTGGGCCACCCGCGACCGGTACCATTCGTACAGTGCCAGTGTGTTCTCAAACATCGTCTCCCTAAATATGGTAGGCAATGAGGGCCATGCGGGCCGCCACGAGACCTGCGCTGCCGCCGTCCAGCACGTTGAGGGCCAAGACCATCGAGATCAGGTGACGGGCTGCGGCGACGTCGGCAATGCCCAAGGCGTACGCGAAAATCGCAAAGGCGTCACGCCACTTTTCAAAGCTCAGGCCCAGGGTCACGAAGACGTACCCCCACGTCTGGATCTCTTTGTAGACCGGGTTCTTCTGGCTACTTAAGTATTTACTCAGGAAGAGGAGCGTGTACCCCGACACCGTGGACAGGGATTTCAGCGACATGTCCTTGGACAAATACAGGTAGATGAGGAGCCCGTAGGCGCCCATCGCCAGCCATTCCGGGGACGACTCGGGCTTCTTGAGGATCGTGTCCAAGGGGTCGTCGGTGCTGGCCATACCTCAGACCAACAAAAAAATGCACTTTCAAGCTCGATGAAGGCATCGATGTTGAAAGCGTTGTTTCAGGGGTTGAACAGTATTAGGCGGTCGCTCCTTCGTCGCCGCTTTAAGCGGTGGCCTCGACGGTCTCGCCGGCCTTCTTCTTGGGGATGCGGCGCACGCGGGAGTTGGAGTTGCGGGCCTCGGCGATGGCGGCGCGCAGACGCTGGTTCTCCTCCTGCAGCTTGGCGATCTTGGCGCGGTAGCCGTCCACGTACTTCTCCACCTTGGCCACGAGGGCGTCCTTGGGGGCAGCGGCGGCAGCGGGAGTCTCAACGGGGGTCTGTTCGGGGGTCGCCATGGTTATTCTCGAGCAGAGAAGAAAATATTGCGAAATGAACGCACTGGCCATGTCACTAGGCGCGCTTGGAGACGGCCTTGCGGGAAGGCACGGGGTCGGCGGGGATCTCCTCAATCTCCTCCTTGATGGTGACATGTTTTTCGGAGACGGCGGGGGGCTTGGCGGGCTGGACGGGGTCTTCCAGTGTGGCCTGCGGGGGCAACACCAGCTGGAGGGGCTGCTGCTGCTGCTCCTGGAAAGAAGCGGCGAAGCGGGCACCCACGAGCGCCTGTTCCTTGGCGGCCTTGACTTCCTTGAACAGAATGAAGACGGCCACGGACAGGGCAATGGTCACGATAGCAAGCGGCAGGTGGTCACGGAGAGCGGGCATTGCTGGGGGCACAGAAAAAAGAATCTGGCTTTGAACGAGTCCTGCGCGAGGCTTTGAACGAGTCCTGCGCGAGGCTTTGAACGAGTCCTGCGCGAGGCTTTGAACGAGTCCTGCGCGAGGCTTTGAACGAGTCCAGCGGCTTACTTGAACAGGGGGTCGCTCATCACCTTTTGCGTGCGGTCGCCCCACTCCTCGTCGTACACGAACCGGGCAAATACATTCTCGATTGGCGTGCCCAGGAACAGACACATGCACATACACAGGAGCATCGCCGCGGCCCATGAAAACAAAAAGGCACCGAATCCACACACGCAGATCGCCGCGCACGGCAACAGACACGACAGGATGCTGCAGATTTCTTGGACTGTGAAGCGTGCCTTGTTGGACTCACAGCGCTGATTTGCATCGTTTGCGAGGCGACCGGTCGGCGTTCGATAGGCCTCTACATCATACGGCACCCCGTCCGGCGTCGCGAATACGGTGATTCGCTGTCCCGCTCGGAGTTTGGTCACCTGCTGTGCGGTCAGGCTACCGTAAGCGTACTCTGGGACTCTGTACGTCTTCCCGTTGGCAGCGCGCACGACCAGGGCCGCGGTGTCCATGCCATCGCCATCGGGGGCCGCCTCCACAAACTCCACGCCCATCGGGGCCAGGTGCTTGGAGCAGGTCACACCACCCATAGATTTTGCAGAGACAAAATATTGACGGGGTTTTCAGAAGAGGCGCGTTCGACCCCGGAGACTCCACAGACACTTAAGCCCCTTTTGACCGCGAATATCTTTGACTGGGGCGCCGGAACACCCGTGCCGATCGTATTTTTCTCGCGCTCCGACGGCCCTCGTTTTATCGAATGCGAGACTATGCCCAAGCGGAAGGCCGACCTCTCGGAGGCCGAGCGCGCTGCCGAGGAACGCAAGGTCGAGGTGATGGCCAGGGTGCAGACGCTGGACGCAGAGGGCGCGCGCGAGTTTCTCTTCGAGCTCTGTGACCGCTGGCGGGTGCAGTACCCAAATAGGTCCTACGCGGACGTGATGGAGGCCGCGTTTCAAAATTTTGGGGTGCCATCGGGCCAGGTGGAACTCGCGACCGAGGCCAACTACGGTCTGAGCCACCTCGACGCCGCCATCCACACCCACGAAATGGAGGCCATGGCCCTCTACCACCACCTGCGCTCCCTCAAGCTCATCGGAGGGGCCGACGCCAACCCCGATGACGCCGACGACGAGGCCTCGCAGCTGCTCAACAAGATGATCAAGGTCCTCGAAATGATCTTCTACGCCAAAAAGATCGTGCTCTCCGCGTTCCAGGCCAAACTTTCGCTCCAGCAGGTGCACTGCCCCGACATGGTGCTGGAGGGCGATGTGCAGGCGCGGCTCACGGCCTGGTCGCTGCGGTTCCGCTGGATCGACACGAGCACCACCCCCCTCCAGGACGCGCTCATCTTCCTCCTCGACATGGCCTTTGAGCACAAGCTGCGGCGGCAGGACGAGTACGTCTTCGAGCCCATCATGGTCGACGGGGTCTACAACTCCCACGCCTTTCGCCAACTGTGCACGATCCAGGAGTGGGTGCATAGCGTGACCCAAAAGGAGGTGGAGTGGCAGCAGTGGCTCAACGTCACCCAGGGGACCAATTTGAAGTCCATTGTGGCCCATCTTACAGGATGCGTGGACTACCAGTTTCCCGCCCTGGAGAAGGACCGCACCGTCTTTAGCTTTCGAAACGGCGTGTACGTGGCCTCCACCAACACCTTTTACGACTATAGGACAGCCCCCGAGCCGCTCGCGGAATCCATCGTGGCCTGCAAGTACTTTGACGCCGAGTTTGACCCGTACGAAGAGCTGCTGGACTGGCGCATGATCCCCACGCCCAACCTGCAGCACATCCTTGACTACCAGGACCTCTCGCCCCAGGTCAGCGAGTGGGTGTACGTCCTGCTGGGGCGCATGCTGTACGACCTCAACACACACGACGGCTGGCAGATCATCCCCTTCCTCAAGGGACAGGCCGGCGCCGGCAAGTCCACCATCTGTACCTCCGTCGTCAAGCATTTTTACGACAGCATTGACGTGGGCGTCATGTCCAACAACATCGAGCGCAAGTTTGGACTGTCGGCATTTTACAACAAGTTCCTCTTCATCGCGCCCGAGTGCCGTAACGATCTGAGCATCGAGCAGGCCGAGTTCCAGAGTATCGTGTCGGGCGAAGACATCCAGGTCAACGCCAAGCACAAGACCGCCTTCCCCACCAAGTGGCGCGTCCCCGGCATTCTCGCGGGCAACGAGGTCCCCACCTGGGCCGACTCCTCGGGCTCCATCCAGCGCCGCATCGTCATCATCGACTTCGTGAACGCGGTCAGCAACGGTGATATGCGCCTCGGCGAAAAACTCGAAAAGGAGATCCCCGATATCCTGGTGAAATGCAACCGGGCCTACCGCGAGGTGGCCGCCCAGCACGGCTCCAGCAACATCTGGACCCTCCTGCCCGCCTACTTTAAGAACACCTCCAACGAGCTCGCGCAGACCATCAACCAGCTCGAGGCCTTCTTGGGATCCGATGAAGTGGTGATGGGACCCGACCACGCAGTGCCCCTGGACGAATTTAAGAACGCGCTCGTGGCCTTTTCCCAAATCAACGGGTTTCCCAAGCCCAAGTTCACCACGGACTTTTTTCGGGGGCCCTTCACACGGCACGGCATTCGGCGCGAGCGAACGGAGAGGGCCTGGCGCGGTGTGGTCAACGCCAACCGCGAATTTTTGGTGGGGATTGATCTGGTGGCTGGCGATATTGGCAATGCGCTTGGCTAGCGCGCTGGCTGACATGTAAAAAATGGCGCGACGCTACACCCGAACCCACTGAAACACACAGAACAGTTCAAAGCATGCGTACAGAGTCATTTGTTTATACCAATGAAGTCGCTGCACGCACACGACGCTATCCGCCGCGCTCTCATCGACGGGCCCCATGCCAAGGGAACGCCATCGAAAGAGGTGGCCCATTGCTGCGCCCTCATCTCGCGCGTCCTGGACACCATCCTGCGGCATGTGGACACCACCGTGCAACTCACGGGCGACGGGGGCACGACGGTGAGCCTGACCTGCGCCGACATCGATCGCACCTGGCACGTCGTCTCCCGCACCCTCGCCGCCCGGGATCCCGCCCTCTTCTTGTACTCGCACCACAACGTGGAGGCAAGCGGCGACTGGGTCCGCTTTGACATGATCCTGCCGGTCATCGGGTGTGTCAATGTGCGGGCCCGATTCATCGCCGTGGAACGCGCCCCCCGCTTCTGCTGCCGCGTCTGTCGCACCGCCTACGGGTCTCTGCTGAACGCCCGGTCCTGTCGGCGCGCGCATTCCACGGAAATCACCGGGGGGGCCTCTGCACCGGAACCCCCCGTCCCCGGCCGGCGCGCTCGCATGGTGGCCCACTGGAACGGCCTTTCCCGTGACGCGCGCCGGGACGTGGCCGCCTACGCCCTGGACGATCTCAAGACCGTGGTCAAAGGGACCGCCATTCTCGACATCCATCGCGCCGTCCTGGATGCGGTCTGCGGCGTGTCGGATGGCGAGGTGCTGGTGGCCGCGCTGGAGCACGCGACCGAAGGCACCATGCTGCTGCCGGGGTTCGGCACCGGAGACGCCGTCAACCCCAACCCCAACAACCTCAAGGACTGTGAGGCCATTGTCGCCTGGTGGACGGCGGCGCGCTTGGCGTCGGATGCCATGGCCACTGCCGTGCTGTCGGAGGTGGACGTCAACGTGGAGCCCCCCGCAAAGAAGACGAAGATGCAGAAGAAGCCCAAGAAGACCACCAAGAAGGCCAAGAAGTACGTGCCCGAGATTTGTGTGCCCGAGGAGATCCATGTGCCCGAGCGAAAGTGGTCCGAAATGTACAGCTTCCCGGATCCTGCGCCCGGCGAGTTTGACCCCATGGCCGCCATCCGCTTCCTCGAGCGTCGCGCGGTCGAAGTCCTTGGCTACTAAGGGTCGGGGCCGTTGCTGGAATCATAGGACGCCAGCTCGGGCATCGGTGTCACACCCAAACTCTGTAACAATGAATTCAGTTCCTGCGTCCGCTGCCGGCTTTCTTGCGTCGAATACGAACTGTACGCAAACAGTGTCAGCCCAATCGTGCCCACAAACCCGCTGGAAAACGCCAGGATGTCCGTGGCCGGCTGGGTGTTGATCGCGCTCGCCGCATACGCCAGGATCGTGCTGATGCCCGCCAGCCCTTTGGAAAATGCCTCACACATGTCCCCCGTTTTCTTCCAGCGGCGCCGGGACCGCAAGAGCATGCGCGACTCCTCGGCAAACTCGCGCGCGACGTCTTCCCGCGTTTGATCGGCAATCAACTGGGCGGTCCGACCTCGCGGCTGTTCCGGCGGCGGCTCGCCCTCAATCTCGAAACGCACCTCGCGACGATTTTCTTCACGGGTCTCCATGCTCTCACAGGCCAACATTTTTTTGGCGCGCTCAACCCGCGCATGTTCGCCGCGCATTTCTCCTCAAAAACAGCGTCTACACCGACACTTTTTACGTTCACACGCTCGGAATAAACTCCCACTGGAGCTCGGCGGTGATGGCTTTCCAAATCTTGTCCTGGGCGTGTAACTTTTCGGCGCTCTTCAGGAGCGAAAAGTGACACAGCAGGTCGTCGCGGCCCAGCAGCTCGCACATCTTGAACAGACAGTAGGAATAACTCAAAAAGTTCTTGCGGGTGGTCCCCTCAATGGCGCGCTGGAAGGGGGCCTGGATGCTCACAAACATGTGCTTGAGACGGGTCTCCAGCTCAGGCTCCAGGGTGGGCGCCGGCACGCCGTTGATCAGCGTGCAAATGTAGTGGCTGTGTTCGTACAGCTTGTTGAGGTTGAGCTTCTTCAGGTAGGCGCGCACCTTGGCCGGCGTGATGTCCTTGCGCTGCGCCGTCCGGTTCTTCTTGAACTCGGCGCGAATGGCGTCGATGACCTCGTCGCTAATTTCGGTGGTCGCCCGCGCCTGGATCGCATTGAGCCACTCCGAGAAATGGTTGAGGCGCTTGTACGAGAAGGAGGACACCACGTTCTGTGTGATCTCGTCCTGGTACGACAAGTTGGCCTCGGTGTTGCCCAGGTACGGCATCATCGTCGCGCATTTGGCACACACCAGCGCCGACTGCCGGGCGTCCACCACCATGGCCGTGTCGCAGGTGGGGCACACCAGCTCGTCGGGCTCCGCGGTCGTGCAGATATCCATGTCGGCGGTCACGTCCTGCTCCACCTGCATCAGGTACTTTTGCAGCACCGCGTTCCGGTTGCGCTTGGAGGTCACCGTCATGTAGCTGTCCATGAAGCCGCCCTTGCGCGGTTTGTCTTCGGAAGGGACCACCACCTCGTCGGAGGTATACTCCCGAATGAAGGGGGCCGACTGCAGCATGTACTCCACCTCCTGCGCCTCGATCGCATGCCGCTCCGCCTCCAGGCGCGCGCGGTCGGCGGTGGGATCCTCGAGCGCCGCCGCCAGACGCGCCTTGGTCGCCGCAAACTCGGCAATCTTGGCCTCGTACCGCGACTCGAGCGTGGTTGCCATGATGTGCCATTGACGGAGAAAAAGGAACTTAAGTGACCGCCGGGCGCCCGGGTGGGCATGGCCTTCGAGATGCCCCAATTCCTGGTCGAGGCGTGGCGCACCCTCCGTCTGTGGCAGTATGCGGTCTGGGCCTGGATCAAGGCGCACCTCCACTTCCACGTGACCCGCAAGGCCACCGCCGTGCCCGAGTGGCAGATCACCTCGGCCCTGGCGTTCTGCGAAGACACTGGCGATTTTCGAGACATTTCCGCGTGGTTCCACCCCGACGACTGGGAAGAGGACGTCGACACCTTCCTGGGGTGGAAACGCGTGCGCATCGACGTCCGGTACATCCACACCTCCGCCTTCGGGAAGACGACCAAGTACCGCATGGTCCTGCGGAACGGCGACACGTGCCCCTTCCCCCCCGCCGCGCCAGGGCCTGGTACCGGTCTCCGTGGCGTACTGGCAGCGCGTCTCGTCCCCGGCGTGCCTGAGGCCACCTCGGTGGACGTCACCGCCCGGCTGATCAAGTACGCCGGGCCCGCGCGCGATTTTCACGCGAGCTGCGGCCTCTCCGTGCGGCCCCTCGACTGTTTTCCATGCGACGACCACGACGCCCTGGCCGACCGCTTTGCCGCCCTCGCCATTGTGGACGCCGCCACCTTCCAGGAGCACGAATTCTCGCTCGTGGACAACCCCCCCATCCGCTTGGGCGCCGCTGCCGAAAAATAATGTGGCAGATCGTATCATGCAGATTCTGGCAGCGGCCAACATGCAGATTCTGGCAGCGGCCAACAACAAAATTGCCACCAAGTACTGCTTCAAGGCCACCTCCCACCTCAAAACCACCAAGGGTCGCATGCTCGCCAGTTTCACGGCCTACGACAAGAGTCCGGAGGTTGCCGCGACCGTCCAGCGCGCCTGTGAGGCCATGCGCGTCAACAAACAGATCGCCGACGCCGACGTGACCGAGTGCTCCATGGTCGAGCTGGTGGCGTACGATGCCTGTCCCACCGAGTGTGACGGTGAGATCTCGACGGTCGTTCACTGATTTTTTTGTCTTTCGTGTAGAGAATGCCGCAGGCCCCGCTCTCCGTGGCCGAATTGCACGAGCGCCGAAAGAAGCTCGCGGCCATTAATCATGAAACGTACAAAAAGCTGTATGCGGTCTGCGCCAACCAGATCCGCCGTTTGCAAGATGTGCGCCCCCCCGTGGACAGCTGCTCGTACACCGTCCCTGAACACATTCTCACCCGGCCGCCCTACAAGCGCCACCACGCCGTGCGGTACGTCAAGGACAAGCTGGAGCGCTACGGGTTTGCCGTGGGCGTGCGCGACCACTGGACCCTCGACATTTCCTGGGCGCGGCCGAAGAAAAAGAAGAAGAAGACACCCGCGAAAAAACCCAAGGAGTCTGCGAAAAAACCCAAAAAGGAGCCCAAACCAGCCTCCCTGGCGGAGATGGCAGCCGCGGCCGAACAACGCATGCGACGCCTGCAGTCGATGCGCTGACGCCCGCAGTCGATGCGCTGACGCCCCCGGTCGATGCGCTGAGGCAGCGCGATTTTTTTCTGCGCACCGGCCATGGACAGCGCCACGCCCTTCATGCTCGAGGCCAAGCGCGAATACCTCACGCGTCTGTGTGACGACCTCGCGCCCTTTATTCTCAAAGATCTGCGGGCGACGTACGATGCCGCGCGCGCCAAAGACGCCAACAAGGCTCTCCTCAACTTTCAGAACGAGCTGCGTGCCATCCCCAAATGGAACGCCGGCATCATCCGCGAGAAGACCGAGATCATCGAGGCCCGGTGTCCTTGGCTGTCCAACCTGATCGCCGCCGTCTTTGTCTCCTTCATCAAAGTGATGAGCTCCGTGCGCGTCTCCCAGCACGAGCGGCCCAACATCCGCCTCAAGCTGCCCACCAACGACGCCTTCGTGCACCAAGTCTATGTGGAAACCGCCCGCACCTTTTACGAGACCCCCGACCGCATCCGCCAAGGGGACTCCCAGTCCCGCATCGCCATCGTGCAAGCCGCCATCGAGACCGCCGTCCGCGACCAGCTGCCCCTCCAAGACATTCTGCAGGCCTACCTGGGCAAATCCGTGGACGATGAAGGCACCATGGCCCCCGTCCTCTCGCCCGTGCATTCGGACGACGACGAGCCCACGCCCGCCGCCGACGATTCCGGATTCGAACGCGCGGCCGAAGCCTTCTCGGAATCTTCCAGCGACGACGAGGAACCCGACGAAGAGCCCAAGGTCATCCCCGTGCCGCCCGCGCCCGGGCATTATCAGGCACCTCCCCCGGCCCCCGCAGCCTATCCGCCTCCTGCGCCTGCCCCAACACCCGTGGCCCCGCTGCCCCCGCCGCCCCACCAGCTGCCCGCGCCTTCGCAGCTCCCAGTCCCGTCTCAGATACCTCCCGCCCGGCCCCGCCCCGTCTTTGACGATGCCGAGGACGGCCATTTTTAAAAATAATTTTGCTGGCCCTAGGGAATGTTCGGCTTCCTGAAGAACCCGCACGCCTTTGCGTTCACTATGGCGCTCGTGACCGCGGTGCTCGCCTACCTGTACGCCCGCACCATCGAGACCGACAAGCACGCGCAAACCAAGGTGTTCTGGAAGACCCTGATTGCTGGCGCCATTGCGGGGGTGCTGTTGACATGGCTGGCGCACGGCCGGACCGAGCCCGTCGCCACCGAGCCCTTCAACTCGGAAATCTGAACGGAAAATTGATTCCCGCCAAAACTGGTGGCACTGGGCTCCCGCCAAAACTGGGCTCCCGCCAAAACTGGAGTTCCTTTGACGCCTCCTCCTGTCCTCTCAGCGCATTCTTTTTTTCTGTAACCATGGATTCACAACGACGTGTCAACCAGGTCGCTGCGTGGTCCCGACAGCGGCTGGACGACTTTGCGGCCATTTACGATCATGTGCAATCGGCCGTGTGGGCTCGCGGCGCCTTTACCGTGGACGAGGCGGGGTTTGTGGAGGCTGTCACAAAAGCGGTGCGGCCTCACGCGCTGGCCGTGCAGTATGACATCGAGGCCGACGATGATGATCGGACGGTGACGCTGCTCACCACGGTCTCTGACGGGGGCGGTGCGCTCCAACTCGGCATCAGTTTTGGATGGAATGCCTGGGACGACGAAGACCACTGGCGACCCGACAACACCGTGAACGTCTTTCTGGATACCGGGCGGGTGATGGTGTCTCTCAGTGTGGAAGAGCGTCCGCGGTGGCGCGATGCGGTGCCTTTTGCAGACGAGCCGGTGCCAGACTGCGAACGGCGAACGCATGTGCCGGATGTGGGGCCGCTGCGGGAAAATGAGGTGGTGTCCATGATTGCGGGCATGTTGAGCATGGACCTCGCGCGACACGCTGAACGTCACTTGACTCGCCTCTGCATACTCTAACGTTCGTCGAGTTCTCACTATGCATTTTTTGTAACTCTTAAAAAAGGCGGGTACAGAAAAAGGCGGGGCTGTCACTGGGGCACGTGGATTTGTGGCTCCTTTTCAATTTAAAGAATGCCCTGCATTTAAAGTTGCAGAACATGGATCCCGCCACGCAAGAGCGCATCAGCCAGGTCTCCGCGTGGTGCACGCGCCAGCTCGACGAGTTTGAGGCCATCTACAATCGCATTCGGGCCGAGGTGTGGGAGGACGGCCGCTTCAAGGACGGGCTGGAGGACCAGTGCGCGTTCCTGAAATGGGCCGACGCGTTCAAGAAGACGGTGCCCCCAACTGTGAAAATTGGCTTTGTTGCTGAAGGTGCCATGCGCGATGCCCGGCTGCTGTCCGAGATGCGCGACGTTGGTGGCTTTCTGGAGTTGCGGCTCTATTTCGGATGGCCCTGTTCCGATGATGGCGTGTGGTCTGAGGGAGAATACGTTCGAATCCACATTGAGACCCGCCGGATTGATCTCGGCGTGGATGCCCAGGCCTCAACCTGGCGCCACGGCATTCCTGATCCCGCCATGTGTGACGTCGACTGCTCGCGGCGCAGGTACGTGCCCGACACCGGCCCGTTGCGGGAGGCGGAGGTGGTGTCAATGGTGGCCGGTGTTCTCGGTGTGGGCTGGGCACCTCTGGCCGAGAACGCCTTGAAAACGGCAACTGAACTGGGTCCTCCTCGCGTTGTTTGAATTATAATCTTCGCCGAGGTCTCCCTATGTGTAAGTGTCAGCGAGGAAAAGGCGGGCTTTCAATAAAAAGGCGGGCTTTACAAAGGCGGGCTTTA
>JACCDX011066690.1_pt1 | contig 12821 bp, 4 predicted proteins | sample 7449681 | NCBI WGS metagenome assembly JACCDX01 (sample SAMN15323450, study PRJNA562643) | freshwater metagenome | isolation source: river surface water | place: USA:Blue River Watershed | collected 2017-08-18
AAAGAGCTGGTAAGTTTTATATTCTAGAAGAGGCGCCTACTAGATTTCAATTAAATGTTATTTTTGGCTTACATATTCAAGGTATATTTGTGGCTCGTAGTGAGTTTAGCTAACAAAAAACCCACTAGTTCTAATTAGTGGGTTTAAAGTTATATTAAGCAGTTTAACGTCTTGCTTAGGACACAATATTAACCTTGAACTGGTTTAGTAGAAGCTGGGGTTTGAAGTAATTTAATTCTATCTAATAGACTTTGGTTAAGCTCCTGCGCCGCTTTAAGTTCATTCTGGTAATCTATCATGGATTGTTTGAGCAAATCATACTCAGATTGCTCTACAACAGGCGCGTATAGCTCAACCTCTGGATAAGTGAATCCGTCGCAGTTGAAGAATTCTAATCTGTCTACTGCCATTTCAACACCACTCGCTGCTAAATCTAAACAGAATTTAGCTTCTTCTAGTTGATGAGTGCGTTCAACATCTTTCAGAATAGTTGATTTTTTAACGCCTAAGGGAATAGATATCCCTGCTTGGATAATATCCTCACCGTTGCGATTGACGTAGTTGACGTTAAATTGAGTCGCTGGTAGCTTAGCACCACCAGAAAATCCAAAGTGTTGGTCATTATTGTTTGTGATTGTAATAGAATTTAGATTCGAGGTAAGTTGATTGTCAACTCGATTATTAGCCTGAGCCACAGAATCAGAGTTAGAAATTGCATTACTGGTAGGATTGACATTTTGAATATTGGTTGTATTGTTTACTTGAGTTGGTTCAGGTTGTGGTCTTGGGGTATGGTGAGGGTTCTGGTGAGGGCTTGCTTGAGCATCAGAACCAGAGAATAGAGCGGCTACACCGGCGGAGAATAATACGGACGCTTTTAGTAGATTAGTCATTTGTTTAGTTTATTGTGATTGAATTAAATAAATAGCTGGTGATTAGATCTTCAAGATCTTCTGGATTCATCCTAACACACCCGTTGCTAAATTGTCCAATAGGTATTTCGGTATTCCAGGAATGGATAGCGTAGACTCCGTTGTTTGTTAGTTTGAACTCAATCAGCCAATTACTTGGGTATTTAGTTGATTGGGTTATCGATAGTACCTCATGAGTACCCAACGGGGTCGGTGTAGAGGGCTTACCTCTGGTTATATCCCAACATTCGTTAATATTAGGGCTAACGGCACATAATTGATTGTGACTAACTTCAAGAATTACTGGTATCATTAGGTTGTCATTTTATTTTTAAGTAGAGGGTAAAGATTTGCTCTACCCTTCAGTTATAACTACTATCTAACCTAATGTCAAGATATTTTTTTTATAACGGATAGATAGCTGTAGTTAAGGATTGTGGGGTTATGCGTCTCTAGCTTTTCAGAGTACAATCTATTAACCATCTCACTGGTTGTTTCTTTAGGCGGTGTTAGGATGCCTAAATACCCCGCCGGTGAGAATGGTTTGACTAATCTATCATCCCCGAATTCAAGCCTGAAATAGTGCTTTATAAGCTCACTGTTGGTACCCACACACCCAGCTAGGTAGTGAGAGAATACCGAGCGTGTTAAATCATCATTATTACCGTTAAACAAAGCCCCTCTAAGGAATTCTTTATTCGGTAACTTCTTGAACTTAGCGAAAAACTTTTTCTCAAGGTCTCGAATATCCCCTAGCGCTAGGAATATCTTCTCCATCTCTTTTCGAGCGAATCGGTACTCCGCTTTCATTGTCTTAAGATTCTCCGCGTCCAGCCTAATCAAGTCAGGAAAGAATATCATCGCTGGTTCTTTGACTTTGATCGGGAACGGAGTCGCACAATGTGGACAAACAAGAGCGAACACATTAACACGTCGCTCGCAGCTCGGACACAGCTTAGTGGGTAGTTCACCAGGTACCTTATACTTAGGGTGGATATTGAATTTGTCAATAGCGAACACATCATAAATACCCTTTGATATAAAATACTCGATAAATCCGCCACAATCGATAAAATCGAAGGTCTTTTTACCTTCAAATAATCTAGTCCCTCGTCCTATCATCTGGATACCCAAGGCAAGACTTCTAGTGGGGCGAGCCAATAAAACGGATTGGATAGAGGGTGAATCGAAGCCCTCTGTAAGAACCTGTGCGTTAATTAAGACTCGATACTCACCTGTTTCAAACTTCCGGAATATCACATCTCTTTGCTTATCGGTTGTCTCCCCCGTCAAACTACAGGCAGAGATACCCTTAGATTGAAACAAACCCAACATAGTCTCCGTTTGCTCTAACCCAGCACAAAATACGATGGTCTTAGCTTTAGGGTTTACTGAGTACCATTTCTCAAATACATCTATCAAGTAATCTGGAGTACATGCCGCTATCGCATCCTTAACGCTAAAATCACCAGTCGCGGCATCTATTTTAATATTGTCTAAATCAATAGCTGCTGAAGCGTAGGTATAAATCTCTGGGGGTGTTAGATAACCATCATTCATTAACTGACGACCAGTTGGAGTTTGGATTATGTGGTTAAACCATCTACATAATCCCTCTTTCTTATTGTTACGATATGGGGTGCCAGTTAACCCAACTAACTTAGTTTTACCTAAAGCCCAGATACTACCGTTGCAGTGATTCATAAGACGCTCGAAGCCAGCGAAACTCGTAGTTAAGTGACACTCATCTACCAGGATAATATCAATGTTGTCGGGAAGTTTTCTAGACTTACTACCAAGTGTTTGAATCATGGCTAATTGCAACGGGTTAGAGTAATCAGATTTAAACCCCGGAGCTATCATGCTCCCAGCCTCACCAGAGACTCTCTTAAACGTCTCATTTATCTGTTTAAGTAGTTTGAGTCGGTGTGCTACAATAATGACCCTCTTGCCTGATTTAATACATAGTTCTGAAATTTTGCTCAAAAGAAGCGATTTACCGCTACCAGTTGGGGCTACGATTAGGACTTTACGGTTATCTTTTAGTGCTTGTAGGGTATCTTTGATAACTTGTTTTTGATATTCTCGGAGTTCCATAAAAATGAACGGTGTGAATGTGTCTGAATCTTAATTGTACTCTAGCCTAGGCAGACCCGCCAGAGTTTATATTAAACAGTTAAATAGACCGACAAATTGCTTTATATATATAAGCAATTTGTCGGTCTATTTGAGCGATCTTGCACCCTAGGCTAGAACCTATAAAGAGAGGATGAAACTATTTGTCTCCCCTCTCAGTTATAGCTATTGAATTTTAGATTGGCAATCAACCCAACCCACGACGTACTGATCTAGTCTGAGCCGCCTCAGTCTCTCTCAGAAGCTGCTGCTCATTCTTTTTAAATGAGCCTATGTCGTTGGCTACTACCGTTACATTACTAGAGTAATAGGTATTGGAGTTAGACTGCATACCACGTCTCACCATAGAACCACCACCAGCCGCACCAGAATAGCCAGCAGTACCTCCGTTTGCATAATTAGATACATTTGCTTGTTTGATGTTGTCCCACTCTCCCTGAGCCTTTAAAGCGCGGAATAGCTGAGCGTCTCCATTCCGAGTAGATAAGATTTGCTCTCCCTTGTGAACGACAATAGGCATAGCACCCTGACCCTCTTTCCGCATGGCTTTACCAATACCCGCTTGGAGAGCCAGCGCGTCGGCCACTCCCGCAGTACCCCCCATCGAGTAGTTGCTGATGACATCAACACCAGCGTGACCACCCATATTAGCCCCGCCGATTAGGCTGCTAGCTAGGCTACCCCAACCACCACCAAAGGCACCTGCAATACCTTTTATAGCAGCGGTCGCCGCCATCTGAGCAGCAACCTGGGCGATGGATTGAGCAAAACCACTTAGAGCACCTTTCAGAACGTCAAAGATTTGAGCGGTTTTGGATAATTTGGTTTCAATCTCATCTTGAATATCATCCCGTTGCTCATCTAGTTGATTTTTGGCGTACTGAAGCTCTTCAGCACTTCCTGTATAACCATCTACCAGAGAGGATAACCTCTCCGCATAATCTGCGTCTAATTTATCCTGCTCTTCTTGCTTGGGTTTATTGGATAAAATAGCTTCCCCTATACCTAAGATGGCTGATTTAATAGCATCCACACCGGCGCTAGACATATTGGCGTAGATATCATTCAAAATACTCGCTTCTTTCTGAGCTTTTCTAAGTAAGTTAGCTTGCGCCTCTAAAGCTATGTTTGTGCGATTTTTTTGAACATCACCACCATACAAATCAGGCTGCATCATGGCATCCTCATCAATTTGAGCAATTTTATTAGCTGTGTCCTGAGCAATCTTCAGTTTTTTCTTAGCTAACTCAAGCTCTCGTTCTTCTCCGGAGCTTAGTCTAGAAGTATCTACAGAATCCAAGAAGCTTTGTTTTTCTCCAGTTAGTGTGTTGTTTTTAGCTAGTAAATCCTTAGCCTTAGCCAATTTAATGGATCTGGCTTCAATTTCATCGGCGTTACTCAATACCTGTTTCTCGGATGTCTCCAAGGAAGCCAGCGAATCTTTAACGGATTTGATATAAGCTTCAAACTCCTGAGCTGTTTTAACGGACGCTAATTGACTCAGTAGGCTGGCCTTTGTCTCAGCATCTAGATTGGAGTTATTCAAGTTGGCTTGAACATTCAGCTTATTATCAGCAGTATTACCGCCTTCTCCTAGCATGTCCACGGTGTTTTTCAAAGCTTTTTGTTGAGCATCAATATCAGCTAGAGTATCGCGTTTCCATCTCTTGGACTCCATTCTAAGTAATTCATAGGGGTTGGCAGCTAAACCAACGGTAGCTAACTTATCGTTAACAGCTAATCCCACCCCTTCAGCAGATCTAACAGCGGCTAAACCAGCCTCTTTTAACTTCCGTTTGATGTCAACTAAGGTTCCTTGGAACTTTTCATCATTGATATCTAATTCCAACTCAACACGTTCCTTTTCCATCCCCTTTTGAGTCTCAAAGGCGACATTCTTTTCTTTATTAAAAGCGGTGATATCGTTTATTTTTTGAGTTAGCCCTTGGTTGCCTTGTACTTTAGTAGCTTGAATACCGCTTAAGAATTCCTGAGCATCTGCGTTTTGTTGAACTTTCAGGTCATACAAAGCTTGAACAATTGCGCCGCTATCTACCTCCTCAGTCACCATAGTTTGAATTTGTGATAAGCGGTTTTTAAGACCAGATATATCCACGTCCACAGGAGCTTGACCGAAGCCTAAAGCTCTGTCGTTGAATTCATTGGTAGAACGCTCCAACCCAGTGACATCACGAACCGCAGCATCTAGTTTATCTTGAAGTTGCATTCCGCTTAACTCGAAGTTAACCTCCAAGTCTTTCATGTCAAAATTATTGTTTTCAATAGCTCTAACAATCTCCATAGAAGCTCTATCAGCTTCGCGATTCAACCCCTCTCTTTGCTCGGTGAAGTCACGAATCTGTCGCTTGTCTGTTTTATTCTCAGAAGCTTGCTGACGTTCAATCGAAGCTGTTTTATCGGAAGCTTTAATATTGATTTTTTCAGAAGCCAGATCAAGTAGTCTGCCCAAACCTAATGTGTCTTCAATACCAGCGGCATTAGCGAAAGCGGTCGCACCATTTAACGCAGTTGTTTTCAGGCTAGCTGCGGTACTTCTAATCTCGTCATTCATGCTAGCGATACCCGATTTCAGGTTATCTGCGGCATCTGTTAAGGATTCCCCGAAGCTCCTGAATGAAACACTTAAATTTCTCAAAGATTCCTGCTGCTGTAAACGGAATTCAGTATTGCTATTGCTAGCATCAAAAACCTCCTTACTATTTTCAGGAGACATCTTCTGTAAATCTGCAACCAACTGAATCAAGCTCATCTCAGTTTGATTACCTTGCATCTGCTGATTCAAACGAGCGTCATTCAAATCTAATAATGCTTGTTCTAGCTGACGATTAGCTTTGATTAAATCGATGTTGGTCTGACCCAGCTCTTTTTCAAGCTCGGACTTCTTCTCTAGTGACTCCACCATGGAGACAACAGCTTTATCAACTTCACCTAAGGCGCCGCTCTCAATCTGTACTTTGAAGTCGGCTATTTCTCTAGCAGTAGCTTTTTTCCATCCGTTTTTGAATGCTTTATTAATAACTTGTTCCTGGGCTGTTCCCATCGAAGTACTGACAAAGGCATCAATAGAACTAATTTGAGACTCAATCTCTTTGACAGCCCCCTCTTTAACCGCGATATCAATCTCCATGCTCGCTGAGTCAAACCCTGCCATAGTAGTTGTTAGGGATTCTAGCTCTTTGTAAGCCGCCAGAGTCTCCATGACACCCTCTTTTTCAGATACTTTAGTACCCAGGCTGAGTATGGCGTTCATCTCTTTTTGGGCTTTAAGTTGATTGTTGGAGAACCCAGCTACAGCCGCAAATTGAGCAACCATCGATTTAAGAACTTGCTCTTGTTTTACAAGGTTCTGATACTGGGCTCCATAGAGAACAGCTACATCCTCACCGCGAGCTTTAGCATCTGCCTCCAAAACTGCTTTGGATTCTAAGGTAGCTTTGAGTGTGGTGTTGACATCTATTTCACTGCCTAGGTTTTTCTCAACAATATTCTTGATCTCGGCATCAAGATCATTAATGCTTTTGGTAATATTCTTTTTAGCATCTTGACTTAATCCTAAAGCATCGGCATTAGATAGCTTAATTTGAAGCTTCTGTTTTTGGATAACGAGAGGAGAAACTTGCTTTTCAGTAGCTAGCACATTATCTGGTGTTAGTTTCTTAGCTGCTTTGTTAATAGCATCTTGTTGCTTTTGAATTTGACGGCTGGCTTGACCACGGACTTCAATAGTCTCCTTTTCTGCGAATTTACTGCTTTGTCCGGGAGTAAAGAAGCTAGTTAGACTATCATTCAAGCGAGCTATAGTACCGGTTGCGGCTAATTTAGACCTGTTAGCAACCTTCGGATTAAGCGCTTTTTCCATCTTCTCGCCGATTTTATCAAACTCAGTACCAGCACCCTTGAGATATTTAACAAACTCTACCATCGCTGTCATCGCCAAAGCGATACCAGCTACCCAAGCCGCTGCTGGAAGCGCAGCGGTAAACGCCGCCCCTATTATAGGCACGGTGCTTATAATAACACCAGCGGCGGCGACAAAAGCACCAACCAAGGCAACACCCACTACAGGGACAAGGATTTTTAAGAAGTCACTAGATTGACTAACAATGGCGTTGAAGCTTTGTAAAGCTCCTGTGAAAGGTATAGTAGATGCGGATTGTGCCAGAATACCATCTATGTTGTTTTTAGCGGTCTGTAGTTCGGTATTGAGACTAGGTAGATCGCCACCAGCAACGTTATTCAAAGCCATACCGAACTTAGGCAAGAAGTCACTAGATAACAGCTCGCCGCTCTCGACCATTTTCATGAATTGACCGTTGGTCATACCCATGGAATCGGCGGCAATTGTCATAGCCCCAGGTAGTGCCTCTCCTAATTGTTGGCGCAGTTCCTCCATCGAAACCACTCCTTTTGAGCTGATCTGGGAGAGTGCTTCCATTGAGCGTGTCATAGCATCCCCCACAACGCCCCGTTTATTCAAACCTTCAGTGATAGATTCAAATACTTTGTCAGCGTTAGGGACACTGCGGCTCATAGTCTGAACCATACCGGCGAAATTACTAGCGTAATCTTTGACAGATAAGCCAGCTTTGTTAGCTGATTTGTCGAACGTTTTGAAGGGATCTTGACCACCCATGTTGACGGAGTTCATTTTCTTTTGAACAACCTCCATCTCTAAAGCGGTATTAAATAAGGCCTTACCGACAGTTGATATCTGGTTTTTTAACAATAAGAAGCCTGCTATAGTAGCAACAGACGCTAGTTGTGCCTTAAGCTTCATTGCGCCGACTCCGGTAGCTTGGAAGCCCTGTTTAAACCCTGTAAAAAAGTCATTAACATCCGCAGTAGGCATACGGATGTTACCCATAAGAGTTTCTAGGGCTTTTTTACCCTTGAGTAAGTTTTCCCCAGCAGCTACCCCAAGCTCTTCTTGTCTAGATGGTACCTTGATTGCCCCATCAGAAGCCAACGGAGCGTTAAAACCTTCGATAGCATGAAGAGCCGCATTTCTACTAGCGGAGAAGAAATCACCATCAGCTTGAATTGTACCGACGAAACCGTCTTTAAAGTCTTTGGCAAGCCTTTTCATTTTTTTAGAGGGCGACGCGGAATCTTGTCCTTTGGCAAAACCTTTGATAGCTTCTTTGGCCGCCTCTTCCGCAGCATCTCCAAATTCTTTAGAAGCTTTGACAGTTAAGGTAAAACCATCAATAAAGTCTTGTCCCTTGACTCGCATCTGCCCACCTAAATCAGGAGCCTGTCCTACCTGTTGGATAACTCTCATTTTGTGAGCAACTTCTGAGTTAGCTCCTATACTCGGAGCTGTTTCCGAGCCTAATGCTTTTGTGCGCACCTTAAGCATCTCTTTGAGTTTTTTACGCTCGCTTTTAATTTCTTTTGTTAAAGCAGAGTCTCCTTTAGCTTCCGCCAAGGCGATATCAGCTTGCTTAATGTGCTGCTCTAATAGATAGATTTGCTCTCCGAGTTTTGCGTTACGCTCTGTCGCTGGAAGTTTTTTAACCTCAGCAATATTACGCATATCTAACCTAACTAGATCAGCCTGTGCCTTGTAATTGCTTGCCAATAATTTGACATTTGACCCAAGTAATTTACCTTGTTTAGCAGCCCCTGTTGTATCTCCTAACCAAGCGTTGGAAACAGCTTCTAGCTTATCTTGAGTCACTTTAACTGCCGTTAGAGCCGGGATAGCTACAGCACCAGCAGTTAAACCAACATCGGCGGCAGCTCCAACAGCGGCACCCCCAGCAGCCCCCGCGGTGGCTCCTAGATGGCTGCCGGCTACAATTATGGCATCCGCAATCATGCCGGAGCCTATCGCACCGGATTCGGCAACAGCACCAGCTATAGCATTGGCGGAACCCGTTACAGCAGCTTCTATAACACCACCCGAAACACCGGCAAAGCCGGCTGCTATAGCGTCTATAATACCCGCCCCAGCGGTTGTTACACCATCTACAGCTAAACCTACCCCAGGTATCTGAGAGGCGGCGACACCGACACTAGCCACCCCAGCTATTTGTATTATTTTTTTTATAACATGCCCAAGCGGCATGACAGTCAGTGTAGCTTGCTCTAACCCCACAGCGAAGCTAGCGAGATCTTTGACAGATTCACGCATGGCGTTTTTAACGGTTAGTTGTCCGGGTTCATGCTTTCTAGTTTGGTGATATTCAGGTTCATTAACAGCTAACTGCCCCCCAGCAGCTTGTATTTGTCGAACGTGCAAAACCTCAGCTTGGTACTCTTTTTTAGTCAACGCACCGCCACCAGATAGTCGTGGTTGGTTGTTAGAGGATCCTTGGATAGCTGAGTGCTGAAAAGTAGGATTACTAGCAGATACCTGCCCAGATACTACGCCATTTAACCAGCCCAAAGCGTTGTTTTTTCTAGGCTCTGTTTTTTTAGCATCAATTTGAGCGCGTAGTTGTACCTTTTTCTCTTGGTTATTGAACTTTTTAATAAAACCATCTACGGAACCTTTAGTGCCTTTAAGAAGGTTAACAATCTCAGATGTATCTTTTTTGATAGCAACTAAAGGCGTATCTGCTTTAGGTTTAGACTCTTTCGCTCCAGACGGAACTTGTTTGGTTGGTGTTGGTTTTTGTTGTAGGAACGGGTTAATATCCGCTTCACGATCCAAGGCACCTTTGAATCTCACAGTACGTGTTAATCTTTCTTGATCCGCGCGGGCCTTCGATAAGCGGGCTTCTCTGTTAGTATCCTCACCCCAAGCATCCGACCTGTCTACGTGTGGTGTAGTATCCGAGACCACTTTTTTATGAATTCGACGGATAGCTAATTGTTGCTTTTTAAGATTTTTTATTAAAAGATCTTTAGACTCTGAAGAGCCACTGTTTTTAACTTCATTCTCCGCAGCTTTCAATCCTTTTAACAAGCCCGCAGAAGCAGCTTTAATCTGCTCGTCGGACAATTGTTTCAACGCTTCTTGCGTCTCCCTTAACAAAAATCCAATTCTAGCTTCAACAGGATCTCCCGACGCTGGTTTAAAGGATCTGATATTGGTAATAACAGCTTCAATAGCATCTACAGACGCTATTGTTTCATCTGATACCGCATGCCTCAGGCCTAGCAAGCTGAGCTTCATACTAGCTAAAGTAGGTTCAATGTCTGCAAAAATCCGCAAATCACCAGCCGAAAGAGCTTCTCTTAGTGGGTTTTCTATGGAGTCTAGAGCATCTTGTATCGCCTTTAATTGGTCGTAAAACCCTTTATCTACATCTGTTCTAACCTTTTGAAGTCTTTCCTTCATACCGGCAAAAACTTCTCTAACAGGTGCTGTCATGTTGAAGTTTTGCTCAAGGTTATCTAATGTCATAGCGACTTCGCCACCTTTACCAGCCCTAGCTTTCTCCATTAAGCTTTTTTCCAAAGCTTTGAGTTCTTTAGCGCTAACTTTTATTTGTCCGCGTCCTTCGTTCCCGTGGACAAAAGATGTAAAAGCATCTTCACCATAGTAATTATCTATGGTATGTCCTGATAAACCGCGCATATTTTGTTTTTTACGCCCCTTGTTGCCGTAGACACCTGCTTGGGTTAAGCCTAAGTCATTCATTTGCCCCGCGGTGTGAAAGCCTAGATGTTCTCTTCTGTTAACACCCATAACACGCTCGAAGTTAGGTTGCCTACTTTGAGCCGTTTTTAACGCTGGGGTTCCAAAACCCACACCAGATACACGATCACCAAAACCTAGTTTGTTAAGATTTCTGACAACTTCTTCCGCTACGTTACCACCGGCGCTTTCTCCCACAATTTTGACTTTTAGGGTATCGCTTTTAAGTAAAGCGGCCACCGCTTGAGCAGTCATCTCTTCAGCATCGCGACTAAACCCACGAAGGTTTGGACGAGCTGTGGGCATCAGCCCTAACAAAGGATCTTCTGTATCACCAATCATAGTATCCTTACCGGTATTACCGACGGCTCTTTTTTTATCAAAAGTGCCCTGCTCCACGAACTGCTTATTTATTTCACCAGCACGACCCTTACCTGTGTTTTTCTTAGAAGCGGCTCCGCCAGCCACCAGAATTAACTCTTCTACAGAGTCTGTGACAACATCTAATGCGTTGGCTACCGCTCCCATTTTAGTGGGGGAATCTGTGGGTATTTTAGATTTTCTATCCGCAGCAGCTATTTCAGCAGCTCTCTGTAGAATAAAAGGAAGTCTCTCATCTTGTTTACGGTCTTTGCGCTCGGCTAAAGGTTTATCTACGAGCTTGGCGACATTCCGAACAGCGGATCTTCCGGATGATAAAGTTTCCAAGGTATCTATAAAACCCTTTTTCTGCCGACCAACATTCTCCCCAAAAACGCTTTTCTTGAGAATCTCTTTTGGGTTTTCTTTTATATTAGTGAGTTGGCTTTTAGTTCTGTTAACGTAGTTATCCGCTGCGCCCCTTGATGCTGTTTTAAACCGTTTAAACACCTCGGCTGTGGTTTTAGCTTCTACTGTAGCGTCGGCAAAGCCTGTAACTAAATCCCCAAGAAGATCGCTAAAATTATTGCCTATACCAGTAACTTTTAAAAAGTTGTTAGATACCTGTTTAAAATCATCCGCTATCATTCTGGATGATGGTAGTATTTTAACGAAAGCTTTTTCTAAGCTAGCTAAATCAACATTAAACTCTTTTACAAATGCGTTTTTAAAAGAGTTACCTACCTTATCAAAAACCAACCCCTGGAGCTTGTTTGTGATCGAGACAGAAGATTCTTTTTTAACCTGTTTTTTAGTGCCCTCTTGCTTTTTATTCCCATCCTTCCCAACGGATAAAACATCTCCTAAAACATCTACCATTTTGGTTAGGGGACGTAACAAAGTAGATGTTTGCTTACCAGCACTAGCTTCACGAACCCGCTCTAGGGTATCTAATTTGACATCGAATTTTAATGCGGTTGCTTTTTTTAAGCCGGCGGAGGTTATCCTCTCACTCTCCACCGCAGCTTTATAGGAATCCTGAGCTGCTTTTTTGGAAGCATCTAAGGTAGCTTTCTGAGCAGCTTTAGATGCGTTTAACTGTTGAATGCTTGCTTTAGCAGCAGCGGCGGTGATTTCCCCGTTTCTTTTTCTAGCGTTAACTAACTCAATATTGCTAGCTATTCTAGCTACTTCTAACTTATATTTTTGATCTGCTTTGCTTTGTGTGGTCTCTAATTTAGATGCTAATTTAGATATTGCAAGTTTTTGTTGTGCTTCTTGCTTGGTTAGCTCTAAACTTCTTTTAGAAGCAAGCAAACTAATATTCGCCGCATAATCCGCTGCTGTTTTTGCTAATCTTTGTTGTTCTTTAGCAGACTTAACTAAAGTCTGCCCAACCCCCTTATCACTAACGGATAGTTTAAAATCTTTTTCAATTAGTTTACTAGCCTGTGTTGCTCTAGTTTCAGCCCTGCGAAGGGCGGCATCAAAAGAGTCAAAATTAGCGGAAAACTCTAACATTACTTGAGTTAAATTGTCAGACATAGTAGATACTGTGGGGTATTGTGTATCTACTAATTTTATCTACAACTTAGTGCAGGTGTGATATCCTCTCTAGGGCTCCAAAACAATCAGGCTAAACGAAGCTCTCTTCTTAAGATTTGAGAGTCGGTGTATCGAACATTCGCATAATCAAAATCAACAATCATTGAGTGCAACTCAACACGAGCACTCCAAGCCTCTGCGCTGGAATCAGCATCTAGTTTAAGAATTTTATTGATCATGTTATTTAGACCTGTAATTGA
>JACCDX011863308.1_pt1 | contig 12821 bp, 12 predicted proteins | sample 7449681 | NCBI WGS metagenome assembly JACCDX01 (sample SAMN15323450, study PRJNA562643) | freshwater metagenome | isolation source: river surface water | place: USA:Blue River Watershed | collected 2017-08-18
AGATCGTCAAGGCGACGGTCATTTCATTCTCCGCCGGCGTGAACCGGCTGGCACAAAGCAGCAACTGGGGCCCGCTCGGGCGATCGCTGACGAGCGGCTGGAACCAGGTGGAAGACGAGAACCGCCGCGCGCTCACCTCCCTGATCGGGTCGCCGTCCGCCGTGGTCGAGGGTAAATTCGGCGGGCGGCTGGGCGAGACGATGAAGGAGCTGCTGGCTGAATGGAACGCGCAGACGCTCCGGGCCGGCAATGCCTCAAGCGCCACCGCCGATGAAAAGCTGCATGCCCGTACCCGGGCAGACAGCATCCGCCGGCAACTGCGCGAGCTCGAAGCGCTGGGCGGGCAACTGGCCGGCATGTGGATCAGCGGGGATTACCGGCACGCCGGTGAGCAGCCCTACAAGTTTGCCGCGCGAATTGCCCGGCTGTCCTTCCTGATGTCCGGCGGCACGGCGTTCAATTGCAAGAGCGGCAAGGATCGTACCGCGCAACTTGATCTCGAGGTCAAGGTGCTGTCTTTCCAGAGCGAATACCGCGACGCCGGCCATGGCCTGGCGATCGGCGCTGACGGCGCCGTCGAGTCGACTGGCACGGCGCCGCCTTATGTGGGCCGCACCGATCTGGACAAGCTGCAGCTGCAGGCTTTCGTGTTCCAGGATCGCAGCCGTACCGTCACGCAGCGCCACAACACCGGGGCGGAGGGCAGCAAGCTCGGCTACTGGGCCGAGCTGTACAACAGCTTCGTGCCGGACATCGAGGATTCGGAATTTATCGGCAGCGAATTCCGCGGCCGCTCGGCCGGCGTGCCGAGCTAGCGGCTGGCCCGCCTTCGGGCCTGCTGCGTCCGGTATAATCTCAGGCTTTTGCAGGAAGCCAGAGAACCATGGAAGCCGAACGCCTGAATGCCCTCACCTCCCTGCTCGCCGACCTGACCGCGCGCGAGCAAGATCTTCGGAGGTATCTTTGACTTCGATCTGAAGTCAGAGAAACTCGAACAAGTCAACGGCGAGCTCGAAGACCCCGCCGTCTGGGAAGATCCCAAGCGCGCGCAGGACCTCGGCCGCGAAAAGAAATCGCTCGAAGCGGTCGTCGAATCGCTGACGAACATCCGCAACGGCCTGCAGGACGCCACCGACCTGGTCGAGATGGCACGCGAGGAAAATGACGACGACACCCTCGTCGCCGTCGAATCCGATGCGGCCGATCTGCAGAAGCAGGTCGAAGGCATGGAATTCCGGCGGATGTTCGCGAATCCGCTCGACAAGAACAACTGCTTCATCGACATTCAGGCCGGCGCCGGCGGCACCGAGGCCCAGGACTGGGCGTCGATGCTGATGCGCCAGTACCTGCGCTATTGCGAGCGCAAGGGCTTCAAGACGGAGATCCTCGAACAGTCCGACGGCGAAGTCGCCGGGCTCAAGACCGCGACCATCAAGGTCGAGGGCGACTATGCGTATGGTTTCCTGCGCACCGAGACCGGCGTGCACCGCCTCGTGCGCAAGTCGCCGTTCGACTCGGCCGGCGGCCGCCATACTTCGTTCTCCAGCCTGTTCGTCTACCCGGAAGTTGACGACTCGATCGAGATCGACGTCAACCCGGCCGACGTGCGCGTCGACACCTACCGCGCATCCGGCGCGGGCGGCCAGCACATCAACAAGACCGATTCCGCGGTGCGCCTGACCCACCTGCCCAGCGGCATCGTGGTGCAGTGCCAGAACGACCGCTCGCAGCACCGCAACCGCGCCGAGGCATGGGCGATGCTGAAGTCGCGGCTGTACGAGCTCGAACTGCGCAAGCGCATGAGCGAGCAGCAGAAGCTGGAAGACGCGAAGACCGACATCGGCTGGGGTCACCAGATCCGCTCATACGTGCTCGACCAGTCGCGCATCAAGGATCTGCGCACGAACTTCGAAACCGGCAACACCAAAGCGGTGCTCGACGGCGATATCGACGATTTCATCGCCGCGTCGCTGAAACAGGGCGTGTAAACAGCACGTCGCGGCCCGGCCGCGACGTGCACGACAACCTCTGTAGCTGCCAACGAAAGCCACGGGATTCCGGCCTGCGCCGGGATGACGCCGGCAAAGGCTGTTGGCTTGTAAAACGTCATCCCGGCGCAGGCCGGGATCCAGTGTCTTGCCCGCCCTTGCCGGCAGCATCACTGGCCTCAGGAAGATAACGATGATGACTGACAAATACGAAGGCGTGCAGCAGGAAACGCAGGACGAGAACTCGATCATCGCGGAACGCCGTGCGAAACTCGCCGCCCTCCGCGAGCAAGGCGTCGCGTTCCCGAACGATTTCCGCCCGCAGCAGAAGGCCGCCGAGCTGCACGCGCAGCACGATGACGCCGAGCGCGAAGCGCTCGAGGCGCAGAACGTCGCCGTGGTCGTCGCCGGGCGCATGATGCTCAAGCGCGTGATGGGCAAGGCGTCGTTCGCGACGCTGCAGGATGCCTCCGGCGCGCGCGCCGACGGCCGCATCCAGCTGTACATCTCGAACGACAGCGTCGGCGAAGAGGTCCACACCGCATTCAAGCACTGGGACATCGGCGACATCCTCGGCGCCGAAGGCACGCTGTTCAAGACCAAGACTGGCGAGCTGACCGTGAAGGTCACCAAGCTGCGCCTGCTGACCAAGTCGCTGCGTCCGCTGCCGGACAAGTTCCACGGCCTGGCCGACCAGGAGACCAAGTACCGCCAGCGCTATGTCGACCTGATCATGAGCGAGGACACGCGCCGCACGTTCAAGGCGCGCACGTCGGCCCTGTCGTCGATCCGCCGCTTCATGGACAAGGAAGGCTTCATGGAAGTCGAGACGCCGATGCTGCACGTGATCCCCGGCGGCGCGGCGGCCAAGCCCTTCATCACCCACCACAATGCGCTCGACATGGAAATGTTCCTGCGCATCGCGCCGGAGCTGTACCTGAAGCGGCTGGTGGTCGGTGGCTTCGATCGCGTGTTCGAGGTGAACCGCAACTTCCGCAACGAGGGCGTGTCGCCGCGACACAATCCCGAGTTCACGATGATGGAGTTCTACGCCGCCTACGTCGATTACAAGTGGCTGATGGACTTCACCGAAGCGCTGATCCGCCAGGCGGCGATCGATGCGCACGGCACCGCGCAGCTGACCTACCAGGGCCGCGAGCTGGACCTGTCGAAGCCCTTCCACCGGATGACGATCGTGCAGGCGATCAACAAGTTCGCGCCGCACTACACGAACGAGCAGCTGCATGACGAGGCCTTCCTGAAGGCCGAGCTGAAGAAGTTCGGCGTCGAGCCGCATGTGATCTCGGGCATCGGCGCGCTGCAACTGTCGCTGTTCGAGGAGACCGCCGAGTCGCAGCTGTGGGAACCGACCTACATCATCGACTATCCGGTCGAAGTGTCGCCGCTGGCACGCGCATCGGACACGGTGCCGGGCATCACCGAGCGCTTCGAGCTGTTCATCACCGGGCGCGAGATCGCCAACGGCTTCTCCGAGCTGAATGACGCGGAAGACCAGGCTGCGCGCTTCCATGCGCAGGTGGCCGCGAAGCAGGCGGGCGACGACGAGGCGATGTATTACGACGCCGACTACATCCGCGCGCTCGAATACGGCCTGCCGCCGACCGGCGGCTGCGGCATCGGCATCGACCGCCTGATGATGCTGATCACGGATTCGCCGAACATCCGCGACGTGATCCTGTTCCCGCACCTGCGCCGCGAAGACTGATCCGGCACCTGCAGGTCGCTGGTCGAAGAAACCCTTGCCCTTGCCGGCAAGGGTTTTTTTTCGCTCGCGTGCAGCTCTCATGAATCTGGCGCGCGCGGGTTCGCGGCACGAGACAACGCCGCCTTATTTCCTTCGCGCAACTTCATGATGGAATTTGTAAGAAGTTGCGTTACTGGCTACATTTTCGTCAGATTCGGCTCATCATTGGCGATGGTCATGCGCGGCACGCCCAGTGTCCGGCGCTGATAAGAAAACGGAAAGAAAAGCGCTTTCCCGAAACCAATGACTGCTGTCACGGTCGGACACTTTTTCAGGACCCTCAGGGAGAACAAGATGAGCACACATCCAATGAAAATCCATCCGCTGGTTGCCGTGGCCGCCGGCACCGTCATCATCGTCAGCCTGGTCGGCACGGCGGCGATACTGGACTGGCTGCCCGGCTCACACAGCGATGACGAAAAGGCCCCGGAGGCAGCAGTGATTCAACCGGTCGACAAGGCCGGCGAACCGGCAGCGGACGCAACGGCCAAGCCCGGCAAGGCGCCCGCGCCGGCGCACCGGTCCGCCCAGGCGCCCGCACCGCAAGGCCGCCATGCTCCGGCTCCGGCGCCTGCGCCCTACCCCAACCAGGCCGGCGCGCCGCCACAGGCCGCGCAGCCGATGCCGCCGGTCAGCCAGGCCGCACCGGTGTGTGCGTCCTGCGGCAAGGTGCTTGGCGTACGCACTGTTGAGGTCGAAGCCAAGCCCAGTGGCGTCGGTGTCGTCGCCGGCGCAGTGGTCGGCGGGCTGTTGGGCAATCAGGTCGGCGGCGGTACCGGCAAGACGCTCGCCACGGTGGCGGGCGCGGTCGGCGGCGGCTATGCCGGCAATGAAATCGAGAAGCGCACGCGCAAGGCGGTGGCTTATGAGGTCGACGTGCAGTTCGAAGATGGTGCCCGCCGCGCCTTCCGCTATGAGGCCGCACCGGCATGGAAACCGGGTGACCGGGTGAAGGTGGTGGACGGTACGCTGGCGGCGCGCTGACCGCCGCGTTACGCGCGTTCAGCGGGTCTGGCCGGCCGGCTCATCCTATGAAAAGGCCGGCAAGCCCAGACCCGCTCAACAACGGCATCGGACGGGATCACCCGATGCCGGCTTTACAAAAATCCTACTGAGCTTCCTCGATCCACGCCATCTGTATCGCCTCGAGGATCTTCTCGCCCGAATGGTTCGGGTCATCGTTGAAGTCCTCAAGCTCCATCACCCAGCGGTGCAGGTCGGTGAAGCGCACCGTCAGCGGGTCGATGTCAGGATGCTTGTCGTACAGCGCCTCGGCGATGCGTATCGTGTCGGTCCACTTCATGGCGCCTCCCGGGATCAGTGATTTTCGCGCGCGTGGTTGATCGTGTATTTCGGGATCTCGATCACGAGATCCTCGTCGCCGACGACGGCCTGGCACGACAGGCGCGACGTTGCCTCGAGACCCCAGGCCATGTCGAGCAGGTCTTCCTCGCGCTCTTCCGGATCCTTCATCGAGCCATAGCCCTCGCGGACCACCACATGGCAGGTCGTGCACGCACACGACATCTCGCACGCATGTTCGATCTCGATGTCATGTTCCAGCAAGGCTTCGCACACCGACTTGCCCTTGGGCACGTCGAGCACGGCGCCATCGGGACACAGGGTTTCATGGGGGAGTACGACGATCTGGGGCACGTTCTGTCCTTGTTTCGAATGCGTTTTCGGCCGACCGTTAGGGTCAGGCCACTTCGTCCAGCTTCTTGCCGGTGAGCGCGGCGCGCACGCTGCGGTCCATGCGGCGCGCGGCGAATTCGCCGGTGCCGGCGGCCAGTGCATCGACCGCCTGCTTGATTTTCTGATGGTCGGTGCCGCGCGCAGCCTCGCGCACGGCGTCGATCAGCGCGTCGATCGCGGCACGCTCTTCAGCGGTAAGCAGGTCCGGGTCCTGCGCCAGCGCCGCCTGCGTGGCCAGCACGATGCGCTCGGCCTCGACCTGTTCTTCGCGCAGCGCGCGCTGCTTCATGTCTTCGTCGGCCGACGAAAAGGATTCCTGCAGCATGCGCGCAATATCGTCGTCGCCCAGCCCGTACGAGGGCTTGACCTCGATCGACGCCTCGACGCCGGAATGCATCTCGCGCGCCGATACCGACAACAGGCCGTCGGCATCCACCTGATAGGTCACGCGGATGCGCGCCGCACCGGCGGCCATCGGCGGAATGCCGCGCAGCTCGAAACGCGCCAGCGAGCGGCAGTCCGCCACCAGCTCGCGTTCGCCCTGCACCACATGGATCGCCATCGCGGTCTGGCCATCCTTGAAGGTGGTGAATTCCTGCGCGCGCGCGCACGGGATGGTGGAGTTGCGCGGTATGACTTTCTCGACCAGCCCGCCCATCGTCTCGATGCCGAGCGACAGCGGGATCACGTCAAGCAGCAGCCAGTCGTCGCCGGATGCGCGGTTGCCCGCCAGCAGGTTCGCCTGCACGGCCGCGCCCAGCGCGACCACCTTGTCCGGGTCGATGTTGGCCAGCGGCGTGGTCTGGAAATAATCGGCGACGGCCTTGCGCACATGCGGCATGCGCGTTGCGCCGCCGACCAGCACGACGCCGTCGACGTCGTCGATCGCAAGACCCGCGTCGCGCACCGCCTTGCGGCACGGCGTCAGCGTCTTGGCGACCAGCGTTTGCGTGATGTTGGAGAATTCGGCCGCCGTGATGGAGAGGCTGACGAGCTCGCCGGAATTCAGCGTCGCGTCGATCTGCACTTCGGCATGTGCGGACAGCAGCTCCTTCGCCTCGCGCGCCTTGACCATCAGGATGCGGGTGTCCTCGTCGGACAGCGGCGCAAGATTGGCCTGCTCGATGATCCAGCAGAACAGGCGGTGGTCGAAATCGTCGCCGCCGAGCGCGGAATCGCCGCCGGTGGCCAGCACCTCGAACACGCCTTTCGACAGCTTCAGGATCGACACGTCGAACGTGCCGCCGCCGAGGTCGTACACCGCGTAGATGCCCTCGGAGCCGTGATCGAGCCCGTAGGCGATCGCAGCCGCGGTCGGCTCGTTCAGCAGGCGCAGCACGTTCAGGCCGGCGAGTTTGGCCGCGTCCTTGGTGGCCTGCCGCTGCGCGTCGTCGAAATACGCGGGCACGGTGATCACCGCGCCAACCAGCTCATCGCCGAGCGCGTCTTCGGCGCGCTGGCGCAGCGTGGCCAGGATCTCGGCCGACACTTCGACCGGGCTCTTCACACCGGCGACGGTCTTCAGCTGCACCATGCCGGGCGCATCGACGAAGTCGTACGGCAGGTTTTCCGCGTACGCGATGTCCTTCAGCCCGCGCCCCATGAAGCGCTTGACCGAAATGATGGTGTTCTTCGGGTCGATGGTCTGCGCGGCCTGCGCGCGATAGCCAATGTTGGCGTGGCCGTTCGGCAGGTAGCGCACCACGGACGGCAGCAGCAAACGGCCTTCGCCGTCGTCGAGCACTTCGGGAATGCCGTGACGGACCGTCGCGACCAGCGAATTGGTGGTGCCGAGGTCGATACCCACCGCCAGCCGGTGCTGGTGCGGCGCAGTCGACATCCCGGGTTCTGAAATCTGCAGCAGGGCCATGGGCTTGTGTTCTGTCTTATGCTTCGAGCGCCTCGAAGGCGCGCTCGATTTCCTCGCCGAATTTTTCCACGAACATCAGCTGCCGCACGCGGCCGCCGGCCTCGTCATGGCGGCCGCCGTCGAGCAGCGCGCCGATCTCGTCGATCTGGCGGCGGCGCTCGGCACGCAGGTCGGCGTCCAGCGTCTCCAGTGCGGCAAAATCTTTTGCGTGGCGCGCGTCTTCGAGCGCCTCGCGCCATTCCATCTGCTGCATCAGGAAAGCCGCCGGCATCGCGGTGTTCGATTCGATGCCGAGATCCACGCCGTTCAGCTCGCACAGGTAACCGGCGCGCTTCAGCGGGTTCTTCAGCGTCTGGTAGGCCTCGTTCGCGCGCGTCGCCCACTGCATCGCCACCCGCTTCTCGGCATCGGTGGCGGCGACGAAGCGGTCCGGATGCACGCGGGCCTGCAGTTCGCGGTAGGCCGCGTCAAGCTGCGCGGCATCGATCGCGAACGTCTGGGGCAACTGGAACAGCGCGAAATGGTTTTCCATCGTTCTTTAAAAACAAAAGCCTGTCGTCCAGCAACAGGCTCGTCAGACGGCAGCGCGCGGCGTCAGATGCGGAAGCTCTCGCCGCAGCCGCATTCGTCCTTCACGTTCGGATTGCTGAACCTGAATCCTTCGTTCAGTCCTTCGCGCGCGAAGTCGAGCTCGGTGCCGTCGATGTAGGGCAGGCTTTTCGGGTCGACGAAAACCTTGATGCCGTGCGACTCGAACACTTCGTCGTCGTTCGACGCTTCATCGACATACTCGAGCTTGTACGCCATGCCCGAGCAACCGGTGGTGCGCACGCCGAAGCGCAGGCCAATGCCCTTGCCGCGCTTCTCGATGTAGCGGGACACGTGCTTTGCCGCCTTTTCGGTCAGGGTAATTGCCATCTGTATTCCTGTTCGAAGTTCACGACGCTGCATCCCGGCCTGCGCCAGGGTCCAGCGTCCTTGCCTTGAATGGCTGTCGTCCTCGTCGTCCTTGCCGACGGCCTCAGGCCACCGGCTGTTCGTCGGCGTGACGCGCCTTGTAGTCGGCCACGGCCGCCTTGATCGCGTCTTCGGCAAGGATCGAGCAGTGGATCTTCACCGGCGGCAGCGCCAGTTCTTCGGCGATCTGCGTGTTCTTGATCGAAAGCGCCTCGTCCAGCGTCTTGCCTTTGACCCACTCGGTCACCAGCGACGACGACGCAATCGCCGAGCCGCAGCCGTAGGTCTTGAACTTCGCGTCTTCGATCACGCCGCCGGCGCCGACCTTGATCTGCAGCTTCATGACGTCGCCGCAGGCCGGCGCGCCGACCATGCCGGTGCCGACAGTGCCGTCACCCTTGTCGAACGAGCCGACGTTGCGCGGGTTTTCGTAATGGTCGAGTACTTTTTCTGAGTAAGCCATGTCAGTGCTCCTTAATCTTCCTCGTGATGCTCGGTATCTTCTGTCAGTTCAGTGGGCAGCCCACTGGATGGAATTCAGGTCGACGCCGTCCTTGTACATCTCCCACAGCGGCGACAGTTCACGCAGCTTGCCGACCTTCTGCTTCAGCAGGTTGATGGCGAAGTCCACGTCGTCCTCGGTCGTGAAGCGGCCGAAGGTGAAACGGATCGAGCTGTGCGCCAGCTCGTCGCTGCGGCCGAGCGCGCGCAGCACGTACGACGGTTCCAGGCTGGCCGACGTGCAGGCGGAGCCCGAAGACACCGCGATGTCCTTGATCGCCATGATCAGCGACTCGCCCTCGACGTAGTTGAAGCTGACGTTCAGGTTGTGCGGAACGCGGTGCTCGAGATCGCCGTTGACGTAGACCTCTTCGATTTCCGACAGCCCCTTTACCAGACGATCGCGCAGCGCCTTGATGCGCGGGATCTCGGTGTCCATCTCTTCTTTCGCGATGCGGAAAGCCTCGCCCATGCCGACGATCTGGTGCGTGGGCAGCGTGCCCGAGCGCAGACCGCGCTCATGGCCGCCGCCGTGCATCTGCGCTTCAATGCGCACGCGCGGCTTGCGGCGCACGTACAGCGCGCCGATGCCCTTCGGGCCATAGGTCTTGTGCGCGGTGAAGGTCACCAGGTCGACCTTGACCTTCTCGAGGTCGATCGGGGTCTTGCCGGTCGCCTGCGCAGCGTCCGAATGGAAAATGATGCCCTTGCTGCGGCACAGTTCGCCGATCTGCTCGATCGGCTGGATCACGCCGATCTCGTTGTTGACCCACATGACCGACACCAGGATGGTGTCCGGCCGGATCGCCGCTTCGAGCTGGGCCAGCGTGATCAGGCCGTCCGGGCCCGGCTCGAGGTAAGTCGCCTCGAAGCCCTGGCGCTCCAGCTCACGCACGGTGTCCAGCACAGCCTTGTGCTCGGTCTTCACCGTGATGATGTGCTTGCCCTTGGTCTTGTAAAAGTGTGCGGCGCCCTTCAGCGCGAGGTTGTTGCCCTCGGTCGCGCCGGAGGTCCAGATGATCTCGCGCGGATCGGCGTTGACCAGCGCAGCGACGTGCGCGCGCGCTTCCTCAACCGCTTTTTCCGCTTCCCAGCCGTACATGTGGCTGCGGGAAGCCGGGTTGCCGAACTGCTCGCGCAGGTAGGGAATCATCTTGTCCGCGACGCGCGGATCGACCGGCGTGGTCGCCGAATAGTCGAGGTAGATCGGGAAATGCGGCGCCCGCAGGGTGTCCATTACGGACTTGGACAAAGGTGCGTTCATGTGTCTGGACTCCTGTTCTTTCTCAAGCCATCTGCTGCTGGCGCTGCTGCACCACCACCACCGGCTTCTGCTCCGTGATTTTCTGTTTCTGCTGATCGACCAGGTCTTTCAGCGATACCGAATCGAGATAATCGACCATCTTGGCGTTCAGCGTTGCCCAGAGGTCGTGCGTCATGCAGCGTGTGCCGTGCGAATCGCCTTCGCTGTGGCAATTACCCTTGCCGCCGCACTGCGTCGCATCGAGCGGTTCATCGACGGCGATGATGATGTCCGCCACCGTGATGTCTTCCGCGCGCCGCGCGAGGTTGTAGCCGCCGCCCGGACCGCGCACCGATTCCACGATCTCGTGGCGGCGCAGCTTGCCGAACAATTGCTCGAGGTACGACAGCGAAATCTCCTGCCGCTGGCTGATGCCGGCCAGCGTAACCGGCCCCTGATGCTGGCGCATGGCCAGGTCGATCATGGCAGTCACGGCAAAACGGCCTTTGGTTGTGAGACGCATGGGCAGACTCCAGTAATGGATGGACTGTGGTCCTCGATGTCCGGGATTCCCGAATATTTTGGTCGAGTATACCAAATCCTACTGGAATTGTCAGGTATTCAGGTTATTGGGAACTTTGGGTCGAATTTCGGCAGCTGCAACGTCAGGCAGCGCGCAGCAAGTGCATCGGGCCGAACAACGACTGCATGTTCTTGTTATTGATAAAAGAGATATTGTAAGGGTGTTCAGCAATCGCCCGCGGGAAATGTGCGAATGCCGGCAAGCCATCCATCCAGCCGGCAATTTTTCCCCAGAGAATTAATGTCGGTGCCGGCAGCCCTGCCCGACTTGCCAAGGCTTCCAGCACCGCCTCCAGCAAGGGGCGCCATGCCCGTGCCTCTTTCAGCGGCGGCACATGCGGGCGGAACACCAGCGCGGCGTTCAGCAGCAGGAAGCCTTGCGCATGCAGCTTGTCCTGCAGCTCGGGCAGGGTCTGGATGAAGGTGGAGTCTGCCGCCCGCGCGCGCTGCGCGACCGCCGCCACCGATTCACCGCCGGTGGCGTCCGGCATCAGCAGGCCGTCGGCCACCATCAGCATCTTCATGAAATTACGCAGCGAGGTCGCGCGATTGACCGGTTTCGACAGGCCGGACTCGGACCACAGCGCATCCACCGCCCCATCCATGAAGCAGACGCCGGTTGCGCTCTGCTCGCGCGGATACGGTCCCTCACCGACCAGCACATAGCGGACCGCCTCGAGCGGCTGTTCAAATGCCGCAAAGATGCGGCCCTGCGTCGGCAGGAAAACGTCGTGCGCAAGCGCTGGCAAATAGGCCGGGTCAGCTTCCGCCATCGCTTGCAGGCCGCGCAACAGCACCGGACGCCAGGACGGGGACGTGCGGTCAACGGCTTCTGTGAACAGGGAAGGAATCATTGGCTGGCTGCGTGGAAAAGCCGGATTGTAGCGCGCCATCCTGCTGGCTCGTTCGGTTGCAAACAGCATGAACGCCAAACGGAACCGTGCATCGCGATGACCTACTCAGGCGGGTGCCTTCGCCCCCCCGGATCTCCTGAGGAACCCCACCCATGCAAGCCCAATTTTCGGCTCTCGAGCAAAGAATCAAGGAAGGCGCCGCCTCCCTGTCTCCCGGCGGCGCCAACGCGCCCTTGCCCGACATCGTGAACACCCGGCGCACGCCTATGAGCCGGCAGCAATTGGTCGAACGCTACCTGCAAACGGTCGGAGACAATCCGGACGTCGACGCGAACAAGCTCCGCGAAAAGGAAGAACCGCGGATGCTGGCCCGCGAGCGCATGGATCTCGAGCTGCCGTGGGGCCCCATCCCCGAGCCGGCCGGGCCGCAATCCGGCGGCCAGTCGCGGCGCGCTGTCGGAAGCGAACAGGACGAATCGCCGTGGCAGCCACCGGCGTCGCAGTGGCAGCACCTGTACACCACCACCAGCACGCTCATCTATCAGGACGCGGCCAACCTGCAGTCCTTTTACAACGAACTCAGCCGCCACACCTGCAGTGACAACCAGTGCACGTCGCGCAACGATGTTCACCTCGACTGGACGGGCCCCCGGCCGAATGAAGCAGCCGAGCCGTTCACTTACCCTGTCCTGATCGACAACGCGCTGCGCACCTTCATCCCCGAGGGCTTCCATGCCGCCGCCAGCCGGCTGCATGCCGTGTCCATCGCGGCGCCCTTTCCGTTCATGCACTCGGCGCCTCCGCGCAACCGCGACGCGGTGCCGGTCATGGCGACCGGTAGCGAATGCGAACACATCAAGCCCTATCAGCCGGCGTCCTGCACGACCTTTTCTGCCGGCGACCAGGTCGCGCAAATCGACAAGTTTTTCAGCGACAACCGCGCACAAGGCAAAGCCCCCGGCGCCGTCTTCGTCGACGGCCCCGTGATCGAGCGATGGGCGAGGGAAAGCCGCATCAAGGGGACGACTGCGCTGGCCATCCGTCCCGACATTGACGTCGTGTACGGGCTCATCGGGGGAGCAGGCGGCTTCCTTCTTATTCTGTCTTCCTACTGCTGCTGGTTATCCCGGAGCGCCATCAAACCCTGTCCGGGCGCTGTCGCACGCCGCGTACGTGCGGGCTGGGAAAAGTGCAAGTCGGCGGTCGGCGTCCTGTGGAATCTGCGATCACGCCAGCCGCTGGCACCGCCCGTGATTCCCGCCAGGTCCTCCGCGAAAAACACCACCGAAGACTACGCGGAAGAAAGTTCGATCGTCATCGAGGACTCCGATTCCGGCAGCACCTACCTCGGCGATTTCAGCAGCTC
>JACCDX010875788.1_pt1 | contig 12817 bp, 19 predicted proteins | sample 7449681 | NCBI WGS metagenome assembly JACCDX01 (sample SAMN15323450, study PRJNA562643) | freshwater metagenome | isolation source: river surface water | place: USA:Blue River Watershed | collected 2017-08-18
GACTTGCCGAAGAAGGGCAAATTATGTTGGGTGGAGCCTCCGGAGAGGCTATGGTTTAATTATTTTGGAATCTTATCTACTATGCTGGGAGGCTTGGGAAGAACTTTAGGTTCTTCTTTTGCTTTTAGAGTCCCTTCAGATTTTTTATAATCAGAAATAGCTTTTTCCAAAAATGTAATTCTTTCTTGGTTAAGTACCTTAATTTCATTTAGATTGGTGGTATTTTCAGAAATAGCAATAGGAAGAATATTTTCTTGCCCTGCTTTGAAAGAAAGTAGTGAGCTTAGAAGACAAATTGCTAGATAAAAAAAAACTTCTTTATTGCCTTCTAGTGTTTGAACCCAAGCATAAAGAATTAATGCTGTGAAAATACAGATAATAAAAGTAAGATACATAGTTACCACCAAACATAAAAATCAATACTGTCTTCAAGGGTAAGTCCATTTTTGTCAAAACTAGTTTTCAGTTCTTTAAAAATAGCTTGTTTAATGAGTGAATAAAGTTCATATTCTCCAACAAATTTATCATCTTCTGAAGAATCAAAATCTTCCACATCCTCTTCAGATAAAAACATGGTTTGCATAGAACCATTACTGACCTCAGCAAAGTCTCTATCAATCAGTTTGTGCCAAAAGTCAAAATAGATATTTTGATCAAGTGTATATTTTGTAATAATGGACATTTTAAGAGCTAATAAAGATTCCTTTGGTGCTAATTTTGATGCTTTTTGAATCTCTTCATCTGATACACCAAGATATCGTTTATATAATTCGTTTTCAAATTTGGCTCTATTTTTACCAAATTTCCCAAAGAAGTCTCTATTATCAAGACCGTATGCCTCATCAAATAAATGCATAAAGTCATTATATTCAAAATGGATTGTTGTGTGGCCTTTGCGAGTTTTTAATGTGCAGATTTCATCAATATCAGATTGTTTAATTTTACATTCTGAAGAGTAAACTTCTTGTTTAAATGCTTCAATTAATTTTTGATGGTTAACCACTTTGATATTAAACAGGCCTTTTTCTAAAAGTTCTTTGTGAACATTTTTCAGATTATTCCAATATTCTAGAGTGTGTTCCTTAGGTTCTTCACTAAAATTAAAATAAAAAGATTCCATAAGTTGTACTGGAACAGATTTATAGTCTAGCTGAAATTCAGCAATATTTTTAGCAAGCCAACAATTAGGCATCTGTTTGATTTGCTTATTGATCATTTGGGCTGTAATAGTCATTTTAAAGTCCTTATTAAATTTTAAACAAAAAGATCAGCTTGGTGTTCATAGCGAATTTGAAAATTCCAAGCATCTTTGTGGTAAATGTTATCAGATTCATCCATGTAGAAAACTTCATAGTCCCATTTGTCAGAACCAAACTTTTCAACACGAACAATCTCAACTTCGGCTTTAGTGGAGATTCCATACCAAATTTCTCCAACATTAAATGCGGGTCCATTTGGTTTATGAAATTTTGTTTTGCTGTTCATGGTGTATGTCTCCAACTGAATTAATATATGGAGATTATATCATAAACAAACAAGTTTTTTGTGTCTGTTACAAAAAAATACAGCCCGAAGGCTGTACTTTTTTCTCTTCAATCATTATAGATTTTCAAGTGCTTCTATTCTTTTCTCAATTGGTGGGTGAGTAGAAAATAAAGCTAAGAAACTTGATGTTCTACCAGATATACCAAAACTTTTTACTGCTTCAGGTAAATGACCTGGAGTTTGTTGTCCAAGTTTTCTCAAGGCTCCAATCATAGCTTGTTTATTTTTAAGTTCTGCTCCACCTTGGTCAGCGGCAAACTCTCTTACTCTTGAGTAGTAAGCAACAATCATACTTGCTAGTATACCAAATACAATGTCAAAAACGATAACACTCAAATGATAAACCCAACTTTGACCTTCATTATCGTCATCGCCTCTGTTTATGAATTTTTCAAGTGCGAAAGCAACTACACGAGAAGCGACAATAACGAATGTGTTAACAACACCTTGAACAAGTGTTAGTGTAACCATATCTCCGTTGGCAACATGAGCAACTTCGTGTCCTATAACTGCTTCAACTTCATCTTTATTTAAATAACGAAGAAGACCTGTTGATACAGCAACTAAGGAGTTGTTTTTAGATGGTCCAGTAGCAAATGCATTCATCTCTTCAGAATCATAAATCGCTACTTCTGGCATTTTAATGCCTTTTTCTTGAGCCATTTTTTCAACAACCCCATAAATCCATCTTTCTGTTGGACCTTCTGTGCCATCAATCATAGTAAGGCTCATAGTCCATTTTGCCATCTTCTTTGAAATGAGTAGTGAAATAAATGAACCAGCGAAACCAAAAAACAAAGCAAAAAGTAAAAGATTTTTGAAATCTATACCTTGGCGAGAGACATAATTATTAATTCCTAGTAAGCTAGCAACAATGCCTAGCATTACTACAATGGCAATGTTTGTTACTAAAAATAAAAAGACTCGTTTCATAGTGGTTTTTCTCCTTTTAAGTTGGTATTTATAATATGCCATTTTTTTTGAAAAAAACAAGATTTTTCTGAATAAATGGAAGTAATAGTCCATTTTTTTAGAAGTTGGTTTTGCTCGTTATCAGTTTGCTATTGATTTTTTAAAAACTTTTTTATATGTCTTTTAGATACGGGAAATAAAATAAAAATAAAATATGTCAGAAGAGTTATTACTTTATTACAATGTCTTTGACGAAGAAGGAAGTTCTGAGGTCGAAGAGCCAATAGCGATAGAAACATCTGAAGAATTAACAAAAATGATTAAAACTAATTATTTTTGTGTGAATGTTATTCAGAAATTGTTTTCTAATTTAAGAGCTAATGAAATTATGCTTGGGTTTCACAATGAAGATCAAATTCTTAGTGGAATATATGATGCTATTGAAAAAGAAAATTACTCCGCTTACAGAAATAAACTAATTGATTTAAATGTGGTTTTGTATGCTAATAATGATACAGAATTATTAAAAGCTTTAAATGTTGTGTCTGAAGCTGACAATATATTATCTACCAGTTTCTTAGGATTAGAGTATCTACTGCTTAAAAAAGTCAAAGATAATTACAAAAAGGCAATCCTATCAAAATATGCTACAAGAATGATAGATTTGGCAGAAACTGTTTTTAATAAAAAGTTTTTTGAGTTAACTATAGATGAACACTTTATTGATAAAATTGTTCAACACCAAATTGAAAATGCTCAAGAATTAAAAAAAGTTCAAAGTAAAATAGAGTCTTTCAATACAAGATTAAAAATAATTGATATTGAAGTAGAAAAATTAAACAAAGAAATTAAATACATCAATTCAGAAAATAAGAAAAATGAAAAGAAGTATGAAGAAAGATTGTCTGAACTAAAAGAGTTGCGAGAGCAATTTGTTAAAGAACGCTTAACAATTTTTGATAAAACAAAAATCATGTTCTTTGAGTGGTTTGGTTTTGCTAATAAAATTGAAGAGGTTCATCAACAAAGAGAATTAAAACTTAAAAATTCAAATACTTTTGTAACTAGATTGTTTGAAGAAGAAAGTAATATTTTAATCAAAGAGGAAACTAGAAAAAATAATTTTTCTGAAAGAAAAGCTTTACTAGATAAAAATATTAAAGAAAAAACAAAAGTGAAAGTTTCTTTAAGTAAACAATTAAAAGATGCTAAATTGGAAATGACAAGTATTAGTAAAGCACTATTGTCACCAAAAGAAGCAGATATGAATAACAACATAGATGTTATTGGTGTTAAGTCAGTGTCTTCACTTTCAAAAGAAAATGTATTGTTTATACACTTATTCCCTAAGGTTGCTAAATTGGGAACAAGCACTTTAGAAGAATATGTAGAAATGATAGATAGAAGTAACATTATTAGAGTGTTCAACCCTAAATTAGATTGTGATATATATCCAATAATTGGTGATGGTTTTTATAGAGATGCACATCAATATTCAAAAGGTGATTTTGGTGTAATTGTTTCAAAAGGTTTGGTGGAAAAAATTAATTCATTAACAAATCCAAGAGATAATGAGAAACCTTCTGATATATTTAGTTTTAAAAATAAAGTAATGGATATGAAGCACAATCCAGAATCAAGTGTGCTAGAGGCAGTAGTAGATAAAGCAGAAGTCTATGGATATGTTTCTGTATTAGATAATATTATAGAGAGAGACTCTGAAAAGAAGATTAAAGTTTCTAAAATAATAAGTGCTTTTGAATATTTAAATAAATTTAATCAACATTCGATTAAAAATGATTTGAAAGAATTGCCTATGGTGTTCATTATCAATGGCGAAATATTAGAAATCCAAGGATTAAAGTTTGATAAGTATAAGTTAAGTGAAAAACAAAAAGAAGTAACTTTAGATATCCAACAAGCAGCTATATTTGTAAGAAAAACTTTTAAAATAGTTAAGAATCTTCAAAAAGCGATTGAAGTGACAATGAAAAAAGATCACATTTCAGAAAAAACACGTGAAAAGTGTATGGAAAAAATGATGCAAAAATTCCAAACATATTTTGCTACCCACGAAAGTGAAAAATTGATAGAAGAATCTTTATTGGTTTCTAAAGATATTATTTTTGAAGAATCAAAACAAGAAATTGTTAGCTCTCTAATTCCTTCAATGTGGGATGATGAAGATGATAATTTTAAAATCTCAATTAGTACAAAATAATTTATTGCACAGCAGAAAAAAACTTGACTTTATAAGGGAAAACCCTTACCATAAATAAAAGAAAGGGAACATTGTTATGCAACAAATTAAAAAATTATTCAAATCAATTATTGAAATCATCGCTGATACAAGAAAATTGCAAACCCAATTAATGGGCAATAAAATAAACGCTGGTTATTAATCAAAACAAAACTTAATTCATAAAAAGATTGCACCTCTCAATGTAGAGGTGTATAATCTTTTTATGAAAATAGAAGCTCCAAATTCAATACTCATTATAGAGCCATCTTCAAAAGATTTAGAAGACATAAAGGTTATTTTTGAAAAAGAGCAATACGATAAGTTGTTGTATGTTGTTCAATTTATTGGGGCATCTGATGTTAATTCATATGAAACTTTTATTTGGTTTGAAAAAGATGGATTAAATTATCTATTTTTTGAATATGAAAATACTGAACACATGTCATTCCATTACGATAAATATATTGCTGATTTAGATAAGTTTACGGAAATGATTGAAAAATATGAGTTTGAAACAAATTTTAGTCAAACAATCAGAAGGCATTGGCTAAAAAAAGAGCTGGATACATTCCTAGAAGAAAATGAATACCCAGCTGCTAAAAAATCAAAAATTTAATTAGAACGGTAAGAAGCTCATAAAGAATCTTGATAGGAATGGCATTACAAGTCCGTCTGAAATTTGACCAGAATTCTTATATTCAATTTTAGCATCAGCAACCTTATTGGAAGCTACTACGTTATTAATAACAAATCGTGGATTTATAACTCCAGATAATCTAATATATTCTTGCTCACCACCAATACTGATTTGCTTTTCTCCAGAAACAACTAAATTACCATTATCTAATACCTCAATTACTGTTACAGTAATGCTTCCTGTAAATAGATTTGTTCCACCAGCGGCACCCTTACCACTAAAGGAATGTGAACTATCTGTAGAAACACCAATCTCACCAATTTTTGCTACTGTATTTCCAAGTCCAGTAATAACAGGTAAACTAACTGAATTGCTATTGTTTTTACTAACACTATTATTTGAATTCACACTGGCTTTTGTATTTTCAACAATATTAATAGTTAGAGTATCGCCAACATCTCTTGGTTTTTGATCTTCAAAAAATGAAATCGCTCCTGAATTATAAATTGCGCCATTGTTGTTCATTCGTTTAGGTTGAGCAGTAGGCTTTGCAGTCATTGGTTGTTGAATGCTACTTGGAGGAGTTGTTGTACAGCCAGCAATAAATACTGCCGCTAAAATTCCAAAAATTATCTTTTTCATCTTATACCCTTGTTTTTAATAATTTTAGTATTACAAAGCAAAAGTTTTTTTGTCAATTATTGACTTATTCAGTGGTTTCGTTCTAAAATGCTAAAAGTATTAATTATGAAATTAGTTATATGTTAAGTAATAAAAGTTATATATATGATGTAGATGAATTAGTTCGGGCAAGTGAGCAACAGCAAAAGATTTATATTGAATATAAAAATGGTTTTGAAGAAGTTTTAGATGCTCATTTGTTTAAAAAAGAAGATTGGCAGTTTACAATTAAATCATTAAAAAATGTATCAAATGGTAATTTTTTTAATTTTTTTAAGTTAAATTGTTGATTTAGTTGATTAAATTGATAAGATAATAGTTTTACAGAAAATGCAAATAATATTTATAAGAGAAAAGTCATCTAAGGCTGTAAGCTTCAAGATATCCAAAAAAACAATTTGGATATCTTTTTTGACGTTTTTAACTGTTATTGCAATGTTCTTTAGTTTTGGTGCTTGGTCTTTATTTCAATTTATTCCAGATTTTGCACAATTAAATATTTTAACAAACTCTAAACAAAACGGAGAATTATTTAAAGATTTAGGTGTCGTTAAAGGGAGAGTTGAATCTCTTGAGAAATTACTTAAGCAACTTGAAGCCGACAAAAAAACTTTAAATACAGTTAGCATTAATCAAGAAATGATTTCAAGTTTAACAGACAAAAATTTAAATGTTAAAAATGCTAGGACAACAATTGATCAATTAATGGTTTCTTTAGATGAAATAGATTCTAAAATTGGATTAATAAAAATGACATCATTGCCGAATGAAGTTACTAAAGGATTTTTCCCTCAACATGAACCAATCTTAGGTAGATTAACTTCTAGTTTTGGTCCTAGAGTTCATCCAATTTCAGGTAGAACCCATACTCATACAGGAACAGATTTTTCAGCATCAATTGGAACCCCAGTTAAATCTGTAGCAGATGGTGTTGTAGTTGCTACTTATATATCTAAATTTGGTTTGGGTAAAAGTATAGATATAGACCACGGTGGAAAATATATAAGCAGATATGCACATTTAGATGGTATTGTAGTTAAAGAAGGTGATTTTATTAAGTCTGGTCAACAAATTGCAAGAGTTGGCTCCACAGGTTCTTCTACTGGTCCTCATTTACATTTAGAAATTGAGGTGGCAGGAAGAAGAGTTGATCCACAAGCATTTTTATCAAAATTTAGGAGAAATAGTCTTGAAAAGAGTTCCAAGTTCGCAACCATACGCTGATGTCCAGCCATTACTACTTCCAAGAGGTGGTGTTTGGTGGCAACGAATGTTCCAATTTACTAGAAGTTGGGTTGGAGCATTATTGCTATTGAGTATTATAAATTTAATAGCAATTTTTTATTTCTTAGGTGTATTTTCTAATCCAGTTGCAATGGCAAAAAAAGCAATGGAAGTTTTAGCCATACAACAAGTTATGACAGCTAGAGATGCTGGAGTGGCTGATGGAGAAATGCTAACTAAATTAAATAGTGAAATAATGACATTAAAAACAGAAAATGAATCATTAAAAGCGTTAATGAAAAAACCAACTGTAGCTTCTAGTGATATGTTATCTGTATCTAAATTAACAATTACTGGCAATAATATTTATTGGCAAGCCTTAGTTAAAACATCAGAAATGAAAAATCAGAATTTTATTTTAGATGTTAGGTCACACAAAGCACCTGTAGTCATTCCAGAAATAATGAATGAAGGCAGACCAATTCTAGTTAAGTCTGGTGGGGACTTGTTTGATGGTAATACAAATTTATATGGCGGAAATTATTTGGCAATATCAATTTGGGATCAAGAAACAAAAAAATTAATTGAAGCAAAAATATTAAAAGTGAGGTAATTATGAAGAAAATAGTAATAACAAATTTAGTTGCAGAAGGTGTGACAATTGAAGGAAAAATAAACTCTCATTCTTCCATTAGAATTGATGGCACTTTTAAGGGTGATATTGTTGTAGAGTCTTCCCAAGGTATTATAGTTGGTCCCACAGGCTTCATAGAGGGAAATATTAAAAGTGGCGGTTTAGTGGTTTTAGGTAAAGTTAAAGGTAAAATTGATGCAGATTCTATAGAAATACGTCAAAGCGGATTGATTGAAGGTGAAATGAAATACCAAGATCTAGAAGTTTTTTCTGGAGGTAAATTCTACGGAACTACAATTGATCAAAAGCAAGAAGAAACAAAATTAACTTGAATTAATAGATAAAAGTATAGTATAATCAAAGGATTAACCAACTAGGAGAGCATTATGGCAGATTGGAAAGTTTCAACCAGAGATAAAAAATCAGTTTTAGAAGTCGAGATTTGGACAAATGACAAAGGTCAAACAGTTAAAAAGATTACTGGATTCCGTTGGGGTTCTTGGATTGTAACTACAGACGATGATGAAGAGCCAGTATTTGAATATGACAATGATGGTCAAATTGATATGTATAGCTATTATGACAATAATGTTGAGTCAATTGAGCTAGATATGTTAGATGATGGTTGGTATATGGATTGGGAGTTCTCTGATGATGTTTCTGAAGAAGAACGAAAAGCTATCCTTGAAGGATATGACGAAGATGGTTATGACTATCTAGAGTCTAACGGTTGGTATAATGATGAAACGCTATGTTTAGTTTCCTGTGAGCTAGATATAGAAAGTGCTTGATTTTATTTATTTTTTTCTTAGTGTATTGAAATGTTTATTAATAAGGAGTTAACATGAAAATGAAAAAAACTATGTTCGCAGTTGCTGCGATTTCTATGATGTCTATTTTTGGTGCTGCTCAAGCCGCTGATGTAGATACTTCAAAAGTTGGTGTGGCTCGTGCTGCTGATCCAACAATTTTTAGTAATATGGGTATGAGTGCTAAAGTTGGTACCGCAGGTGCTGGTGTTGATTTTACTTTCCCAGTAAATGATAAATTCAAGGTTCGTGCTGGTTATTCCACATATGACTATAGTGACACAGTTACTAAAGAAAACATCACTTATGATGGTAAACTAAAGATTGGTGGTTGGAACCTATTAGGTGACTGGCATCCAGCAGGTAATGGCTTCCGTTTTACTGGCGGTATTTACAGCCCTGAACATGCTATTACAGGTAATGCTCGTTACACAGGTGGTGGCACAATTGACCTTAACGGTGTTACATATAATGCTGCTGATTTAGCCAACTTGAACATGTCTTCAAAGTGGAACAAAGTTTCTCCATACCTTGGTTTGGGTTATGATGGTTTTAACTCTACTAAATCTGGTGGCTTCTATTTCACAGCAGATGCTGGTGTTATCTTCACTGGTTCACCAAAAGTTAAACTTAATGCTGACTGCTTGAATCCAGCAATTTGTGCCGCAGTTGGAACTGACATTGCTGCTGAAGAAGCAAAGCTTAACAGCAACTTAAAGTCTGTTAAGTATATGCCAGTTGTTCAGTTGGGTGTTGGATATCGCTTCTAATCAACTCTTGACTTAAATAAAAGCCCAGCCTTAAACAGCTGGGTTTTTTATTGACTTTTTTTAGATAAGGCAATAACCTAATTGTCTATAAAAAAGGAATATTATCATGGATATTACAAAAGTTGTAGATTTAGATGATTATAAAAAGGAATTAGAAATTTCTAAACAAATTGATGAATTAAAAGCAAGTGATTATACATATGAACAAATAGCAGAAATGTTAAAAATTCCTTTAGGTAGAGTGATGGGAATTTGTTAATGGAATTAGAAATATTAATAGGATATGTAGCAGCTTTTCTCACCACTGTATCTTTTATTCCCCAAGTAGTTCAAATTTATAAAACGAAAAATACTGATTCAATATCTGGCTTGATGTATTTAATATTTTGTTTTGGTGTCGCATTATGGCTTTTTTATGGTGTGATTATTTCATCTATGCCAGTTATTATAGCCAACTCAATTACTCTTGTTTTGTCGTTATATATATTGGTTATGAAACTAAAAAATAAGACAAAATAAATCACGCTTGATTTAGGAAGTTTTTTTTATTAAGGTTTTTAGTGCGATAGAAAAAAGCAAAAAATTTAAGGGATTTTTCAATGTTTTTAATAATTGGATATGTAATAGTATTGCTAGCGTCAATTGGAACCTACGCTATACACGGAGATGTAAGACTTTTATGGGTTCCAGCTGAATATGCTGCTATTGTTGGTTTAACAATAGGTGGTTTCGTTGCTGGTAATAATATGACAGTTATTAAGCACACCTTGGCAGCAATTGGTCCTGCTTTAAAACCATCTAAATATAATAAAGCATTTTATATTGAAACATTGGCACTTATTTTTGAAGTGTTATCAAAAGCTAAAAAAGAAGGTCTGATGGCAATTGAAGCTGATGTTGAAGAGCCAGAAAAAAGTGCATTATTCAAAAAATATCCAACAGTATCAGATGATCACCATGTGATTGATTTTATAACAGACTACTTAAGAATGATGATTGGTGGAAACTTAAATCCTAATGAAATTGAAAACTTAATGGATGTAGAATTAGACATTATGATGCACGAAGAAATGGAGCCATCACATATTGTTGCTAAAACTGGTGATGCAACCCCAGCCTTCGGTATAGTTGTTGCTGTGATGGGTGTTGTGAACGTTATGTCATCAGTGGGTCAACCTCCAGCAGTTTTGGGTAAAATGATTGGTGGTGCTTTAGTTGGAACTTTCTTGGGTATTTTAATTTCATATGGTTTTATTGCCCCAATCGCTTCATTATTAGAGCAAAAAGCTAAAGCTTCAGAACCAATATTTAAATCAGTTAAAATGGCACTATTAGCTTCTATGTCTGGATATGCTCCAGCAGTGGCTGTAGAATTTGGAAGAAAAGCAATTGCGATGCATGATCGTCCAAGCTTCAAAGAGTTAGAGGCAGAATTGAAAGCTCGTAAAGGTAAGTAAAAATGTCTGATAATTCTAAACGCCCCATAGTCGTTAAAAAAATTAAAAAAGTTTCAGGTGGGCATCACGGCGGTGCTTGGAAAATTGCTTACGCTGACTTCGTGACTGCTATGATGGCATTCTTCTTGCTTATGTGGCTTTTAGGTTCTACAACACAAGCAGATCTTCAAGGTATCGCTGAATATTTCCAAAACCCTGTTAGAGTATCTCAAGCTGGCGGTTCTGGTATGGGTGATGCTACAAGTGTGATTCAAGGTGGTGGTAAAGATTTGACAAGACAGGCTGGACAAGTTAAGGCTGGACAAGTTAAAGCAAGAGAAACTTCGTTCTCTAAAGAAGCGCAAATGGAAGCAATGCGTAGAGAAAAAGAAAAGTTAGAAATGATTAAACGTAAAATTGAAGAAATGATAGACAAGAGTCCTCAATTATCTCAGTTTAAAAAACAATTATTGCTAGATATCACATCAGAGGGTTTAAGAATTCAAGTCGTAGACGAACAAAATCGTCCTATGTTTGATTTAAGTTCTGATGAGTTAAAACCATACACAAGAACCATTCTAAGAGAGATTGGTAAAGCATTAAATGATGTAGAAAATAAAATTAGTGTTTCGGGTCACACTGATGCTGCTAAATTTGCCGCTGGTGAAAAATCATTCTCAAATTGGGAATTATCTTCTAACAGAGCTAATGCTTCCAGGAGAGAATTAGTTGCTGGTGGTATGGCATCAGAAAAAATTATGAGAGTTATTGGTTTAGGTTCAACTGTTTTGTTTGATAAAGAAAATCCATTAGGTGCTGTAAATAGAAGAATCAGTATAGTTGTTTTAAATAAGAAGACTGAATTGGCTATTATGAATGACGAAAGCAAAAATCCTAATGTTGAAGAAACTTTCATGTTAGATGAAAATGGTACATTAAGTCCTAGCTCTTCAGCTAAACCCGTACCTCAAACCGCTTTAGAAAGAGCGGCAGTGATGGCACCAGCCCCAAATCCAGATAAAAAGTAATACTTTTATATTATAAAATAAAAACATTGTTTTATTTGGGGTTTTTACCTAGAAAATACTTGCTTTTTTTTCAACTTGTCTATACAATGACATTTCGTTCAATTTAACACTTTATGGAGGAATCACTATGAACAAAATTACTATGATCGCTTTAACCGCTGTTGCTGCCCTTGCTATGACTGCTTGTGGTAAGAAAGAAGAAGCTGCTATGCCTACTCCAGCTCCTGCTCCTGCTGCTTCAGCTCCAGCATCTGCTCCTGCTGCCGCAGAAGCTCCTAAGGCTGATCAAGCTGCAACAACTGCACCTACGCCAGCTACTGCTGAAGCACAAGCCCCTCAAGCTCCTGCTGCCGCACCAGCAACTGCTAAGTAAGATTTTAAGTCTTACTAAGAAGGCAAACCACCCAATGGGTGGTTTTTCTATTGCTATATTTGATTTAGTTATTTAGCCTATTATAATTAATAATGAAGAATAAAATTTCAAAGGTTAATTATGATTAAAGATGCACACATTAAAGAAACTTTTTTTAAAACATTGATATCTTACAGTAAAGAGATTAATAAAAATAAACAATTAAGTTATAGAGAGAATTTAACTAAGGCTATAGAAAATGATTTCAACTATATGGTTAATATGGGTGTGATTAATATTTTTGATGATAGTTATGACCTTTTATTTGAAAGCTATAGAGAGAACAAAGAAATAATTTCTTTATTGCTTACTTTAAACACTAACGACCCACAAGAAAAAGAGAATATAATTAATTTTATTCGTGAGCAAGAAACTACATATAGTCAAGGTAGTTTTAATTTTAAAAATAGTATAAATTCATTGTTTTTTAATTCTGAAAAATCTCTCAATGAACTTATAGAAAATACAAAACCTTGCCAATTAAGTA
>JACCDX011085855.1_pt1 | contig 12814 bp, 11 predicted proteins | sample 7449681 | NCBI WGS metagenome assembly JACCDX01 (sample SAMN15323450, study PRJNA562643) | freshwater metagenome | isolation source: river surface water | place: USA:Blue River Watershed | collected 2017-08-18
GAAGGGTGCAACCATCGGTGCACTTTTTGCATCATCCCCTCGATGCGTGGCGACCTGGTCAGCCGGCCCGTGGGAGATGTGCTGCTCGAAGCCCAAGCCCTCTTCGAATCGGGCGTGAAAGAGTTGCTGGTGATCAGCCAGGACACCTCGGCTTACGGGGTCGACACACAATACCGCACAGGATTTTTTGAGGGCCGTCCGCTCAAGACTCGCACGCTCGAACTGGCGCGGGCGCTGGGTGAGTTGGCGGCCCGACATGGAGCCTGGGTGCGCCTGCATTATGTCTATCCCTATCCTTCGGTCGATGAGTTGATTCCCCTCATGGCCGACGGGCTCATCCTGCCTTACCTGGATGTGCCGTTTCAGCACAGCCACCCTGATGTCTTAAAGCGCATGAAGCGGCCAGCGAGCGGCGAGAAAAATCTGGAGCGCATTCGTCGCTGGCGCGAACTTTGCCCGGAACTCGTGATTCGCAGCACTTTCATCGCCGGCTTTCCCGGCGAGACCGAAGCAGAATTTGAACATTTGCTCGATTTCATGCGCGAGGCCCGCATCGATCGCGCCGGTTGCTTTGCCTACAGCCCAGTTGAAGGGGCTGCCGCCAACCAGCTGCCTGGCATGCTGCCGCCAGCCGAGCGCGAGTCTCGCCAAGCCCGATTCATGACGGTAGCGGAGCAGGTGTCGATGCAAAAGTTGCAAGACAGGATCGGGCAGACCTTGCAGGTGCTGGTCGATGGGGCCAAAGGCGCAGGCCGTCAGGGCGGGGTAGGGCGCAGTTACGCCGATGCTCCCGAAATCGATGGCGTGGTGCATCTGTTGCCGCCCGAAAAAATCAGCAAACGCATCGCAGTCGGAGAATTTACGCGGGCTCGGGTGGTGGGCACCCAGGGGCACGACTTGGTGGCGGTGCCGGTTTGAGAGTCAGCCAAAAAAAAGACTGGTCTAAAAGACCAGCCTGTTCTTGTAAGATTGGTGCCCAGGAAGGGACTCGAACCCCCACGATGTTACTCGCTAGTACCTGAAACTAGTGCGTCTACCAATTCCGCCACCTGGGCATTTCAGGAAAGAAAGGCATTGTATCAAAAAATTGAGGCCATCCAACGCAGCGTTGGAAGAATTTGAAGGAACCGTTCTGGGTCATCGCGATGGCCACGGATTTGTCCAGCGCGATGACGGCTCAGCCGACATTTTTTTGCCGCCCAACGAAATGCGCGCGGTGCTCCATCGGGATCGCGTGCGGGCTCGGGTGGTGCGCACCGACCATCGGGGTCGCCCCGAAGGCAAGGTGCTTGAAATCATCGATCGCCCCAAACACCCCATCATTGGGCGCTTGTTGCAAGAAAGTGGCGTTTGGTTGGTCGCCCCCGAAGACAAGCGTTATGGTCAAGACATCATCATTCCTAAAACCGCCACGGGTCTGGCTCAAGCCGGCCAGGTGGTGGTGGTCGAATTGACCGAACCGCCCAGCTTGTATGGTCAACCGGTAGGTCGCATCACCGAAGTCTTGGGCGAAGTCGATGACCCGGGCATGGAAATCGAGATCGCCGTTCGAAAATACGGTGTCCCCCATCTGTTTTCCGAGGCCTGCCTGGCACAGGCTAAAGCCTTGCCGGACAAGGTCAAAGCCACCGATGCCAAGGGGCGTGTCGATTTGCGCGACGTGCCCTTGGTGACCATCGATGGAGAAGATGCGCGCGACTTTGACGATGCGGTTTATTGCGAGCCCACCAAAATCGGACGGCGCAAAGGCTGGCGTTTGCTGGTGGCCATCGCCGACGTCAGCCACTATGTGCAGTCCGGCTCGGCCATCGATGTGGATGCATTTGACCGTGCCACCAGCGTGTATTTTCCGCGCCGGGTGATTCCGATGCTGCCCGAAAAATTGTCCAATGGATTGTGCTCACTCAATCCGGATGTGGATCGTTTGTGCATGGTCTGCGACATGCTGATCGACCCCCAAGGCGAAGTCACGGCCTACCAGTTTTATCCCGCCATCATGCACAGTCACGCCCGCTTCACCTACACCGAGGTGGCGGCCATTCTGTCCAATACCCGGGGTGTCCAGGCTTTGGCGCGGGCTGACCGGGTCGATGACCTCATGCACTTGCACGATGTCTATAGAGCCCTGCTGGGGGCGCGGCAACGCCGAGGCGCCATGGACTTTGAGACCACAGAAACCCAGATCGTTTGCGATGAAAACGGACGCATCGACAAAATCGTGCCCCGTGTGCGCAACGATGCGCATCGCCTCATTGAAGAGGCGATGCTGGCGGCCAACTGTTGCAGTGCCGACTTCATTTTGCAAGCCAAGCACCCGGGTTTATTCCGCGTCCACGAAGGTCCCACCCCCGAAAAACTCGAATTGCTGCGCAACTACCTCAAGGTGCTGGGTCTGAACATGGGGGTCAGCGACGATCCCCGGCCGGCCGAATTTCAGGCCATCGCCAAGGCCACCGAAGGTCGGCCCGATGTGCAGCAAATCCACACCATGTTGTTGCGCTCGATGCAACAAGCGATCTACACCCCCGTCAACAGCGGGCACTTTGGACTCGCTTTTGAGGCCTACACCCACTTCACCAGCCCGATTCGGCGCTATCCGGATTTGTTGGTGCACCGAGTGATCAAGGCCATATTGGCACAGCAGCGTTACAACCTGCCCCAGTTGCCCATACCCGGTGAAGCCCACGCCAAGCTGTCGCGCCGTCTGGCCCAACGTGGTCGGGCGCCAACGGCTCCAGCGACCAAAGGTCAATCAGCGAGCCCACAATCGGTCTGGGAAGCCGCTGGTCTGCACTGCAGTGCCAACGAGCGCCGAGCCGACGAGGCCAGTAAAGACGTCGAAGCGTGGTTGAAGTGCAAATTCATGCGCGACCACTTGGGTGAAGAGTTTGGCGGCGTTGTCAGCTCGGTCACCTCATTTGGTCTGTTTGTGACCCTTGATAGCTTGTATGTCGAGGGGTTGGTGCACATCACCGAGTTGGGCGGCGAGTATTTCCGCTTTGACGAAGTCCGGCAGGAGTTGCGCGGCGAACGAACTGGCATCCGTTATGCCATCGGTACCCGGGTGCGCATTCAGGTCAGCCGGGTTGACCTCGATGGGCGCAAAATTGACTTCAGGTTGGTTCCAGAGGGCCTGGATCGAGCGCTCAAGCCTGTGCGCGAACGCCCGGGCGACAAACCGCTGACCTCCAAGCGGACCGGCAAATCCAGAGCCAAGACTCAGGAGTCCACTGGCGCGATTCGCTTGTCCCCCATACAGGCCTTGAAGTCAGCGGTTAAAAAGGCCGCAGCCAGTCAAAAGGGCAAGTCCAAAAAGGGACGCCGCTGACATTCTCAGATCTCAATTTCACTTTCATTTCAGAGGGAGCCCATCACATGAAACATGCCAATCGAGTGGCCATCGTCACCGGCGCGGGTTCAGGCATCGGTCAGGCCGCCGCACTTGCGTTGTTGGGTGACGGCTGGCGGGTCGTCTTGGCCGGCCGGCGTGCCGATGCTTTGCAAGCAACCATTGAAATGGCTGGCGACGGGGCTCAGGCCATGGCTGTGCCGACCGACGTCACCGACCCCGAATCGGTTCGGCAGTTGTTTGATCGGACCGCGTCAAGTCACGGCCGGGTGGACCTGCTGTTCAACAATGCGGGCGTCGGAGCGCCTGCCATCCCCCTCGAAGAATTGAGCATCGAACAATGGAAAGCCGTGGTCGATACCAATCTGAATGGCATGTTCTATGGGATCCAAAATGCATTTCGGGTCATGAAGGATCAAAACCCCAGAGGCGGGCGCATCATCAACAACGGTTCCATCTCGGCCACCACGCCAAGGCCGCATTCGATTGCTTACACCGCCACCAAGCATGCAGTGTCGGGCTTGACCAAAGCGGCCTCGCTCGATGGTCGCCGTTATGACATTGCGGTCGGTCAGATCGATGTCGGCAATGCCGCCACCCCCTTGGCCAGCCGGATGGCCAAAGGCGTGCTGCAAGCCAACGGCGAAACCAAGGCAGAGCCTCTGATGGATGTGGCCATCGTGGGGCAGTCGGTGCTGTACATGGCCAACCTGCCGCTCGAAGCCAATGTGATGTTTCACACCGTAATGGCCACCAAAATGCCTTTTGCCGGCCGCGGCTGAGCCTCACTGATCGTCAGCGATTAACGGTTTGTCGGCAGGGCCCTGCTCGGCTTGCAGACCGTGCAAATAGACAGCGGCACAACTGCCGTCCCATGCCGGTTCGCCCAGCGCCAGCCGGGCCCCGATCCAGCCTGCCAAGACATCGCCGCTGCCCGCTGTCGCCAATCGCTGATTTCCGCTGGGGTTGATGGCCATGCGACCGTCCGGATGCGCCACGATGCTGCCAGATCCCTTGAGCACCACCACGGCGCCTGCCCAGACACTCAGTTTTCGGGCCGCGGCCAGTCGATCGGCTTGCACTTCGGACGCCGTACAACCCAGCAAGCGAGCTGCTTCGAGGGGATGAGGGGTGAGCACCGTGTGAACAGGGCGTGAGCCGCGCTGCTTGAGCAGGGTTTGCAAACCGCTGTCAGCGGAGATGGCATTGAGGGCGTCGGCGTCAAGCACCAAGCGACTGGTCCGTGACAACAGGCGGGGCAGAACAGACCCGATGGCATGCCCGCCACCGCAGCCCGCAACCACCGTGGTCTCATCGGCGAGGTCGGCAATGGCAGAAGCGGTCATGAGCGCCAGTGGCCTGGCTGCGGGTGCCAACTCGGGAGCCAGCAGGTAGACATGAACCCGTCCAGCACCTCGGCGCAGGGCCGATTGTCCAGCCAGCCACGCCGCTCCGGCCATGCCCGCATCGCCGCCGATCACCCAGACTGTACCCCCATGCCCTTTGTGACTGTCATGACGCGGGACAGCATGAGGGGGAGCGCCCAGCAAGCGGGCGGTTGCAAACTGGGCCCAATCGGGGTGTCCCAAATCATCCCACCAAACCCGGCCCGCCGCATCCCGGCCCGCACCGGTGAACAAGCCCGTTTTAAGGGTCAGCAGGCTCAAAGTATGGGTCAGGTCAGGTGGACGCAGCAGGTCTTGAGGGGGGGCGCACCATAACCCTGTACCGGCTTGCAAACCGGTGGGTACGTCGGCACACAGCAAAGGGGCTGTGCTGCGGCGCATCAGCCCCAGCCATTTGGCGTGCAAAGCAGGCAAACCGGGGCGGGCACCCAGACCGTACAGGGCGTCCACCGCCAAATCCCAGGGAGCTGAGGGCGGCACAGCGTGCACGGGCAACCCCGCCGCTTGGCAGGTCTGCAAAGCCCAGGCTGCGTCGCTGCCCGGGCGCGGGGCGCTGGCTTCGCGACTGATCCATACCGTTCGCCCGGCCTGGTGCAGTTTGAGGGCCGCGATCAGCCCATCTCCGCCATTGTTGCCCGGCCCGCAAGCGACCCAAAACAATCGACCATGGGGTGCCAATGCCATCGCCAATCGAGCCAGGCTGGCCCCGGCCTGGGCCATCAGGGTGTGATTCGGGTGAGCGGCCAGGGCTTTGGCCTCGGCCAAGCAACTTCCTGCCTCGTCGTGTAGGGGGAGTTCCTGACCCGCGGGGAGGGCGTGCAGCGACATGTCTGTGTTAGAATACTTGGGTTTGGTCCCGAACGGGTCCATGCAACCGAGAGGGTCCTGTGCCCTCCCGGTTCAATCTCAGACCGGCTCATTCAAGGTGTGAGGCCGGGGTCAACAGAGCCCCATCCTCATTCGAACCGGATTTTAGACTTAACCTTTGGAGAGACCTCATGTCCACCAACATGCGCGAAATGCTGGAAGCCGGCGTTCATTTCGGCCACCAGACCCGATTCTGGAACCCCAAGATGGCTCCGTTCATCTTCGGTCACCGCAACAAAATCCACATCATCAACCTCGAAAAAACCCTCCCGATGTATCAGGAGGCCATGAAGTTTGTGCGCCAGTTGGCCGCCAACCGTGGCAATGTGTTGATGGTGGGCACCAAGCGCCAAGCGCGCGAAATCGTCGCCGCCGAAGCTCAGCGCGCTGGTGTGCCGTATGTCGACCAGCGTTGGCTGGGCGGCATGCTGACCAACTTCAAAACCGTGAAGACCTCCATCAAGCGCCTCAAAGACATGAAGGCTCAACTCGAAGCCGGTCTTGACAGCATGAGCAAAAAAGAACAACTCATGTTCAGCCGCGAACTCGAAAAGCTTGAAAAAGACATCGGCGGCATCCAGGACATGAACACCCTGCCTGACGCCATTTTCGTGATCGATGTGGGTTACCACAAGATTGCCGTGGCTGAAGCCCGCAAACTGGGCATTCCCCTGATCGGCGTGGTCGACACCAACCACTCTCCAGAGGGCATCGACTATGTGATCCCCGGTAACGATGATTCGTCCAAGGCCGTCACCTTGTATGCGCCCGGCATGGCCGATGCCATCTTGGAAGGTCGTGCCAACGCCGTATCCGAGGTCGTCCAAGCGGCAGCCGCCGAGGGGGACGATGAGTTCGTCGAAGTCGAGGACGGTGCCGCCGCCTGAAGGCCCAACCGCTGGGGTCCTGCGGGACCCGGCCACAGGGGCTGATCGCAGCCCCTTTTTCATGAATAGATCTGACTGAACACGGAGAAACAAATGGCAGCAATCACCGCTAGCATGGTCGCCGAACTGCGCGCCAAGACCGATGCCCCCATGATGGAATGTAAGAAAGCCCTGACCGAGGCCGATGGCGACATGGCCAAAGCCGAGGAACTGTTGCGCGTCAAATTGGGCAGCAAGGCCGGCAAGGCCGCCGCTCGCGTCACCGCCGAAGGCGTGGTGAGCAGCTTCATCAGTGGCAAAACCGGCGCCCTGATCGAGGTCAACTGCGAGACCGACTTTGTCACCAAAAACGACAGCTTCATCGCCATGGCCAAAGCAGCCGCCGGGCTGGTGGTGCGCCACAACCCCGCCGACATTGCCGCGCTGGGCGCTTTGGCGCACAGTCAGGATGGTTTTGGTCCCACCCTGGAAGATGTGCGCAAAGGACTGATTGGCAAGATCGGTGAGAACATGAGCTTTCGTCGCTTCAAGCGCTTTGAAGGCACATCTGGACTGACTTCCTACCTGCACGGCACCCGCATCGGCGTGGTCGTCGAGTTTGAAGGCGATGAGTCAGCTGCTCGCGATGTGGCCATGCACGTGGCCGCCATGAAGCCCGTCGCCCTGACCTCGGCCGATGTCCCGGCTGATTTGATCGACAAAGAGCGTTCGGTCGCCGCTGCCAAAGCCGCCGAGTCTGGCAAGCCTGCTGACATCGTGGCCAAAATGATCGATGGCTCGGTGCAAAAATACCTCAAGGAGGTGTCTTTGTTCAATCAGCCTTTCGTCAAAAACGACAAACAAACCGTCGAGCAGATGCTCAAGGCCGCCAATACCCAGGTCAAGTCGTTCACCCTGTATGTGGTGGGCGAGGGCATCGAGAAAAAGGTCGATGACTTTGCCGCCGAGGTGGCTGCCCAGGTGGCCGCTGCCAAACAAGCCGGCTGATTCACCCAAGGGACTTCGGTCCCTTTTTTTTCGCCCCTGAAAAAAGTTACACTCGAAACCCTAAGGAGATCCTCGCCATGACCGTCAGCCGCCCAGCTCATCAGCGCATCTTGCTCAAGCTGTCGGGTGAGGCTCTCATGGGCGAAGACGCTTTTGGCATCAATCGGGCCACCATCGTGCGCATGGTCGACGAGGTGGCTGAAGTCACCCGTTTGGGGGTACAAGTGGCCGTGGTGATCGGCGGCGGCAACATTTTTCGCGGTGTCGCAGGCGGCTCGGTCGGCATGGATCGGGCTACCGCCGATTACATGGGCATGCTGGCCACCGTCATGAATGCCCTCGCGTTGGCCGATACCATGAACAAAGCGGGTCTGACGGCCCGAGTGATGTCCGCCATTGCCATTGAGCAGGTGGTCGAGCCATATGTTCGTCCCAAGGCCCTGCAATACCTCGAAGAGGGCAAGGTCGTCATTTTTGCGGCGGGTACGGGCAATCCCTTTTTCACCACCGACACGGCAGCGGCCTTGCGGGGTGCCGAAATCGGAGCCGAACTGGTGCTCAAGGCCACCAAAGTCGACGGCGTTTATTCTGCCGATCCCAAAAAAGACCCGCAGGCCACGCGTTATAGCACGATCAGTTTTGACGATGCCATTCGGCAAAATCTGGGCATCATGGACGCCACCGCTTTCGCCCTTTGCCGTGACCAGAAATTGCCGATCAAGGTATTCTCCATTTTTAAAAACGGCGCACTCAAACGCGTTGTCATGGGCGAAGACGAGGGTACTCTCGTTTACGCCTGACCCTTTTACCGAACGATGGTCCCATCATGAGCATTGCAGACATCAAGAAAAACACCGAGTCCAAGATGGCTCAATCGATCACCGCCTTACAGGGACACCTGGGCAAGATACGCACCGGGCGTGCCAACCCGGGCTTGCTCGAGTCTGTGATGGTGGATTACTACGGCAACCCCACGCCCATCAACCAAGTGGCCAATGTGTCTTTGCTGGATGCCCGCACCATCAGTGTGCAGCCCTGGGAAAAAGGCATGGGAGCCAAAATCGAAAAGGCCATCCGTGACAGCGACTTGGGGCTGAACCCGGCCGCGATGGGGGATTTGATTCGCGTGCCCATGCCCCCCATGACCGAAGAACGTCGCAAGGAACTCACCAAGGTGGTCCGCGCCGAGGGCGAAAACGCCAAAGTGGCAGTCCGCAACCTGCGTCGGGATGCCAACGAGGCCGTGAAAAAATTGGTCAAGGACAAACTGGCTTCGGAAGACGACCAAAAGCGCGCAGAAGCCGATATCCAGAAAACCACTGACAAATACATCGCCGAGGTCGACAAGGCTGTCGCTGCCAAAGAGCAGGACATCATGGCGGTCTGACGGATGCTGCGTCAACGCGTCATCACAGCCTTGCTGCTGGTGGCGGTATTTTTACCGGCCCTGTTCCACCCCGATCCAAACGGCCTGGCCCTCCTGAGCCTGTTGCTGATCTCCGCCGCCGGGTGGGAGTGGGGGCGTTTGGTGGGTTGGCACGGGCGTGCTGCGTGGGGGTTAGGGCTGGCCTGCCTGTTGGTCTGCTTGTTGGCCTGGTCGTTCGAATTGCATACCGCATCCTTGGCCCCCTTTTGGTTGTTGTTGACATGGGTCTGGATCGGTGGATCAGCCTGGATGTTGCACAAGGGCTTGTCAGCTTGGGGGCAGATACCCCGTGGGTTGCGCGCTCTGTTGGGCTTGGTTGTGCTATGCGCGACCTGGCTGGCTTTGTTGGGCGCGAAAATTCAAGGCACCAATTTCATGTTGTCCGTGTTGTTGCTGGTCTGGGTCGCTGACATATCGGCTTACTTCAGTGGCCGGGCCTGGGGGCGTCGTAAACTGGCTCCCTCAATCAGTCCCGGCAAGACCTGGGAAGGCGTCGCCGGGGCCTTTGTCGGGGTGATTGTTTTGGCGTTTTTTTGGATCTGGCTCGATGCCACGCATGACACCGGGTCACCCAGCATTTACACCCTGATCAGCCGTTCGGGCTGGGTTTGGGGCTTGCTTTCGTTGGTGATGCTGACGGCCATGAGTGTGGTGGGCGATTTGATCGAGTCGCTGATCAAGCGAAGCGCCGGCGTCAAGGACAGCAGCCAGTTGTTGCCTGGACACGGCGGGGTGCTCGATCGTGTGGATGCCTTGTTACCGACCCTGCCGCTGGCTTGGTGTCTCAGCCTCTGGATGAACCGATGAATCTGACCATTTTGGGATCCACCGGATCCATTGGCACCAGCACCCTCGATGTGGTGGCGCGTCACCCCGACCGTTTCAAGGTATGGGCCCTGACGGCCGCCAGCCAGGTCGACCTGATGTGGCAGCAATGCCAGCAGTTCCATCCGGTGCGAGTGGTCATGGTTCACGAATCATCGGCGCGCGAGTTGCGCCTGCGTTTGGCGCAATCCGGTTTGCATGACATCGAGGTGATGTCAGGTTTTGAGGCCCTCGACGAAGTGGCATGTGCCCCCGAAGTCGATGCGGTCATGGCCGCCATCGTGGGTGCGGTGGGGTTATCGCCATGCCTGGCTGCTGCACGCGCCGGCAAACGTTTGATGCTCGCCAACAAGGAAGCATTGGTGGTGGGTGCCGATTTGTTCTTGCAGGCGGTCGAGCAGGGCGGTGCCAAGTTGCTGCCCATCGACAGCGAACATTCGGCCATTTTTCAGTCCTTGCCTGAAGATCGCACTACCTGGTTGCGCCGTGTTGACAAAATCATCCTCACGGCCTCTGGCGGCCCATTTCGCCGCATGGATCCCGAACGCTTGCGCGAGGTCACCCCAGAGCAAGCTTGCGCACATCCGAATTGGGTCATGGGCCGGAAAATTTCGGTCGACTCGGCGACCATGATGAACAAAGCCCTGGAAGTCATCGAGGCGCGATACTTGTTTGGTTTGCCCCCCGAACGCATCGAGGTCGTCATTCATCCGCAAAGCGTCATTCACTCCATGGTTCAGTACCAAGATGGCTCGGTGCTTGCTCAATTGGGCAGTCCGGACATGAAAGTGCCCATCGCTTACGGGCTGAGTTGGCCGGAGCGGATCGAATCCGGGGCTGCCCGGCTGGATTTCAAAACCATGGCTGACATGAGCTTTGAATCTTTTGATGAACCGGCGCATCAGCGCCGCTACCCCGGGTTGCAACTGGCCTACGAGGCTTTGAACAGCCCGCCCGGTACCACTGCGGTGCTCAATGCGGCCAATGAAATCGCCGTCGAGGCTTTTTTGAACCGACAGATTCGTTTTGATCAGATACACACCTTGAATCGTTCGACGCTCGATGCGTTGCCTGTGGAGCCTCCAACCGATTTGGCCTCCCTTTTGGCCCTTGACGCACGAGCCCGCGATCTGGCGCGGCACCTCATGGCTCAACTGAATTGAGCCATGGCCAGCCTGTTTTACTTCTTGTTGGCCGTGACCCTGCTGGTGGCCGTGCATGAGTATGGTCATTACCGGCTGGCGGTGGCTTGCGGGGTTCGGGTCGAGCGCTTTTCGATCGGGTTCGGGCCGGTTGTGTGGCGCTGGCGGCCACGCCACCCACGGCCCGGCCAAGACACCGAATTCGTCCTGTGTGCTTTGCCTCTGGGCGGTTATGTGCGCATGCTCGATGAAAACGCCGAGCCTGTCTCGCCCTCTTTGAGGGCCATGGCCTTCAATCGTCAAAGTGTCGGACGCCGATCCCTGATCGTGTTGGCCGGTCCTTTGGCGAACCTGATCATGGCCTGGGCGTTGCTGGCCTTGCTGGGTATGGCGGGTCAATACCAGCCCCGACCGACGGCTGCAGCGCCGTTACCCGGCAGTGCTTTGCAGCTTGCCGGTGTGTTGTCGGGTGACACCCTCATGGCCGTGCGCACCGATGAGCAAGAAACGCCTGTCAAGACTCTGCAAGACTGGTTGCGGCTGATGACCCAAGCCCAAGACTCGCAGCAGTCGCTGAGCCTGCTTGTCATGGGCCAAGAGGGTCAGCAGCGGTGGCTGCGTTTTGCTTGGCCCGCGATGACAGAGCCTTTGGACACCCCCGAGGGCTTGCGTTCGCTGGGATGGGCCGGTCTATGGTCGCCGCCCGTCTTGGGTACCCTGGTGGGCGGCGGCCAGGCCGAACGGCAAGGCTTGTTGGCGGGTGATCGGGTTCTGAGCATCGACGGTCAGCTCGTGCGTGATGCCCCTGAGTTGCGTCAACTCATCCGTGCTTCGCTCAACCCCGATGGCACGCCGATGGCTCGGCAATGGCAAATTGAGCGTCCCTCGCACACCGGACCTCTGAGTCTGCGGATCGAGCCCCGGGTGGTGACCGAGCAGGGTCAAGCCGTCGGCCGCCTCGATGTCCGGGTGGGGGGTGCGCCGGAGCAGGTTTGGGTTCGACACGATGTTTTCAGCGCCATGTCGCTGGCAGCTCAACGCTGCCTGGAGATGACCTGGGCCACCTTGCAGGCTTTTGGGCGGATGCTCACGGGTTGGGCGGCTTGGGACCAACTCGCCGGACCCGTGACCATGGCCGATTTTGCGGGTCAATCCGCAGCCTTGGGGTGGGCCCAATATGTGCAATATTTGGCCTGGATCAGTCTGAGTCTGGGCATTCTCAATCTTTTACCCATTCCTGTGCTCGATGGGGGACACCTGATGTGTTATCTTTACGAATCTCTCCGGGGCCGACCTGTTTCGCCGCGCGTCATGTCTTTTTTGCAGCGTTTGGGGGTGTTGCTGGTTGCACTCCTGATGTTCGCAGCGCTTTACAACGATCTGATGCGATGGTGGGGGCAGGGCTAGTGGGTCGAGCGAACGAAAGAAACCTTTGATGCTGAAACTGATTTCCGCCTTGTGTCGTGGCTGTGTTGTGGCTTTGCTGTCCTTGCAGTTGGTCTGGGCGGTCGAACCCTTCACGGTGCGTGATATCCGCATTGAGGGCTTGCAACGCGTCGAGCCGGGCACTGTGTTTGCCACGCTGCCCTTTAGGATCGGCGACATTTACAGCGAAGAGCGGGGCACAGATGCCATTCGGGCCTTGTTTAGCCTGGGCTTATTCAACAACATTCGCCTTGAAACCGAGGGCAATGTGGTCGTTTTGGTGGTCGAAGAACGACCTCTGATCGAAACCCTGGATCTGGTCGGGACCAAAGAATTTGACAAAGACACCCTGCGCAAGGCTTTGCGCGACATTGGTCTGTCCGCGGGGCGTCCTTTTGACAAGGCCATGACCGACAAGGCTGAGCAGGAGCTCAAGCGTCAATACATCAACCGCAGCTTGTTTGCCGCTGAAGTCATCACCACGGTGACCCCGATTGAGC
>JACCDX011532550.1_pt1 | contig 12814 bp, 7 predicted proteins | sample 7449681 | NCBI WGS metagenome assembly JACCDX01 (sample SAMN15323450, study PRJNA562643) | freshwater metagenome | isolation source: river surface water | place: USA:Blue River Watershed | collected 2017-08-18
CTGTTTCTCGCCTTCGGATGCTAAATCCAAAGCCTTGATGGAGCGCGATCTACCCACAAACAAAGGAATAACCATGTGCGGATACAGCACCACGTCGCGCAAAGGCAACAGCGGAATCTGTCCGTTCTCAGGTGTAAAAGCAGGTAGTGTAGTCTCTGACATAGAAGCCTCATTAAAAAACGCGTGTCCGAACGGACACAAAATAATCACTTAATCAGATGGTGGGGACGAACTGAATTGATTCAAGTAGACCCTGAAAAAAAACTTCAGCGCGTCGTTTGAATTAAATAATAAATCGCGGAGATTAGCTAGCAGAATCTGCTGTTTTTGCTGCGTCCTGATAAATCAGGATAGGCTGGCCGCCACCTTGAATCACACCCTCGTCGACCACCACTTTGCGCAGATGCGGCATATTCGGTAATTCGTACATAATTTCTAGCAAAGCATGTTCCATAATGGAGCGCAGACCACGCGCGCCAGTTTTTCTTTCCAGCGCCTTGTGCGCAATCATTCTTAGCGCTGCTGGACGGAACTCTAATTCGACGCCTTCCATATCGAACAACTTGCCGAACTGTTTGGTGAGCGCATTTTTAGGCTCGACCAAGATAGACATCAAGGCCGCTTCATCCAAAGATTCCAGCGTAGCAATCGCCGGCAAACGTCCAACAAACTCTGGAATCAAGCCAAACTTAATTAAATCCTCGGGCTCCACCTCACGGAAAAGCTCACCGATGGCGCGCGTATCTTGTTTACTCTTGACCTCGGCACCAAAGCCCATGCCGCCTTTTTCTGAGCGCTGACGGATGATTTTGTCTAGACCATCGAATGCGCCACCGCAGATAAACAGAATATTGGTGGTATCCAGTTGCACGAATTCTTGATTCGGGTGCTTACGACCGCCTTGAGGAGGCACCGAAGCCACCGTACCTTCAATCAGTTTCAACAAGGCTTGTTGCACGCCTTCACCGGAAACGTCACGGGTAATGGAAGGATTGTCTGATTTGCGCGAAATCTTATCGATTTCGTCGATATACACGATACCGCGCTGCGCTTTTTCAACCTCGTAGTCACATTTCTGCAAAAGCTTTTGCATAATGTTTTCTACGTCTTCACCCACATAGCCGGCTTCGGTCAAGGTGGTCGCGTCAGCAATCACAAACGGTACATCTAATAATCTAGCCAGCGTTTGAGCCAGCAAGGTTTTACCGGAACCCGTCGGGCCAATCAGCAGAATATTACTCTTGGTAATTTCCACCTCATCGCTACCGCCCTTTTGATCCAAACGTTTGTAGTGGTTATACACCGCTACGGATAAACTTTTTTTGGCACGCTCTTGACCGACCACATATTGATCTAAGATGGCACAGATTTCCTTTGGCGTCGGCAGCTTCTTACCTTCGGGAGATAACGTTTCTTTGTTATTGGCTTCTTCGCGAATAATGTCATTACACAAATCCACGCACTCGTCGCAGATATATACCGATGGACCGGCGATTAGTTTATGCACCTCATGTTGGCTTTTGCCACAAAAGGAGCAGTACATCATTTTTTCATCGGAAGTGTTTTTCGACATGTAAAGATTCCGTCAGGATTATGCCTCGTTACGGCTTGCAATCACTTTGTCTATCATCCCATAAGCCACCGATTGCTCAGCACTCATAAAGTTGTCGCGCTCAGTGTCGCGGTCAATTTCTTCAGGCGTACGGCCGGTATGGTGCGCCAAGATATCGTTCAACTTACCACGCAAGTACAGAATTTCTTTGGCGTGGATTTCGATATCGGTGGATTGGCCTTGGAAACCACCAGAGGGCTGGTGAATCATGATACGCGAGTTTGGCAAGCTAAAGCGTTTGCCTTTGGCACCCGCCGCCAACAAGAAAGCTCCCATACTAGCAGCCTGACCAATACATAAAGTACTGACGTCTGGTTTGATAAATTGCATGGTGTCATAAATCGACATTCCGGCAGTCACTGAGCCACCGGGGGAATTGATGTAGAGATAAATATCTTTATCGGGATTTTCCGCTTCAAGGAATAACATCTGCGCAACCACCAAGTTGGCAGACATATCATTTACTGGACCAACTAGAAAGATAACCCGCTCTTTAAGAAGTCGTGAATAGATATCGTAGGCTCGCTCACCGCGGCCGCTCTGCTCAATGACCATCGGCACATAGCCGAGATTACTGGTTTCCAATGCGGACATACAAACTCCTCAAAAGTGCTGGCCTATCTAGACTGCCAAAACTGCGTACTACGAAAATTGCTGACTGCAAAAAGTGACTGACTTGAATTATGCGTTGGCGCCACGCATCAATTCATCAAAGTCCACTTTTTTGTCGCTGACTTTGGCGGATTGCAATACCCACTCCACCACATTTTCTTCGGTCGCCAATGCGGTCGGTTCTTCCAAGCGCTTAGTATCAGCGTAATACCAAGTTAGTACTTCGGCAGGATCTTGATAGCTTTGGGCGAACGTTTCTACCATGGCTTTAATCTGCTCTGGCTTGGCGTGCAAGCTGTTCTTATGTACCAACTCAGACAATACCAAACGCAAGGTCACGGTTTGTTTGGCTTGTGGCTCGAACACCGCAGGCTCAAGGTTTACCGTGCTAGGGTCTACGCCACGGCGTTGCAGATTTTGCGCGGCGATTTGCAATAGACGTTGGGTTTCGGATTGTAATAACGCTTTAGGTAATTCGAATGTTGCATTCTCCACCAAGGCATTGAACACTTGGTCTTTCAAGCGGGCGCGCACGCGACGCTCAACTTCTTGCTGCAAACTGGCCTTGATCTCGGCCTTCATTTTTTTCACATCACCATCTTCTACACCCAAGGACTTGGCGAAGTCTGCATCCACCTTAGGCAGTTGCAACTCAGCCACTTCGGTGACTTTTACTTGATAGTTAACTGTTTTACCTGCCAACTCAGCGACTTGATGGTCTTTCTTGTATTTGATTTTGAAGCTTTTTTCAGCCTTCGCTTGCACACCGATCAAGTTCTCATCGAACTCTGGCACACGACCGCCTTCGCCCAATACTAAGTCTATGGTGTTATCGCCAGTGCTTTCAACTTCTTCGCCATCAATCGATGCGCTTAAGGAAAGTGTGACTTTGTCGCTTAATTGAGCGGCACGTTTAACTGGGGAAAAAGTACCACGTTGTTTTTGCAATACTTCAATGGTTTTTTCTACGTCTGCATCTTTCAGTTCAATCACAGGACGCTCGATTTTGACTTTCTTGATATCACCCATCTCGACTTCAGGGAATACTTCAAACGTGGCGACATATTCAAATTTGCCATCCGCTTCTTTGAAGGGCTTGTGTTCGATATTGGGGAAACCGGCAACACGCAACTTGTTTTGCTCGACAGATTCACCAAAGCTACGCTCAATCGCGCTGGCCAGGGCTTCATCACGCACTTGCGCACCATATTGTTGCTCCACAATCTTGGCAGGCACTTTGCCGGGACGGAAACCTGGCAACTTAGCGGTGCGCGTCAACTGTTGGATACGCTGATGAATTTCTTCTTCGATGGGTTTCATCGGCACAGATATCGTCATACGACGTTCTAATTTGCTGATGACTTCAACATTTGCTGCCATGTTCTTTCCTTAATAGTTTTGCCGTGAAGGGCAATCAATACATTCAAAAAATTACGATGGTGCGAAAGGAGAGACTCGAACTCTCACGCCTCGCGGCGCTGGAACCTAAATCCAGTGCGTCTACCAATTCCGCCACTTTCGCATCGTGTGGGGACAGCGCCCCATGAAAAGCTCGGCATTATAGCCCAAGCCTTGACTAACTAAAAGCGTGCGCAACAGCAATTCATCACCTTTTTCTGTTTTGTCGGCATTTGTCGTAAAAAATGCGAAAAAAAGCAGTAAATATTGCCCGAATGAAAGCCCAACAGGTAATATCCGAACCTTATGAATTTTTCCTGTACAAACTTCACACGGCAAATCGCCCGCGCAGCCCGCTTGTTGCGCCCTAGCGCCATGCTGTTGGCCACTGGCGCGATTGTTGCCAGCGCCCTACTACAAAGCGCTTGCCAGTTTGTCTCCTACCAAGCCAAACCGATACAAAGCACCAGCAATACCACCGAGTTTCGCGCACGTAATCCCAACTCAGCCCAGTTTATGGCGTTTTTAGAAGCGCAAAACCTTAGTCCTACGCAAGGCACGATTCGTTCCTGGGATAGAGATTTATTAAGCTACTGCGCTTTGTTCTACCATCCGGACTTGGATGTGGCGCGCGCCCAGTGGAAAGCCGCCCAAGCGGCTCAGATTACCGCCGGTCAACGGCCTGAAATTGGCGCCGGTGGGCGTCTAGAAAATCATAGCAACAACAGCAATATCACCCCGTGGACCTATGGCTTGGGCATTGATATTTATGTGGTGACTGCTGGCAAAATCGAAATTCGCATCGACCGCGCAGCAAGTCTAAGCGAAGCCGCCCGCATCAATATCGCGCAAACCGCATGGCAAGTCAGAACCCGCGCACTGCGTAGCCTGCTGCAATACCAATACAATCTGCAACAAATCGCTTTGCTGAAACAAGAATTAGCGCTGCGCCAAGACATCGTCGACATACTACAAAAACGTCTAGACGCTGGGATTGCCTCGAATGTGGATTTGAATAATGCGCGCATCTTTATGCAAAAAACCGAGCAGGCCTATGTCACCGAGTTAGGTCGACAACCAGCCTTGCTAGCCGCGCTGGCCAATGACTTGGGCTTGAGCGTCGAAACGCTCAAGCAAATGCCGCTGCCCAGCCTGTGGCAAGAAGATATCGCGCAACTAGCACCTGAACAGGACTTGTCAAGCTATGCACTGCAAAACCGCTTGGATATTCGCGCCGCGCTAGCTCGATACGAAGCGGCAGAAGCCAGTTTGCGTTTAGAAATCGCCAAACAGTATCCAGATTTTGTATTAAGCCCCAGCTACACCTTTGACCAAAACGATCGTATTTGGGCTTTGGGTATCAATAGTTTGCTCACCTTGGTGAACCGCAACCGCGGCCTGATTGCCGAGGCCAACGCCTTGCGCGAAGTGGAAGCCAGCCAATTCTTCGCGCTACAAACTCGGGTCATACGCCAAATCGAAATGCAACAAGCCAGCGTCAGCAGTATTAAAGAGAATCTAAAACGTGCACAAGAAGTATTGCAAGTGCAAACCCAACGCTTTCAACAAACTCAACGCCAATTCGATACTGGCTTAGCCGATCGCTTAGAGTTGACGGGCGGGCAACTGGAAATCATGATTGCGCAACAAAATCGTCTGAATTTAAGTTTTCAGTTACAACAAGCCGTGATTGAATTAGAAGATGGCTTGCAACGTCCGCTCGATGGCTTGTTTAAATTGCCCAGCGGCGTGACCCAACAATCACCACAAAATGGTTAATACATAAAGGTCGTCGTGTATGACAGAAAATACCAAACGTATCATCTTGTTTCAGTTCGTCATCATCATCGTGCTGTTTTGGCTCATTGTGTTTTATGGCAAAGATGAATATGACCAACTGAGCTTGGCTCAACAAGACGAAATAGAAACTGTGAATCGGGTCAAAAATGAGCATGGAGCGACAGTGGTTACGGTCAGCCCAGAAGCTCAACAACAAAATGAAATCAGCACAGAAAAACTGAGTGGTAGCGAGCATCAACAAACCCTCAATGTATTGGGCAGCGTGCTAAATATTGACCTGCTCATCGAAATGCGGACCCGCTATTTAAACGCCAAGGCCAATGCCAATATCGCGCGTGCGGCTTTATTGAATAGCCAGCAAGAATATCGCCGTATGCAACAACTCAATCAAGACAACCGCAATGTGTCTGACCAACTAGTGCTGACCAAAGAAGCAGTGTTTAAGGCCGATCAAGCCAAACTGGCGGCCGCCGAATTGGAAGCCAAAAATCTGCAAGATAATATTCGGCAAAACTGGGGCAGTACGCTGGCCAGCATGGCGACTTCAGAGCAAGGCAATAGCGTGATGCAAAGTCTGTTGAGCCACCAAACCATGTTGGTGCTGGTGGTGTTTCCCTTGGATGTGAAAAAACCTGCCAATAGCGTCAGCATCGCCCCCATAGGCGCAGATATTGCCCCCATCAAAGCTAATTTATTAGCCGAGGCGCCAATTACCGATCCCACCATGCAGGGCGTTACCTATTACTACACCGCGCCGGCTGATCACTTAAGAGCGGATATGCGGGTCAATGTGCAACTCGAAGACAAAGTCGCCAATAGCAAAAACACCACCAATCAAGGTTTATTAGTGCCCGGCAAAGCGGTGGTATGGTACGGCGGCAAAGCATGGATTTATAAGAAAACTAAAGCCGATAGCTTTATGCGTTTGCCCATCAGCACCGACCATCCCGTGTCAGGCGGTTGGTTTATTGATGCAGCGAATATCAGCGCAGATGACCAAATTGTGACCAGTGGCGCACAATTATTGTTATCGGAAGAATTCAAGTATCAAATCAAAAATGAGAATGAGGACTAGCCGCTTATGATGTCGGCACTGGTCAGATTTGCGATACGCTACAGCGGCGTGATCATCGGCTTAGCCAGCCTGATGGTGATCTATGGCATTTACAGCCTAACGCGCAGCAATTTAGACGTCTTCCCCGAGTTCTCCCCTACCCAGCTGATTATTCAAACCGAAGCGCCCGGTCTGTCCACTGACTTGGTGGAAAAGCTGGTCAGTCAGCCGATAGAAAACAGCATAGCTGGCACGGTGGGCATCGCCATGATGCGCTCACAATCCATCCCCGGCTTGTCGGTTGTCACGGTGATTTTCAAAGAAGGCACCGATGTGTATCGCAATCGCCAAGTGGTGGCAGAGCGACTCACCACGCTGGCGGGACGCTTGCCCGCACGGGTCATCCCCAATATTACCCCACTCACCTCAGCCGCCAGCACCGTGATGGGCATAGGCTTGACCTCGGAGCAAGTCGATTTGCGCGAATTGCGTAGCATTGTGGACTGGGAATTGCGCCCACATTTAATGTCGGTCGAAGGGGTGGCAGATGTGAACGTGTTTGGCGGACAAATTAAGCAATTACAAATTCAGGTCAAACCACAACAACTGATTTTGTATAAATTATCCCTGCAAGACGTCATGGATGCCGCCACGCGAGCCACCGGTGTGCGCGGTGCCGGCTTTATCGAAAACAACAATCAGCGCGTCATCCTCAACACCATCGGGCAAACCCTCAACCCACAACAACTGGCGCAAACCACCATCGCCTATCGCAATGGTCAAAGTATAAAATTCGGCGATGTCGCCAGTATTGCCGAGGGCGCACAACCCTCGATTAGCTCCTCCTCCATCAATGGCAAAACGGGTATTTATTTGTCTATCCAAGGCCAACTGGGTGCCAACACCTATGGTGTCACGCAAGCCTTGGAACAGGCCATCAAGCAAATCAAACCGTCTTTAGAAAATCGCCATATCACCTTGCACGAAGGCCTATTCCGCCCCGCCAACTTTATTGATACCGCGATTTATGGCGTGCGCACCGATATTCTGATTGGCTCCATCTTGGTGGTCATCGTGTTGTTCCTGTTTTTGTTCAATGGCCGCACCGCATTTATTTCCGCCACTGCCATTCCGCTCTCGCTGCTCACCGCCATCGTGGTGCTGAGTTACTTCAAGATTGGCATCAATATTATGGTCTTGGGTGGCTTGGCGATTGCGCTAGGCGAAGTGGTCGATGATGCGATTATTGATACGGAAAATATCTTCCGCCGCTTGCGTGAAAACAAACTCTTGGCGCAACCCTTGCCGGTACATCAAGTGGTGTTTGACGCCTCGATGGAAGTGCGTAGCTCGGTGGTGTACGCCACCATTATTGTGGCGCTGGTATTTATGCCGCTGCTGACTTTAAGTGGGGTGGCTGGCAAATTATTCGCACCGTTGGGCTATGCTTATATCTCGGCAATTTTGGCCTCATTGGCCGTCGCCCTTACACTCACTCCGGCACTGTGTTACTTGCTATTGGGCAAAATCAAATTAGAGGCCGGCGACCCCCCGCTCATCGCCTATATCAAACATCGCTACACCGACTTATTGCATCGCATAGAGCAAAACTACAAACGTACCATTTTCATCGCCATCGCCGTCATTGCCATGGGCTTAGGCACCCTACCCTTATTCAAAAGCCAATTTATTCCTAGCCTGCACGAAGGCCACTTTATTATGCATATGACGTTGGTGCCGGGGACTTCCGAGCAAGAATCTTTGCGCATAGGCAATCAAGTGTCCAAAGCCATACGCCAAATCAAAGGCGTCAAAAGCGTGGTGCAATGGGTAGGGCGTGCGCAGAATGGTGCGGATACTTTTGGTACCCATTACAGTGAATTTGAAATTGAAATTGGTACCCTGTCAGGTCCAGAGCAAAACCGTATTTTGAGTGAGATACGTGAACGCCTGTCCGGTATGCAAGAAAACAAAGCTGATGATGATGATGGAGAAAAAGCGCCGGGCTTTGTTGGCATCAACTTCGCCATCAACACCTTCCTGACCGAGCGTATCGAAGAAACCATTTCTGGTTACGCCGCCAGCAACGTCATCAATATCTACGGCAATGACCTCGACGCCTTGGACCGCGATGCGCAAGCGGTGGCGGGCATCATCTCCTCCATCCAAGGTGCCAGAGACGTATTGGTGCAATCCCCGCCCGGCACGCCACAACTCAGCATCCGTCTGCGCCACGACAAATTAGCGCAATGGGGCCTTCAACCCACCGACGTGTTAGACAATATCCGTGCGGCTTATGAAAGCACGCCGATTACCCCCATCTATGAAAATAACCGTATCTATTGGTTGGCAGTGGTGCTCGAACCCAACAGTCGTTTGGATTTAAATGGTATACGCAAACTGCCTTTGTTTAACCGTGAGGGCAAGTTGGTCATTTTGGGTGATGTGGCGGATATCAGCCAAGAAAGTGGCCGCTCAAAAATCCTGCATGCGGGCGCCAAGCGCATACAAACCGTGACTGCCAATGTAACTGGACGTGACGTCGAGAGTTTTTCGCAAGAAATCAAAGCGCGCCTCAAGAAAGATCTCAAACTCTCGCCCGGCAACTACCTCGCTTATAGCGGCGAAGCTGAGGCGCAAAGCCAATCGCGTGAGGACCTGATCGTGCACTCGCTCATCGCCACGGTGGGTATTTTCTTGATGCTGTATATCGCCTTTGGCAATTTACGCAATTTATTGCTCACCTTCGTCAATTTACCGTTCGCCCTGATTGGCGGCGTGTTGGCCGTGATGTTTACCGGTGGCTGGATTTCACTTGGTTCCCTAGTTGGCTTTGTCACCCTGTTCGGCATCACCCTGCGCAACTCGATTATGTTGGTATCGCACTATCAGCACCTGATCAATTACGAAGGCAAAACTTGGAATGTCGAGACCGCGATACAAGGCGCCTCAGAGCGTCTGCCATCGATTTTGATGACCGCGCTGGTCACCGCTTTGGGCTTGTTACCGCTGGCTGCGGGTAGCGGCCAACCGGGGCGCGAAATCGAGGGCCCGATGGCGATTATTATTGTCGGCGGCTTGGTCACTTCTACCGTGCTGAATTTATTGATTCTGCCGACCATCATGTTGCACTTCGGCAAGTTTGAAAAAGACCAGTTTGCGCATCGCCACTCAGCTTAGTGTGCTGATTTAAGCGGACAGCGTCCCGTCATTCCCACCGCCTACTTCCGTCATTCCCGCACCACCCCCGTCATTCCCGCGCAGGCGGGAATCCAGTGAAGAAAACAAAAACCGCGAAAGCGACATGACGCTTTTACCCCTCACAGAAAAATGGATGTTGTACTTCGTGTTTTTTTATTTAGGCTGGATTCCCGCCTTCGCGGGAATGACGGGGGAAAAAACGGGAATGACGAAGGAAAAAACGGAAATGACGAAGGAAGAAACGGCAATGACCAAGTCACACCTTCAACACAACAAACGCCAACCAAAAAAAAGCGCCCACCCAGTCCATCAACTGGGCGAGCGCAAAGCCCCCACGAGGAAGGCGGCTACACCACTGGGAAGGGATTAGCCCCTATTCTAATCGTCGGATCAGCAGGCAAATACGCATGGCTTAACACCGCCGCATTGCCGGCCAAATCATTAATCGAACCACCATTCAAAGCTATACTATCTGCTGGAATCATCACCCCGTCATGGTCACTCGCCCCAGAGACAATCGTGGTTTTGAATAACAAATACGAGCTTCCACTGCCTTCCAAATAATTCAGCGTAACCAAGCTAGAGCCTACTATCTCTACTTTGATTTGTGGTGTACCGGTGACCCGCACATTCTCGGAAAACTCCACACGAACAGATAATTCCTTACCCGAGGCGAGATAGCCTCCAGAGAGGTCAGGGGCTAAAAGCGTGAGTTTGGTGACGGTAGGTACTATGGTATCCACCACAAGATCCCCTGTGACCACAAAACTATCATCTAGCTTAAGTGGATTCCCCACCACATCGGTAATGCCGTAATTCTCTAGATAATTTTTTAATGCGGTGCTATTGATTTTGACCGGCCCATTGAATCCGCTTTTTATGTTGAAATTAGCGGAAAGATAATCCGACAAACCTAAGAAAGAGACATCCACTGCTTGATCACCTATGCTAAGCACGCCAGACAATCTATTGCCATCTGGGATATTCCTAAAGTCGCTATTGAATGCGTTAGGATAAGGGATTTTGATAGCGACAGCCTCACCTGATTTGCCATAGTTACGGTTAATCGCAGTAAAGCCAGAGTCGACCAAAATGACCCTCGGTGCAGAGTAACTCGGCGCCGTCGCATCCAAATTAAACGACACATTTGTCGAACTGGCCGAAGTATTACCCGCACTATCCGTCACCACCGAGCTGACGGTGATACTGCCATCCGTCAACTTGCCTGCGCCCAAATCGGTGCTGCTCAACACCACCGGCACATCGGTGCCTGTGCCTAAACCAAACACGTTTTTGATGAGGGTATTACCGCTGCTATCTCTAAAGGTGACTTTGATATCCGCGCCATTTTCCCCGCGCACATTGACCACGCCTGTGGCTTGCAAGGCTTCGGCGCGACTTGCGCCATTATTGACGCCTGTTCCCAAAGACACCGTGCCCCTGTCTGGCGCGATGCTATCGACAAACACAGGCAAGCTGACCGAGCTTAAGGTCGCGGAACCTGCCGCCGAAGCGATAAACTCGGCTTTGAGTTTGTAATCACCACCATCCACTTCGCTGCCATCCGACAGGTCGGCTTTGGGGATGGTGAAGGACAGCGAGTCGGTGGATTGCGTCAAAGTGGTGCTGGCTTTGGTGGTGCCATCACTGTTTTTGATATTCACTGTGCCGCTGGTAAATGGATAATTCAAAGTAATCGTGACGCCGCTATCTGAGGCATTGATGTACTGATCGGTGCTGCTAATCAGCGGGATCCCCCTTGCCGCGAATGTGATTGGTTTGTCTGTTGACAAGCCCCCCTCATCGGTCGCTCTCAGGATATAGCTTGTGGGCGTCATGGTGGCGCTGGCTGTGCCACTCAAAGTGCCAGCGCTTAAGCTCAAGCCGGCTGGCCAACTCACGCTATTGCCCGCCGCATTGAGCAGGCTATAGCTCAGCGTGGTGTTGGCGTCCACATCGCTAAAGTAGCTAGCCAAGGTATAGCTGCGGGTCCCGGCAGTAAAGAAATCCAGCACGACGGCACCCGTATTGGCCACTGGCGCCTCGTTGACATTGGTCACCGAAACCGTGAGCGCACGCTGTGATGTATTGCCAGCCAAGTCGGTGGCGGTCACTTGCAGTTTGTAATCGTTGCTATGTGGACTGCCATGGCCTGCCTCGAAGTTGGGGGGGGCTTTGAAGGTCAGCACCCCGCTGCTGCTAATGCTAAACAAATCATTATCCGCACTCACACTACCAGCCGTTCCAGAAGCCGACAGTGTCCAAGTCACGCTTTCATCGCTGGTCACGCTGCCCACTGTGCTGCTGTTCTCTGTTACGCTGAGACTGGTCGAGCCTGACAGTGTCGGGGCGGTGTTTTCCACACTAAAGTTCACGCTAGGCAAACTCAATGTCGCCACCGTCGCTGAATTGCCCGCTTTGTCGCTAATCGCTGTCAACACGGTGCGCAATGCTGCGCCATCAATCGCCACGGCCCCCGCATCGGTAGCCCCAACGGTATAGGTCAAGATTAGTTTGTTACCACTGGTCGACCATGTCGCCACTTTGCCGGTACCCCCGACGGTCATAATGCTGCTGCTGGTCGCCGATGCGGCTGGCAGACCCACTAAGCCCGTGAAGATCTCTCCTAATTCCACCGTCATCACTATCTTGTCATTAGCGCTTAAGTTGCCGGTTTTCTCCGTGCCATCCTGTTTTTGTCGCACAATCGTCACCGCATTGGCGGCAATATTGGGGGCTACGGTGTCTAAGAAAATCGAGGTCTGTTTGGCGATGGCGCCAGTGGCATTACATGCCGCCACATAAATCCAGCCATTGCCCAAGGTGTTGATATCCTGTGCGGTCAAAGGCACCGCCACCGCAGTACCGGTAACCAAAGGCACATCCTTCACTAACTGCACCCCTGCGCCATTCATAAACTGTACTTTGCTGGTCACGCCCGAGGTACCGCTGACCGTTATCATGCCCGCTTTGGCCTCGCTGTCTGACGCTCCAGCAGTGCCACCATCGACCCCCGAGGCATAACTCATGCTGATGCCCGACACGGCCGTATTGTCGACAATAAATCGGCTATCGCTCGCCACCGCCGCAAAGGTCAGCTTGGCGTTATTGCCCGCCGCGTCTTTGATGCTGCCAGA
>JACCDX010274669.1_pt1 | contig 12813 bp, 13 predicted proteins | sample 7449681 | NCBI WGS metagenome assembly JACCDX01 (sample SAMN15323450, study PRJNA562643) | freshwater metagenome | isolation source: river surface water | place: USA:Blue River Watershed | collected 2017-08-18
ATCCACTTTTTTGCTTTGGCAAAGTCCACAGCCTCCTTGAGAATCTCGTTCTCCAGAGTCTTGCGTCCAAGCGCACCTTCAAGTTGTTTAATGCGTCTCATGGCTTCTTGAAGTTCAGAAGCTGGGAAACAGTTTCATTGGCGCCGACTGCGACCAAGGAACCTTCCAAATAAGCTTTGCGCCATTGAAACAATTAGGCTGCAGTCAGTCCATGCTGACGAGCAACCAAAGACACAGAGCTTCCTAGTTCATTGGTTTGCTTGACGATTTCAAGCTTTTGCCCCGGAGTCCAGCGCCTGCGGCGCTGAACACTGGTGACCACTTGGTCTTATTGAAGACATAGTCATATTCCTAATTGTCAGTTTAAGGAATTCCGATGTGACTGTCATTCAGGTGGCTAACTCACAATTCAATGAGTCCGGTGTTGCGCTTGGTTCTTGACACCGCTTTGAGTAAAAACAAACGTTCATGATACTGCAAATTAAAAAAGAAACAATTAGATAGAGCGCAGAATAAAAAAATAGGCCCCATCCGACTTCAAATGACTCATTACAAGACAATACAAATACAAGAATCAATGCACCGAATATCCTTAAATTGACTCCTTGAGCACGACAAAAGAAGCAACCTAGGAATACTAAAATTCCAAAGCAAAACGCCATAAAAATTAAGAATAATAAACCACCAATCATATAAAAATATGTAATTGCATGTATAGAAATTCCAGTAGCCTCCGCATCAAAAGTTCCTCTACCAATAAGAAAACCACTTATCAATGAGTATATAAAATTAAGGTTTTGACCCGCAAAGTTGAAAAGTCGAATACCAGAAAAGAAATATTGAAGCTCTTCGAAAGGCAAGAGTAATACTTCGAAGATTACAAAGAATTTGTGATCTAAATTTAATTGATCAAACAAAATCATATTAGAAATAGGATTTGATCTAGATAGTGAGAAAAAAATGCCTTTTTCATTAAAAGATAACAGGGATCCTTCCATGGCTTCTCTAATGTATTCATATAAGAAAAATACCACGAATGCAAAAATTATAGCGAGTACTTTTTTTCGAAATGAAAATAAAATTTTTAACTTTGACAAATAATATATACCTAAAACCGCTACTCCCCATATAATTAACAGCCTATAGCCAGTTAAAGCACTATAAATTGACACAAGTGTGAAAAATATAGATGCAACTCTAATAGATCCTTTAGAATTAAGATATTGAATAATCGCTATGGGCGATGCAATCAGCACTATGTAATTTAAACCACCGATCGGGATGACATTAAACCTAGAATCAATGATGAATTTAATAAACCCGTACTGATATGCGAAATAAAATTGAAGCGCGATATACGCAACCATCATATACAAAAAAATCACATATCCAAAATTCGATCGATTTAATCTTCCCGCTTTTGTACGCAAACGATATGTCATACTCAACAAATAATAGGTGCACATCATAATAAGGAGGAATAATATGTAATACGACACCGATTTAACTAATGCAAATAAATCCCATTTTGGCAGGTTGTATATGCTAAAAGTCTCACCGTCGAAAATCATAGCCGCCATGTTTATTAGCAAAGTGACCACAAAGCCAAAAAGGATTAAATTTATATACATCTTACCTTGAAGTTTATATACTTTATTTTTATTTTGCATTCCAGTGCCACGAACAACTTTTATTAATCGATTGATTTCAAAAAAACATTGCAGATAGATAATTTATTGGGCTGTGCAGGCAACAAGAGAAGGCACTGTCATATTCAAGATCGCAATCCAGTTACTTATTTTAGGGAGTGCTGAGGGGACTGCATTTTAGGAAACCAATTAAGCAGACTCAAGTACCTCGAAGCAGCGCTCCAGCACAATTCGAACTGGAAGATCTTTCATGCATCTATTGTGCCCCTGAGGACACTCAATAAAGTTGTAGCATGGGCTGCATTCTAGTGAATGCCGTATGGCCAATGACTTGTTGTGCCAAGGTTCAATTGAGTCAGGATATTCAATACCAGGCACGATAGAAACAACCTTACAGCCCATAGCATCACCCAGATGCATGGCGCCACCATCATTACCCACTAGCAAAACACATTGTTGAAGCAGCGCGGCCGATTGAGCGATTGTGGTCACTCCCGCCAAATTGTGTATCCGTTTAGGTTCCACAGTTACCAAAACGCTACCCAACGTCTTATCTGATGGCGTTCCAATTACGACGATATGCACATCGGCATACCGCTCGAGGATAGAGCAGATTAATTCCTCAAACGATTCCAATGGCCAACGCTTATGGGGCTGTATCGAACCTGGTGCCACTGCTACCAAACGCACACCATCCTCAAGAGCGCGATCCCGCAGCCAACCTGAAATCCAGTCAATTGCCGCTTCCCCAGGTCGCAAATCGAAGATCAAGTCCTCATCCCTATACTTTCTTGGTGGATTCATCTCAGCTAGAAATTGTAGAGGTCCATGCACGTGGTGCTTAAGCATCCCTTGTTTTTTTAGTTGCAACGCATTCTCTACCGATAATTTCGAAGCACTTCCACCCCGCCATCCGAGAATAGGGATCATGCCGACAAGAAAACGAACCAACGCTAACTTCTTCAAACGCCCTAACCATGGCGACCAAGGATCCAACATCATGATCGCTTTGTCGATATGCAAGTTCTTCAATTGCCTACGTAGAGTCAACATATAGGCCAGATCAATGAGCGACCCCAGAGTTACGATCTCATCGATAAGATGCGGTATGGCCAGTTCAAGCCATGGCATATGATGCGAACCGCCAACATACTGGGATACCTTTTCCCTCTGAAGCCTGTTAGCTGACTGGATGGTAAGTAATACTATGTGGTGCTCTGGAAATGAGCGCCGCACCTCTTCTAATGCGGGACACGAAATAATAAAGTCCCCTAGTGCTGCGGAGCGAAAAACCAAAATTGATTTCATTCTTTCGGATCAATTCGCAAAACAAAGTCTGTAGCAAACATCCCTTGCTCCCAAGGAATCAAAGAATATGTCTGGCTACCAGCAGCGATTAATGCGAATAGTTTTCGCCAACGAGAGCCACTTACACGTGGTATCTTTACCATCCCGTAAAGATGCGCACGTCCATTAAAAGCTGACAATATCTCTTTACCAGGAAATTCACCTGTCCAGTACTCAAAAATTATTGACAATCCCATCTCAGAGGGCAATTCAGCAGCTACCGCTTGCAGGACAACAATTTCAAAACCTTCTACGTCGATCTTAATTGAACCATGAAATTTATTGGCAGTCTTCAGTTCTTCGAATAGAGTTTTTAAAACATCAGCACTTCGACGAATATTAATATTCATCGTCAGATAATTTTGTGAGTCCTCATTAATAAACCCATCCTTCGCAAGTAAGGTTTGATTTGAATATGCGTTTTCATTACTCTCAATATAAGCCCCCCCCCAGTTTGAACGTGGAACCTTCAAGGTTAATTTTCCGTCCGATGTCCCCAAGCCATATCGCCGGATTTCGTAGGGTGTATTTACGAGACTAATCGCCAAATTGGTCTCCAAGATGCCCCAGCAAAGGGGGTTAGGCTCGAAAAGAACAATCTGCTCGAATAAATTTCCGACGACTGAACTTGTCAACCCTATATTTGCCCCTATGTCCAATAGAAAGTTACTAAACCCCTCAATCGCAAAGTGTTCGAGCATTGCGGCAACATGTGGCTCATGTGACCCAGTAGCCATTGGGCCAGAGGATATTACATCCTGCCCCCTCACGAATAAGGGCAAAGCATTTTTAGTGAGTCGTTGATATAATGTTAATTTAATAAATTCATATAAAACATTTGAACTTGACCTGCGTATAACGCGAATATCCTCGAATTTATTTTTCATTTCTTGAATTGATTTTATCTTTTAAAAAGCTAAGTTTATCATTGAGGATTTTTGATAGAAGAAAATATGTAGCTAGCGCTATTATCGACCAAGCTGCCGCATACGCGATACTCAAGGCTAGCGAGCCGAACCAAGCCGACAGATGTTTGGCGAGGGCAGCGTATAAAACAACCCAAACTAGGCTGAAGTAAGCGACATGCGAACCGTTACCTGTGTTGTGCAGTACACGAAAAGCAACTGCGGTTGCCAGCATCGGACCTGATCCTATAAGCAGGATTGTTACTGCGGCTGATACAGCGTGAGTGTCATTCAAACCGAAAGCACCGTGTTGAAATAGAAAGCTGATAGCCCAGGTACCAATCCAGGGTGTACAAGCAGAAGCAACCCAGCACAATAGAGTTAGCAACATGGCCGCTTGCAAGGTATATTTCCAAGCATCTTGCCTTCGTCCTTCATCCAACATTGTGGCTGTGACGCTTGGCGCCATCATAAATGGTCCTGCTGACAAGATTGCGCAAAACGCGATGACTAAACGATGAGCCAGTGCTTGGTGAGACATTACCCCAGCGCCCAGGCTAGGCGCCAGCCAAGCATCTACTGCAGAGTAGGCTGAAAAGCATAAGGCACCCGCAACTGCTATTGGAAGTTTGCCTAAAATTCGAGCAACGGCTTTGTGACCAAGCTCTCTGAAGCTCCAATACCTACGATAGATCCAAGCAAGGCCAATAGTCTGTACGCAAATGCCGGCCAGTTGGGTACTTGCTATTCCTTCCACTGTCGGTGTCTGAGCACCAAACAAATACGATGCCATGGCTACTGGCGGGGCAATAGCAAACGTAATGGCTCCTACCACGCGACCTTGTGAGTTTCCAACTGCACCCCATGCGGCTGCCAGTGCAGAGGTAAAGGCACCGGCCCAACTCAATCCAATTAACAACATGTCATTTTCGGATGCGTGTGTCTGTTGCCAGGTTATTCTATTTGTCGAAAAAAAAATGGCACTAATTATTGCAACAGTCAATCCCATTGCAGCAACTGCCACCACTCCAGCTCCGGCTACCTTAAATTGATGCCCCGCAATTTGACTATCAGCACGAATACTCGCCGGAAGTAGGTAAGTACCTCCAGTCCCAACGCTTCCAACGAAAGCCATTGCGAAACCGATTGCAGCGAAATATGAATCCAGTTGAAGACCTGGTCCGATTCTTTGAGCCATTAACTGCTGTGCTGCAAGCGAAACGAAAATTGACACAGCTTGCAAAAAGCCCAAGCTGAAAGGATGCTGGCTCAAGGCCACCTCCAAAAAGACTTGCGAGAGAGCCACAACAGAAATACTTGATTAATAATATCTAGGCAGGCAAGATTTATAATTATAAAACATTGCATATCTAAAAGAGCTGCCTAATCAAATAGCCTAGCCGGGCAAGCAGCATTTTAAGAACTTGGAATTTATGTATCAGTATGGGCATACGCTGATAAAATCCTTACCCTCGCCTGATATATGAGGTAGCATCAGTTGATGCACCAACTGATGCCAGCAACGAAAACATTAGCAAAATATGAGCCTCATGCCAAAATTCAAATTTTGATCACCAAATTTAGATTTTTTGGGTGCATTCACTATATGAGAACCCGACGTAGCTCTTTTCAAGCAGGAACTCCGCGAGGTAAGAGCTATCCGTGCCGGTGACACCGGTGATCAGCGCCATTATGGGAGTTGTTTTGTTCATGTTGTTCTTTTTCGTGCGTTCAAACACTGCACACGTGCTCAGCATACAAAAATCTTGATGGACCAAAGCCCAAGGCCTTGCTTGCCCCCCAGCATGCGTGCCGAGCGGTCTGTATGACCGCAACTAGCAGCGCCCCACCCAACTCCGCTGCCCGGTACAAATAACTCACATGGCCCCGGTGCAGCACATCAAAAACGCCCTTGGTCATGACCAAGGGGCGCGCCAGTTTGCTAAGGCGTTCTGCTACATCGCCCTGCTGGCAGATTTTGTCGTCCGGCCTCATGCAAGGAGTTCGTCGTATGTGAGCAATGCGGTATCAAACTTGACCACGACCAGGCCGACGGCCTTGTTGGCCCAGGCCATGGCACCCAGGCGACTTTCTTCGCGCTGGATATGAACCACCGGAACCGACGCCTCGAGAGAGATGCGCGCGACTTCGCCGTGCCAGTAGCGATCAAGCATGACATTACCGACCAACAGTACACGGCATCCGGCAATACGGTCGCGGATGGGGAACTGAGGGGCGTTCATGTCAGACCGAGTTTCAGTTCAATCAGTCCGCAAAGGGTATGGCCAATCAGGATGTGGCATTCCTGGATGCGTGCAGTGACCTGACTGGGCACCACGATGCTGTGGCTGCACAATCTGCGCAGCTTGCCGCCATCGCGTCCCAGCAAACCGATCGTGGTCATGCCCAGCTTATTTGCTTCTTCTACAGCACGGACCACATTGCCGGAATTGCCGGAGGTAGAAATACCGATGAGCAAATCTTCCGGGCGACCTAGACCGACCACCTAGCGGGCAAACACCTCTTCAAACGAGAAGTCACTGCCGATGCATGTCAGCGCCGAGGTGCCGGTGGACAGGGCCACAGCGGCAAGGGGATTGCGGTCCTTAATAAATCGGCCTGTCAACTCTGCAGCCAAATGCTGACTGTCGGCGGCGGAGCCACCGTTGCCACAAAACAGAATCTTGCCGCCATGACGGAAGGTCTTTGTTGCTAGCTGACCGGCACATTGGACGTCGGCATCGAGTTCGTGAAGCGCATTAAGTACACTTCTGTGCTCTGCGATGTTACTTATGAATAAAGACATGTTTCTTATTTGATTTCACATGTGTACTTTCAGGACCTCGATGATAGAAAATCACAGCATGCCTGAAGTATTTTAGATTTAAATGAAACTTGGCAGCCAGCCAAGACCGATGCCCAAAAGGTCAAGGTGCTATCGTTCGCATCAATATGTCGATAATGGGACATTGTTCGTAATACGTCTACTGCCGACATATTTTTTGTGGTTACTAAATGCGCCTCTTTGGCCCTAATAAGTTCTTGAATTTTAAAATGTTGTAGCAATTTTTCATTATTTGTCATTACATGGAAGCCAGCGCGAGCATCCTCTAATCTAGCTAGTACATGTTCTACCGCAGTATCCTCATTATCAAAAAAGTCACCCACCCTCAAATGAACTAATCTTGCATCAATCTTTGCCTGTTTAATTGATAGCTCATTTCGAAAATCCTGCAAATGCCTCGCAATTGCCGAAGGTTTAAATTCTATAAAACTAGATTTATCTTGAAAGTAGCCATCCAAATAAATGCTTTCTCCAAACTTCCATGGAGACTCATCTCGACCTGCAATGCGCTGAAGTATTTTTGGAATACGCGCTGCTGAAATAAAAGTTTGCAATTTTGATGGACTATCACCAAATTTCAACTCTTGACAACGCGGAAAAGCATGAGCATATCGAAGGTCATGCACTTCACGAAGTTGAATTCGCCTACTCTCAGCCAAGAGTCGACCAACGAGGACCTGGAATAGTTGATTTCCCAGGCCGCCATGTGTTCGAAGAATTACATACCGCAACATCAAAAAATCAAGTTAGATAGCTCTGAAAAAGCCTCAGGAATTGGGTAATGATGATTGCCAATGAACAATCCATTCCTGTCAATGTAATTAGCATTTTTCAAAACACCGTGTACTTCAGAATCGAAATATTTCACCACTTCGTTCTTCGCGAAGTTGCCGGTCACAATAGGACGGCATTCGAAACCTAGTTCGCCCAGCCTGTTCAGCAACAGTTTGCGGGTCAACTTGCTTCCCTGACGAATCACTAAGCTGAAACCGAACCAACTGCTTTCTCCAATCTCCTTCTGGATGATGAGCTCGGGATGGTCGGCTAGTGCCGCTTGCAGCAATTTGCCATTTTTGCGGCGCTCTTTCACCATCTGCGGCAAACGTTTCACCTGCTGCACGCCGAGAGCGCCTTCCAGTTCCAGGGGACGGACGTTGTAGCCTGGCAAGACGAAACGGAATGACTCCTCAAATGGATCATCACTCTTGTCGCTGCAGACCAGATTGTGTTTCGGCAGATTGCGCGTCCAGCCGTGCGCACGTAGCGACAGCAAGATTTGATACAGCTCTGCATCTTCGGTAACGATAAGTCCGCCTTCCATGGTAGAAATGTGATGGCTAAAAAACGAGCTGTAGCTGCCCATCACCCCGAAGGTGCCCGCATGTTTCCCGTTGAAACGCGCGCCCATCGACTCACAGTTATCCTCCATCAGCACGATGTCGCGCCCGCCAATGATTTTGGTGATGCGGTCGAAATCGTTCGGATTGCCCAACAGATTCACCGCCATAATCATGCGGGTCTGATCACTAACCGCCTGTTCCAGTTGATCCAGATCGTAGTTAAGTGTGTCTAGGTCGATATCGACGAACTTGATCTTCAGGCCGTACTGATACAGCGGATAGTAAGTGGTGCTCCATGAGACAGCTGGCACGATAACCTCGTTTCCTCGCTGCAATTTTAGCTTTGGATTCTTCGTGTAGAACAGCGCAGCTACCATCAATAGGTTGGATGAAGACCCCGAATTCACCATCACGCAGTATTTACTGTCAACGTATTCGGCGAAAGCGCGCTCGAACGCATGCACATTCGCACCCATGGTGAACATGCCAGAAGCGATAACGCGTTGCATTGCGTCGATTTCTTCTTCACCCCAGGAAGTTGTTGCCAGGGGAAATCTGAAACTCATTGCAAATACTCCTTCAAATAAAATGCGTATGTCTGCTCGATACCAGCTTCCAGACTGCTTCGGGCCATCCAGCCCCACGCTTGTTGCCGCTCCACGCTGACCAGCTTGCGCGCCATGCCTACAGGCTTGCCCAAGTCATGTACAAAGCTGCCGGCATACCCCATCACCTCGGCTGCCGCCTGGTAGTACTCGTTGATGGTGTGGTCATAGCCCAGCCCGATGTTCATCATTGCGGGGAGCGAGTCGTATTCCCGGATCGACCGCACAAGCGCATCGGCTAGGTCGCCCGCATACATGAATTCGCGGCGGGCAGTGCCGTCGCCCCATATCTCGACCGTCGGATGTCCGCTTTGCTTGGCTTGGTGGACCTTGTGAATGATCGCCGGAATCAGGTGCGAGTGGGCCGGATTGAATTTGTCATGACGACCATACAGATTGCACGGAATAAGCGTTTTGTACTGGAAGCTGGCATCTTCGCGTGTGATGTATTCGCACAGGCGGGCGGTGACAACCTTGGCCAGCGCATAGCCTTCATTGGTTGGCTCCAACTCACCTTTAAGCACCATTTCTTCTTTCAACGGCTCGTTGTGGTTACGTGGATACATGCAGGAGCTGCCCAGATTGAGAAACCGCTTGATACCAGCTTGGCGCGACGCCCAGACGATGTTGCGTCCTATATCTAGGTTTTCCAGCAGGAAGCAGACCGGCTCGCGCATGTTGGCTTGGATGCCGCCGACCTTGCCCGCCGAGTGGATGATCATGTCAGGCTGATGTTTAGCCATATAGGCCTGCACTGCGCCGAAATCGCGCAGCTCAAGCTCGGCACTGCGCGGGGCAAGTACATTGAATTCGCCGATGGCCGGATGTTCGAGCAGGTTGCGCCCGACCATACCGCCTCCGCCCGTCAATAAGATACGTAGTTTGCTCATGGCCGACGCGGCTTATTCGTGCGGGACAAAGGCAGCATAGCCGTGCCTCTTCACCAGCTCGTCGCGTTCGGCCGATTTCAGGTCTTCACGTACCATCTCGGCAACCAGCGCCTCGAAGCTGATCTTGGGCGTCCAGCCCAGTTTGTTCTTGGCCTTGCTCGCGTCGCCGAGCAGGGTCTCGACTTCGGTGGGACGGAAATAGCGGGAATCGACGGCGACGATGCATTTGCCGGAGGCATCGTACCCCTTTTCATCCACCCCCTCGCCCTTCCAGGTGATCGCCATGCCCAGCTCTTGGGCTGCTGCGTTGACGAAGTCACGCACGCTGTACTGCACGCCTGTGGCGATGACGAAATCTTCCGGCTTTTCCTGTTGCAGCATCAGCCATTGCATCTCGACGTAGTCCTTGGCGTGTCCCCAGTCGCGCAGGGAATTCATGTTGCCGAGATACAGGCACTCTTGAAGGCCGAGCTTGATACGCGCCAATGCGCGCGTGATCTTGCGCGTGACAAAGGTTTCGCCGCGTATCGGGCTTTCGTGGTTGAACAGGATGCCGTTGCAGGCATAGATGCCGTAGGCCTCGCGGTAATTGACGGTGATCCAATAGGCATAGAGTTTGGCCACAGCATAGGGGCTGCGCGGGTAGAAAGGCGTGGTTTCTCTTTGGGGAATCTCTTGCACCAAGCCATATAGCTCGGATGTGGAAGCTTGGTAGAAGCGCGTCTTCTTGATCAGTCCCAGCATACGGATCGCTTCGAGGATGCGCAGTGAGCCCAGCGCGTCAGAGTTGGCAGTGTATTCCGGCTCCTCGAACGACACGGCCACATGGCTCTGCGCGGCGAGGTTGTAGATTTCATTCGGCTGTACTTTCTGGATAATATGGGTGAGGCTGGATGAGTCGGTCATGTCACCGTGGTGAAGCACGAAACGCCCGTCCGAAATATGCGGATCCTGAAATAGGTGATCGATACGGCCAGTATTAAATAAGGATGTACGGCGCTTGATACCATGAACCTCATAGCCTTTTTCGATTAGTAAATCTGCCAAATAAGCTCCATCCTGACCGGTTACGCCGGTAATTAGTGCTCTTTTTTTCATTTATTTCTTCCGTAGTTATCCTCAAATCGCACAATGTCATCCTCACCTAAGTAACTACCTGATTGCACCTCGATAATTTCCAGAGGAATCGTGCCGGGGTTAGCCAATCGATGAACTTGCCCAAGTGGGATATAGGTAGATTGATTTTCAGCAAGGGTAAGCACCTTGTCTCCGATAGTAATTTCGGCAGTTCCGGTCACCACAATCCAATGCTCAGCTCGGTGATGGTGTTTTTACAAGCTGAGACTAGCTTTAGGCTTAACCTGAATGCGCTTGACCTCAAAGCGGCCACCTTCGTCAATGCTGTCGTACCAGCCCCAGGGGCGAAGCACTTTGCGGTGTAGATTTTTTTCTTCGCGGTTTTTTTGCTGGAGCTTTGCGACGATGTGTTTGACGTCCTGGCTGCGGGTTTTGTCTACTACCAGCACGGCGTCGGGCGTTTCCACCACGATCAGGTTTTCAACCCCCACCAGGCTAACGAGCCTACTGGTGGCGTGCACCAAGGTGTTGCGGCTGTCGGTGGTCAGTACATCACCTAAGTGCGCATTGCCAGCTTCGTCCTTTGGCAAGACATTCCAGACTGCGTCCCATGCACCCAAGTCATTCCAACCTGCATCCAGCGGGACCATCTTGATGGGGAAACTGCTGCCTGGGCAATGCTCCATAGCGGCGTAGTCAACAGACTCGGAGGGAATGGCAGCGAATTCACCCTTGCCCGGGCGAACAAACGTGTTGTCTGTGCTGCGCTTGTCCCAGGCGGCCTGAGTGGCCTGCAGAATGTCGGGACGGAATTGCTCTAGTGCCTTGAGCCAAATAGAGGCTTTGAGCACGAACATACCAGCGTTCCAGAAGTAGCCGCCCTCTTTCAGGTAAGTTTGGGCTGTGGCGGCGTTGGGCTTTTCGACGAAACGTTGGACTAACTGGATTGCCTCAGCTTTGCCTTGCAAAGACTTAGCGACTTGTATGTAGCCGTAGCCCGTCTCTGGCTTATCCGGCGTCACTCCCAGAATGAAGATACTGCCGTTGGCAGCCTCAGCCACTGCTTGTTGCATCGCAGCATTGAGGGCCGCTGCATTGACCACCGTTTGATCTGCAGGCGTCACTACCAGCACTGGGTCTGCGTCACCTTCCATAGCCGCCAGGGCTGCCAAAGTAAGGGCCGGCGCAGTGTTACGGCCTACAGGTTCGAGCAAAGCGCTACCCAGCTGGATGCCTGCTTCGCGCAGTTGCTCAGCAGCCAAAAAGCGGTGCTCTTCACCCGTGACGATGATGAGGTTGGCCACGGCAATGTCTGAGTTACCCAACTGGCTCAGGCGCTGTGCAGCTTGCTGGAAGAGGCTTTCATTACCTGTCAAACACAGGAATTGTTTAGGAAAACCGGTACGCGACAGTGGCCACAAGCGAGTGCCAGAGCCGCCGCACAAAATAACTGGCGTGACTTGAATCATGAATAAAAGAAAATTGTTTATTCGAGTATCAGGGCTGGCACGCTAAACCCCAATATCGAGCCAAGGCTCATCGATTCAATTCAACTACCCGATATCACTATTTTTTGCACGCTACCGCCATGTCATGACGCTTGAAACATACGCGGCACATAACTCTGGCACTGTTAAAATACACTGGCATCACCACAATCGAGCAACACCAAAAAAATCAGAAAATCAATGATATCGAATTATTTGTCAAAATCCAAACAAATGATCAGCGCAAAGACCATGCCCTCTTCAGTTGACTGAATCGCTCGGCAGTTTCAGGATCCTTGGCGCCCTTCTTCAAGGCCTGCCTCATGAACGCCACCAAAACACCCAGGAATAACCCCGCCAGCGTGGCCACGATCACGATGATGGCGCGTTTGGGTTTGGATTTGCGCTCAGGCGCAGTGGCCACATCGACCTGCTGGACCAGAGGGCCCTCTTTGGCCTCATCCACACGGGCCGACTCGTATTGAGTGACCAGCACGCCCATCATGGCCTCGCGGGCCTTGATCTCGCGGTAGGCCTTGATGGCGGCTTGTTGGGTGGGGGTGGCCTTGGAGTCGCCCCCGCCACCCTGCTCTTGCTTGGCCAGTTGCGCGCGCATGGCAGACAACTCGCTGCTGATGCGTTGCAATTCAGGGTTCTGTGCGGTCGCG
>JACCDX011183485.1_pt1 | contig 12812 bp, 3 predicted proteins | sample 7449681 | NCBI WGS metagenome assembly JACCDX01 (sample SAMN15323450, study PRJNA562643) | freshwater metagenome | isolation source: river surface water | place: USA:Blue River Watershed | collected 2017-08-18
AAGTGCGCAGTTTTCCTGCCTGCCGGCAGGCAGGTGCGCAGACATCAAACATCACAAACGCCTCACGATCAATCAACTATAAAAAAACCGACCTTCCACTAAAAAAAATCACTTCCCGCCCCATGTAAACCCACCCGCCAAACATTCCGAAAATCATGGTATTTACCAAGAATCAGTTCTCCTGCCCATATCATCTTTGCAGCAACAAAAACAAACGATCATGAAACAACAAAAAACCATCCGGCTCATTGCCCGGATATTCATGGGCCTTTCCGCCCTCAGCATGTTATCAGTAAGCCTCATGGCATTCTCCAACCCTCAGGCCGTTATGGACCTCGTGCATGTGCATCTCGGCAACACCGATGCCTTCAGTTCCATAAGAGGAGTATATGGCGGTGTCGGGCTAACCCTGTTCATCAGCATAGTATATATGCTTGTTCGCGATGTGCGTCACGGACTCATGTTCCTGTGTATGCTGTGGGGCTTCTATGCCATCTCCCGCATCATGACCATCTTCACCGAGGGTAGCCTTGGCGCCTTCGGCACCCAATGGCTCACCATAGAAAGCATCTTCTTCTCTATCGCCCTTGTGCTTGCTATAATATACCGCCCGCAACCCGCCACCGGAAAGCAGCCATAAAACAAAAACGGGTGGTGCTTACCCGCACCACCCGTTTAAAGATCAAAAACTCTATTTACCATTTACCTATAAACCCTTCCCCTATCAACCTATCACCCTTTTAACCTTTTAACCTTTTAACCCATTAACTAACATCACTCATTCTCCAAATTACCATCACCATCATAGTCATATGCATCCACACCATTATGAGTCGCCAGTGCCTCACGCATTCTCTTCCTGTTAAATGGAATAGAAATGTACGAACCCAGCATCAGGCCACCGCCACCGGCCAACATATCAACGCCTGTCGTTTCCAGCTTTCTAGCCTTTGCATCCGGAGCCATTACCGATGCGCCGAGAAAGCCCAATCCGGTAAAAAGCACTCCGAGCCCACCAAATGCCCCTATCGATATTTTGGTTCTGGTGCGTTTATACTTGGCAAGGATATTTCCGGCCGGTGTGTTCCTGGGGATCCAGTCGTGCAGCGTACGGTAATTCATCTCAGCCACCTTGCCCGTGACACTGTCCTCCAATATGAACTTAAGTACTGTATGTTCGGATGTCGTTCCAAACTTGCCCGGACCCGAGCCATAACCATTTACCGTGGTGAATTCTCTATAAAAGCGATATACGTTGATCTTCCCTTCATAGTTACGCTTCAGAAAATCACCCTCATACTTGATAAATGTGTACCGTCCGTCGCTGTAACCTGCTACCTCTTTCAGATCGTACTCCTTGCCACCTGCCCATATCTTATCATGCTTCTTGCCGGAAATGAACTTCAAAGAATCTACATACGACCTCGGTTGCCCCTTCAATCGGACAAACGGCTTCTCAGGAATCGCATTACGACCAAGGTGAAACGCTACCGGTTGCGCCTGCAGTGCCCCCGCAACCGCGAGGGATAAAATAAGGGAAAGGATATACTTCATAAAGGATGGTGTTGACCGCCACATGGCTGGCTTCGGCCAAATATATATACAAACCATCTTGAAACATAGACAATTTGCAAACAGAGTTACTATAATCCGTTCTACACCTGTAATTTTGCAGCCTTATGTTGATCTCATTACAGAATATTACATTTTCTTTCGGTGCCCGCGCCATATTGGAGGACGCCAACTGGCAGATAGGTACCGGCGAACGTATAGGCCTGGTTGGCCACAACGGAGCCGGCAAAAGTACCCTGCTCCGGCTCATGACAGGTGCATATACCCCCGAAAAAGGCTCGATCAACAAACCAAAAGACGTTTCACTCGGCTTCTTCAACCAGGACCTCCTATCATTCTCTACCAACGACTCTATCCTGAAGGTGGGTATGCAGGCATTTGAAAAGGCCCACAAAGTGGAGCAAGAGATGGAACGACTGATAAAAGAACTGGAAACCAAACCGGACGACCCCAAGCTGCTGGACGACTACAGCCATGCCCTGCACGACTTTGAAGTGGCGGGCGGCTACGAGATGGAACACCGAAGTGCCGAAGTACTGGAAGGACTTGGCTTCTCTACTGCCGACCTCCAGCGTCCCTACGACCAGTTCAGCGGCGGATGGCGTATGCGCGTGCTGCTGGCTAAAATGATGTTGCAACAACCCGAGCTGCTGCTTTTGGACGAACCTACCAACCACCTCGACCTTCCATCCATCGAATGGCTGGAACGTTACCTCATCGGCTACCCGGGCAGCGTGGTTATCGTTTCGCACGACCGTTACTTCCTGGACCGCATGGTTACCAAGATAGTAGAAGTGTGGCAGCGCGACCTCGTGCAGTACTCCGGCAACTATACATTCTTCCAGCACGAGAAAGTGGAGCGTATGGAGATACAACAACGCGCCTTCGAGAACCAGCAGGAGTACATCCGCCAGCAGGAACGCTTTATCGAGCGCTTCCGGGCCAAGGCTACCAAGGCCGCTGCAGCCCAAAGTGCCATCAAACGCCTTGATAAGCTGGATGTCATAGAAGCTCCCGACACCTCCATACCTGTCATGAACATCAACTTCGATGTGGCAGTGCAGCCGGGCAAGATCATATGTACACTCAACGGTGTTTCCAAACGCTACGGCAACCTCACCATTCTGGATCATGCCAATGCCGAGATCAACCGCGGCGACAAGATAGCTCTCATCGGTGCCAACGGAAAGGGTAAGTCTACCCTACTCCGCATCATCACCGGTCAGGAACCCATTGAGGGGGAACGCAAGTGGGGCCACAATGTGGAAGAAAGCTTCTACGCCCAGCACCAGTTAGAAGCCCTGAACGTGGAACTGGAAGTACTTGAAGAAATGAAACGCTGCGGCAGCGGGAAGACCGAGCTGGAACTACGCCAGTTGCTGGGTTGCTTCCTCTTCAGCGGTGACGATGTGTTCAAGCGCATCAAAGTACTGTCGGGTGGCGAGAAAGCGCGTGTGGCACTGGCAAAGGTTATTGCCGCCAAGGGCAACTTCCTGCTGCTGGACGAACCTACCAACCACCTTGACATGCAATCGGTAGAGATGCTGATAGAGGCGCTCAACAAATACAAGGGCACCCTCATTATTGTTTCACACGACCGTTACTTCATCAGCAAAACAGCCAATAAGATCTGGAATATTGAAGAGGGCAAGATCAACGAATTCAATGGCAACTACGACGAATGGGACACCTGGCACAAAGACAAGCTGAAGCGCGAACAGCAGCAGGGCGCAACAGCCAAGGCAGCCCAGCCCGAAAAGAAAGAGGAAAAGCAGGCACCCAAGCAGAATGTCAGCAACGAACAGCTGAACAACCTTAAAAAGGAGATCCAGAAGCAGCAAAAGCAATTGCAGAAGATTGAGGACGAACTGACGAAAATGAAGAATGAAGTAGCCACCCTCGAGACCAAACTTGCCGACCCGGCCTTCTACTCCAACAAAACCGAGTTCCTGAAAGTAGATGAGGAGTACCGCAAGCAGTCGGGGCGAGTTGCAGAAAAGAATGCAGAATACGACCGGGTTTTCGAAAGCCTGATGGAACTGGAAGAGAAGCTGGAGAACATGTAACCTCATGTTCTGAAGAACGGGAATATCATAAAACAAGCAGGGGCCATCTTTGCAGATGGCCACGGACTTTTTATACGATGGCACTTCAGACTATGGCTGGTACCACAGCCTTACGATTGTGCTTTCACCATCTTCCTGATCGAAGCGACACATGTACACGCCATATGCCAGATCAGCAGGCAGACTAACATTAGTGGTCTTCGAACTCACTTTATACTCACTTACAAGTTTACCATCTACAGTGTACACCGAGAATGTACCCGCGGCAGGAGCTTCTATTGTAAATGCACCCTTGGTCGGGTTCGGGAATACAGAGAAGATGACTTTATTGTCGTTGTTCGTAAAGTATACAGTTCCGCCCGGTTTAGACGCAGTTACAGAGAACGTTGCTGTCTTAAAACAACCTGTTGGCAGTGAGTAAGTGATAACCGAAGTACCTACGGCAACACCTGTCACCTCACCTGTCATATTATCCACAGTAGCCTTTGTAATGTTGCTGCTTGTCCATGCACCACCCGGAGTAGCGTTGGTGAGTGTACTTGTACCTGTCACCGAAGCTGTCAGCGTGCCGCCTATGGTAGCAGGCAGTGCATTTACCGTTCCTTCAGCTGTTCTGATACATAAGTTGCTTCCTTTGTAAGTGATAGTTGCAGTACCTGCCGCTACACCTACCATTGAGCCGGTTGTGAGGTTCATCAGCGCAACTCCTGTGTTACTGCTGGACCATGTACCTCCTGACGGCGATGAAGTAAGAGTAGTTGACAACCCGGCACATACCGACAACGTTCCACCGATCACCGAAGGGAGTGCTTTAACAGTGACCGCTGTAGTTTTGATACAACCCGGAGAAGCGGTGTACGTGATGGTTGGCGCACCAGCCGCAACACCCGTTACAGTCCCCGTCACGCTATGAACAGTTGCGAGGCCGGTATTTGATGAACTCCAGGTTCCACCCGGAACAGCATGAGAAAGTGTGGTATTGTCACCGATACACACGTTCGTGGTACCGGTAATTGAAGCAAGTGCGGCATTTACTGTCACTTGGGTGATTGCCGTACAACCTACACCACTCGCCTTGTAGGTAATGTTTGACGTGCCGGCAGAAACACCGGTCACAATACCGGTAGATACGCCAACTGTAGCCTTCGCTGGTACGCTGCTAGCCCACGTGCCACCCGGAGTCGCGTTTGCAAGTGTTGTTGTACCACCCACACATATCACATCATTGCCTGTATTGGCCGCCAACGCAGCAGATACGTTAACTGTTGCTGTACGTGCGCATCCGGTGGCCAAAGTATAGCTTATCACTGAGGAACCTGTGCCGGTAGCGGTCACAGTACCCGACCCTGCTACAGACGCAGCAACGTTGTCGCTGGTCCAAACGCCACCGCCGGTTGACGATGCCAGCACACCCACGCCACCTACACAGAAATTGGTAGTTCCGGTGATGGCTGCCGGCAAAGTATTGACCGTAATTACCTTAAGCGCACGACAACCGGTAGACAATGTGTATGACACAGTCGTTACACCAGCTGTACCTGCTGCTGCAATGCCCGTTGCCGAACCGATGTTGGCAATAGCAGAATTGCTGGTAGACCAGGTACCTCCGCCTGTTGCGTTGGTGTATGTTGTGCTGCTACCTACACAAATGGTATTGCTACCTGTAATGGCTGCAGGCAAAGGATTGATAGTAGCTTCGCGCACTGAATAACATCCCGTTGTATTCAGACGGTAGGTTATGTTTGTTGTTCCGGATGTTAGGCCGGTAAGCATTCCTGATGTAAGCCCGATAGTACCCACTGCCGGGTTGCTGCTACTCCAGGTAGCGATACCACCGATCACACAAGTGAGCGATGAAGACCCACCCACACATATACCCATCGTTCCGCTTATGGCTGGAGGATTATTGGCAATATTCATTGTTTTAGTCACAAAACAGCCATTGCTTGGCACATAAGTCACTACAGTAGTTCCGGCAGAAATACCACGCAACACGCCGGTATTCATGTCTATTGAACCTTTCGCAGGATTACTACTGCTCCAGGTTCCACCCGGCACAGCATGTGTGAGTGTAATATCTGCATCAATACACACATAAGCCGATCCTCCGATAGCAGCCGGAGAAGTGGCTACCGTAACAACTGAGGTTGCATAACATGATGGTGTCACTTTATTAGAGATCACTGCTGTTCCGCTTGCCACACCGGTAACGACACCGGTAAGTGAGCCTACAGTAGCTTTGGTGATCGTGCTACTAGACCAAGTACCACCACCCGTAACATTCGCCAAAGTTGTGGCACCGGCTACACACAGATTATTGTCGCCTGTATTAGCTGTAATAGATGTATTCACAGTCGCTTCAGTAGTGACGAAACAACCACCGCTCTGGTGATACGTGATCGTTGTTGTTCCTGTAGAGATTCCACGTACAATACCTGTTGCCGAACCAACTGTTCCCACTGCCAGATTGCTGGAACTCCATGTACCACCGGCTGTTGCATTGGCAAGTGTTGATGTACTTGTTGCGCAGATTGTAAGGACACCGGTAATGGCTGCCGGCGTAGCACCAACAGTTTGAACACGTGTCGAATGACAACCTGACACAGCATGTGTATACGTAAGGATAGTAGTGCCCGGCGCAACGCCTGTCACTTCGCCTGTAGATGAATTGACAGTTGCCGCACCAGTATTGCTGCTAGACCACGTGCCTCCCCCTGGTGTACAGTTTACAGTTGTTGTGGCATCGAAACAAACTGACGAAGGACCGGTTATCGCAGCAGGCGCAGCATCGATTGTTGCCTGAGCTGTGATCTGGCATCCAATGCCCGAAATGTAGGTTATTGTGGCATTTCCAACAGACGCACCGGTCATTACACCGGTAGTCGCATTAACAATCGCAACACCAGCATCACTGCTTGACCAGGTACCACCGCTTGTGGCACTTGCAAGTGCAGAGCTTGTGCCAACACAAGCTATCAGATTACCGGTAATTGCCGCTGGCAATGCTTTTGAATGGAAAGTAATTGTTGTGCTACAGCCGGGAGTTGTTGTATAAGTGATCGTCACATATCCGGCAGACACCGCAGTAACTTCACCGGTAACAGAATTAACTGTTGCTATCGCAGGATTTGCTGTAGACCAAACACCGCCCGGTGTTGCATGACCCAGTGTTGAGGTAAGACCCACGCATGCTTCTGCGGTACCGGTAATTCCTGATATTGCCGCGTTCACTGTTACTTCGGTTACTGAGAAACAGCCGCCACCTGCAAGTGAATAGGTGATATTCGCCGTGCCGGTAGCAACACCGGTGACTACACCGGTAGACGCCACCACTGTGGCCTTGGTGTTATCGCTGCTCGCCCATGTGCCGCCAACAGTCGCATTGGCTAAAGTAGTTGTAGATCCGACACACACCTCTGCAGTACCTGTATTGGCACCGGGGGTTGTATTAACCGTCACTTCCGCTGTACGCATACAACTTGAACCCAACGTGTAGGAAATGGTTGTATTACCAGCGCCGATCGCGCTAACTACACCACCTGCCGATATCGTACCGACAGCAGGTGTGGAGCTTGACCAGACACCACCCGGCGTGCCTGAAGCCAGGGCTGAAGTGCCGCCAACACATATTCCAAGTGCACCTGTGATAGCTGCAGGCATGTTGTTTACGGTGACTGTTTTTGTCACCCGGCAACCCGTAGGTAAAGAATAGCTTATTGTGGTAACGCCTGCTGAAACACCTGTTGCAGCACCGGTACCGGAATTTATAGTTGCCACACCTGTGTTGCTGCTTACCCATGTACCACCAGGTGTTGCGCTCGTATAGTTCTCCACAGCCTCCTGACAGAATGTATTGCCACCGGAAATCGCAGCGGGAAGTGGGTTGACAGTAACCTCTGCAGTGACCTCACAGCCGGTTGTTGGTATCCTGTAAGTAATTGTTGAAGTACCTTGGCTCACGCTGGTGATCATTCCTGAGGTAACATTTGCTGTTGCAACCCCCGGATCACTGCTTGTCCACGTTCCGCTGCCACCTACTGTGCTAGACAACACCGTGTAAGAACTTTCGCACATTGCCAGTGTACCGGTAATCGGAATAGGCTGATGGTATGCAGTGAACGTTCTTGTTTTTGTACAACCGGTTCCAAGGGTGTAGGTAATTGTCACTATCCCCTCTGACACAGTTGTTACAAATCCGGTGTTGGCATCAATTGTTACGAGCCCTGTGTTTGAACTTGACCATGTACCACCTGGAGTGGCATGGGTAAGTGTAGTCGTCAAACCGGTACATACACCGAGTGCCCCACCTATATTAGCAAGAGTAGGCGTCACAGTAACCTGAACAGAATTAACACATGAATTCAGATCAGTATAAGATATATTCGAAGTTCCTGCTGTAAGACCGTTTACAACGCCTGTACCGCCACCTACTGTAGCAACTACTACATCGCTGGAAGTCCATGCACCACCAATTGGTGTCGCAGAGAGCGTATTTGAAGTACCGTTACAGATAGTGGTAACACCTGTTATCACGGGCAGCGCATTCACAGTTACTTCAGCAGTCACAAAACAGTTGCCCGGCAATGTGTAGGTAATTGTAGCCGTACCCGCGTCAACACCGGTCACTACTCCCGACGCAGAGCCTACCGTAGCGACGGCTGCATTGGAAGTGCTCCATGTGCCACCCGCTTCAGAGTTGGTGAGACCGGTCGTTGCATCCTTACAAACTGTTAACGTACCACCTATAGCAGCCGGCATATTATTTACTGTCATTGTTACAGTAGAGAAACATGCCGAAGGAAGCGTGTACGTTACGGCAGAGGTTCCCTGATCAATACCCTGGAACACGCCTGTACCGCTGTTAATGGTTCCTACAGCAGGGGTGGCCGATGTCCAGTTTCCACCTGGAGTAGTAGGCGTAAGTGTTACGTTTGAACCCTCACATACCGAAAGCGTACCGGCTATTGGTTCCTGAGGATTTACGTTGATAGTAGTAGTATTCGTAGCAGTGTTACCATTACCATCTGTCATAGTTACAGTGTACACAACTGTAGCTGTCGCTGTGCCTGTATTTACAGGTGATGCGTTAACAGACGCACCCGTTGTAGCCGAAAGCCCTGTTGATGGCGACCATGAGTAGGTGAACGGAGCGTCACCGGTAGGCGTAGCCGTAAGCGGCTCGGTACCTCCATTACAAATTGTGGCACTTGCAGGAGACACGCTAACACTTGGCGGCACGTTAGACACACCGCTGATATCGATAGCGGTAGCGGATATGCCAGGTGCGGTCAATGTATTCGCGCCGATAGGATCAAACATTGTCCATGGAAGAGACCCTGCATAAGTCGCCGCATCAATGTTTCCTTCCGTTCCGGAAATATCACCACCCACATAGGTAGCCGTTGCGGTATAAGACTGTGCAGTGATGCCCGACGTACCAACTGTCCAATAACGGTTCAGGTAATCTGTACCACTCGCGTTAGCCGGATGTTTTGAGTTATTAACACGTGCTTCAGTATAGGCAGAAGAATATCCGGAACCTGACATGTTGATGCTGATAGGCGTGAAGTTGGTCGCGTCTCCTACAGGATAACTGAACGTACCGTTTGCAGAAAACACCTTCCTTACATTACCGGTACCACCTGTCACCACGTAGTTCGAAGCGGAAGCCCCTGACACTGATGCGCCATCAGCAAGGATCAGATTTGCAGTACCAAGCGACAACTTACCCAAAGTTATAGTACCACCAACATTGATGTCGCCACCAGCCGCATTCAGACCGCTGGTATTATCGAGCATGAGGTTATTGTAAGTACCGCTCACAACAGTTTGTGCGCCCGTTAGTGTTCCGTACTCTACTGTACCCGAGCCATTCCATGTTGCGCCTGAAGGTATCGGAGTAGCACTGGTTGCCGTAGGAACCGAAGTAAGGAGCGTACCATTTACTGTATAGGTAGGTGCAGTACCCGCAATCAGCCTGTTTGCAGATCCCATATTAAGAATCGTGCCCCCGTTCACGTCCAATGCGTCATTCACGGTAACATTTCCCTGAGCAGTCTTAGTACCGGATGTGCTGGTCCTGAGCGTACCATAAGTAAATGAATTCACATTCTGTGCTCCCGCACCATTATAGTTCACAGTGAGACTTCCCAATGTATTAGTTGAGAAACGATACTGAGTTGAATAATCAGCTGTTGCTGTTACCCTGTTCACCAGTATTGTTCCACTACCCGAGATAGTTCCCGCTGCTGCCGAAGGATTAAATTGTACAGTTTCGGTAGTTGGAGATACAGTAGCACTTGCCGCAACAACAAGATTGTTGGCAATGTTTGTGCTGTTATCAAACGCAACCGGATTAGAAGTATTTGCGACCTGAAGGCCGTAGAAATTTGGAGAGAGTGCAGCACCGGCAGTTCTTGATACAGTTTGCACACCGGCACCGTCAAGTATTACCGTTGAAGCAGCACCCGCATTGAAAAGCCCCGTAGTTGTTGCCGACGAAGTGGTTACAGTCCAGTTGCCGCCAACGTTTATTGTATTGCCGTTCGGGTTGAAGATGCTATTCGTGTTCGTACCTGTTTGTGCGAGTACAAAATCTCCGTTCACATCCAATGAACCGCTTCCGCCAGTTGCAAGGCTTATTATTCCCGAAGTTGTAGAAACTGAGAACGTTCCAGCAACAGTTGTAGCACCTGCAGTAAACGCCCTCGTACCCGTTGTACCAATAAGGCTCAGGTTATTGTAGTCGCCCTGCGCAACTGTTTGGTTGCCGCCCACATACCTAACCAGACCACCCCATGTTCTGCCCGTAGGTATTGCGGGGTTGGTAGTATTTGCCGTACTCAAAATACCGGCGTTAGCAGTTCCATCAGTAGTACCCAACAACTGGAACGTACTCATGTTCAACACACTACCGGATTGAGTAGAGACTGCACCATTGATCGTTGTTGCTGCTGTAGCAGTAACAGTATTTGTAATATTAGTAACTGTAAAGTTATTGAAGGTCGTTGCAGTGCCAGGGAATGTCTGTGCCCCTGTTCCGTTGAAATCAACAGTACCACCATTGGCATCGAATGTACCACCCGCGCCTTTTACAAAGTTGGTGGCTACTTTCAATGTTGTCGACGGTGCAAGAACTCCGGCTCCTGCTGTAGCTGTTACAGAGAACGTACCACCTACATCGATCGCGTTAGCACCGCAAGACCATCCACCTGATGCGCTGTTGAAGTTTACGTTGTTAAACTTGTTCGTTCCTGTCATGTCGCCGGACAGGGTTTTGCCTGTTGCAGTTGCATTGAACACTACCGTACCCGTGCCTGCCGTGAAAGTACCATTGTTGGCATAGCTTCCCGCGAGATTCAATGTTTGCGCACCACATGCGAGCGTATTACCAACCGGTATCGTTAAATCCTGAAGAACAGACGTAGCCGCATTCATTGTTATCGTACCTCCTGTGTTGTTGAGGGTAAGTGTATTGAATGTTGTTGCCGTTGTTGGTATAGCCTGCGCTCCCGTTCCGTTCAATTCTACTGTACCACTGTTGTGTGTAAACGTACCGGCAGTGTGGACAAAGTTACCTGCTACCTTAAGGGTAGTAGAAGGAGCGATAACAGTACCTGTTGTGATAGTAAAGTTACCTCCAACATCCGCGTTGTTTGTTCCGAATGTCCATGTACCCGCAGCATTGTTGAAAGTGATATTGTTAAACTTATTGCTACCGGTCATGCTACCATCAAGCGTATTCCCTGCATCAGCTGCAGTGAAGGCTACTGTACCTGTACCGGCAGTAAACGTGCCATTATTGGTATAATTACCGGCAAGTGTCAATGTAGTCGAACCACCTGACAGCGTATTGCTTACCGGGATAGTGAAATCCTGATTTACGGTTGTTGCTGCGTTCAGGCTAATTGTTCCACCCGTATTATTAAGGTTAAGGATATTGAAAGTGGTTGCAGTGGTTGGTATTGCCTGGGCACCGGTTCCATTCAGTTCCACAGTACCGCTGTTGTGTGTAAACGTACCGGCCGTGTGAATAAAATCACCACCTACTTTAAGTGTTGATGACGGGGCTGTTACTGTTCCGGTTGTGATCCTGAAATTACCTGCAACGTCAGCACTGTTCGCACCAAAGGTCCATGTGCCGGCTCCATTGAAAGTGATATTATTAAATTTACTTGTACCGGTCATGTTGCCCGTCAAAGTTTTGCCGGCAACACCAGAATTAAAATTGACGGTACTTGCATTGGCAGTGAATGTACCGTTGTTGGTCCAGTTACCACCAACATTCACTGTGTTCGTACCAATGGCAAGAATCGCTGATGCATCGTTTGTAACATCTCCGGAGATTGTCATGTTGTAAACAATGTCCAGAGGATTGGAACTTGTATTACTGTTGCGGAAATTAAAAAAGTTGGGCAAAAGAGATGCTCCAGACGTGCGGGTAATTGTCTGAGTACCTGTTCCGTCGAATGTAACGAGTGATGTAGAAACAACGTTCAAAAGAGCCGCAGAAGTACCGGTTGAACTTACTGTCCAGTCTCCGCCAACATTTATATTAAACCCTGCCGGGTTGAGTATGCTATTGCTGTTACCGGTCTCCGCGATCGTAACATTTCCATCCACATCCAGATCTCCGGCGAGCGTTGTAACACCGGTTGTGGTAGCCAATGAGAAGTTGCCCGCAACTGTAGTTGTACCTGCGGTAAATGTACGGCTGCCGGTTGTACCTGAAATAGTAAGGTTATTATAATTGCCCTGAGAGACGGTAATGTTACCTCCAGAGTAACTCACCAAACCACCCCACGTTTTTGCCAGTGGTATTGGTGGGTTCACCGCACATTGAGTTTGCAACGTGCCGCTGTGTGCCGGCGTAACAGTACCCAGCAATTGGAACGTGACCATGTTCAGAGTAGCAGGAGCGGCAGTAGTCAACGTGCCATTCACAGTAATTGCAGCATTAGCGGTAACTGTTGCAGAAGAATTGCTGATGTTTAGATTATTGAATGTCGTTGCGGTTGTTGGTATCGCCTGCCCTGTTATACCATTCAACTCTACCGTACCGCTGTTGTCATTGAATGTACCTGCAGTGTTCACAAAATTACCGGCAACTTTCAGCGTTGTACTTGGCGCGTTGACAGTACCTGCTGTAATGGTGAAATTGCTGCCCACGTCGGC
>JACCDX010462407.1_pt1 | contig 12810 bp, 11 predicted proteins | sample 7449681 | NCBI WGS metagenome assembly JACCDX01 (sample SAMN15323450, study PRJNA562643) | freshwater metagenome | isolation source: river surface water | place: USA:Blue River Watershed | collected 2017-08-18
GGCAATCAGCTTGCGGACTTCGTGCTGGCTCTTGCCGCAGAAGGAGCAGTAGAGCAATTTGCCACTGTCATCGCCTTTGTTGAAACGATCATCAGACATTAAACTAATCCTCAAATTCGACGCCGTCCCAGATTACAGGACTTTCAGACGCTCTCCAATAGCAGCAATTGCCACGCATTTCAGCCCGGCAACGCCCTTGTCCATGGTCATCGGCAAATATTCACGGCTCTGGAGCCTGCGGAAAAAATTCCGAAGGGCGCCACTCATTACATGACGCGGCGACTGAGCACCCGGTCTATCAGGCCATACTCAACCCCTTCGCTGGCGCTCATGAAATTGTCGCGCTCGGTATCGCGCGCGATGGTTTCAAGGTCCTTGCCGGTATGCATGGCCATGATGTGGTTGAGTTGGTGGCGCAATTTGATGATCTCATTGGCCTGAATTTCGATATCAGAGGCCTGCCCCTGAGCACCGCCACTGGGCTGGTGGATCATCATGCGTGAATGAGGCAGAGCATAGCGCTTGCCCTTCGCGCCACCAGCAAGCAACAAGGCTCCCATGCTGGCGGCCTGGCCGATGCACATGGTGCTCACATCGGGCTTGATGAACTGCATTGTGTCGTATATCGACAAGCCCGCAGTGACGGAGCCACCGGGCGAGTTGATGTAAAGGTGGATGTCCTTGTCAGGGTTTTCCGACTCCAGGAACAACAGCTGCGCCACGACAAGGTTGGCCATGTAGTCTTCTACCTGGCCCACCACGAATATCACCCGCTCCTTCAACAGCCGGGAGTAGATGTCATAGGAGCGCTCCCCGCGCGCTGTCTGTTCGACAACCATCGGCACCAATGTTGACACGGTCAGTTCCTGCCTGTGATCCATATGATCTCGTTACTTCTTGTCTGCTTTTGCCGCGTCCGGCTTGATGGCGTCGTCGTAACTGACGCGTTTTTCCTTCACTTTGGCTTCCGCGAGAATGGCTTCGAATGCCTGGTCTTCCAGAACTGAAGACTCGACCGAGGCCAACTGCTCCTTGTTGCTGTAGTACCAGCGCACGACCTGTTCGGGCGTTTCGTAAGTTGACGCGATGTCTTCAATCGTTGACTTCACCAGAGCAGGATCCGCCTTCAGACCGCGACTCTTGATGACTTCGCCAAGAATCAGCCCCAGTGCGATGCGCTTCTGAGCCTGCTCCACAAACAGCTCATCAGGCAACAGAGAAGGATCGATGCTCTGCTTGCCACCACCAAACTGTTGCAGTGCTTGTTGCCGCAGAGCATTGATCTCGCCCTGCACGAGACTCTTGGGCAGAGTGATCTTGTTCTGCTCCAGCAGTTGTTCCATCAGGCGACTTTTCACCTTTGCCTTGCTGGCATTCTTCAGTTCGCGCTCCATGTTGGCGGCGACTTCCTTGCGGAACGCTTCCAGCCCCCCTTCCTCGATGCCGAACACGGCAAAGAACTCGTCATTGAGCTCTGGCAGGACAGGAGCGCTGACGGAATTGATCTTGATCTCGAACTTGACGGGCTTGCCGGCGAGATCCTTGTTCTGGTAGTCCTCGGGGAACACCAGATCCAGCACGACCTCATCGCCGGCTTTCTTCTTGGTCAAACCTTTCTCGAATCCCTCGATCATGCGTTGGGAACCGAGAATCAGGTTGGCTCCCTTGGCGGAGCCGCCAGCGAACTCCTCTCCATTCATGGTGCCAACATAGTCTATGTTCAAGCGATCCTTGTTCTTGCTCTGACGGGTGACAGGCTCCCAGGTCTGACGTTGTTGACGCAGGGTTTCGATCATCTTGTCGATGTTCTCGTCCTCAACCTGGGACACCAGCTTTTCAACTTTCAGCTCCTTGAAATCCCCAAGCGTGACTTCAGGGAACACCTCGAAAATCGCCACGTACTCGAGGTCCTTGCCTTCAGCGATGGACCTGGGCTCTATACGCGGCTGTCCAGCGGGCTTTAAATTTTGCTCGGCAACTGCCTGGTAATAAGTGCGACTCATGACTTCGCCTACCACTTCCTGGCGTACCCCTTTCCCGTAGCGCCCCTTTATCACCTTCAAAGGAATCTTGCCCTTGCGGAAACCATTGAGGCGCACGTTGCCCGCCGCTTCCTGAAGCTTGGCCATGACAGCACTTTCGACGACTGCAGCGGGCACTCCAACTGTCATTCGTCGCTCGAGTTCGGAAATTGTCTCGATGGAAACTTGCATGAATTACCCTCTACTATCGGCGTGCCTTTGTTGTCCGCCTGTCATTGTCATTCTGAAAAACTTCAACCCACTGCACCGCAGTAAAGTGGCCGGTTGAGGTCTTCGCTGTGATTGTCTGAAACCGCCGTGCTTGCCAGCCCGCGCGCTTTCTGCTTAAGTTCTTATAATTCAAGAGCTTAAAAGGAATTCCTAGGCTTCTGAAGTGCGCGATTCTCCCACACTGCCTGTATATATTCAATTGTGAATATTGTGACCAATCATCCGATGGAACGCCCTGCGTTGTGCACCACCCCTCTTCGAGACGCCCATGATGTCCTCTGAAATGCGCGTGTGTGGCGTGATCCTGGCTGGCGGTCGAGGATCACGCATGCAGTATCGGCACAAGCCACTCATGACTGCAGGCCGTCAGACCATCCTCCAGTGGATCATCGAGAAGGCCGAAAACCAGGCGGCCAGACTTCTCATCAACGTCAACAGGGATCTCGAGTTGTACGAGTCATTTGGACTCCCATTGATCAGCGATCTTGTTATCGGGGATTCAGGGCCTCTTGCAGGCATTCAGGCGGCCATGCACTGGTGCCGTGAGAATGACCCTGCATGCACGCATATTGCCTGTTTCCCTGGCGATGTCCCGTGGTTCGACTCTGATCTGGTGCAGCGCCTGTCGATAGCCATGCTCAAGGAAAGCAGCAGTATAGGCTGGCTGCGGACTGCAGAGCAGTGGCAACCATTGTTCTCACTATGGGACATGGCTATGGAAAGACAACTTGCGGATGCACTGCAGCTGGGACTTTACAGCCCGATGCAATTCATCAGGTCGCAGCCGAACGCGCTTGTGACGCTGGTCAACCTGAAGCCTGGAGACTACATGAACATCAATACCGAGGAGGACCTTCTCCTCGCAAACAAGATCGCCGACCAACGCTTCGGACGATGAAGGACTCATGCAATTCTTTGCAGAAATATTTTTTCTTGCTCTCTTCGTACAAGCCTTTGTTTTAAATGAATAAAAAATGACCATTCATGCTGCAACTTACGCTATTCCCTTACCTCATGCACAAAAAGTCGATGCTTTAATTCTGCTGGCTAACATGTTGATGGCACAGCAAAATCCGCAACCTCGCCAAGCTTGCATTAAATCCCCCTAACACATTGAATCATATGAACTTATCACGCGGGAAAAGAGTGCCGTGGCACTCTCGTGAACTGGCCGGAATGGCATAGTATTTGCGCTCTTTTCACCCCTGAGTTCGCATACTACTTTCGAACCACTCGTCAGCTCAGGCCGGGCGGCCTGGAGTTGAGAACAGTTCCGAGCAAAGCACCGGTCTGAGCTGACGAAGACAACGAGAGGAGCAAAATCATGACAAGCCTTCGCAAGCAAGACAGGTCAGATCGCGTAATCCCGCAACGTACAGAACGTGTTTTCGATAATGGGGGCCTTTGGTACTTCCGTACCAGGGAGGGCAGCAATATTGGCCCGTTCCGTTATCAGTCAGAAGCGCGGCAGATGCTCGAGAGGTTCATCAGAGACATCCTTGCAGCAGAAGCGGCTGCAGCTCGAGCAAGAAAACCGCACTTCCGCCTGCTGGCCAGTGCCCGACAAGCATCGAGTGGACTCGGTTCAGCCAGCTTCAGCAGCTGAATCCCTGCAATCTTCAGCAGACTACAGAAAGGCACCGAGGCCTGCTCCGGTGCCTTTCTGCTTTCCGTGGGTGCCGTCGCCAAGCCCATTGACGTGCGCTACACTCTCAGCCACCGGCAATTCCATCCAAACGCACCTGCAGCGGACACCTGCGTCAAGGGAGCTCAAGCGCCTTGTCATTCACGTATGAAAGGCCATCAGATTCAGATGCCGTCCTGACTGTATGTCTGGGCACTGGCGCGCTAACCCAGCCATTCTGGCGTCAGATGAATCTTGGAGCTCTTCGACTACTTGCCGTCAACTCATTGGCAGAAGCACGTGCCATAGATCCCCAGATGGTGCTGCTCGACAAACTCTTGCTGGAATCCGCCACGCTGAAAGAATGGCGCCGTGCTCTGCCCACGGCCTTGCTGATGAGTGAGGATGCCTCACAGGAAGATATCGATATCCTGTTTGCAGCAGATTTCCCGCCACTGCAATCGCGCAAGATCCTGCAGAATGCCTGTGAAACCGTCATTGCGCGTCGGCGCGCATGCGACAGCCAAGCGGCCATGGCCAGCATCGAAGGCAATCTGGACAAGCTCGCCAGCGTCGGCATTGCTCTGGCCGCAGAAATCGACCTTGCCGTGCTCCTGCGCAAGATTCTCTCGGAAGGCCAGAACATGTCGGATTGTGACGCGGCATCCCTGTTCCTGGTGAATGCCGAGGAAGGCAACATCATCTTCAAGCTGACGCAGAACGACTCCATGGACTTCCCCTTCGAGGAGCGAAGATTCACCTTGAACAGTCAGTCCATTGCAGGGTATGTGGCCTTGACGCGAGAGCCTCTGAACATCGTCGATGCTTACGAGATACCAAATTCTGCGCCGTATGGATTCAACAAGAGCTTTGACGATAACACGGGCTACAGAACCGTCAGCATGTTGACTCTGCCAGCGCTCAACAAGAACAAGAATGTGATCGCTGTGCTGCAGTTCATCAATCGAAAGCGACAACGCGACATTCTGCTGACACCGGGTACGGATACTCGAAAGGACATCCTTCCCTTTGATGAGCCCACTTGTCGGCTGTTGCAGGCGCTTGCCGGTCAGGCTGGAGTGGCGATCGAGAACGCCATCCTGCACAACGACATCCGCCGACTGTTCGAAGGTTTCGTCAAGGCATCCGTCATGGCCATCGAACAGCGCGACCCCACCACCAGTGGCCATTCGTTCCGGGTGGCAGAACTTTGCGTGGCACTGGCGCGAGCAGTCAGCGTCGACACACACCCTCAGCACTGCTGTGAAGTTCACTCGGATGCGAAAATCCGGGAGCTGCGATATGCAGCCCTGCTGCATGATTTCGGCAAAGTGGGTGTACGCGAGTCAGTCCTGGTGAAATCCAAGAAGCTCAGCCATGAGAACATCAACAGCATTCATTACCGGATTCTATTGGCGAAGGAAAAATTGAAGAACCGTGCTCTGCGGGAGCAACTGCAAAACCACAGAAAGGGAATCAGCTCACCAGAGTTGACCGCAAGAATCGAGCACAGCCTGCAGATTGAACTGGATAGACTCGATCACTTCTTCGATACGATTGTGAAGGCGAATGAACCCAGCATTCTGGAAAGCGCCAGCGCCACTGACCTGCAACACCTCGCTGCCTACAGCCCGCCTTTCGAACGAGAGCATGGCTTTGCGATTGTCAGCGACTATGAATTCGCGATGCTTTCCATTCCAAAAGGCAGTCTGTCGCGGGACGAACGTCTGGAGATAGAGTCCCATGTCACTCATACGCGCAACTTTCTGCAGCTGATTCCTTGGACAGAAGAGTTTCGCAGAGTGCCCGAAATCGCCGGTGCTCATCATGAGAAACTCAACGGCACGGGTTATCCGGAAGGCAGAAGCGCCGGGGATATTCCCTTCGCCTCCAAGATCATGACCATCTGCGACATCTATGATGCGCTGACAGCATCAGATCGCCCATACAAGGCAGCGGTTCCAGCCGAATTGGCACTGGACATCCTTCAGAAGGAAGCACGGGCAGGAGCTGTTGATTCGAGTTTGATGTCCGTTTTCATCGAAAGCGGCGCATACAAGGTCATCGAGAACCGCCAACATCCAGAAAGCAGCCTGGGAGATCTGCATTTCAGTCACCATGTCTGTGACTTCGATCTGCACGAATCCCACTAACCTGCCAATGCGGCAGCGCGGCGCAGAGCATCCGGCGTTTGACGTCTGTATCTCGATCCAAGACCACTTTCCGAAGTGATCTGATCCTCAAGGATACGAGTGGCAGTCGCAAACACACTTTCACTGTAGCGCCAGAAGAAGTAGCGGCCATGATTGCCAAGTCTGTGAAGTACACCGCGCGGAAGGCTGTCCACAAAGGACGGCACGGCACTGAATTGCGCTAGATGCACCACGCTCCCAAGCCAGACATGCACAGGCATTGGCAGCGAGGCCGCTGCGACGTTCAAGGGAGCGAAAGAGAGAGCGGTGTCGCGCGCAACTCCACCAACGCCATGGCGAACCGCTTCGGAGGCACTCTCCACAAGTTTCAAGCGAATGCCCGGATTATCCAGCAAGCGCCTGTCGGCGTAGGTGAGGGACTCACGCAGACGGTGAAGATATTGTTCCGGAGTCGACTTACCAAGCGCGAGCCGCAGGCTCAGGATGCAGCGCAGCAATGAGGACAGGAATCCACGCAACAGACGACAGGCAAAGCGCTCACCGGCCTTGCAGACCGGCAACTGACTGGAAAGACCCAGTACCAGTTTCACTCGCTCAGGTGCGCTCGCCGCAGTGACAAGCGCAATCGCCGAGCCGGCCCCGGACGAGAGCATGCCGAATTCTCCCAGACCGAGCTGGTCAGCGAGCTGCAGAAGATCATCAGCGCAGGTGGCGCGAGTCATGAGTGCATGGGGGTCTGACTCGCCGAGACCAGGTCGATCGACTGCAATGATACGGAATCCACTACGCCTTGCTTCGGCATCAAAAAAGCGCGCCTCCAGTCTGGAGCTCCCGGCTTCGTGCAGGTAGATCAAAGGAAAACCCCTGCTGGCTCCAAAGTCCGACCATGCCAGCAATCGTCCATCGCGAAGAATGACGCGAGAGGTTCCGCTGGCAGTTTCCTGAGCGCAGCCAGAAAGAGGCGCTGTGGAAGGATCGAAGGCGTGTGGACCCATGAATTTCCTTGTTGCTACCGATGTGATGCACCAACACACGGTTGGGGCGCCGGATTCATTCATGAATCGGAGCATAGGTGGGAATATTTCCCACGTCAAGCAGATCACCTTTTATCCGGCACAAACCTGTGGGAACTATTCCCACCCTTCCGCTATACTCTCGGCCATGACAGAACAGCCTGATTCACCACAAGCACCCGGACAGCCGCCAGCCGCGCTGGTTGCAGCGCTGCGCAAGTTGTTGCGGCCATTGATTCGACTGCTTTTGGCCAGACAAATCACTTACCCTTACTTGATCAATCTACTCAAGAGCATTTATGTCGAGGTCGCAGATCAGGAATTCCAGGCTGGCAACAAACGTCAAACTGACAGCCGCATCACCCTTCTGACAGGCGTGCACCGCAAGGATGTCAAACGACTTCGCACTGAACAGGAAGAATCCGCACAGACCCCGCGCACGATCTCAGCCGGCGCACAGATCATCGGAGTCTGGCTGGGATCTCCGGAGTTTGTTGACGACAGCGGAGCCCCCCTTGCCCTGCCTCTGCGCTCCAGCGTGCGACCAGCCAGCGGCAAGACTTTCGACGATCTGGTGGAAATAGTCTGTCGCCAGGACATTCGTCCTCGGGTGATTCTCGACGAATGGCTGCATCTGGGCATTGCCTCACTGGACGCCGACAATCGCGTGACGCTGCACACCGGCGCATTCACCCCAGACAAGGGATTCGACGAGAAGGCCTTCTTCTTCGGCAAGAACATTCATGATCACCTGAGTGCTGGAGCGCACAACCTGCTTGGCCTCTCGCCTTCCTATTTCGACAGAAGCGTCTATTATGACAAGCTCAGTCTGGAGTCGATTCGCACGCTGTCCGACCTCGCCAGACAGACAGGAATGAACGCCCTGACCACCATGAATCGTGCGGCGCTGCAGTTGCAGAAGCGTGACGAGACGGCTCAGGACAGAAACCACCGAATGAATTTCGGGGTGTTCCATTTCGACGCCAAACTGCCCGCAAGCGCTGCGGACGAGGACGATCACCATGCCTAGAGCGATACTCGCGCTGCGCCGTTATCCGGCCGCCATGCTCCTGGCGGCGCTGCTCTTCGCAGCCAGTCTCATCCTGGCGGCGACAAGCATGGGCACGGTGACTGGCGGAGGCGAAGGCGACGATGGCGGCAGCGGCATTGGCGGGACGGGCAAGTCTGGCGAATTCGGCGGCAGTGGGTTCGGCGGCACCGGAGGTCCCTCCCCCTTCTTCACCAGCTCGGTGCCGACAGACGATGAACAGGACGCGCAACAGTCAGCAACAGACTCCAGTGAGGCACCCCCACAACTCGCCGACTCACCTTCGATCGAGGAAAGCGTGCTGATCGAGCTTTCCAGCACGCTGGAGGCGAATGCACCGGCTGAGCCCGAGCAACCCGAAAATGTCAGCTTGACGCCTGCCAGCGCTCAAGCCCCCGCAGGGATCGACATTGCACAGTTGCCCGAAATGGAGCGCCCTCTGGCACCGGAACCCTTGGAAGAGCCGAAAATCGAGTCCTTGACTGCACCCGCCGAGTCGGTGCCAGCACGCGAAGCAATGCTGGCAACAGCCACTTCCAGCGGATCAGAGCTTGAGAAGCACAGTGACACGCAGGCAGCGCCTGTCGTGCAAACTGCACAAAGTCCGGCGGCAGAAGAGGAAGTGACAGAGGACACGGCGATCGTACCGACAAAGTCCGTCGCAGTGGCGCAGGAAGCGGAGAAGGATGCGCCGTCGGAACCTCTGGACCGTGCCAGCGTGCCGGAACGTATCCAGCGCCCCGAGCTGCCCCCGTTCCAGCGCATCAGGCCTGTGGAGCGGCCGTCATTGCTGCCCAGCCGTGTGCAGCCCATGCGCATCTGAACAAAGCGTAAAACCTTGCAATCTACCAGCGCCGCCCCAGTTGCATGCCGACCGCGATGTCGGGACTGTCTAGCGTGAATCCTTTCGCGGCATAGAACATCAGTGACCAGTAGGGTGCCGGCGCCCACGATACATAAGGCAACAACTCATGAGTCTCGCCGGATGTGCTGGACGCCGCTTCGCGGAAGTCGTAGATCACGCCGTAACTCCAGCGCTCGTTAGCGGGCTGCGAAAATCCCAGGGACACGAAAGCGGAGTCCACCATCTGGTCGAACAGCGTCGAGCGCCCGCGAAACCGGTAGCCGAGGGTACCAAAGACAGTAGTCGAGCCCAGTAGTTTGTAGACATCGACCTGCCCGCCATAGTCCAGTTCGCCGGTGCCATGCCCCTGGTATTCGTCTGCGGTGGGAAGCTTGACCTCCAAGCCCATGTCGACGAACACACCACTCTGCCCGTCGCCCGGCCACTGGTAAGTGGCGGACAGTACCGTGTCCCCCACCCCTTTCGAAGTCGATTGCACTGGCACTTCCTCGAGTTCCACAAACTCGTTGCGCCCGACGCCACCGACATTCACCAGCACGTTGCCATAGCCCGTGATCTGCAGATGAGCAGAGGCAATCTGCAAGTTCCAGTTGCCGACACTGCGTTCGTAGGAGACCGGTATGAAATAAATGGAGGTGTCATCGTCCAGACCGTAGTCGCCAGTACTGTAATAGGCACCAATGCCGAAATTGTTGCGCGCAGGCGGGGTTTCCTGAGCGAGGCTGACACTTGCGTGCAAGGCAAGGCAGACCACCGGCAAGGCAGTGTGAATTCGAACCATGACACATACTCCTGATGGCTCAGCAAAGTACCTATGGCCCCTGGGCTTGTCAAAGATTTGCGCCCTCAGGCCGATAAACGATGAAAGTCGGGCAGCGCGGAGCCGCTACGGATTCGATGCTCATCACAGATTTCCCACGAAATTAAGGGCCTGCGTTTCACTATCCGGAATTTCAAGGTAAAGTTGCGCCTGACTTGTACAGATAATGATCGACAACGAGACGACGGCGCCCTGAAGGTGGCGGGCTCGCGAAATCCGAGATCTCACGAGAATTCGAAGTGCCTACGAAGGCACTCTTTCAGCTGGTCAGCATTGGGCCTACATATGAGACTGAATCGAGCAATCTGTCTGGTGCTGCTGGCCTGCAGCCCGGATATCCTGGCTCAGCCGGCACTTCCCATCGAGCAACTCAATCAGTTGATCAACTCGGGGCAGTTCGCGCAGGCTTTCGAGCTGGGCAATTCCCAGTTGGACGTCTGGGAAGGCGAATCGGAATTCGATCTCCTGTTCGGCATTGCTGCGCTGGAATCCGGCAATGTCAACGAAGCCATATTTGCCCTCGAGCGTGTCGTGGTCACTGGCGAGACGAGTATTCTTCGCCAGCGCGCACGCCTGGAGCTGGCCAGGGCACATTTGCTCACCAACAACCTGCCAGCCTCGGAAACCCTTTTCAATGAAGTGCTTGCGAGCAACCCTCCGCCCAATGTGCGCGACAACATCCAGGCGTTTCTGGCGCTGATCCAGGCACGCCGCGACACACTGCGCTCGACCTTCACTTTCTCGGCCTCACCGCTGCTGGGCTACGACAACAACATCAACAGCGCCACGAGCAATGGCCTGATCGATACTCCGTTGATCGGCGAGATCACGCTTGGTGAGGATGGCGTCAAGACGGGTGACGATTTCGCCGATCTGACCGTTGCACTGGGCTACCGCCGTCCCTTCACGCGAGACACCAGTCTCGAGACCAACCTGCTGCTGAATCGACACGACAACCGCTCCACTTCGCAGTTCGACATGGACTTTGCTCTCGCAGACCTCACTTACAGTTGGGGAGACGCGGTGAATCGCTTCCGACACAGCGTGCAGGTACAGCGGGTCTATCTGGACAAGGAAGCCTTTCAGGGCTCCCTGCGCCTCAACAACGCGTGGCAGCGCGCCGGACAGAACGGTTGGTACCAAAGTCTGTCGGCCGCGATTTCCACCACACGCAATGACAATACCCCGGCCTCACCGCGCAACGAACTTAAGGATACTGATCAGTTTCTGCTGTCCGGCACGTTGACCAAGCTCACCGAGCGTTTCACCAACAGTTTTTCTGTTTTCTACGCGGATGATCGCGTGCGTGACAAGGCCGGCCTGCACAATGGCCGCAGCTATTACGGCGTATCCCACAATCTGCTGTGGCGACTCAACAACAGTCATACGCCATACGTCAGAGTGTCTGTGCAGAAAACGCGACACGACGACGAGCATCCGATCTTCTTTCAGGACGTGCGCAACGATACCAGCACAACGGCAGCCTTGGGCTGGAGTTGGGTCTACTCCCGCAGCCTGACGTTCAGCGCCGAAGCCAATTACAGCAGTGCCGACAGCAATATCGCGCTTTTCGAATACACCCGATCCAAATTTCAGGCTGGATTCAAGTTCCAGCTCTAGCACCAGGAAGTGACGAGCCAACATCATGACGAGCCGATCCGTGTCCTTGTTCCGCAATCTCCGGCATGCCTGTCTGGCACTGTTGCTGTTCGTGGCATCTTCCGCTCAGGCGGCCGAAGAAGGCAGTGTCGGCATCGTGGTGAAAGTCACCGGCCAGGTCACTGCCACCCTGAATGGCACAAGCCGGCCCCTGGCGCGAGGCTCCGATATCTTCGTCAGCGACACCATCACCACCAGCGCCGACGGCTACGCCCAATTGCGCCTGACTGACGATGCCATCATCGCGCTCAAGGCTGACACCATCTTCGAGATCAGCGACTACAGCTTTCAGGCAGCCAATGGTCAGCAGGACAGCGCCACCATGAGCCTGATCCAGGGCGGCTTCCGCACCATCACAGGTACGATCGGTGATGTGAACAAGGAGGCTTACCGGGTGGAGACTCCGTTTGCCACCATCGGCATTCGCGGTACGGATCACCTGGGAGAGATCACTCCGCAAGGCCTCGTGGCAGGCGTGTTCCGTGGCGGTACCCAGCTTGACAACCCTTTCGGCAGTTTGCCGCTGGGTGTCGACGCCGATTTCGACGTCGGTCTGGTGAACGACCCCAATTCTCCTCCTGTCGGTTTGCTCGACTGGCCTGCAGGCACGGGCAATATTGCCATCACCCCTGAAGAGGAAGTGAGTGAGGAGGAGGAAGAGGAAGAGGATGACGGCAACGGCGCAGCAGACGGTGACGGAGATACTGATGCTGATGGCGACGGAGATGCCAATGCCGGCAACAATGATGCTGGCAACGGCGGCGCTGGCGGCAATGCCGGCGGCGATGGCGGTACTGGAGGAAATGCAAACGGCAATGCCGGGGGCAACACGCTGCTGGGGAATGCGTCGGACAATCGCAATCTGCCGCCCGCGACGACGCTGGTGACGCTGCGCGACGAGACCACGGTGAACGCTGTCATTCCGGGCACGATCGTTACCGGAGGTACCGCCAGCAATGTCACAGGACAGGGCAATACACCTGCCGTCAGCATCAATCCGAATGACAGTGGTGATGGCGCGTTGACTTGCGCGCAGGATGCTTCCCTGTGTCCGCAGCCCAGCGCGACACCTACACCTGCGCCCACACCGACGCCGACGCCGACACCCACGCCGACTCCGACGCCTACACCTACACCTACACCTACACCTACGCCGACTCCGACTCCGACTCCGACGCCGACGCCGACACCTACGCCTACGCCTACGCCTACTCCTACGCCGACGCCGACGCCGACGCCGACTCCGACGCCTACTCCTACTCCTACGCCGACGCCGACGCCGACGCCTACGCCTACGCCTACGCCTACGCCAACACCGACACCGACACCGACACCGACGCCGACGCCTACACCTACGCCTACACCTACGCCTACAC
>JACCDX010347117.1_pt1 | contig 12809 bp, 14 predicted proteins | sample 7449681 | NCBI WGS metagenome assembly JACCDX01 (sample SAMN15323450, study PRJNA562643) | freshwater metagenome | isolation source: river surface water | place: USA:Blue River Watershed | collected 2017-08-18
ATAGAGGCGTTGGATTTCATGAAGAGCGCCAAACACGAATTAAACTATTTTTGGCATCAAAAAGATGATGTAACAATTACGTCTTTAGGACACCTTTGGACATATCCAGGCAAAAAATTGACCAAGTGGTCAATAGCAGTTATGCCCGAAACTGAATTATTTGATAATATAGATATCGCATATGGAATATGCTCGGATGAAATACTAAAATACAAAAAAATAAAATACTAAAGTCGCTGAATAATCTGAGGCAGCGCGCCAAGCTCAAGAACTTTGCTTTTGTCTAAAATAAACTCTATATCATAGAAGTTGAAATGAAAGGCAAGAGTAAAGTCTTTGCTTGTAACCTTTTGCTGAGAATAGTTAAACGTGTTTTCAGACAACGACTTCAATATTATCTCATAGAACCTTATCACATACAAAGCATCCCTGTGTATATCTACGCAAGTTATAGTAAAAGGATTCAAAAAAGAGTTCTCTACGTCCATATAATGCTTTGATATCAAATCAAACATAAGCCAATAGTTTAGATCAGAATCGACCGACCTAAAAGTAATCGTCAATTCGTGCGTAGTCGTTATGTCTTGAACGTTTTTAGAAGGCTTGAACTGTCGCTCTTTACCCCTCATCAAAATCTGCTTAGGCATGTCGAACGATATTCCTGGAAAGTTGACAGACTTTATCGTAGAGTTTAGATAGTCGATGACATTCTCATACTGCACCCAATTCTTTTCCAAGATTGGCTGATAGGTGTTTATAGTTTCTGGCTTTAAAAAATCTTGCGGTAAATTAAAGATAAATTGAGAGGACTGACTGGAAAGACGCAATTTGTTGTTGACTTTTTTTTATTTACAAAACAATCTGTAATAATATATTTATTGAGTTATCATTATCCACCTTTTTTAGTCGGCGCTGTTTCTCCTGTAATAAGCTTTCTTGTAACAACCGCAGTTTCTTTAGGCAATTTAGGATCTTGATTGATGCCTGGATTAGACGCAGAATCTTTGTTAAGCGCAGAAATGTTCGCAAGATTGTCGAATATCTGGAACAATCCTGTATAGACAACAGAAACATTTCCTTGGCTGCTTGCGATTATATAGAACAAGTTTACTCCAGATTCGTATATCTTCTTTATCGACAGAACTTTTGACTGCGGTATCTTAAAAACGACTTGGCCTAGCTTCAAGTTTATGTCAGAAGCCTCTGCAAGAAGAGTAAACTCTTCTGTAGTCGTGTCTGTCCTGAACGCAAGCTTTATCTCTCCTAGCCCTGTCATATCCAAATAGTCTGGCTTCAATGGATCTCCAGACGCTATTATAAACTTCATTATGTTGTCGTATGGATATATCTTGATCTGCATTTTAGCGTTTCCATAGAAAGTGTTGTTGTTGAATATAGCGTTGTCCGACTTTCCTATTATGTTGAACCTGTCTACAAGAACTGGATAAGGAACCTTTATAGTCTCTATCTTTACTGTTCCGCCATTTCCGCCAAAACCAGCGCCGCCGTTCGCGCCTACTCCAGCGCCAAATCCGTTTCCGCTTCCAAGATCGCCTTTGTTTACCGCTATGCCTACGTTGAATCCAGCGCCGCTTGACGCAAGCTGGTTAGTTCTTCCTCTTGGCGTTGTCGTTCTTCCCATCGCGTTGGTAACTCCAAGCAAAGAAGCGTCGATGGCGTTCTTTACGTTGTATATTTTAGGCTTAGACGCGTTTGCCAAGTTTATCTTAAGCATGCTTGTGCTGTATTTAGAAACTTCGTCTTGCAACATTCCATATGACGCTCTTCTAAGTATGTAAGAATCGTCTACCGAGTCTATAAGCCTCATCTCGACGTCTATTATTGCGGTCGTGGTAGAAAACTTTATTATTGGTCGGTATTCTATCATCTCGTTGAATCCGTCATGAACGGTTACTGTCGTAGTCTTGCCCCTTATGTTTTGCTCGTATACGGTTATGTTGTATTGAACATAGTATCTATGTCCCATCTTTAGCGAGTCGTCTATAAACTTCTTGAACTCTGCTATGTTGTCGTTGTAAGTGCCATATATCTCAAAGAAGTCTCCTTCAGACGAATGCTGAACGACAAGCGCCAATCTTTCAAACTCAGGAGCTTGAGGTATGGTAGTAGTTACTTTGTTTGCAAGTATGTAGCTGGTTATTCCGTTTATCTTCTGTATTCCGTCTATGAAGAAGAAATCTATGAATATAGGCGCGGTTATGCTCAATCCTATTCCATTGGATAGGTTTGAGTTTATGCTGTCTTCTTTTGGAAGGCTGTTTGTCTTTTGTGCTGCCAATTCGTTGATGGCAGGAACTTCTATCTGTATGTTCTTACCCCAAAGCTTTTCTTGAAACAGCAAAGGCGGCGCTGAATAGTTCAAAAGATATTGCTGAGACACGTTTGTCATGTCAAAGTAGAAGTTAGATATCTCAAACGGATTTGTGTTCGTCTCGTCAAGCGTATAGACTCTTATATAGAATCCTAAATGCTCGCCAAAGGTCCAGTTTATCGGTATATGGACTTTGATGGTGTCATGCCTTACTGGTATGCTGGCGCCAAATTCTTTGTATTGAAGATAAGAATAGTAGTCTGGGTTTACGATGCCGTATCTTCCTGATACAGAGTCTAGCCTAAACAATTGGTTTTCTTGGCCTTTGATGTTGGTGTTTCCTGTAGAGCTCAAATCGCCTGCTATATAAGATCGCCTATTGTCTCTGGAATCTATAAGTATCTTATACTGATCGCCGATCATGTTTCCGTCGTTGTATATGTACTCTAATAAGATGTCTTTATCTAACTTTACATACTTTGAAATTTTAGCCATTTTAGAATTTAAGTCTTTTTGTTATATATAAAAAAAGAAAACCTCTCATTATTATGAGAGGCCTTCTTTTTTCAATCGAAGCCTTACAGATTCTACTATCTGAGCTTCTGATAGTTCTGGATGCGTTTCGACTATTACTCGATAAAGCTCTGCTTCTTCTATCGCAAGCTTTTCTATTTCTTTGTTTAGAGGCTCTACAAACTTTTCGATCCTGTTTCCCTCTTCTTCTATATCGCTCAATATCGAAAGAACTTTTGTAGTCAAGTTTGGATCTGCGTTCTGGTCTTTTTTGCTTTTTAGCTCTTTTATCTCATTCTCAAGCATTTCTACTTTTCCATAAGCTTCTTGAAGTTTTTCTAATGTCTGTTCTGCTCTTTTTTTATAGAAGTCTAAGTTAGACGTAAGCTTTAAATAGCTTCTCTTGATATTGACCGCAGCCAAAAGGAATTTTTCTTCTACCATTGATTTGTTTGTTTTTTTATCGATGCCTTTATGATTCCTGCTCAGACAAAGGCAGCTCAGTAATGTTTCTTTTTGGAGATTGCCTTTTTGCAGTCGCCTTTTTTCCGGCAAGAGTAGCAGGCGCTGCAGGCTTTGTCTTTGCCACTGCAGGCTTTTTTGTCGCTGGCCTTTTCGCTGCAGGCTTCTTTGTAGCTGGCTTGCTGTAGACCATTTCTTTTATCTTGGCCTTTATACTTTCTTTCAAAGACTTAGGATCTTTAAGAAGCTCGTTTGCAAACTCTTCCGCCAAAAAGTCGATAATGCTTTTCTCATAAGAATCTTCCATCATCTCGATAAAATCAAGCCTAGGTATCTTGTTTTCTAGCTTTAGATCCAAGCTAAACTCTACAGACCTTTTTACTCCTCTAAACATAGTATAGATAGGATCCTCTTTTGCCTTTGTATAGACTGCCTCAGTATCTTGGCCGTTTACCGCGATTGTTTCATTGTCTCTGTCTATTTCCACTCTTTGAACTGGCGGCTCGTTGCTTACTGCTTGCTTAGGCACAGGAACTGCTGGCAAATCTTCAAGCTCTGGACTGTCTTCAAGTATTTTGGCGAATGCTTCGTTTTGCCTAGCCACTGATTGGTTGCTGTCAAGGCTTACTCCATATTTTCTGGCAAGCTCTTCTTTTTCATCGTCGATGCTTCCGTATATTATAGCGCTATCTTCTTCGACTGGAGGAGTATAGTTGTTGTCGACGCTTACTCTTGGGCTTATCTCGCCATTTTCGTCAGGTATTCTGTCTGCAGGAATAGTCTTTATCTTTTCAAAAAGAGAATCATAAGCGTTCTGCGTGTTGAAAAAAGACGCAGGGTCTACTTGCTCTGTAAAGTGGTTTGGGTCCATAAGTCGCCTTGCGTCGATCTTTGTCTTGTTTTCAAGTATCGCTATGTTTTCGAAAGAATCGATTACCTTCAATACTTCTCCTGTCCTATTATCCTTAAATGTCTTATTGTTAAGATTCATATGAGTTTTTTTGCTTATTTTTTACTATCTATTATATAGTTTGATATTCCTTTTGTTGTTATGCATAAAATAAAAAAAGAGCTCAATGAGCTCTTTTTTATAACACTATCTGATTTTTACAAATCTGAAAAGAAATCGTCTTCGTCAGCAGATGCTACAGAAGTAGCAGGCGTTTTTGCAGAGAAGTTTTCGTCAAAAGAAAAGTCATCAGATGATGGCTTAGCTTCAGCCTTTGCTCCTGCAAAAGAAGAAGAAGCTTTTCCAGTCAAGAAATTCGTGATTTCAGAAATCTTAACTTGTTGCTCTTCTGTAAGCTTTTTAGCAGCGAAGTCTTCTAGCTCAACAGTTCTTTCTAACAAGAAGTTTTTAACTACGCCTTGAACAGCCGGTGCAATCTTTCCGTCTTCTAAAGGAGCGTTTTTGAATACGCCATTTTTGAAGATTGGCAAAGAAGTAGGCTCTCCTTTGAACATGCTCATCTTGTAGTCTGGATATGTTTCGTCTCCTGTTTGGATCTTCTTAACTACCAAAACAAAGTCTTTTCCAGCAGACAAGTCGAATACGTTGCAAGGAACTCCAGAGATTTCTCCGTTTTTCTCAGCCATGATCTTGTCTTTGATAGTCTTTCCGTATTGGAAAACCATAATCTTTCCAACCAATTCTGGCTGTTGCTCGTCTTCTAATACTAAAACGTAAGAGTAGTATTTTTTAGAGAACTTTAACTGCTTTGATTTCTCGATCAATACAGCGTTTTTAGAGTTTTGCATTTGATAATACAAGTCTGTCAATGCGCATTTTTCGTTGAAGTTTTTTGCAGAGTCAAACCATCCGCTTAATTCTTTTGCAGATTTGATATCCACGTAATGCGAGATCTTCTCGATCGCGGACTGGCCTATCTTACCTTCTTGCGTTAAGTTAGGCAAGAATCTTACCACAGATCTCCATCCACGTTTCTCGTCTTTTGACAATTTAAGATCCACTCTGTAGATTCCGTCGTTGTTGTTTGTTGATTTTGCTTCGTTTAAGAAGTCCATTTTGCTGTCTAAACCTCCATTAAATAGGTCGTCAAATTCATTTGCCATAGTTTGCTTTTTATTTGTTTTTAATACTGAGCTTTGTTGTTCAGTTGTTGTTTATATTAAAATTGCTAGTAAAAGTTTAGATTATTTCGACTTTTTTCATATAATAATGAAACAAAATACTTTCCTGCAATTTTTATTTTCTATGTGATTCAATTGAAAAAGTTTATTTTTATCTTTGTAAAAAAAATGAAGAAAATATCTATTGTCGCAATGCTGCTTCTGTGTTCGGCCACATTTTCGCAAAAGCTAGAATTCGACGGAATCGCTATGGATTTCTCTAGAAGAGGACATTTGTACATCAAATACAACACGTTGGAACCAATCGAAATCTTTATCTACGATTCCAAAAAGAATAAAATATCGGAGAAATCAGGATATGGTATCATGCATAAAAAAAGAGACATCGAATCATGGCCAAGCGAAAGCGCCAAGTATGTCGTAGTTTATATCAAAGGAGGAAAAAAAGAAACAAAGGAAATAATCCTTTCTTGGGATAAAAAAAAGAAAAAGAACCGAAGATAGCGATCCGCTATTTGTTTTGCTTGTTGTCTTCGCCTTTGAACGGGCCAAGCATTCCTTTTAGGTTCCAAGAAGAAACGAACTTTTTGTTGTGCTTTTCAAAGTCTTCTCTAGATTCGATTCCTGTTTCGATAGGATTCTGAATGTATTGTATGTTTGCGCCTTGTTTGTTCATGTCAGAAATTCTATTTCCAATATCTGTCTTGGCAGACTGCTTCATTACCTTCTTCAATTGGTCTACTGTCTTTTGGCTAGGCAGCGCTTCGTTTGTCATTTCAAACTCGTTAAATCTTAATATTTTCATAAGGGTATATATTATTTTGCAAAAACAAAAAACCTCGCATTAGACGAGGTTTTTAAATATGTGCGCTATGACATCCACTGTCCAGCCGTTTCCAAGCATCGCGTATCGATGCGTGTCGGAAACTCCTTTGGTGTATCCATCCGGGACATTTTGAAGCCTTTCGCATTCCACTGGCGTCAGCTTTCTGAACTTGCCGTCTTGCAAAAGCCTTATAGAGTTATGGCAAGGATGCGTTAGCGTAGGACATTTCCTATCCTTTTTATATCGCTTGTTGTAGACGTCTATGCAGCAAATATCCGGCGCACCGGCTATATCTACCTTCTTGCTTAACAATCCTGCGTTCTTTTCAGGCAGCCAATACTTTGAGTCAAAGCTGCTCTCCAATATGTCTTCGATATAGATCTCTTTGTCATCCGGCAAGCCATCCATAGGAATGTTGGTCCAATAAAGCCTCTGGCGATTCTGGGCGGAAACAAGATTGCTGTTGATCAAAATTGGATCGACTCCTAGAATTTTGCTAATGACATCTTGCCATTCCTTTTTCATCTTTACGTTTTCAAGCATGAAGTATTTTGGCTGGCATTCTTTCAAAAGCCTTACCCATTCATAGAACAATCCGCTCTTTCCATCAAAGCCAGATCCATTGCCTGCGTTGGATAGCGATTGGCAAGGGCTTCCTCCAATCAACAAGTCGATTTTCGGAAGATCCTTTCCATTCACTTTAGTCACGTCTCCTATTTGAATGGTATTTGGATAGTTTGCCATAGTCACTTTGATAGAAGCAGCTTCTATCTCGGACGCAAAGTATTGATCTACTTCAATGCCCAGCTTGTCTAAAGCAATGTGTCCGCAAGACATGCCATCAAATAGGGAAAGAACGTTCATCTTAGTATCTGTATTCGTCGTTTTTGTATGGTCCTTCTACCGCAACGCCGATATAGTCGGCCTGCTCTTTAGAAAGCTCGTCCAATTCCACGCCAATCTTCTCTAAGTGAAGCCTAGCTACCTTCTCGTCTAAATGCTTAGGAAGAGTGTAGACTTTGTTCTCGTATTTATCAGAGTTGTTCCAAAGCTCTAGCTGTGCAAGAACTTGGTTGGTGAAAGAGTTTGACATAACGAAAGACGGGTGTCCTGTCGCGCAGCCTAAGTTTACAAGCCTTCCCTCTGCCAAGATGATTACATCTTTTCCTTCTACGTCATAGATGTCGACTTGAGGCTTTACTTCTGTCTTGGTGCTGCCATAGTTTCTGTTCATCCAAGCCATGTCGATTTCGTTGTCGAAATGCCCGATGTTGCAGACGATAGTCTTGTCTTTCATAGACATAAAGTGCTTTCCTGCAATGATGTCTTTGTTTCCTGTCGCAGTGACTACGATGTCCGCCAAATGAACGACATTGTCTAGCTTCTTAACTTCGAATCCGTCCATCGCTGCCTGAAGAGCGCAGATCGGATCGATTTCGGTAACGATAACTCTAGCGCCAGCGCCTTGCAAAGAAGCGGCCGATCCTTTTCCTACGTCGCCATATCCGCATACGACAGCGACCTTTCCGGCCATCATAACGTCAGTCGCTCTACGAATAGAGTCTACTAAAGATTCTTTGCAACCATATTTGTTGTCGAACTTAGATTTAGTAACAGAGTCGTTTACATTTATCGCTGGCAACAAAAGAGTTCCGTTTTTCATTCTTTCGTAAAGCCTTAAAACTCCTGTAGTTGTTTCTTCAGACAAGCCTTTGATGTCTTCTGCCAAATGCGGGTATTTGTCAAAAACCAAGTTTGTCAAGTCTCCGCCATCGTCTAAGATCATGTTTAGGTATTTTCCGCCTTCGAATGCGTTGATAGTCTGCTCGATGCACCAGTCGAACTCTTCTTCGCTCATTCCTTTCCAAGCGTATACTGGAATTCCAGCAGCTGCGATCGCAGCCGCCGCGTGGTCTTGAGTAGAGAAGATGTTGCAAGAGCTCCAAGATACTTCTGCGCCTAGCTCTACAAGCGTCTCGATCAGCACTGCAGTTTGGATAGTCATGTGAAGGCATCCTGCGATCCTAGCGCCTTTCAAAGGAAGCTTCCCTTCATATTCTTTTCGGATCGCCATCAATCCAGGCATTTCTGCTTCTGCCAACCTAATCTCTTTTCTTCCCCATTCTGCCAAAGAAATATCCTTTACTTTGAAATTCTCGGCCAATGTTTCATTTGATTTGCTATTCATTTATTTTCATTATTTTTTATGTTATACTTCAAACCGCATAATATGTTTATAAAAAAAGCCTGCTTTATAGCAGGCTTTTCTGTAAATTCATTATATTAGACCTATCTGATCCTGATATGCTGATTCTTTAGCACATGGTTCATGAAGTTCGCGTTGGATATTGCGGCCTGCAGTCTCAGCTGGCCTTTCGAGTCTCTTTTGAACCTTATCTTTATCGCGCTGTCCTCAAAGAGAGGTTTGTATTTATTCATGTATGCCTTCCATGCATCCTCTGTTTCTATTGTCTTTTTTTCCTTTCCTTTAATCCTGTGCGACTTTAGCTCTTCATACATGCTGTTGAAGCTTTCCTTGTTTGCCTCTATGTTTGGGAGGAATTTGTTCCATTCTTCTATATCTATAGGTATGAAGTATTCTTCTACTACCTTTTTGTCAGCAGAATTGTCATGGAAAGAAACGCAAAGCATGAAGCTTTGTATTTCCGCGCCTTCGCGCTTGACTATTCCTACTTTGCCTCTCTTGTATCCTGATATTCTCAAAAAGTCGCCAAGCTCTACGTCAGTGCCTTTCGCCATGCATTTTATGCTCCAGTTCAAGTCTTTCTTGAAATCTTCTCCTATAGATTCCCACACTGCGTCTACTCGGCTTTCGTTAGTTCCAATCTCTACTGTCTTGCAATCCACTCCTGTCTTCTCGTCTAGATAGCTCTTGTTCAGAGTTCCTACGGCGTCCCACTTGTCGGTGTATCCTGCACCAGACCCTTCTTGCTTGCGCAGGCCGTTGCCCTTTATAACCTGGCTTTCGTATTTGAATCCGTGGTTCTGCCTGGCTCTCTTCTCAGAATTGCTGTTCTTGTCGAAGACGTATAAGTATACGGTTTCTCCTTCCGATACTATCTCTGAGTCAGGCATTATTTTTCCTGCGTATCCTCTGGTAGAGTCATCAAAAGACTTTTTGTTTTTTATGTCTCTTTCTTTGAGACGAATGTTGAAACTTTCTTTTGATTTCACAGGAGTCTCTGATACGAATATTCCTGTGGCGAATTCGTCGTATGAGTTTTCTGCCATCCAGGCTTCTACAACGCCTTGAGGATATATTCTAGATTCGATTAGGTTTTTTAGCCTGAACGATCTTGTGAATATGTATTGCTTCTTTTCGAGCAGGAATTTTTGGTATTTCTTTATCATTTGATATATATTAAATATATCAATTCTTTTTTTAATTTTCTGCAGAAAATCGATATTATTTTATTATTTCTATTCGATTGTCTTTTTCGATATTTGCGAAAGCTTCTTCTGTCTTTTCTACCAGCTCGCTTTTCCCTATGCTCTTTGGGCCTGCCGTGTTGTTGTGTCCCCATTCTAGCGAGGAAAGAAGATCAGACAACAAAGAAACGCCTATGTTCGACTTTATGAAGTAGTGCGACTGCTCGGACTTGTCTTGGCTTTCGACGTAGTGCCTGCCAGCGTAGAATCCGACTCTCCTGAACGCCATGTCGTGCGGCTTATCCTTCTTGACGAATTCAAAAAGCGAGGTTTCTTTTCTCAGCACCTTAATCTCCCTGTCGCTTTCGCCGAGCCTCCATATCTGGAACACGCAAGGAACGTCGTAGTCGGATCCGTTCAGAGTAAAAGACTTTTCTTCGAGGTCTATCTCTTTCTCAAGCCAATATCGCGAAGGCACTTTGTTCTTGACCGAATCTTTTTTAAATGACTTAGGAAGTATGAACGCTATGCATTCCGCGCCTATTTCTACCGACTTTTTGATGAACTTCATCGCCAGCGACCCTTGGTTTCCGAAAGGAGGATTCCCTATAACGAGAAACTTTGTTCCTGCGATTCCGGATGGATCGAATTCTAGCCAGTCTTGCATCGCTATTCCTTCTGCCTCTGGCGCGATATCAAGCGATATCAAGCTTTTGTGTGATATCAGCCTTGAAAACGATCCGTTTCCTGCCGAAGGCTCTATGACAGCATCGAATTCAGATATGTCTATCATAGACAACACCATTTCAACCGCTTCGCTTTTCGTGTAGAATTTGTCGTTTATCTGCTTTTTGTTCCTAGAGTATGCCATATGAAGTATGCTTTATTTTTTATTTTATATTACGACATAGGCTATATGTTTATAAAAAATTGATATAAAGAAAAAAGCTCGAACTCTTATATTAGAGTTCGAGCTTTTCTATTTATGAATCTTTATGATTCTAAAAATCTTCGTCAAGGCTTTCAAAGTCGATGCTTCTATCGCTTGGCTTTTGATATTCCGAAACTTTTTTCTCAAAGAAGTTTCCTTTGTTCTGAAGCGAAAGCATATCCATGAAGTCAAAGGGATTCTCTGCGTTGTAGAATTTCTTGCATCCTAATTCGCTTAGCCAATAGTCTGCGACAAACTCGATGTATTGCTGCATCAATTTTGCGTTCATTCCAATAAGAGAAACTGGCAAAGAATCTGTTACGAATTCTTTTTCGATCTCTACCGCTTCTGTGATGATTTCGGTGATTCTTTCCGCGCTTACTTTGTTTGTGATGTATTTGTTGTGAAGCAAGCAAGCAAACTCGCAGTGAAGCCCTTCGTCTCTTGAAATCAATTCGTTAGAGAAAGCCAAACCTGGCATCAATCCTCTTTTCTTAAGCCAGAAGATAGAGCAGAACGATCCTGAAAAGAATATTCCTTCTACCGCAGCAAAAGCGATCAGGCGCTCCGCGAAAGATTCCGACTCGATCCATTTTAAGGCCCATTCTGCCTTTCTCTTTACAGAAGGAACTGTGTCGATTGCGTTGAACAATCTGTCTTTTTCTTCGTTTTCTTTGATATAAGTATCGATAAGCAAAGAATAGGTCTCAGAATGCACGTTCTCCATGGCAATCTGGAATCCATAGAAAAACTTTGCTTCAGGATATTGAACCTCTTTCAAAAAGTTCTCGGCAAGATTCTCGTTTACGATTCCGTCCGACGCCGCGAAAAATGCCAGCACGTTTTTGATATAGTGCTTTTCGTCTGAGTTTAGCTTTTCGTCCCAGTCTGTCAAGTCTTGCGTCAAATCGATTTCTTCCGCTGTCCAGTTTGACATCTGCGCGGTTTTGTACTTCTCCCAAATATCGTGGTACTTCAAAGGAAATACAACGAACCTGCTTGGATTCTCTTCTAATATATGCTCTGTGTTTTTCATAGTTTTTTTTGTTGTTTGTTTTATATATTTATTATAAAAAGTTTATTATAGAAGCTTATTAAAAGCGAAAGCCACCAAGTAGCGAATTCAGTGGCTTTCTTATAGTGCACCCTGTTAGGGGCCATCGCTATACCGGTCCTAAAGTGGGACATAGTCCCCCGGTTCTTAAAATTTTAATATATGTTATATATATAAATTGCATCTTTATGTTTGCAAAATAATGTATATTTTTTTCTTGCCTATAGTGCATTTGCTTTGTTCCCTAAACTTTTTTGCTTTTGCAGATACAAATAAAAAGCTATAAACAAAATAAATGATAAAACATGAAATCAAAGTAGAGTGCTCTGCGACAGACGCTCTTAGAGGAATAATCGAAAAGTCATACTTTATCGAAGGATTGGCTGGAAAGATACAGGGAAAAGAGAACTATATGGTTCTTACAGAAGAAATAGACGAAGTATCGCACGCCGTCTTGAAAGGGCTGCACAACGCCACAGTAAAGATAGTCAATCCAGAAATCATAGACGGAACTATGAGGTTCATGGTCGACGAAAGCAACGACGACTTGAGAATCTATCCAATCTCTATCTACTGCATCAAAGAAGACGAAAAATATATCTTCTACTAACAAAAAGAGACGACATCAACGAAAGACTCTGGGAAACCTTTACTTATGGTAAACAATATGAAGTTCTTATGTATCAGTTTGGTCCTGATAGAATGATTGTTGACGTGATGAACGATTCGCGACTTTGGAAGAATGGCGCGCATTAGGATAGAAGAATTGACAAAGCCGGTCGACTGACCGGCTTTTCTTATTTCTATGACTCCATCCATTTCTTCTTCTTGTATGCAGGTGGCGTCAGATCTCCCTCATGTCTCCATATGTATCCGCCCACCGCAATTACCTTTTTATCACAACACTTTGTTATATTGGAACCATCCAACCCAATTAGCTTTGCGGCATTGTTTATAGATGGGTAGACATCTATCAAGTTCCTCTGCTTGTCGTATTGATAGACCTTCTTGCAATTCTGTGCCAATATGTCTTTCATCTTCTGCTCAGGAGTCTTTGAGTCCTCATACCTCTTGTTGGCTATCCTAAGCTTTTCCCTCTCTTCTTCATTCTCGAATTTCTTCTTGGCAATCTCGCTCAGGCGTGCCTTCGTTTCCTCTGAAAGCGTAAGAGTATAATTCTCATATCTCTTTTTCTGAGACTCTGACATCC